>Ga0315296_10000117_pt1 | contig 78584 bp, 84 predicted proteins | sample YL17G14_18_MG_FD_203921 | JGI IMG/M metagenome (GOLD analysis project Ga0315296, IMG submission 203921) | Sediment microbial communities from Yellowstone Lake, YNP, Wyoming, USA - YL17G14_18 | ecosystem: Environmental > Aquatic > Freshwater > Lake > Sediment | place: USA: Wyoming | collected... | reverse complement strand
GGAAGCCAAGAATCATTTGAATGCAGCCTCTATCTTCCTCAGTTCCTGCTCCGACGGAAGGCCAGCGTGTGCCACCTCACAGTACTACTCCACGAGGGCCAAGGAGCTGGCCAATGAGGGGCTAAGGGGTTAGCTCTAAGAAATTCCTTATTATCTTCCTGCCTTCTCCAGTCAGAATGCTCTCTGGGTGGAACTGGACGCCAAAAATCGGGAACTCCTTGTGTCTGATAGCCATTACCTCTTTATCCTCGTTGCTGATAGCGCACACCTCGAGGCAGTCCGGCAGGGTCTTGTCATCGATTACTAGCGAATGATACCTGACAGCCTCAAAAGGGTTTGAAACCCCTTTGAACAAATGATCGCTGCAATGACTGACCCTCGAGGTTTTTCCATGTTTTATAGTCTTGGCCCTGCGGATTTTTCCGCCGTAGACATATCCTATGCACTCGTGGCCTAGGCAGACTCCGAGTATTGGGATTTCCGGTCCGTATCTTTCTATGACCTCATTTGAGACTCCAGCTTCCTCCGGCCGGTTCGGGCCGGGCGATATGACTATCTTATCTATTTTTTTCTCCTTTATGATCTCGTTTATCCTAGTGAGCTTTGTTTTATTGTCAACAACAATCGGTTCGGCCCCCTCCTCGCCTATGTACTGGACAAGATTATACACAAACGAGTCTATGTTGTCCACGAATAGAACCTTCTGTTTCATTTCGTCCCCTCTAGGGCCTTGACCATGACCTTTGCCTTATCGACAGTCTCCTCATATTCCTTATCTGGCTTTGAGTCTGCGACTATGCCCGCCCCAGCCTGCATGTAAGCCTTTGAGCCTTCAAATACCAGAGTCCTTATCGTTATAGCGCTGTCCATGTTCCCGTTGAATGAGAAATAGCCGACAGAGCCCGCGTATATCCCTCTCCTACAGGGCTCCAGCTCGTTTATTATCTCCATCGCGCGGACCTTTGGGGCCCCGCTGACTGTCCCTGCGGGGAATATGCTCTTGAATGCGTCGAAGCAGTCCTTTCCGTCTACAAGCTCGCCTTCCACTTCTGAAACCAGATGCTGCACATGGCTGTACTTCTCGACTGTCATGAACTTCTTTACCTTGACCGTCCCGAACCTTGCGACTCTGCCTATGTCATTCCTTCCCAAGTCGACAAGCATCAGGTGTTCGGCCCTCTCCTTCTTGTCTTTGAGGAGCTCGGCTTCCAGTCTCGCGTCTTCCTCATTCGTCTCGCCCCTTTTTCGGGTACCTGCTATCGGATAAGTGACTACTTTCCTGCCCTCGACCCTAGCCATCATCTCCGGGCTGGAGCCGACTACCTTGCGTTCGCCGAAATCCAAGTGATACATGTATGGCGAAGGGTTTATCCTTTTCAGGTTCCTGAAGACATCAAAGCTGTCGCCGTCAAAGTCCGTCTCAAATCTCTGCGACAAGACGGTTTGTATGACGTCACCGTCCTTTATGTATCTAATGGCCTTGCGGACCATCCCGCGGAAGTGCCTGTCGGTCATGTTGGATGAAATATCAATTTGCCTTCTGCCACTCTCCTTAAACTTCGGAAAGTCGAAACCAGCGGCAATTCCATCCAACTCGTTCTTCACTGCAGCCCTGTCGAATCCGTTAAACTCGTTCTGCGTCAGCAGGGTCTTGTTGGCCCGGTGGTCGAAGATTATATTGTTCTTGCAAAGGACGAACTCGCAATCGGGCTCTTTAAGGTCGTCCTTGATTTTATCCAATTTTACATAATGCCTAACCAGGTCATAGGAGAAATATCCGACAAAGCCGCCAAAGAACCCCGCACTATTGCCATGATACTCAAACTGCGACATGATATTGCGAAGCACATCGAGTGGATCGCTCCCTTCCGCCTTCAGCCTCCCCAGCCTTGGGTCATCGCTCTTGAACTCTACCTTATCATCTTTTATAGTCAGCTTGGCCACTGGATTGAACCCTATGAACGAATACCTAGCGACTTTCTCCCCGCCGTCGGCAGACTCCAGCAGGTAGGTATCCCTGTCGCGGACTGCAGCATAGGCGCTGTCAGGGTCCGTCAGACCCACCTCAATTGACACCGGTTTTACTATCATCTTTCTGGTGATTTGAGGTTTTAATATTAAAAATAAAGGAATTTTTCATGATTTTCCGATAATTCGTAAGCTTTTTATACTTAATACCTTTAATTTATCGAAAAATGGCAGAAAATCCGGCCGAAAACCTACAGATTGACGGAAAGGATCTGGCTATACTGAAAATCCTGCAGGGAAATGCAAGGACTCCGTTCTTGGAGATAGCGCGCAAACTGAAGATATCAGGAGCGACAGTTCATGAGAGAGTCCGCGCGATGAAGAAGGTCGGGATAATAAAAGGATTCTCAACCGACATAAACTACAAGAAGTTAGGCTATCAAATTACTGCAGTCGTCAGTGTAACATTGGAGCACCCAAGCCTAGACCTAGATGAGCTGAAGGAGGGCCTGTCGTCCATCCCCGAAGTAACTGAGGCGCACAACCTCACCGGTGACACGGACCTCCTCCTCACTATCAAGACAAAAAGCATTGACGACCTGAGAGACCTGCTCACGAATAAGGTACAGAACCTGCCGGGAGTTAAACGGCTGAGCACTAGCATAGTGCTGGATTCGCCAGTTTACAGGCCAGGCGTATCGCTTTAATTTTTAGGGGCAAACGTCAAAATAAGCGGCATGCTCACAAAGGACATCCTTAGGGCGGAGTTCAAGAAGAACTGGCAGAAGTACTACCAGGTGGAGATGTTCAGGGCCGAAGGTTATGAGCGGAAGACCTGCAAGAAATGCGGCTGCGCCTTCTGGACCTGCGACTCGGAAAGAGAGATATGTGCCGATTCCCCCTGTGCGGACTACGGTTTCATAAACTCGCCGATAACAAAGGGCAAGTGGGATTATATCGAGACTTGGAAGCTATTCGAGAAGTTCTTCAGGAAGAACGGCCACACACCGATAAAGAGGTATCCCGTAGTCGACAGATGGCGGCCGGATTTGTACTTCACGATTGCATCCATCCAGGATTTCCAGAGGCTGGACAACGGGAACATGAACTTCGTCTACCCGGCGAACCCATTGATAGTGCCACAAGTCTGCCTCAGGTTCCCAGATATACAGAACGTTGGTATAACTGGGAAGCACCTGACGTCATTCATAATGAGCGGGCAGCACACGTTTGGATACCCAAATGAGAAGAACTCTTATTTCAAGGATAGATGCCTTGAGCTGAACTTCGGGTTCCTCAACGGTGAGATGGGGATACCAGCTGAGGAGCTGGTCTACCAAGAGGATATCTGGGCCATGCCTGATTTTTCTGCCTTCGGCCCGTGCATGGAGACCTTCTCGAAGGGTCTTGAACTGGTCAATTCGGTATTCATGCAGTTTCAGAAGAGCGGTGACTGGTTTAAGGACTTGGACATGAAGGTCATCGATGTCGGCTGGGGCCATGAGCGGTTAGTCTGGTTTTCGAACGGCACCCCTGCGAGTTACGATTCGTTATTCGGCCCGGTAACTGACCGGCTGAAGAAGAAAGCTAGAATAAAGATAGACCAAAAGATATTTGACAGGTACTCCAAAGTCGCAGGTTCCTTAGACCTTGGGGAGGTCAAAGACATCGCAGCAGCGAAGAAGAAGGTGGCTGATTACGTTGGCATTTCTCAGGAGGAACTGCGTGAAAAAATCGAGCCACTGCAGGCTCTTTACGCGATAGCAGACCACACAAGGACCCTGCTTTTTGCTATAACCGATGGGGGGATTCCATCCAACGTAGGCGGAGGATATAACCTGAGGGTCATATTGAGAAGATCATTGAGTTTCATAGACGAGTTCGAGTTCGACTATGACCTGGCGGAGATCGCCAAGTGGCATGCAGATTACCTTAAACCGATGTTCCCGGAGCTGCAGACAGAATTGGATAGCTTCCGGAAGATAGTGGAAATAGAGAAAGAGAAGTTTAAGGAAACGAGGACTAAGATGCAAAGGACGATCAGCTCGTTGCTTGAGAAGGACACAAAGTTCGACGAAGCCCTGCTGGCGCAATTGTATGAGTCCCAGGGCATAACGCCAGAAGAGATAAAGAAGTTCAGGCCGGAACTTGAGGTCCCGCCGACTTTCTACGAAAAGATAACCGAGAAGCACTCGAGCCTTGTCGAGGAGGACGAAGGGGGTAAGATGATAACCAGTGTCTGCAATACCGAGAAGCTCTGCTACTCCGATGTGTTTGAGTTTGATGGGATTGTTTTGAAGATAGTCAGCGACGCAGTCGTACTCGACAGGACTGCTTTCTACGCGACTTCAGGCGGTCAGGAGCACGACACAGGGACCTTAAACGGCGTTCCTGTGTCGGATGTTTTCAAGCAGGGCGAGGTCATCCTGCACAAGGTAGCAGATGTCAAGAGGTTTAAGGAAGGCCAGAAGGTGCATGGCGCGGTCGACCAAAAGAGAAGAAAGCAGTTGGCGCAGAACCACTCCGCAGTGCACCTGGTCAACGGCGCCACGCGGACAGTCCTCGGTAACCACGTCTGGCAGGCAGGTTCGGAGGTAAGGGTGGAAAAGGCAAGACTGGACATAACCCACTACTCAGCGATAACAAAGGAAGAGCTTAAGAAGATAGAGGACCTCGTCAACGAGAAGATAAGAAAGGGGATACCAATAGAGAAGCCGATCGTCGACAGGGGCAAGGCAGAGCAGGAGTACGGTTTCAGAGTCTATCAGGGTGGTGCCATACCGCAGAAGCAGCTGAGGATAATAAAGATGGGAGACTTCGACATCGAGGCATGCGGAGGAACCCACTGTAGCAATACAAAAGAAATCGGCAAGGTCAAGATATTGCGCGCCAACAAGATACAGGACGGTGTCGTGAGGCTGGAGTTCGTCGCTGGCGAACGCGCGAAAGAGGCTGAGAAAGAAGCGGAAGAGAGCTACGGCGAGGCGCTCAGGCCGCTTGAAGGCATTGTGCCCAAATCGGTGAAATACTCCGAAGAAGACTTGGCAAAGGCTGCCGAAGTCCTCACAGTTCCGATAGAGCAGCTGCCATCTACACTGCAGAGATTTGTAAGCGAGTGGAAGGCATATGGCGAAGCAATCAAGGATTTCGGCGGCATCGTTCCTGAAACGGCATTACAGAAATCAAAGAGCGTTAGCGATGCTGCACAGATATTGTTCTCCGAGTGGAAGCAGCGCCAGAAGGCGCTTAAGGAGCTCATAAACAAGAGGGTTCAGGAAGAGGCAAAGCAATTGCCAGCGGACAATCCGAAGCTGCGCGGGATATTCTTCAGCATGAGGATGAAGGACTTGGAGGCAGACCCGAAATTGCCTGTCGAGAAAACAATAGAAAAAGTAAAGAAAATAATAAAATAGGCTTACCCCGTCTTAGCCTTCCTTGTTGTTTTCTCAGCCATGACAGTTGCTCTCTTTGCGATGCGGCCAATCCATATTGCCACAATGATAGCTATTATCGTCACAAAGATCGCGTAGACCCATGGTCCATATGCTGCTGCGCCAGCAAGCGGGCCGCAGCTCAACTGGTTTGAATTCGGTATCTGTTGACATGTGAACAGAGCCTTTATAGCTTCGTTCCATGCTAGAGCTGCTACTAAGCCGAATGCAGCAGTTACCATCCCAGAGACTTTGTCAATTACTTCTTTTTGCATTTTGCACGCCAGATGCGGATTAGCTGGTTAACCCGGGGCCGAATAAAAGCTACCGGGATTGTCTATGATTATCTGCGCTTCCTCGTGACAAAAAGTTCTTTGGCAGTACCCCTAACTGTCCCACATCTTGCCAACTCCGCTAGTGTTGACGGATTTAGCTCTCTATTCAGCCGCCTCTGTGGTCTTCCAAGCGCGTCATAAAAAATAACTCCAGGTCCGCTAATTGTATGTTCTTTTGCCCCGTCCCGTATCTTCATCTTTTTAATACCAGCGAAATAGGCAAGGCTAGAAATTCTCTGGCCGCCTCTTTTCTTCCTACCCAAAGACTGATAGAGCTCACTGGCAAAACCAGTAACCTTTCCATACTTATGTAGTTCTCCTATTGCATACGGCGTTAGCCATCTTCTATCTATACTCCATGATGGCACAGTGTACGACTTAGGTGTCACAAGGTTAGGTGCCACACCAAGTCTATACGTTTTGACTGGCCTTTGTCTGCCTGATTTTCTTGCGCTTGTGGGCATCTTATGTCACCACCATATTAGTCCTTAAAGATATAAAAAGACAGGTCGGCATGCGGGGATAAGACTCGGGATAAGGGACGGCCGTCCCCTAATTGACGCACGTTTATCCGGAGGCGATCTTTTCCATCGACTTTCCGCTGACCGCAGAATTGGGTTCTTCGGCTAGTATGTCCCTGTTGCTGGCGTATTCGTCGCCCCTTTTGGCCAGCAGCCAGTTCCTGCCGCCCCTCATCTGTATCAGTGACCACCCTCCCTTCAGCTTCTTGCCGTTGAGTTTAAACGAGAGCTTGCCTTTCTTGAGGCCTTCCTCCATGGGCTCTTCCGCTACGACAGAACCTTTGTCCCAGATCATCACGGTCCCGGCTCCATAGCCCTCAGTTATCACGCCCTCAAAGTTCGCATAGTCCAATGGATGGTCCTCGGTCATCACTGCCAGTCTCCTGTCCTTCGGGTTTAAGGAAGGCCCTTTTGGGACAGCCCAGGATTTAAGGACGTTGCCGATTTCTAATCTAAAATCATAGTGCAGATGCGACGCATCGTGCTTCTGTACTACAAAAATCGGCTTCCTGGAGCTTTTCCCGCCCATAGGTTCTGGCGTCTTCTTAGGGTTTCTTTTTTCCTTGTATTCTTTGAGCGAGTCTTCCATATTATAGCTCGGTATATTTTCTTTTCTGGCTATTTTAATCCAATAGCGGTCTAATTATCCTTCTATGGCCTACGATTATAAAAAGGTAGAGGAAACTTGGAAAAAGAAGTGGGCGGATGCCGGCGTTTTCCACTCCGAGCCAGACAACAGGCCCAAATATTACATCACCGTAGCCTACCCCTACCCCTCCGGCGGCATGCACGTCGGCCACGGCAGGACCTATACAGTCCCCGACATCTTTGCGCGCTACAAGCGAATGAAGGGCTACAATGTCCTTTTCCCAATGGCCTGGCACGTTACAGGAACGCCCATAGTCGGTGCCGTCAAGAGGCTTAAAGACAAAGAGACCCAGCAGATGCATGTCCTGAAGGACGTCTACCGCATGACAGACGCGGAGCTGGCGAAGATCAACACCCCAATGGACTATGCCCGCTACTTCATCGAGAAGCACTATATTGCTGGCATGACGGGCCTTGGCTACTCAATAGACTGGCGGAGACAGTTCACAACAAACGATCCTCAGTATAACCGGTTTGTGACCTGGCAATACAAGTTACTGCAGAAGAAGGGTCTTGTGAGGCAGGGCAAACACCCCGTAAGATTCTGCATCCAATGCAAGAACCCAGTCACTGCACATGATTTGCTCGAGGGTGAGAGCGCTGAGATACAGGAATGGACACTCCTTAAATTCAAATTCAATGATTGTTTCATCGTAGCAGCGACCCTGCGGCCGGAGACGATGTACGGCCAGACCAACATGTGGGTCAACCCCGATGTCGAGTATGTCAAAGCCAAAATCGGCGGCGAGTGTTGGATAATCAGCCAGGACTGCGCAGACAAACTGGCCTATCAGGAAAAGAAAGTAGAAGTTGTCGGAAAGGTCAAGGGCAAGGATCTTGTCGGCAAGTACTGCGTCGCCCCTGCGCTAAACCGAGAGATAATAATCCTGCCGTCGAAGTTCCTGGACCCAAAGATTGCGACGGGTTTTGTCACTTCGGTTCCCTCCGATGCACCTTATGACCTCATCGGTTTAAGGGAGCTGCAGCAGAACAAGGCGGAGTGCGCGAAGTACGGACTGGACTACGAAAAGATAAGAGCAATCCAGGTAATCCCGATAATCAGGACCAAGAAATATGGCGACAACGCAGCCATTAAAATCTGCGAGCAGATGGGTATAAAGAGCCTTGCGGATACGAAGAAGCTCGACGAGGCGACCAAGGAAGTCTACAAAGAGGGCTTCCACACTGGTGTCATGCTGAACAACTGCGGCGACTACAGCGTCATGCCTGTTGAAAGGGCGAAAGAGGCAATGCGACAGGACTTCTTAAGCCAGCGGCTGGCTGACAACATGTACGAGTTCTCGGAAAACGTCAGGTGCAGGTGTGGCGGGAAGGTGGTAGTCACGGATGCGGACTCATGGTTCATTACTTACTCAAACGCGGAGTGGAAGGACCTTGCGCGAGACTGCGTGAGGTATCTGAACTGCGTTCCAGAATCTACAAGGGCGGAGTATTACCACACGATAGACTGGCTCAAGGACTGGCCATGCGTCAGGAACTTCGGCTTAGGGACTCACCTGCCGTTCGACCCGAGGTTCATGATAGAGCCGTTGTCTGACAGCACTATATACATGTCTTACTACACGATAGCGCACCTCATCAAAGAGCTGAAACCTGAGCAACTGACTGAGGAGTTCTTCAATTTCGTCTTCAGGAGTGAAGGAAAGCTCGATGATGTCTCGAAGAAGACAGAAATAGACAAAAAGAAGCTCGAGCAGATCAAAAAATCCTTTGACTACTGGTATCCGCTGGATTGGCGCTGCACTGCCGCGGAGCTGATCGGTAATCACCTGACCTTCATGATATTCCATCATACCGCTCTGTTCCCGCGCGACAAGTGGGTGAAGGGCATAGTGTGCTTCGGTGTCGGTTTGCTGGAGGGTTCCCGCATGTCATCCTCCCGCGGCAATGTGGTCCTGCTGACAGATGCGATAGACCGATTCGGCGCAGATGTCGTGAGGCTCTTCCTCATGAGCAATGTCGAGCCTTGGCAGGACTTCGACTGGAGGGAGAATGAGGTCATCGGTGCGCAGAAGGCCCTTAGCAGGTTCATAGCATTCGCCGAGTCTTTACAGTCTATGAAGGGCAAGGAAGCGCCCATAGACAAATGGCTGGTGTCAAAGCTACAAACGATAAAGAAGACAGTTAACGAGTCTCTGGACAACTTCCAGACAAGGAAAGCCCTGCAGGCAGGGTTCTTCGAGGTCTTCCCAGTCCTTAAATGGTACGAGCGCAGGGGCGGCCAGAACCCGAAGGTGCTTAAGGAGCTCCTAAATGAGTGGGTCAGGATCATGGCGCCGTTTACGCCTTTCGCTTGCGAGGAGATATGGGCGTCGCTGGGCGAGAAGGGTTTCGTACTGAATGCTAAATACCCCGAGTCGGACTTGTCGAAGATCGATGAAAAGGCTGAGATCTCAGAAAAGCTCATCGAGAGCCTGCTGGAGGACATCGGAAAAATAATCGAGATGACTGGCAAGAAACCAAACAAGATATCAATATACTCACCTGAGGCTTGGAAGTATGGGCTCTTCGAGAAAATAAAATCCGGCGCGCAGATAGGCGATGTGATGAAGGATGAGAAATTCAAGAAATACGGCAAGGAAGTGCCGAACCTGTTCAGAAAAGCGAGCGAGATGAATTTCGTCCAAGGCTGGATGAAATCCGACGAGGATAAGACCCTGTCAGATGCGCGGACGTTCTTGGAGACGGAGCTTGAATGCAATGTAACGATAAACCCCCGGGAGGACCCACAGGGTAAGGCGCGGTTTGCGCTGCCGATGAAACCTGCGGTGTACATTGAATAAAATGAAAATCGTATCTCTAGGTGCGATGCTGATGGACCAAACGGCATTTGTCGATCGCTTCCCTGGCGAAGATGATGAGGTCTTTGTCCCTAAGCTGCAGCTCCTGCCGGGAGGCTCTGCCGCTAACTTCGCAGTATTCTGCGCGCGGCTTTGCGAAGAAAGCGGATTCATAGGCAAGGTTGGGAATGACCTACTAGGGGATTCGCTCATCGCTGACTTGAAGAAAGAGAAGGTCGGCACGGAAAATGTAATACGCTCAGACGTGCCGACAGGAACAGTCTTTATCGCAGTCCGCGCAGACGGGCAGAGGATGATGTTCGCCCATTCCGGAGCAGCAAATGATTTAAAGGAAGCTGACATCAACCTAAATTATCTAAACAAGTTCAATCATTTGCATCTCGCAGATCTCGAGAACATCTCTGTTCTCGAATACGCGGCCAAGCATTTCAAGGGCACTGTCAGTCTGAATCCGGGCGCACTTGTCGCGGAAAAAAGAGAAAAGGCGATAGAGCTCATAAAAGAAGTGGACATCCTGATATGCTCCGAAGAGGAGGCGAAAAAGATAACCCGAAAGTATACTGGCGGTGAGTGGATTAAGGATCTCAAGAGCTGGGGGCCAAGCCTAGTCGTAATCACAAGAGGTCCGAAACCGGTGAGGGCATTCGACGGCACGATTATCATAGAATCGCCGGCTTTCAAGGTCCCCGTGATTGACACAACAGGCGCAGGCGATGCTTTTTCTGCAGCTTTCATGTGCGAGTACCTAAATACCAAAGAAGTTGGAAGGGCGCTGAAGTTCGCCTGTGCCGCAGCTGCGCTGGCAGTTCAGCACAAGGGTTCGCGCACAGCGTTCCACAACCGCGCAGAGGTAGAAAAGATTATCGCCGGGTGTGAGACCTATTAGAATCTTTTGCCCCTTGCCCTGGTTATATCGAACTCCGCAGTATCAGCTATCGCCATCACTGCCATCACCCCCGCCTGAACCGGATCGGTGACCACTAGGTCGCATGCGTCTGGAACAGAACCCGCCATGTTCAAGGAGATCACAAGTATCCCTTTGTCCCTTATCTCCTCAACCGCGTCCGTTATCTTACCGCCCATAATGGAGCCTGCAAGTACAAGTATCCTGGCCCTTGACAGTCTGGCGACTGCCCGGACTGCCTTTTCTAGCTTCTCCTCCCCGACAAGTGGTATGGTGTCAATGGATATCCTCTCACCCCTTATGTTGTGGCGGTCGGCCTCGCTGATGGCCCCCCTGGCGACTTCCGCGACCTGCGCCCCGCCGCCCACGATGATGACACGCTTACCATAGATTTCCGTAAATGTTGGGACTTCTTTAACCCTAAGAACGTCCTTTGTCTTTGACAGCCCTCGCACTAACTTCGGAAGATTCCTCCTCCCTTCTAGTTCAAGATAGATTTTCGCTTTCCCGGCCCTTCGCTCTCCAGTACTTATGTGTGCGATATTCGCCTTTGCCTCAGAAATCAGCGTTGTGATTGCGTGCAGAACTCCCGGTTTGTCCTCGACTGTTACGTCCAAAGCTACTTTCATTTTGCGGTTTCCTTCAGGTTTTCGACTGTAAGGTCTATCTCCTTTTTTGACACTATAAGCGGTGGCAATAGCCGTATTACCTTGTCGTTGGTTACGTTGACCAGTATCCCTCTCTCGCGCATGCCCTTCATGATTGCCTGCGCCTTGTCCTTAGACTCCAGCTCCAGGCCTACGATCAGACCCAGACCTCGTGAATCACCGAAGTCCAAACCATCCAGCAGGCGCTTGCCCATCTTGCGTGCATTGTCCATGAGTTTGTCCTTGAGTATCGTGTTGACGGTGATTATTCCTGCCACACAACCGAGCGGACCTCCGCCAAAAGTCGATCCATGGTCTCCAGGAACTATGCAGCCTGCGATCTCTTCTTTGACTAGCGTGACGCCCATCGGGAAGCCACCTGCTATCCCCTTTGCCGTAGTTATTATATCTGGCTTCACCCCGCAGTGTTGATAAGCGAAAAACTTCCCGGTCCTACCGGTACCTGTCTGTACTTCGTCGACTACCATCAGCGCGCCTGTGTCGTCGCAAAGCTCTCGGATATCCCGGTAGTATTCAATAGTCCCTTCAAGGTCCTTCCGCGGGAATTTTACTCCGCCCTCGCCCTGGATCATCTCGACAAATATGGCAGCGGTGTTGTTATTGACGGTTGCTTCCAACTTGTCAAAGTCCCCATACTCAACTATCCTCGTCTCAGGCATCAGCGGCTCGAATGGTTTCTGATACGTCTTCTTGTCCGTTATCGCGAGAGACCCCATGGTCCGGCCGTGGAAGCTGTTGCTCATGGCAATTATCTCGCGCCGCCCGGTGAATTTCCGCGAGATTTTTATCGCAGCCTCATTGGCCTCCGTGCCGGAGTTACAGAAGAACGCCTTCGTCTTCATGCCGGATAACTCGCTCAGCATCTTCGCTAATGTGGCCTGTTGCTCGTTATAATAGAGATTAGATATGTGTATCAGCTTCTTGGACTGTTCGCTTATGGCTTTAACTAGTTTCGGGTGCGCGTGACCGAGCGAAGACGATGCTACGCCAGCTATCATGTCCAGATATTTGTTGCCTTCAGTATCCCAGACCCAGCAGCCCTTCCCCTTTACCAGGGCAAGCGGATATCGGTTATATGTGTTGAGCACATACTTCTCATCCAGCTTCTTTATCTCTTCGAATTTCATTCCATCACCATGGTCCCGATACCCTTGTCGGTGAATATTTCAAGGAGCAGCGAGTGGTCGCGTCGTCCGTCGATTATGTGGACGTTATGCACGCCGTTCTCGATCGCATCTATGATGCTCTTCACCTTAGGTATCATCCCGCCCTGGACCTCGTCCCACTTTATCTTTTCCTTTAACTCAATGGTGGTAATCGTTGATATTAATGTCTTCTCGTCCTTCTCGTTCTCCAGCAAACCAGGGACGTTCGTGAGATAAACCAGCTTCTCTGCCTTGAAGGTTTTGGCAATGGCTGCTGCCAGGTCGTCAGCGTTTATGTTCACTGCCTTGTCGTTTTCGTCCAGCCCGATCGGTTCGATGACCGGGACGTAGCCGTCGTGGATGAACTCGTCGATTATCGACAAATCCACCTTTTCAATTATCCCGACGTTGCCCAGTTTCTCGATCCTTTTCGCCTTTATCATGCTTCCTGTCTTGCCGGTCACGCCGATGGCTTTGCAGTCGAGCCCTTCCAGCTCCTCGACGATTTCATCATTTACCTTGCCCAACACCATCATCACTACGTCCAATGCTCTGTCATCCGTCTGGCGCAGGCCGTCGACGAATTTCACTTCCACCCCCAGCTTCTCGCTCAGAATGTTGATGTCTCTCCCGCCGCCGTGCACCAGGATCACTTTTATCCCGACGAACTTCAGCAGCGAGACGTCTTCGAGGATGCTCCTCCGCTTCTTCTCGTCGACGAGCATGCTTCCGCCCAACTTGACCACGAAGACCTTTCCGTTGAAGTCCCTTATGTATGGCAGCGCCTCTATCAGGGTCTCGATCCGTTCGACCTTGCCGTTCTTTTCCGTTTTGACTTCCATGCCGGATGCTGTTGAATTTAGAATCTTATATTGATTACATTAAGAATTAAAATCTAAAAAGTCTGCGGAGTTAAGTTTTATACTCTAAAATCGGAATATACCCCGCAATGGAGCGAAAAGGCACTGACCAGATCAAGCAGGGATTCGCGAAGATGGTGAAGCACGGCGTCATAATGGACGTGACCACTGCCGAACAGGCGAGGATAGCGGAGAAAGCCGGCGCAGTCGCTGTCATGGCACTGGAGCGCGTTCCTTCGGACATACGCGCACAGGGAGGCGTCGCCAGGATGGCAGACCCGACTAAAGTAAAGGAGATCCTTAAAGCAGTCACTATACCTGCCATGGCTAAAGTCCGGATCGGCCATTTTGTCGAGGCCCAGATACTCCAGGAGATCGGCGTAGACATGATAGATGAGAGCGAGGTCCTCACTCCTGCTGACGAGGAGCATCATGTTGACAAAACAAAATTCACAGTGCCATTCGTATGCGGCGCGCGCGACCTTGGTGAGGCGCTGAGACGGATTAACGAAGGGGCCGCGATGATAAGGACCAAAGGCGAAGCGGGGACAGGAAACGTTGTCGAAGCGGTCCGTCACATGAACAGGATAAACCACGGTATGCAGGAACTCAAGGTCATGCTCAAGAACAACGACGAGAAAGGACTGGAAAAAAGAGCTGTCGATTACAAGGTCCCTCTCGAACTGGTGAAAAAGACCGCAAAACTCGGCAGGCTGCCTGTCGTCAATTTCGCGGCAGGCGGGATAGCAACCCCAGCTGATGCGGCGATGATGATGCAGATGGGCGCTGACGGAGTCTTCGTAGGCAGCGGGATATTCAAGTCTAAGGAGCCTGCCAGGATGGCCAAGGCGATGGTCACTGCGGTGCTGCATTACGATAACCCGAAGGAGCTGCTGAAGGTGTCGACTGGTTTGGGCGATGCCATGCCGGGCCTTGACGTCCGCTCGATGGACGAGAGCAAGAAGCTGGCAGGCAGGGGAGTCTGATACCGCCAGATTTCATATCCGCTCTTCAAAAGTCTATTTTTATATCTAAAGATATAAATTATATATCAATTGATATAAAAAATGAGAATGCAGTTATCAAAGACGGAACTCCTTTTGGGAAGACGCGGGCAGGTTCTGAGGTATCCTAACCTAAATACGGTACTGATGGTCGAGGATTTCTTGGAATTGCACAGGGACATGCCAATCTCCATAGCAAACCTAAGGAAGGGCCTGCCAAGGAAGGTCATGCACCAGACCTTGTTGGTAATTCTTGACTACCTTTGGAACAGCGGTAAGATAATATACGGCCCAAAGGGTGTCCAGTGGATATATTCTCCGCCAGAACACCTTGCAACCATGGCGAGGAACTCATTGGAGGTCTGAATGATTTTTGGGAAAGAGGTCCGTGTTTTGCTTAAGGGGCAGGCTAAGGAGGCTTATCTTAAGCTCAAGGGTAGGAATGACAAGGAGGCGCTTTCCATACTGCGCTCTTTCGAGCGCATCAAGGAACTCCTCAAGACTAATCCCCAATATGGTGATCCGATTGCAAAATATCTAATGCCCAAGAAGCTAAGAGCGATAGGGGTGAAGAACCTGTATCGTGTGGAACTCTCCAACTACTGGAGGGCGCTCTACACGATCGAAGGCAATGAGGTGGAAATATTCTTGTTTGTCCTCACCTTAGTCGACCATAAGGAATACAACAAACTGTTTGGTTATAGGGGTAGATAAGAGATGATAGTCGGAGTCTTGGGCATGCAGGGGAACCTTGAAGAGCACATGACGGCCATAGTCAGTGCTTTCGAGAAACTCAACATAAGAGGAAGTGTCATAATCGTGCGCGACAAGGCCGATCTGCAAAGGACCAACATGTTGATAATCAGCGGCGGGGAGAGCACGACTATGTGGAAGCTGCTGAAGAAAACAGGCCTTTTCGAAGAACTCCTGAGGTATAAGAAACCTATATTCGGCACGTGTGCCGGCCTAATACTGCTAGCGAAATCCGGAATCGGCGACTCCGAAAAAACAGGGCAGGAATTCCTGGGCAAAATCGACGCGGTCGTGGATCGAAACGCGTTCGGCCGGCAGAAGGACAGCTTCTCGGTGGATCTGGAATTCAACGGAAGGCCGTTCCATGCGGTCTTCATACGCGCGCCAGCAATAGAATCCGTCGGCAGGGGCGTTCAGGTACTGGCAAAATACAAGGACAAGATAGTCGCGGCCAGGCAGGGCAACATACTTGTAACAGCGTTCCACCCGGAACTGACTGACGACACCAGAATACACGAGTATTTTCTTAAATCAGTCCGTTAGCAATTCTCCTGATTCTCCGTCGCCAAATTCACTCAAGTAGACCCTGTCTAGGTGGCCTCTCTTCTCATGGAGATGTGCTAGTTTCCTCTGATAATGCCTGTAATCCTTAAAGGAATGGTAAAACAGCCAAGCGGAAACTATTATAAGGCCAGTCCCTATAAGGAGGAACCATTCATACCCTGGATCTGTGGCGAAGAACCTGACTATCAAGAAACCAAGAGCCGTTATCGCAAGTGCCAGTTGCGCTATTGCGATCATCGTCCTCTCATGCGAAAGCAGGGTCCTTTCTTTTGAAAGCAGGATCTCTATGATCTCTGGCTCCTCCTTCATGATCTTTTCCTCGACCTTTTCCCTGGGTATCATCGTTGGCTCTGTCATCTTCGCCCTTTTTTGTATTCGACAAGCATGTCGTGGATATCGCGGGCTTTGACCTCCCTCCGCCTGCCGCAGGCCTTTTCGATATTTAAGGGGTCCGCGAAGAAAAGCCCTTCCCAAGAGACTATCTCCACGTCCTCGGTGCTGCAGGTCGGCGCCAGCGATTCCAGTTTCACTGGAGCGATTATCGCACCGACCCTGCGACCTTCTAAGAACCTCAGGCCCTTGCCGTCATTCTCCTTAAACCTGCACAATATGAAATCGCCCTGCATTATCGGGATGTCCCTCAGGTCAAGGAAATTCAGAGTGGGCACATCCTTGAGCACCACAAGCCTGCCGCTTGCCACATCCCTCATCAGTCCCTTTGCCCTGTTTGCCATCTCCCGGAGCGCCTCATGCGGCTGCTTCGGCTGAGCGCGCACGAGGGATTCATTCTGCGCCTTCAATTCACGGTTTTCCTTCCTCACCGATTCCAGCTGCGCGCGGAGTTCCCTAGCTAGGTCTTCGTCCTGTTTCGGCGCCATTATGTCGGAGACTTTCTCACCCTTTAGCACGCGCGCCTTCGTCCTTTCAAGCTCATCGAGGACCTGCCGTTCTATCCTGCGTATTTTATTTTGAAAGTGGTTGTAGGCGTAGACTGCGGCAGCCAGCGCGTCGCGCTCATGGCCATTTGTCGTCTCCGCGCGGCTGGCCAGTTCTCGCTTCTTTTCCACAGGCAGATCGAAATCCGGCGAGAACAAGCGGGCGCCGAGTATGCTTGAGACTTTGACTACGGCAGGCGGTGCGATGGTCTTGTCAGTTGCGACGACAACTGCTTTTCCGGCCGTAGCTATCTGAGTTATTAGGTCCTCTACCCCTAGGTTTCGCGCACTCATTAACTTCAGCACGTTCCCGTCAATGTCAAGGCACGCGAGCCCGACGGAGGTGCCGGGGTCTATGCCGACGATAAGTTGCTTTTCCACTGGAGGTTTAAGGAAAGGAGAAAGAAAAAATTAGGCCTCCCCTATGAAGTTGCATTCCGGGTCGACCTCGACGAAGTGTTGGGCGTTCTTCCCGTACGCGGAGCACGTATTCGCCGTGACATCGTCCACTGGCTGGCGCGGTTTGTGCGTCACGTCGCAGACCCAACCGGGCTCTATTGCATTGGACAGGCACGGCCCATCGCTTAAATCATCACCCCTCGCCAGCCACTGCCTGCAGAGCACCTGACATTTTTCGCTGGGCGTCCTTGGCACGCTAGTCGTCTGATTTTCAGTCTTGGGACTCTCCTTGAACGTCCCCATGATAGCGAGGTAACCCCCCCCGAACACCAATATCGCCGCCAATATTGCGACTATGATCCTCCCTTCCATTTTACGTCGTCAGATAAGCGATTGTATTAATGAAGATCTCAGGCGTTAAGCCCGGGTCGTATGCAAAGTAAACAACTTTCCCTAAACCGCTCCCGCCCTCGATTATCGCAGGTACCGTGCCTTCATCGGTATCTATGAAAGCAACTACATCCCCGTTTGGAGTCGTCTTTACTACCGTGGAGTTCGCCGGCAGGGAAATACCAACGATTTTCATCCCCCTGGCTATCGGGTGACTGGTCTCAGACCACCTTATCTGTGACCCGTTTGCGACGTCGGTGTAACCAGAGAACTCGCCGACTATCTGCGCAGGGACGGGAATCCCCTGGCCAGCTGGCCACGACCATCCCGCGACGTTTTGGTATTCCGGATGCTTAGAGCCTGCATCCCCGACAACTATCAGCTTGCCACCACCGTTGACATAACCTCGCAATGCTTCCCGGGTGTTCATGTCAAACTTCGGGTCGCCCTGAGCTATGACCACTTGGTATTCCTTAAGCATATCTAAAGTATAACTGTTTGGCGGGAAGTTTGCCGGGTACTCGATTCCTTTCGTCACAGATTCATTGCTGGCAAGCGCTTCAAGAACCCCCTGCGATGGCACTCCAACGACCGTCACCTTTATACTAGAAACACCTTCGGTCACGGGCGGCGCGTTTATGTCGATGGACCCTGAGCCGCTGATATGCACCTGGGTCCCGTTCAGCATAAGAAGCCCTACGGCAACTACGGCGACAGCCGCTAGGAGGATGACCGCTACGATTAGGATATGCCCTCCTCTGTCCATTAGTTAATCTACAGAAATAGAGTTAAAAATAATCACCAGTTATTATTGCACATTTTTATCTTTTAATAGCAATAGTCTTACATGAGAAATCCGGGACAAGCGGCCCGAGATAACCTACCGGGCAAGCGGCCGAAGATAAGCCCTTGGCGGGAAAAACCGGAGAAGGTTTCAAGGCGTAACCTATTGCGCGAGGTCAGGGCAAAGTACTCGCTTTTGCCGTTTTCAAAGAATTTTTGGACAGCACATGCTTTGACCCCACAAAGCCCGGACAGCACAAAAAGGTCCTTCCTGCGCACGAACAAAGATACTGCGGCAAAAGTAATTGCGAACGCTTATGGAGACGGCAAAGCGTCCGGGAGAAGCGTTAGCCCCCAAAATCTAAGGCGCGTGATTGATAGCCAGCTAAATACTTTCTCAAGCAGCGCACTTGACGACTTTGTGAGTAGAACACGCAATGTCATTAGCGCACAGGAAATCAAAAACCTGCCCGAAAAAATTGAAGAGCATCTAAAAGACTACCTATCCGCAAGGAATATCCCCGTCAGGACGCAAAACGAGAGAAGGGCATTGAGAACTACTGTATTGGATCTGATTAATAGAGGGATAATATCGGATGCAAAGGCATCATTGGATTTGGCGTCCGCGGAACGGATTTATTTCCAAAACAGGAAAGGCCTCAGGAGACTGGATTTGGATGACACGGAAAGAACAAATAAGATTTTCAGAGATTCTTTTGGCAGGGAGAGGTTGACCGCAAACCAGGAGAGGGCAACCAAGGCATGGCTAAGAGCCCACATTGGAGAACTTGAGGATAAAGAGCTCGCACTTGCAAGAGAATATTCCCAAAAGATGCCTCTTGGAAAAACCCCTGAAGACACCGGTAAGAAATTTGTAGACTGTATAAACAACGCAAGGAAAGAAGCAGGGAGACAATTTGTGGAACGAGCAAGGAATGAACTGTTCAGGAATTTCAAGCCCCCTGAAAAAGCTCCAAGAAAGTTTGTTCCACGCGCGGGACCAGAAAAATCCGGGACACGGCAGCAGAGGATCGCTGACCACGAACTAACTGCCAGCCAAAAGAAAAGGCGGATGTTTAACGTCGAAAGAACGGTAAATCTAATGGAAAAAACCGTAAACCTAATGGGAAAACCTTTCGACCCTGTAGACTATGCGTTGATCGGAATCAAGGCGGACAACAAAGCCTGCGCATCTGTGATTGAGCGGCTTTTGCAGGAAAAGGCCCTGAAAGGCGACAAGGTCATAAAACTTTTCATAAGCGGCAGCTTGGCACAAAGGGTCTTCAAAAACGTTGTCGAAAACAAAGAGTTTATGGATAAGTTTGGACAAAACTCAGTTGATTTGCTTGCAACAGGCCTGTCATATATCGGTCCGAAGGGACGGCAGACTGTCGGGGTAAGGAGGATTTTCCAGGGCGAAAGGGGAAAAGAGCTATTTGATTTCCTTGAGAAAAGCGGTTATATTGACACACGACACACTGGGGCTAATGTAACCTATCTTACAAGGCGGTAAAAGAAAAAAACAAAAAGAGAAGGCACGAGGTTCGCCAAAGGCGAACCTGTGCGCAGGTTCAGGATGAACCTCGCGCCGGTTTATATCCCGGCCAGGTAGGTAACTGCCACCAGTAACATCTCTGGTGTCTGTCCTGGGTCATAGGCAAAATACAAGACATCGCCGAGGCCCGCACCGCCTTCGATTAACGCTGGCAGTGTTCCCTCGTTCGTGTCAATAGCTATTATGACCTTGCCCTTCGAGTTGACCTTGAACACCTGCGACGGCATCTGCAGCTGCGATCCTACGAGCTTCAGGCCCTTCACTATCGGGTGGTTGATGTCAGCCATCCTTATCTGCGAGCCATATGCCACGGCTGACCATCCGGCCCATTCGCCTATGAGTTCAGCTGGGACTGGTATGCCGTTGCCTGCCGGCCATGCCCATCCTGCGACGTTTGCGTATGTCGGGTGCTTAGATCCTGCGTCCCCGACAACTATCAGTTTGCCGCCGCCCTGGACATACTGGTTTATGGCCTCCCTAGTGTTCATATCAAAGTATGGGTCGCCTTGCAGTATGACCACGTTGAAGTTTTTCAGCATGTCGGCTGTTATATAAGTCTGGTCAAAATTTATCGGATAGTGGATACCCTTCATGGTGGCCTCTTTGCCGGTCAGCGTCGCTATCACATCCGCCGACGGCGTGCCTATAACCATCACTTTCGCCTCACCACCGCATCCTATCGGGATGACGCACGGTATCACGCGCAAAAACTGCAGCACAAAGAATGCAATCACTATCAGCAGTACCAGGGGCAGCACGCCCTCGATGTTGCGGAACTTTTTTCTCCCGCCACCTGCGGGCATGTAGGCGTACGGGTCGCCAGGATATGCTTCCATTTTATATCGTTTTTGTTTTAGTTTTGATGCTTAAGTTGGTATTTTAATCGATTAAAGAATAAAAACCACACTCTGGGGACAACTGGGCTCAATCGGGCTCTTCGCGCCTTTTTTTGCCTTGCCCAGAAATATACCGGAACCATGGACATTGAGGTACAGCCTGTAACAGTCTTTAAGGGGGTGGCGAACGCCCCGCCGAGCAAGAGCTACACGCACCGGGCCATAATACTCGCTGGTCTCGGAAGTGGTACTACAAAAATAAACTATCCCCTCCTCTCAGCCGACCCGCTGGCCACCATAGACGCGATGCGCGCAGCCGGAGCCGAGATCGAGATACAGGGCGACCGTTTGAAGGTCCAGGGAAACGCCGGCAAGATACGGGCCCCGCAGACGGTGGATGTGATGAACAGCGGCACGACCCTAAGGATAATGTCCTCAGTATTCTCTCTCTGCGACAAGAAGGTGACCCTCACCGGCGACGAGTCGATACAGAAGAGGCCGATGGGTCCGCTGCTCGAGGCCCTTGAGGGCGTGGGTGTGAAGACGGAGTCCAACGACGGAAAGCCGCCGATATCGGTGCAGGGCCCGATGAGGGGCAATTGCATAAGGATAAGGGGCGACGTCAGCTCCCAATACATATCGGGCCTGCTGATCGCATGCCCGCTGAGGAAAGTCGACACGACGATAGAGGTCACAACCGACATCAAGTCCCTGCCGTATCTGGACGTCACATTGGACGCGATAAGCGATTTTGGAGTGACGATACACCGGGACGGATACGATTGCTTCGAGGTCCCCGGCAACCAGTCGTATTCCAAAAACGAGTATACGATAGAGGGCGATTACTCTGGGGCTGCCTTCATACTCGGGGCGTCTGCAATAACGGAGGAAGTAGTCACCGTCAAGAACCTTTCGCCCACTTCCAAGCAGGGCGACCGATACTTCCTGGACATACTCAAGATGATGGGTGCCAACGTCCGCATCCGCGGCGATGAGATAATGGTGGGCGGGGGGAAGACGCTTAGGGCTGTTGACGTGGATCTGTCTCAGAGCCCGGATTTGCTGCCGATAACCGCCGTCCTGTGCGCACTAGCGCGCGGCAAGAGCAGGATATACAATGTGGAGCATGCCCGCATAAAGGAGTGCGACAGGATAAGCGCCGTGGCGCAGGGTCTGAAGAAGATGGGCGCAAGGGTCGACGAGAAGCAGGACGGAATGGTAATCGAGGGTTCGGAAAAACTACATGGCGCCAGCATAGAGAGCTTCGGCGACCATAGGATAGTGATGGCTTTTGCAGTAGCAGGTTTAAGGGCAGATGGTGTGACAAAGATAAACCACGCCGAGAGCGTCAAGGTCTCCTACCCGGATTTCATCCAGGACATGACCAGGCTTGGGGCGAAGATCAGTACGGTTTAAGGACGTAACACCTATCACCGACTCATATCCTTTTCAACCTTTTTTGCAAATTTTTGCAACTCTCTCTGATATGTTGGCTCTATATGCATCTCAATATCACTGCCAAGAAAATCCCCCATCCGCCTTACGCCTTGCATATTTTCTAGAAAGCTCTTCGCAACCCCTAATGAATCGGAAAACCTGGGGAGTCCCTCTAACGCTTTTCTGCGCACCTTAAAGACAGGAAAGTTGCCCCCTGTGATCTGCTCACGGAGTCTCTTGTCTTGTCGTATCCTGGTCTTGATGGGTTCCAGCAATTCTGGACATTTTCCTGACAGAAATATAGCCTTTCCCCCAGGGTCTATTATAAATGGATGGGTTGCACAGATAATTGGGAATGTCCCAGGTCTATGGTAACCGGGTCTATCACTATCCGATATAAGTGTGCATAATCCTGTTCTCTTGTTAAGAGCCGTGCAGACGCCCTTTGCATCAGTAGTTATCATAAAATTCTGCTCATGTGGCCTTATTTTTACTTGATGACCCCCCATAACCTTCTTCACGATAGTTTTACTGATTTTTTCATTTCGCGAGATGGGGATACCAGAAAGGTTGCGACAGCAGAAGTTGCACCCACGCATTAAACCCTTCTCTAGTGCTACCGGTATTGGTCGGCAGTCCGACCGAGGTTTTATATAAACCGAGGAGTAAGGGCCATGTACCCCCCGCGATTTCCTTGCTTTGAATATGCCCATAATCCTCTAATGCCTAAAGAAATAAATAGTAAATATCCTATCAGTCGGCTGACAAAGAGCGAGGCCCATACTCTAGAACCACTGGCTCAAACTCGACTGGCTCACGTTTTTCCCGTATGCCTCTTCCAGCCGCTTGATGCCGTGGTCTATGCGCATCGCTGAGAACCCATGCTCGTCTATCAGTATCCTCCTTATCGCGTCAGCGTTAGGCGTTGCCCACTCCAGCTTGTATTTCTCAGTCACCTCGGGCTTCATGAAAAGCTCCTTTATCGCCTCGTACTTGTCGCCAAGGGCCTCCTTAAACTCGCCTATTTTCCCTTCCTTAACAATCTGGTAACCCTTCTTCGGGCCTATCCCCTTGACGCCGGGGTTGAAGTCCGTGCCCATCAATATCGCGATATCTACTAACTGCTTCCGCGTTATGCCAAGCCTCTTCAAGTTCTCCTCGAGCTCTATCCTCTCGAGCTTGAACTTCTCCTGCATCGTCATATTCTTTATCAGAATCGGAGAGCCGGCCAGGAGAGAGTCGTAGTCTTGCGACCCTGTCGCATAGACGTCGCCCTTCATGCACATGTGCGCGCATTGCACCTCCCCCTCGCTTGGGGCCTGCACCATCGGTATCCCCATGGCGGCTATCAGCTTTTTGGAATCATCGAGCATTTCAGGAGTAAAGCGCGATGTCATGGACGCGTATTTCTTCGCCTCTTCCAGGTCGCCGCGCTCCTTTGCCTCCCGCCACTTTTCCTCGGCAATCTGTTTCCTTTCTTTCCTGTCCTCTATCTCCCTGCCCTTGAGGTCCGGCGGCTTGCCGTCGAAGACGTAGCAGGGCTTCACGCCGTTCTCGCAGACGCGGATTGTCCGGTAGAAGAGCCCTGAAAGGTGCGAGGTTACCCTGCCTTGCAAGTCCATCAGCGGGGTTCCGTCGGGCTGGCGTATCGTCGACAGGAACTGGTAGAGCGTGTTCATCGCGTCTATCGCTATCTTCTTACTTCTTAAATCGGCCCACTCTATCTCATGCCCGGCTATCAGCTCTCGCATATTAACGCCCATGGATTATTTACCCGCTTGCGCAAAAAAGCAGCGTCGGGTTTTTAAGCGCAGTCTTTCAATAATTATAGTTAAATAATCTTATTTAAGGTTAAATAAAGTTATTAAAATGGTCCTGAAGACATTCAACATATCGGGGGACGTCTATGCGAACTACTCGGAGACGTGCAAGTCGCTCGGCATAAGCATGAGCAAGCAGATAGAGAGGTTCATGGAGTCGCAGCTCGAGGAGGAGCCGGTTGCCAGGCAGGAATACCTAGCGAAACTGGACAGGATACGGCAGTCCAAGTTCATAAAAGTCAATGACTTCGCGTCCCGCTACGGGCTAAAATGAGTTTCAGGCTGGAAGTCTCTGCGGAGCTTGACAAGAAGTTCGAAAAACTCCGCAGGAAAGACAGAAGGCAGTTCGAGATCTTGGAAAAGCTGATAGGCAAGATATGCGAGGATCCGGTCCGCTTCAAGCCGCTTCGCGGCGACATGAAGGGAGCGCGTCGTGTCCACATCGGAAAGTCTTTTGTACTCATATTCGATATTAATATACAAAGTCGTACTGTGAAATTGCTGGACTACGACCACCACGACAAGATATACTAAAATGGAATCCTTAAACCCGCTACCGCCGTCGAAGAGGGAGCGAAACAGGTATCTCGTCTATGAAGTATTTGCTTCGGAATTTCCTCTCAGGAGCGAAGACATGGGAAAAGCTATCTGGAAGACAGCGCTTGAGTTTTTGGGCGAGCTCGGAGTCGCCCGGTCTGGTTTAAGGATAGTAGACTTCGACGAGACGAAACAGAAAGGCATAATCAAGGTCAATCACACCAGTGTGGAAGAGGGCCGCGTAGTCCTTTCGCTGGTCAAGGAAATCAACAAGAAGAAAGTTGCGCTGCGCGTCGTCGGGGTCAGCGGGATACTAAAGAAAGCGAGAGGTAAGTGGGTTTAGTTATACTCCGCGTTTATCTTAACATAATCACACGATAAATCGCCTGACCACGCCTTCGCAGAGCTGTTACCGAGACCCAGATCCACTATTATCCTGACGTCCTTCACCTTCTTCATCTCCTCGCCAAGCGCGGGCTTGTCGAACTCTTTCGCAAACCCGTAGAACAGCAGGGTCTTCTTGCCATTGACTTCATACCAGATCTTCATCTTGCTCTCGTCCAGCTCGGCGCCTGAATAACCGGCTGCGGCTGCTACCCTGCCCCAGTTTGGGTTGTTGCCGAAGACTGCAGTTTTCACTAAATAAGAGTCCGCTATTGCGCGCGCGGCCTTTCTTGCGTCTGCCACGCTCTTCGCGCCGCTGACCTCTATCTCCACGACCTTGGTCACGCCCTCGCCGTCAGCGATCATCATCTTTGTCATCTCCTGGCAGAACTGTGTGAGCGCGTCCAAGAAGTTGTCTGCTTTTTTCGCGCCGGTCGAGACCAGCAGGACAGTGTCGTTAGTGCTCATGTCGTTGTCCACGCCCATCATGTTGAAGCTTGAATCGACGGCCTTCTTCAAATCCCCGCCCTTGAACTCAGCGTCAGTCACTATCAAACCGATCATAGTCGCCATGTTCGGGTGTATCATGCCGGAGCCCTTCGATATGCCAGCTATCCTAAACCCGTCGAAGTCCATGCACAGTTCCTTAGGTCTTTTATCCGTAGTCATTATCGCTTTTGCTGCATCAAGGCTGCCTTTCCCCAGCTTCTTCGCGACCTGCTCTATCCGCTGGTTGACGATATCCATCTCCATGTACCTGCCGATTATCCCGGTGGATGCCACAACAACGTTCTTCTCGTTTATCCCAAGGACATCAGCAGTCTTCCTGCACATGGCCTCAGCATCTTCTATTCCTTTTTCCCCTGTGGAGCAGTTGGCGTTCCCTGAGTTGGCCACGATCGCCTGCACGCCGTTCTTCAATTTAGACTTAGTGACCTTGACCGGGGCTGCGCATATCTTGTTAGTCGTGAAGACGCCCTCAGCCTTGCAGACTTTATCAAAGGCGATCAGACTGACCCCGTACCTGCCTTCCTTAAACCCTGCGGTCTTCACTCCAGCGATGTTGTTCAGCCCGCCTTCAATGATTTTCATTGCGGTATTTTTCCGAAACCCTGACAAAAACCCTTTTATACGTATCGCTTCAAACTATCCACTTTAATTCTCAGGGCAGGCCGGTTCAAGGGACTAACCTGCGCCGTCATTTAACTGTGTTGCCCGAGATATGACCTAAAAATGGCACGAATGCACGCAAGGAAGAAAGGGAAGAGCGGGAGCAAGAAGCCTGTGGTATCGCAGGCTGACAAGTGGCTGGAGTACAACAACGACGAGATAGTCAGGATAATAATCGACTTAGCGAAGGCCGGGAAGAACTCCTCGCAGATAGGCATGATACTAAGGGACCAGTACGGGGTTCCGGACGTAGAGGCGCTCACGAAGAAGAAGATAACGCAGATACTAAAGGAGAACAAGCTCGGCTCCGCGCTTCCAGAGGACCTCACGAACCTGCTTAAGCAGGCATTGAATCTCAGAAAGCACCTGGAGAAGAACCCGCGCGACAACAGCAACAACAGGGGCTTGCAGCTTACCGAGGCGAAGATAAAGCGGCTGATGCACTACTACAAGAGGAAGAAGATCCTTCCTGCAGACTTCTACTACGATGTCAAGAACATCGAATTGCTGCTGAGATGATAAAGAAGATAGAAGTAAGAGTAGACATAGAGGGCGACAAGAAAGACTTCGAGGACAGCGACATCGACAGGGTCATTGCCGAAGTCGATTCCTACCTCGCTTCCTATAGGCCCATGACAAAGGACAAAAGCTGGTTTTCAATAGCAAAGTGATCGACATAAAACTCCTGAGAGAGACTCCGGACATTTTGAAGAAGGACCTCAAGAAGAGGGGCATGGATACGTCCGCAGTCGACGATGTCATTTCCTTAGACAAGGAATGGAGGACCAGCCTGCAGGAGGCCGAGCGATTGAAGGCGGAGCGGAACAAGGTAACTGTAGAGATCGCCGCACTCAAGAAGCAGGGGAAGGATGCTTCCAAGCAGATAAAGAGCATGCAGGAGATCCCGCAGAAGATAAAGGAGTCCGAGGACAAGGCCAACGAGGCAAAAGCAACTGTAGACCAGATAATGCTAATGCTGCCCAATATTCTCCACGAGTCTGTTCCTGTCGGAAAAACAGACGAGGACAACACGGTCGTCAGGACGGTCGGAAAGCCGAAGAAGTTCGCCTTCGAACCGAGGGACCATATAGACATAGGTGAGATGTGCGATTTGATTGACATAGAGCGCGCGGCAAAGGTCAGCGGGGCGAGGTTCTATTATCTTAAGAACGAAGCTGTTTTGCTCGAGTTTGCGATAATCCAGTACGTTCTCAATCTTTTAGGTAAAAAGGGCTTCAAGCCTTTCATCCCGCCTGCGTTGATACGCGAGGAGGTGATGGAGGGCGCAGGCTTCCTGCCCGGGGGCAAGGACGACATATATAAGATAGAAGGAGACAAGCTCTATCTTGTCGGGACAAGCGAGCAGGCGCTCGCAGGCCTGCGCATGGATGAAATACTGGATAGAAAGGACCTGCCCCTGCATTACTGCGGCTTCTCATCCTGTTTCCGAACCGAAGCGGGCGCGCACGGCAGGGACACGAAAGGCATTTTCCGCGTACACCAGTTCGATAAGGTCGAGATGTTCATATTCTGCAAGCCAGACGAATCTTGGCGGGAGCATGAGTTCCTGCTGCAGACCGCGGAGGAGATATACAAGGGCCTTGAGATACCCTACAGGGTCATGAACGTCTGCACAGGTGAGATGGGCGTAGTCGCAGCGAAGAAGTATGACATAGAGGCATGGCTGCCGGGGCAGGGCAAATACCGGGAAGTAGTCTCATGCTCGAACTGCACGGACTACCAGGCGCGCAGGCTGAAGATCAGGTGCAGGGAAAACCCGGGCGACCCGACAGAGATTGTCCACACGCTGAACTCAACGGCGTCCGCAATCGGCAGGACGATAGTCGCGATACTTGAGAACTATCAGAACGAGGACGGGTCGGTCGACATACCGAAAGCGCTGCGGCCGTATATCAGCATCGACAAGATAAAGCCGAAGAAGAAATAATTTTTAAACAGGAAAAGACAAACATAGGCTCGCATAAAATGGCAAAACCGGTGAAAAAAAGCAAGGCAGTGGACAAGTGGAAGTTAAAGAAGCAGTTTGAGGTAATAGCTCCGGACATATTCAACAATGTTACGATAGGATACGTCTTCGCCGAAGAGGTTGAGAGCCTGACTGGCAGGACCGTTGAGGCGACGCTCAGCAAACTCGTAAACTCGAACCAGCACCACATAAAGGTGCAGTTCACGATAACCGGAACGAAGGGCTTCACCGCGCAGACTATGGTCAGGTCGGTCGACATATCAAGGGCTTACCTCAGCGCGCAGGCGAACCCCGGCAGCGACGTCGTCGAAAGCGTCTTCAAGGTCAAGACAAGGGACGGGAAGGACGTAGTGGTCAAGACGATAATGTTCACGAAGCGCAAGATCCACGACGAGCAGAAGAAAGCCCTGCGCAAGCTGACAGAAGAGTCGGTAAACTCGAGTGCCGAGAAGCTTGACTACGACCGATTCGTGCAAGAGGTGGTCTTCGGCAAGATCGGCTCGCAGATATTCAACAAGGGCAAGAAAGTAGTCCCGCTCGGGCGTGTCGAAGTGCGGAAGATGCAGCTTATAGTTTCCAAATAAATATTAGGATGAACGAAATCCTTAAGATCTTTGTCCTTTTGGGGGTGGTCCTTTTCATACTGGCCGGCGTAGCCACGCTCCTGTTCCTTTTCAGCGGCATATTCGTCAGCGGTGACACCGTAGCCGTCATAGACATGAGCGGCGACATAGCGGAGAACGGCCAGATAAGCGCTACCCTGATGCACGCGATGTTCAAGGACGCAGCCGACGATCCGAGCGTCGTTGCCGTCATATTAAGGATAAATTCGGGCGGCGGCGCAGTCGTCGAGACAAAGGAGATAGCCAGGTCCCTTTCAGCGCTTTCCAAGGAGAAGCCCGTCGTTGCATATATCTCTGAAATCGGCGCGTCTGGCGCTTACTATGTCGCTGCGTATGCTGACCACATAGTCGCGGACGAGGACTCGCTGGTCGGCGGAATAGGCGTGACATCCACGTACACCTCATACCAAAAACTGCTGGAGGACAAGCTAGGCATAAACACGACAGTCTTGAAGTCTGGCAAGTTTAAGGACATCGGTTCGCCGTACAGGCAGATGACCGAAGAGGAAAAGCAGGACCTGCAGGCGATCATCGATACGGTCCACAACGAGTTCATGGACGTAATAATATCAAATAGGGGCCTCACCCGGCAGGCGATAAGCGAGGTGAACACGAGCAACATATTCCTCGGCTCGAAGGCGCTCCGGCTGGGGCTTGTCGACTACAACGGCGGGTTCGACACGGCGCTCGCAATCGCTCGGCAGGTCTCGAAGTCGCCTAACGCGGAGCCCAAATACATAAGCTCCTCGGATTACCAGGGTGCGGACTTATATTACAGCATCGGCCGTGGGATGGGCGATGCGCTTGCGTCAAAGATAGACCTGTCAAAGGGCCAGCTGGAGTTCAAATAATTTTTATAGGACCAATAACAAACATAACCCACGATGGGACGAGTAAAGACAAAGAACATAAAGAGGATCGGTGAGAAGCTTGTCGAGCAATATCCCGACCAGTTTACCGACAACTTCAACGAGAACAAGAAGAAGGTCGACGAGCTGACTACTGCCCAGACAAAACCCCTCAGGAACAAGATAGCCGGCTACACGGTCGCGCTCAAGAGACGTGTGGTCGATTAACCAGTTTTTTTACCGAGTTTCCTTAAACTGGGGCTACAAAATGTGGATACTCGGCGTAATCCTTCATTCATTATATTACATTAGCCCCGCCTATTGCGCGAATGCCTTTGCAGTCTTCGGCGGCGGCAAGCCGATAGACTCCGGCAGGAGCTGGAGAGGCAAGCGGATATTCGGCGACGGGAAGACCTGGCGCGGATTGATGATGGGCATAATCGCAGGCTCTCTGTTCGGGCTCATATGGTTCTATCTCTCGAAGTCCGGGCCGCTGGATGCCATCTACTTCAATGTATTTGATTTTAGGATAACCGACCCGTTGTTCGGCCTTTACCTCTCGGTCGGTGCGATGATCGGCGACCTGGCGAACAGTTTCGCCAAGCGCAGGCTCGGCCTTAAGCGCGGCGCCCCGCTGTGGGGCTTTGACCAGCTGAATCTTGTTTTTGGAAGTCTGTTGGTAGCCTACTTCCTCGCGCCAACGTTCATAATCTTCGAGGAGTTCATCGCATTGATACTGATAACCCTGGCAATGCACCTCTTCGGGAACCAGATAGCCTACTACACAAAAAGAAAGCACGTGAGATGGTGATTTTGTCGAAAATCTGCCTCACCTTTTTATAGGCATTGCTTCTAATTTACCGCTTTTTTCTGAGGATCAAGTGCAGACCGCGAGGTTTTGCCTAACTTATCCTTGGGGTTAAATAAGATGGGAAACGGTGAATTTTCAGCTAAGAAGCTGGAAGATGAGAGAAAGAAGTTCAAGTGGTCGGACGAGACTTACATAAGGCGAGAACTGCGCCTTAAGGAGAAGCACGACCCGCTCCATGGCAAGAGCCAGGCGACAGGGATAGTCCTGGAAAAAGTGGGCATCGAGGCCAAGCAGCCTAACTCAGCCATAAGGAAATGCGTGAAATTGCAGCTGAAAATAACAGGAAGGAACATCACTGCGTTCGCCCCAAGAAACCACGCGATAACATTCATTGATGAGCACGACGAAGTCCTGATTGAAGGAATCGGCGGCAGGAAGGGACGGTCATACGGCGACATCCCCGGCGTGCGTTACAAGGTGATCAAGGTAAACAACCAATCGCTCCAGATGCTGGTCAGGGGACGAGTCGAAAAGGCAAGAAAGTAAGATGGATAAACTTGACGATATCAAACTTTTTGGCAAGTGGAGCTACGATGTTGAAATTCTTGACCAGGGCCTGCAGAGCTATCTGAACCTTAGGCCAGTCCTTGTTCCTCACAGCGGTGGAAAGCACGCAGCGCAGAGGTTCTGGAAGGCTGAGAAGGTAAACGTCATCGAGCGCTTAACAAACAAGATAATGAGGAGCAGCGTCGGCGCCAAGAAGTTCGGCGGCCACTACCTGCGAGGGGGCGGCGCGACAGGAAAAAAGAGCCTTGCCATAAAGATAGTCAAGGGCGCATTCGAGATAATAGAGCAAAAGACCAAGAGGAACCCAGTGCAGGTCTTCATCGACGCGATACAGAACGCTGCGCCAAGGGAAGAGACTACCACCATAATATACGGCGGTGTGCACTACCACCAGGCCGTGGACATCGCTCCGATGAGGCGTATCGACATGGCGATAAAGAACCTTGTAGTCGCCGCTTATGGCAATACCTTCAACAAGAAGACGACTATACAGGAGTGCCTCGCAAACGAGATTCTTGAGGCAGCGACCAACGATACGAAATCCTTCGCAATCAAGAAGAAAGAAGAGACAGAGAGGATCGCACAGGCCTCACGATAAAAGATGGGACGACGTGAACAGATGGTGGAGAAGGTCACGAAGCTGATGACCCAGAAAGACCGCATACGCAACATGGGCATAGCCGCGCACATAGATCACGGCAAGACCACGCTGTCCGACAACCTGCTGTCTGGCTGCGGGATAATCTCCGAGGAGCTCTCAGGTAAGCAGTGTTTCATGGACTACGACGAGCAGGAGAAGGCCAGGGGAATCACCATTAACGCCGCCAACGTCTCCATGGTCCACTCATATGGCGACAAGGAATTCCTAATCAACCTGATCGACACGCCCGGCCACGTCGACTTCTCGGGCGAGGTCACAAGATCCATGAGGGCTGTGGACGGTGCGATAATAGTTGTATGCGCAGTCGAGGGAGTCATGCCTCAGACGAAGACGGTCATCGGCCAGGCGATCAAGGAAAAAGTAAAGCCGCTGCTCTTCATCAACAAGGTCGACCGCATGATAAACGAGCTCAAGCTAAGTCCAGAGTCGATGCAAGAGAGGTTCATGAGGATAATCAGCGACGTAAACCGCCTCATCAGCCAGATGGCCCCGGAGGAGTTCAAGAAGGAGTGGCTGGTCGATGTGAAGACAGGAAAGGTCGCTTTCGGCTCAGCATACAACAACTGGGCGACATCCATACCCTACATGCAGAAGGTAGGGCTTAGCTTCAAGGACATAATAGAATACTGCAGGAACGAAAAGCAGAAGGACCTTGCGAAGAAGACAAAGCTCCACGAAGTCCTCCTGGACATGGTAGTCAGGCACCTGCCAAGCCCGCTCGAGGCGCAGAAGTACAGGGTCCCGAACATCTGGCGCGGCGACATGAGCAGCGACATCGGCAAGGACATGCAGGCCTGCAATGAGGACGGAAAATTCGCGATGATGGTGACGAAGATCATGCTAGACCCACAGGCTGGTGAAATTGCCACAGGAAGGATATACTCCGGCAAGCTTGTGAGAGGAATGGAGATATATTCCGACGGGACAAAGCAGAAGATGAGGGTCCAGCAGCTTGGAGTTTACATGGGGCCCGACAGAATAAATGTCGACAGCCTATCGGCTGGCAACATGGCTGCGATTGTCGGGATAAAGTACACATTCTCCGGCGATACGCTCAGCTCAGAACCAATGGAGCCGTTCGAGTCTGTGAAACATTTCTCAGAGCCTGTCATCACAAAAGCGGTCGAGCCGAAGAACCCCGCGGACCTGCCAAAGCTGATAGAGATCATGAGGTCTCAGGCGAAGGCCGACCCGACGCTGCAAGTCACAATCGACGAAGAAACGGGCGAGTACCTGATCTCGGGAATGGGCGAGCTCCACCTAGAGATCGTTGAATACAGGATAAGCAAGGAAAGGGGAGTTCCGATAAAGACCAGCAACCCTATAGTCGTCTACAGGGAGACCGTGTCGAAGAAAAGCCAGGAGGAGCATGGCAGGAGCCCGAACAAGCACAACGACTTCTTCTTGACCGTCGAGCCGCTTGAGGACGTAGTGTTTAAGGCCATATACGAGGGCGATTTCCCGGAAGGGCGAAGGAAGGACTCGAAGGACATCTGGCAGGAGCTCGCAGAGCTTGGCATGGAAAAGACCGAAGCCAAAAACATATGCGACATCTTCCGCGGCAATGTCCTTATTGACGCAACAAAAGGTGTACAGAACCTCGACGAGGTCATAGAACTGGTCTTGGACGCTTTCGAGCAGGTCATGAAGAGGGGCCCGCTTGCGCAGGAGAGGTGCACAAAAGTCAAGGTCAAGCTCACAGACGTCAAGCTGCACGAGGACGCGGTCCACAGGGGCCCGGCGCAGATATATCCTGCAATCAGGAACCCGGTTTACAGAGGCATGCTGGAAGCGGGCGCAGGGCTGCTCGAGCCTAAGCAGAACCTTTACATACAGACTCCCTTTACATACATGGGCAATGCGACCAGGGACTTGCAGTCCAGGCGCGGCGTCATACTTGACATGCACCAAGAAGGAGAGCAGAGCTTCATCGATGGTAAGGTTCCTGTTGCCGAGATGTTCGGCTTCGCTGGTGACATCAGATCCGCCACAGAAGGAAATGTCATCTGGTCGACAGAGAACGCGGGCTTCGAACCGGTGCCGAGAGAGCTCCAGCAGGAAATAATAATTGGCATAAGGAAGCGCAAGGGCTTGGATCCAAAGGTCCCGACGGCTGCCGACTATGCCGACTAGGATTATGTTAAAAAACAAAAAATAAACAAGGTAATAAAAATGGCAGAACTACCACACCTAAACCTTGTGACCATAGGTCACGTCGACGCGGGTAAATCAACCCTAGTCGGAAGGTTGCTCTATGAGCACGGAGAAATCTCAGAGCAGGTAATCAAGAACCTGAAAGCAGAAGCCGAGAAGATCGGCAAGGCGACTTTCGAGTTCGCCTTCGTTATGGATCAGTTGAAGGAAGAAAGAGAAAGGGGCCTTACAATCGACGTCGCGCACAAGAAGTTCAAGACGGACAAGTTTTACTTCACAATAATCGACGCCCCGGGCCACAGAGACTTCGTGAAGAACATGATCACGGGGACTTCTCAGGCCGACGCTGCAGTCCTTGTCGTAGCTGCGACCGACACAGAGGTCCAGCCGCAGACAAAGGAGCACACGTTCCTCGCAAGGACGCTGGGCGTGAAGCAGCTGATAGTTGCCATCAACAAGATGGACGCTGTCAGCTACCAAGAAGCCAAGTTCGACGAGTCCAAGAAGAGGATAACGGCACTGCTGAAGTCTGTCGGTTACAAGCCAGAGGAAGTACCCTTCCTCGCGATATCGGCGTACAAGGGCGACAACATAACAAAGAAGAGCGCCAATATGCCGTGGTACACTGGATTGACAGTGATGGAGGCGCTCAACAAGCTGCAAATCCCGCCAAAGCTGACGGATAAGCCGTTGAGGATACCGATACAGGATGTCTACACCATCACAGGTGCAGGAACCGTCCCGGTAGGGCGTGTTGAGACCGGTATACTGAAACCGAACCAGAAGGTCATCTTCATGCCGATGAAGGTTTCAGGCGAAGTAAAGTCGATTGAGATGCACCACGAGCAGATCCCGCAGGCTGTGCCGGGCGACAACATAGGTTTCAACGTCAGGGGCATAAGCAGGCAGGACGTGCGAAGAGGCGACGTTTGCGGAGACTCCGCGCACCCGCCGACAGTTGCAGAGGAGTTCACGGCTCAGATAATCGTTCTGAACCACCCGAGCGTACTTGCTCCGGGTTACACGCCGGTCTTCCACTGCCACACGGCTCAGGTCGCGTGCACCATCACCGAGATTGTGAAGAAGATAAACCCGGCGACAGGCGCTGTCGTACAGGAGAAGCCGGACTTCATCAAGACCGGTGACGCTGCGATTATCAAGGTGAAGCCGACCGTACCCATGTGCGTCGAGAAGGCGTCAGAATATCCGCCGCTCGGCAGGTTCGCAATCAGGGACATGGGCCAGACGGTGGCCGCCGGCATGATAATCGACCTCGTGCCGAAGAAAGCATAAGGGGGCAACCCCCTTCTTTTTTATTTTTTTATCCGGCCTTTTCGAAGGCCATTCACTCTCATAGGCTTTTATCCAATCACTTTCAATTTCACAAGCTTTCAAGATGCAAAAAGCGAAGATAAAGCTGATAGGAAGGGACAAGGAGAAGCTGGACGACATCTGCAGCCAGATAATCGACATTGCCAAGAAGGCTGACGTAGAAGTCTCAGGCATAATCAGGATCCCGACGAAGAAACTCAGAATCACTACACTCAAATCGCCGGACGGCGAGGGCAGGAACACCTGGGAGCGCTGGGAGATGCGCATCCACAAGCGCCTCGTCTTGATATCAGCCGACGAGAAGGCCCTGAGGCGCGTCATGAGGATACAGATTCCGAAGGACGTGCACGTCGAGATAAGGCTGTAAGTCGGATTGTTGATGCTTGAATACACTCGAGATAATGCTATGAGTTTTTATACTTTAATCAGTATAATTGTCTGATTTAAGATGCCAAACTTGGGCCACAGCAGGCCAGTCGGGAAACGTGTTGTAAGGAACCTCAAATTGGCCAAAAGACAGCATCCGACGCTATTCAACGCCGTGGAACAGCGTCTAGGTACTTAAAATGGCTATTGATTTATGCTCTACACATCGTGACCCCAAGCAAATACAAAAGATAATGGATCGCCTCGAGCAGGAGAGGATTATCTAATATATGCACGTCGAGATAAGGCTGTAAGCTCCTTAGACCGTTTTTAACTGAATTCTACTCCTGTTAGCATTACGAATATCTTTTAGCCTGACGCAAAGCTTTTTATAGAGTATAACATAATATATCACAAAGTTATATGTAATGTATCATAATGGTTCACATAGTTTCTCGCGTCAGGAAGGCCGGAGGATCGCTCATTCTAACAATCCCTAAGGAGGTCCGTAACTCTTTAGGAATCAAAGAGGACCAGCTGGTAGAAGTCGATGTGCTCAACTCGAAAATCGACTTCTTCGGTGCCGTACCCAAGATCAGCCCGTACATACAAAATGCCCAATAGGTATGTGCTTGACGCACATGCCTGGGTGGAATACCTTAGGGGTAGCTCCCCCGGGAGGCGCGTCAGGGATATGATAGAGAGCGCTAGCGTCTACACTAGTTCGCTCACACTAGCCGAGGTAGTGGCGCATGTGGAGACTCAGGGGCAGGATGCTGGCATTGCTGCGCGCGCGATACAGACCTTGTCGGAAATAGTCGAACTGGATAGTGAGTTGGCCATGCGCGCGGCTGACCGATATGTCCGCGCAAAGAAGACTGATAAGCACGCAACGCTAGAACATGCATACCTCCTTGAGACCGCAAAAAAGGTCGGGGCCGAAATCATCAGCGGGGACAAAAGTTTCATCTCTGGGCGGATAACGCCCCTCAAATAGGCTTTTTCTTGTAAAAGCTCAAAATATGACGCCTCTTTGAGGTTCCTTAAACTTTCTAGTCTTGGTTTAAGGAGTAAATCAAAATCCTGCCGAGGTGGCGGAATCTGGCTAACGCGCTAGACTTGAGATCTAGTGTCCGAAAGGACGTTTGGGTTCAAATCCCAACCTCGGCGTATTCTTCTTCTCTGCAAATTAGCCGAGTTACTAACGGATCGACCTCACGACTGGACTGGGAACTGCAGACAGATTAGTATCCAAACCTTCGTTCATACTCTTTGTGGTCAAACCACTCAAGGATAACATTCAGTATCATGATCTCATTGGTCTTCACCGTGTAAATCAGCCTCCAGCCATTTGGCAAATCATACTTCATAAGATTATTGATGTTGAACTTTGCGATATACTCTTTCGGCCAAAGCATTTTCGGCAGCTTTATGCCACAACCCGGCTCTTTCTTCAAATCCGAGATCGCCCTTTCTATGAAGACATACAGCTGCTTGCTTTCATACCTGCCTTCCTTTAGCTCTTCAAATGCCCGCTCTACTTTCTTGTCGCCGAAGGTTACGTAGACCGGTTTCATCTTAGTATCAACCCAGCGTCGATCAACTTCTTGATTCCCTTTGGATCATAGGTCCAGATGACTATTCCATCGTCATCCACTATTATCTTCCCCGATTCCTGCAGATAGTCCAATATGGTCTGGTAGGTCTGGTACATCATCTTCCTGGGAAGCTTCTTCCATAGCTGGTATTTCCCATACTCTTGGCTGTACTCCCTCGCCACTTTTTCCACCATCAGCACAGACTCCAGCGTCGGATTATGCGTCAGATACTTGTATTCCATAGTCTTATATATTTGCATATAAGAGTATTAAAATACGTTTTTCTCTCCTGAAAACCAATCTATCCAGAACAGGACTGAAGACTTCAGACAGGAGACCTCTCAGCTCCCCTTAGACAAGACTCAGAACACAAGACAGAAGACCTCAAATCCCCATCCTATTTAATCCGACATTCCTTTATTCTGTTGAGCACTTGCTTGAACTCAGCCTTGAGTTTTTCTTTCTCAGCTTTTGTCAGCTTGCTATCATCTATAATCTTGAACAAGTCACTCAGCTCCGCCCCCTCGCCCTCCAGATCCATGAAATCTATCACTTTCCCAATGGACTTGTCGAGCCTTCCGAACCAGTGCAGAAGGTTCACCAGCGCATAGCGGTTCTTCGAGTACTTCGCCTCTATGTTGATCGCTGCAAAATACATGATCTGCTCATTATCATCTAGTATCTTGACGAACTCTTCTATGTCGCTGACTATAGTATTTTTATCAAGTCCCATTTGCTGCAGAACCGGGTTTGCGACATCTGCCATCTCCCTCATGAGTCGATAGAGGTCCTGCTCATAGGGTTCTATAGTCATTGCCGCAATCCCTAGCCTATCATCCTTTTCCAGAATATCGTTTATACGGGCCTTCACAGCATTGGCAGCATCTCTTATGAGCTCTAGCTTGCTCTTTATGTTACCATTCATCCTATGATCTCAATCTGAGTGGACGAGTTTATGATCTGTGTGTCGTTGACATAAAGCGCAGCATAAACAGTGAAGTTCCCCGGAGCGATCCCTGCGCAGCTCGAGCATGACGGCAGTTGTGTCGCTTTCTTTATTACGTTCTGCCCGGCAGTCAGGTTCACATAGTCCCAGTAATCTATCTTATAAGCCCCGTACTTGTTTTTCACACCCCATAGTTTTATCATCCCGGTCATGTTCTTGGGGGAGGTCAGAGTTATCGTGAAATTTGCCTTTGAGTGCTCCTCGTAGCTGCTCTTATCACTGCTTATGCCCATCCTGTACACTCCTGCCATGCTTTCTTCACTCTCTTCCGAAGTTGCGTCTACATTCGCGCTCTTATGCTCAGGGCCTGGCGGCAGCATTATCAGCAGCACCATCAGAGCCGCTATTGCCACTACGCCTACAATCACAGTAATGTCTAGTTTCATCGGGAAGTTAGAAGTTTAAGGGTATTAAAACATTATATTGCAGCTTCATAAACCAGCTTGACGTCGTTCGACGATATCGCGAAATTGAGCCCTGCTATGTCCTGCGAGTACTTGCCAGAACTCCTGCTTATGCCGAATGAGTTGAGACCTACGGCCTTCCCAGTCTTGTCTATCAGCGGCCCGCCCGAGTTACCGTGCGTAATCGACGCGTCGGTTTGCACCACATGGACGGTCTCCCCCAAATCCAGATCAACTCCCACCTCATCTTTTATCTCCTCGACGCTCCTGACAGCACTGACTATCCCTTCGCTCGCGGAAAACGCAAAGCCTTCGGGCGCCCCAAGCGCGAAGACCTTGCTGCCCGGCACGAGAGTTTCCGAGTCGCCGAATTCCAGATATGTTGCGTTGGTTACTGATATCTTAAGGACCGCGACGTCAGCATCCTCATCCTTTTTAACGACCGTCGCCGTAAACAGATCACCGTCCTTCGTCTTGACCCTGATGGTCTTGCCATTAAAATCAGTGATCACGTGATTTGCGGTAACAATATAACCGTCCTGCGAGACGAAGAAGCCAGAACCGACAATCGATTCTTTGTCGGTCCATATTATGAGGACGACTGCATCCATGGCCTCGTTTATGACCCCTGTGTAGTTTATCTCCGAGCGTATGCTCTGCAATCCTGTCTGGCTCTCGTTCTGAACCTCGATTATCCTCTCGCCGAGTTGCCTGAGGAGCGCGTTGACGAGGTCTATGCTCTGGGCGCTTTGCACAAGGTCGGTGTTCAGCGACGTGATGTTCTTGGAGATCTTCTGGAAGCTCTGCGAGGATTGGAGATTAAGGTTCTGCAAGTTAATATCCAACGAGTTCACACGCGACTTGACGCCGCCTATCTCTGACATCATGCCATAGATGAAGACAAGCATCACGAGATTGAGCCCTATCGCGACGATTATCAGGATCTGCGCAATCTTGATGTGACGGTGCGTCTTAAGGTGAGGTTCTTCCACATGATAATTACCAGAGTGTCAATAAATAAACTGAATAGATTCTTTTTTCTTAATGCTTGCTCTAAGAACGGAATGGATCTCGACGGATTCCAACGGAAGTGCAAGAACATTGCCGATCAGTTGACGGCAGAAAAAGCGCTCACGGTAGTCGGCCATTATGACGCTGACGGCCTGGCTTCCACCGCCATACTCGTCAAGGCTTTGCGGCGCGCAGGCATCGAAACTAATTTCATAAACACCCGCCAGATCGACTCTGACCATCTGGATCAGATCAACGCCTTGGAAACTCCGATAGTTTTCGTGGACATGGGGTCCGGCCAGATAGAGCTTCTCGAGAAAAGAGTAAAGAACAAATTCTATATCGTCGATCACCACCCGCCGGTCAAGGAAACTCCGAATCAGGTGAACCCGTTCCAGCACGGCATCGACGGGACACGGGAACTTTCCGCAACGGGAGTCGCCTATTTTGTCGCCAAGGCGATTGACCCAGCCAATGCAGATTTGTCGCCGATAGGCGTTGTCGGCGCTGTGGGCGACATGCAGGACATGCACGGTGGGCTCAAGGGCGCGAACCGTCTGATAGTGCAGGACGCCGAGAAGCTCGGATTGATCAATCCGCACAAGAACCTGACTCTTTTCGGCAGGCAATCAAGGCCGTTGCCGAAGATGCTCGAATACTGCTCGGAGCCGTTACTCCCGGGACTGACTGGCAACTACATAGCATGTGTCAAGTTCCTGGAACAATTAGGGATAGAGTTGAAGGATCCTGTCTGCGGCGAAATAAGGCATTACGTCGACTTGAGCCATGAGGAAAAGCAGAGACTGACTACTGCGTTATACATGCTCCTGTTGGATCATAACGCGCCGCACTTAGTCGTTGAGATGCTGATAGGCGAGGTATACGAACTGACTAAGGAGAAAATAAAAACGGAACTGCGTGATGCCAAGGAATTTGCTACTGTTTTAAATGCCTGTGGAAGAAATGAGGCAGGGGAGATCGGCGTCGCAGTCTGCATGGGGGACCGTCACGAGATGTGGTCGCGCGCAAAAAGCTTACTTGAGAAACATCGGAAGCAGCTGCGCGAGGGCCTTGAGTGGATAAAGAACAACGGGGTGCAGGAGCTCGATAACATCTACTGGTTCGATGCTAGTGGCGTGATACGGGATACGCTGGTCGGGGTCATTGCAGGGATGATATACGGCTCGATGGAGGTCCGGATGGGCAAGCCGATAATCGCTTTCGGGCTGACGGACGAGGGCGAGCTGAAGATCTCCGGCAGGGGGAACTACGACCTTGTGCGGTCGGGACTGAAACTCGGAGCCGCGCTCAACGAGGTCTGCAAGAAAGTCGGTGGCGAGGGCGGCGGGCACGACGTCGCAGCGGGCGCGAAGATACCGCCTGAGAGGAAAGACGAATTCCTTAAACTTATGGATGAAACGGTGGGGAGGCAACTGCATAGATAGACATTTTTATAGCCCATTTTTCTATATTCCCGTTTTCTGTTTGTCAGGAGACATAGAGGCAACCATTCACGCTAAATAAAGAATCAAAATGGCTAAAAAAGTGGACGAGAAACCGAAGCTGATCAAGAAACCATATGCTAAAGGAGACGCTACTGAGCACAACCTCAAGAGCTACGACGAGGCGAACAAGAACTTCAGGTGGGAGTCCGTCCACAAGAACTTCGCATGGGGAAAGACCAATAAGGTCAACATGGCATATGAGTGCATAGACAAGCACTGCGAGGCCGGCAAGGGAAACAAGATTGCATTAATATATGACAGCGACGACCGCCAGGAGAGATACACCTATGACGAGATGCGGAAGCTGTCAAACAAGTTCGCCAACATACTGAAGAAATACGGCATAAAGAGGGGTGACAGGGTCTTCATATTCATGCCAAGATCGCCGGAGATGTACGTAGCCATCTTGGGCATCCTGAAAATCGGTGCGATACCCGGCCCGCTGTTCGAGGCGTTCATGGGCGAAGCCGTTAAAGACAGGATGCATGACTCGCAGGCAGTCGCCATCGTCACGACCCCAGAGCTGCGCGAGCGCATACCTGTCAATGAGCTGCCAGACCTGAAGAACATAGTCTATGTCCTGCCGAACAAGGCAGCGGAGGACGAGTACAAGCATGAGAAGGACCACGGCATAAAGAAAGACATAAGACTGCTAAATTACCGCGCCGAGATGAAGAGCGCATCCGACAAATTCAGCGTCGAGTGGCTCGGCCTTGAAGACCCACTTATATTGCACTACACGTCCGGTTCGACGGGCAAGCCGAAGGGCGTACTGCACGTTCAGAATGCCATGATTGGCCACTACCAGACAGCTTTGTGGGCGTTGGACCTTAAGGACGATGATATCTATTGGTGCACCGCTGACCCAGGCTGGGTGACGGGAACGTCATATGGCATATTCGCCCCGTTCTTGTGCTGCGTGACGAACGTTCTCAAGGGCGGGAGGTTCAGTGTTGATGGATGGTACAAGTGCATCCAAGACAACAAGGTGACCGTTTGGTACAGCGCGCCTACTGCGTTTAGATTATTGATGGCCCAGGGAGACGCAAAAGCTAAGGAGTATGATATGTCCTCACTGCGCCACATCTGCTCAGTCGGTGAGCCACTGAACCCGGAGGTCATCTGGTGGGGGCTCGACGCATATGACTTGCCGATCCACGACAATTGGTGGATGACGGAGACAGGGCACATGCTAATCTCTAACTATCCGACGATGCCGATAAAGCCGGGCTCCATGGGTAAGCCAATCCCGGGCACAGAGGCTGCAATCGTCGACGACAACGGCAAGCTACTGCCGCCGTTGTCAATGGGCAACCTAGTCATAAAGAAAGGCTGGCCGGGGATGATGAGGCAGATATGGGGCAACAAGGAGAAGTATGACTCTTATTTCAAATTCGACCCGTGGTACATGACCGGCGACAGCGCCTACGTGGACGATGAGGGATACTTCTTCTTCGAGGGCAGGATTGACGACGTGATAAAGACGAGCGGCGAGAGGGTCGGTCCTTTCGAGGTCGAATCAGCGCTTGTCGAGCACCCGGCTGTTGCCGAGGCTGGTGTCATTGGAAAGCCGGACCCGATCAGGGGCCAGATAATCAAGGCCTTTGTCACACTGAGGCCGGGCTACCCGCCGAGCGACAAGCTCAAGGAAGAGATAATGGAATACGTCAAGACGCACCTCGCGGCTCACGCGAAGCCCAGGGAGATAGAGTTCATGGACAAGCTCCCGAAGACGCGAAGCGGAAAGATAATGAGGCGTGTCTTGAAGGCCAAGGAGCTCGGCCTGCCGATAGGCGACATGTCGACGATGGAGGATTAAACCTCCGTTATTTTTTCTACTGACTCAGCCCCAGCTAACCCGAGTAAAAAATAAGGATGTAGCGTAACTGGAGCGATTCAAAGCTCTCTTCGCTCACTCTTTAGAATCTCAGTCACCTGTTTCTTAAGTTCAGGTAAATCATCCTCTAATATATTCCAAATCCGGTCTAGCTTTATTCCGGGATACGCGTGGATAAGTATATCCCGTGTAGCTGCTATGCCCTTCCATTTCACGTCAGGATACTTTTTTCTGACCTCCGGAGGTATATTCTTTACGGCTTCGCCCATCACCTCTATCTTTCGGAGTATTGCACTTTGCCTAAGCTCATCCGTCATAAACCCTTCCCTTGCTAGGCCCCTAGAAAAAGACTCAATAGACCCTATGCACTCCAAGATATCCTCTAGGTAAAGAGCATACTCCCTTTTCACATCAACCTTATCTCCTCGCCCAGAATCCTGTTCTTTAAGGCAGGCTTAATTGCGCCATATTCGACCAAGTCAAAGTTCTTTCTGAACTTTTCCTCCAATTCAACCTTTATTCCAGCGAAATCAAAGAGACTTATGTCCTTTTCTATCTCGACAAGGAGGTCAATATCACTGCCTTTTTTCTCCTCGCCTCGGGCATAAGAACCGAAAAGCCCGGCTCTGCTAACGTCGTGCTTCCTGAGGATCTGCACAATTCCCGGCTTCATGGCATCTATCGCCTTTTTCATCAATGTAATTAGCGGTTTGTGAGTTATAAAACTTATAGTGGTGGGCTTCTGTCCGTGATAAGGCCTGCCAATCGGCGACATGTCAACGATGGAGGACTAAGTCCTCCTGTCATTTATTTTTAAGCAACCCGTCCTTAAACTACTTATGTGCGTAGAGAATAGCATTCGGTATATCCCAAATATGCCTGAAGTTGGAGCCCTTTTTACCCTAGCTAGCATACTTTTGATAATATTCTCTTCATACTTATATTCAAAAATATCCTCAAGAAAGAAGATTTCAGCAATATTATTGATAACTCTTCTCATTGTAACGTCTGCAATCATACTCCTACTTACGGAAGCAAATTCCCTGTTTTCGCTCATAGCAAGCATAGCTCTACTAATTACCTCCGTAGTCCTCAACTCAAAAAAGAAAATATTGCCAGAGTTGTTTATAGGGCTGGTAGTAATCTCGATAATATTGATAGTCAATGCGATGGGCATGATGAATGTGACTTCCTGTTCCTGAAGTTTCTTTAGCCAAAGCTAACCCAAGTAAAAAATAAGAAAAACTTCTTACAACGGCAAGACCTGCTTCTTGTAGACCTCGTTCAGAACCTGACCCGCTGCCGTGTATATCGCGGAGAATCCGCATAGGATGCCCTCAAGCCCTGCGATCGTTTTTATTGTCGCGTTGCCTGTTGCATCCCCTATTGCCAGCAGGAAGAACAGAACTGCCAATGTAAGGAAGATGACCTGCAGCGATTTGCTCAACCTGAGAGTCGCTATGAACATGAAGGTCGTGAAGATCCCCCACATCGCCAGGTACGCGGCCATCGCGCCTCCACCTACCCCTGCTGCGAGCCCGAGACTCGGGAGCATAAGCAGCGCGACGAGCGAAAGCCAGAAGGACCCGTAGGACAAGAACGCTACAGTTCCAAATGTGTTGCCGTTCTTGTACTCCATGAGCCCCGCTATTATCTGGGCGATGCCTCCGTAGAATATCCCCATGGCCATTATCATGCCCATGGAGTCTCCGCCCAGAATGTTGGCGTTTTTCAAGTTAAGCAAAACGGTCGTCAGTCCGAATCCCAGCAGCCCAAGGGGCGCCGGGTTTGCTTTTATGTCGGCCATGGCTTAGTTTTTCGCTCCACGTATAAAAACATCCACAACTCAGTTTAAGGAAACAGTTATTTTATATTGTATCCTCCTTAACTATAAAATGCTCGAATCCATCATCTCGCCAGGAACCGCCGAAAGGAACCCGTGGGACATGCTGATACTGGGATTTACTATCTCTAGCGTTTCGATATGGATTGGGTTCTACCTATCCAAGACTCTTATGGTCCCTGCGTCGATGCTCGCGCTCGCCGCTACAGTAATAGCACTCGCGCCCCTGATATACCGGGTCCTTTTGATAGAGGAAGAGAAAGAGGAGACGGCGCTCCACAAGTCGCCGATAGGGTTCATAACGCGCCACCTGGACGTGATAAGTGTTTATTCGTTCCTGTTCATCGGCCTGCTTTTGTCATCGATATTCTGGTACGTGGCGCTGCCGCATGAGAGCAGCATCTTCCCCACGTCTGATGAGGTCTTCGGTGTGCAGGAGTCGACGATACCGACAGTCCGCGCGCAGATAACCGGGAATACTGTCGATACCGGGCGGTATTTCAAAAACCTTTTTGAAAACAACACGCGTGTCATGTGGCTCTGCTTCGTAGGGTCGATCCTCTTCGGCGCTGGCGCACTCTGGCTCATAACATGGAACGCGTCGGTGATTGGCGTGTTTATAGGAGTCAAGATACAAGCGGATCTTCTGGCGGGCCTCGGCCTGCCTCTCGGCATGTCGCTCTGGGCTATCCCTGAAGTGCTCGCATATCTGGTGGCTGCCATCGCAGGGGGCATAGTGTCAGTGGCTGTCTCCCGCCATCACTTCAAGAGCGAGAGGTTCTGGATCACGATATTCGACTCCATGCTGTTCATGCTCATAGCCATTTTTTTAATATTCATAGGCGCTTATATAGAGCACTTTTTTGTAGCTGCATAAAATGGGAAAGATCCTAATCGTTGACAATGGCGGGCAGTATGTGCACCGCATCTGGAGGAGCCTGAGGGAGATAGGCCAGGATTCCGAAATAATAAAACCCGGTAATGTGAACCCCAGACTCAAAACCGACAAACCCATGGGACTTATTCTCAGCGGGGGGCCGACCTCCGTTTATGAAGACGACCTCGGGCTGTCTAAGGAGATACTTAATGTTAATATACCTATACTAGGCATCTGCTGGGGGCATCAGTTCATAGCGCATTCGCTTGGGGGAAAGGTCAAGTACGGCGACAAGGGCGAGTACGGGTATGGCGAGGTAATAGTGGATGACGAAGACGTTATACTCAAAGGTATGCCGAAGAAATTCCAGGCGTGGGTCTCGCATCGCGACGAAGTCGTCGAGCTCCCACCGGGTTTTGTAAGGCTGGCGCACTCCCAGACCTGCGGAATCGAGGCTATGCGGCATGAAAAAAGGCGGATTTTCGGCGTACAGTTCCATCCGGAAGTTTTTCATACCCAAGATGGTAAATTAATCCTCAAAAATTTTGTAGGTACCTGCCATGGCTGACGAGAACCAGGAGCTTATGAATCTCCTGAACAAGCTTAAGAGCATGGGGCCCGAGGGGAAAGCAGTCGCCGAGAGTGTGACTAAAGAGGAGAAGAAGCCAGGGAAGCCGGCAGGAACTAGGGCTCCCCCGCAGAAGCCGGCTAAGAAAACCGAAGTCGTCACTACTGAGATATACAATCAGATAACGGATATAGAGAAGGACATACGCTCAAAGGAAGCGGACATAGATCTCGATTTCAAGAAGATAGAGGCATTAATCAAGACCCTCCAGGACCGAGAGGCTGAACTCATGGTCAAGATGAGGGAAGTGACGATAAAGGACCAAGAGCTCTCCCAACAGCTGGAAGAGATGACGAAGATCAAAAAGGAGCTCCAAAACTTTCTCAGGTAAGCGAAAACAGTCTAAGAAACACATCCTAGCGGTTACATATTATCTAGAGCATATACTCCCCTCAAGGGCGACAAAATGGCTTCGATTTCCTCCGTCGGTAGCTACATAACGGGAGTTACGTTTTTATACCCAAGACTGCTAAATTACACACCAACCGAGGAAAGCCGAGCTTACAAAGGCTTAGAATCCACGACGTATAAAAAAGGCCGAGCAACGAAACCTTTTTATAGGCCGCGGAGTTAACTTACGGAACAAATTCCAGAAAGACAATAAACCAAAAGAGGCGGCTCACAGGCAGCCTGTCCTCACCGTTTTGCAGCTGACCTAATTGGGGCTGTAAAATACATCAAGTTTTTAACAGCATTTTGCTGTGTTATCTACATACAACCAATATAAGGTGAAAAAATGAAGACCACAACAATTGGAAGGATCGGTGCTATAATAGCCGGTGCTGCAATGTTGGGTACAGCTGTTGCAAGCGCTCTAGCAGGCGCAGTTGAGGTCCCAAGCGACCTCACTAAGGGTTTCTTTATCTCAGCATCCGGCAGCCCTGCAGTACAGGTAGTTGTCGGTGAGAAGGCCCAAGCGTCTGATGGCGCAGCAGCTGGCCAAATTGCGGCCATAATCGGTAATATGGCATTTACCACCACGACCTCACAACAGTCTGGCGGTACAGTAGAAGTTCAGGGCGGAACGACAACATGTAACCCTGGATCAGTGGCGTGCAACGCCGGTAATGCAGAAGGACAGGTAAAACTGTCTTGGGCTGCTATCGGCATGGTTGGCGACTTGGAGCAGAAAGAGATGAACTGCGACGTGTACGACGGCGGAATGAACATGACTGACCTGACCGAAGGCGGTGACGACGGCGACTGGGCAGACTCGGATGACGTGGATTTTCCGGGTATTGAAATATACACCCCAGAGACCACAGTCGGCACAACATTGGTAGGAGCCTGCCAAACAGGCGCCGGCGCTGATGTAGCCGTATTGAAGTCAGGCGAATTCCCGAACGAGATATGCACAATATGTTACAACTACTGTGACATAGCCCTCGGGTGCGAGCCGCACATGATGTCAGAGTGGGTCCAAATAGACGCAAATCTGATAGAGATTGAATACGACTGCGACGAAGAAGCTCTTGTCGTAAGCGCGGACGACGACTCAGTGAAATACAACGTATTCACGGACGATATCTTGACCGCGGACATACAAGACGCCGACGGCGCATTAGTCGGCCAGTCATACCTCGGTCAGATAATAATCGGCCAGAATGAATACTACGTAGAGGACACCTCAGACGACAAGATTACAATCGTTTGCGGTGGCAAAGGAGTCGCCACGACAAGCGCTGCAATGGAGTATGTCCCACCAGCCGAAGGAAGCGCATGTGATGCTGCTGACAGCGGTGATACATACTCAATGAAGCTAGTAGGCGCACAGACGATTGAAGAGAAGGGCGTAGTCGACGTGACACTCGAAGTGACGAAGCCTGATGGGACCACCGAGCAGGTGACCTCCGGTATCTCCGGAACACCGGTCGTTGGCGACATAAAGGTGAAGTTGCAGAGAGGAACAGCCGCGTCAAACGTCATAACTGGTGAGCAGTCGTTCTCAGCAAACCTGCTTGTCTGGTATGTACCGTCTGAGAATACATTCGAGGACGATGAGACCTACGATGAGAAGGGCGTCAACATTGACGAGTACGACGACGACGTCAACGTCCAGTGGGAACTTGACTTCAACGGCGGTGAAGCATTGACCGTCGCTGATGTAGAAGCCCTCGAGGACGACGAACTCTTAGGAGACGACGGCGCGACAGACCTCGACGACCTTGACATAACCGAGAACATGCAGTGGGAAGACTGCTACGAGGACGCCGACAATGATGTCTACAACGGTAGCGACACACCGATAATAAGGTGGCTGGAGTTCTCACTCCAAGAGCTGGAGGACGGCCTGCCAGCTGGCGAGCTCATACAGCTGCCGTTCAACGACGGCAAGTACCTGTTGAGCAAGCTGAAGTTCGGCTACGAAGGTCTCTATGACGAGAACTTCAAGGACTGGTCAATGCAGGACACGACCGAGATCTCAGTGGAAGTCCAGGAAATCGAAGTCTACAACCAGACCACCGACGACTTTTTGGAATACCGGACAGCAGTAGTAATGAATTATGTCGATGAGGACGGCGACTCGCAGGAAGTCAGAATCGATGAAGGTCCGTTTGGAACAGGTGACGTCGTTCTAATAGGCAATGACATCTTCAAAATAGAGGACATAGACTTCGAGGATGGCAGCGACTTGTGGAACGTGACCTACGAGAAGTGGGTCGAGGGCGACTTCGAGGACGACGATGGCGACGACTTCTGGGTAAGCCTGGCAGCAACCGCAGTAGTCAACCTGACTGTCAACTCCCAAATAGAAGACGTCATCGTGAGTGCAAACTACGTGGCTGACGGAGTTGGACACTTCAGTGAAGGCGCAGTATACCCGATAGCGGGCGCTGAGTGGTACATGGACAACACCACGGACGACGAGGGTGATGAGCAGTTGTACATCGATGCAGACACCGATGCCGTTGGTGGCGCATTCATTGACCTAGTCAGTGAAACAGCCGCCAACATAAAGACAGAGCTAGATGTAGTTGATATCCAGCTCTCTGATGCTGCGTCATCTGTCACCATAAGGGGTGACACGCAAAGCGGCGCCGAGGATTGGGTTATAATCAACCTCGACGACAATGGCGTAGCAAACCTGGGTGGCTCGTTCGTGAACCTCACATGCGATGAGGAGACATGCGAAGACATCCAGACAGGCGACACAGACGGCACATTGGTATCACTGAGCGGCGCCAGAGTAGTGATAACTGGCGACAGCGATGTTGATGAGCCAGACGAAGACAGCACCAATGCAGACGACGTCCTGACCGAGGTCACAGTGACTGTGCCCGAGAACGAACTCAGGCCAACACTGTTCTTCGGAACAGAGACCACACAGAACTCCACCTCCGTTACAATAACGAAGGCCCAGGAGGGAACTGTCGTGGACATCGGCGGCGTTGATGTGACAGTCGATTCATTCGGCGTGTCAGTCGCAGGCGGAGGCGTGATAGTCGGCAACCAGACGACTGTGCAGTGCCCAACAGTAACAGGCACCTGCCCGGCAGTATCCGTTCCGACACAAGCACCAGCTGGCATAGGCTACAACCTTGTAGTCCTTGACAGCGCCGCAGACAGCAGCAAGAACCTAGTGCTGATTGGTGGTCCAGCGGTCAACTCACTGACCCAAGGCCTCTTAGCAGCCAGCGAAGTGTGCCCAGACGCATCAGCGATAAAGCTGAGCGGCACAAAGCTAGTTGTAGCTGGTTGTGAAGCCAAGGACACCATGGCAGCTGCACAAGCGCTTGCTGCATGGCTGAAGGCTTTGCCTGCTGCATAAAGTCGACAAACGTCCCCTAACGGGGACACTTTTTTATTTTCATGAGACACGGGAGCTCGAAAGGGCTCCTGGCGTATCTCATTTTTCTAAACCCTTTTTCTAATATCGCACTCATCTTAGCAATGGCAAAGAAGTCAAAAAAGAAGGGCATGGACCTGCCAGAGGGCTGGGAGGTCATAGAGGAAGAGCCAAAGAAGAAAAAGGAGAAGCGCGAGTTCCGCGTGAGCAATAACCTGCTCTGGCCGCTCTTCATAGGCATATTCCTGTTTTTCATAGTCGTAGCCCTTGTCGGCAGATCAGGCCCCAAGGAAACGCAGACCATCTACGTCAACGGGATAGAGGTAACCGCGTATCAAGACCCCAAAGTCGCTATACAAAACCTTGCAGGCATGCATGTGGTCGGGAAGACCCTTAACAACCTCACGGACGAGAGCGATGCCCTGCAGGAGATAGGCGCGGTGGTCGGTAAGTCCGGCGTGGTCACTTATGGCAGCGAGAGCGTCCTGCTGACCGGGATAACCGACAGGACAGGGATATTCATACAGCCCAAGAGCTTCAGGGTAGAGGGCAAGACAAAGGCCGATCTCTGGAAGGCCGTCTGGACCTTCACATCCATACTCTCAGACACTACGATAGACTCAAGCGTAGACTGGTATGGCGTGCAGGACATGCTCAGGGGCTTCGCAAACGTCTCTCTCGTGGAGGATAATGGGCAGACTAGCTGTCAGGGCAAGTACGGCAGGGTAATCAGCGCCGAGGGCGATATATTGTCCTCCCTGGGCTTCAAGCAGGCTGAGCTGGAGTTCAACCTCTTGCAGTACCAAAAGAGCGGTGACGTGTGCCAAACTTATCAAAACAAGACCTTTGTCAACGTGACTTGTCCGACCCCAGGGCTTTGGGACTTTGTCATAACCCTAAGGAAGGGCAACTCTAACCTGATAACGATAAGGCAAAACCAGATAGACCTCGAGTACGCCTCGTGCGATTCCGCGAACCAGGCGTCCGTCATACTGCGCGACCTGCTGTACCCGAATATAGTCAGCAGCCTTGTGAACATCAGGCTGCTGACTACGATATAGATGGAAGGCAGCTTGATAGACAGGAAAATCGCAGATGCAATGTATAAAGATGGGGCGATATTCTCCCAGTTCGGCGATTATTGGCGGAGGAAATACGGCTATAAGGTCTTTAAGGTGCCATTAAACGCCAACTTCACCTGCCCGAACTGGGACGGAAGAATAAGCGACGAAGGCTGCATATTCTGCCCGTCGTTTGCGCGCCAGTTCACATACGAAAGCTTCAGGGACGTCATGGACAAGGGCGTCAAGGAGCAGGTAAAGCACCAGATAAAGCATTACAAGGACATGGGAGCCGGCGATAAGGCTCTGGTATACATAGCCTTTGGTACTAACACCTACAAGCCGATAAAAGAGCTAAAAAAGCTGTTTGATGCGGCCCTGTCGCATAAGGATGTCGTCGGACTGTCGATAGGCACGCGCCCAGATTGCATACCTGATGAGGTTTTTGATTTGCTCAGCACCTATGTGAAAAAAGGCAAGCAGATATGGCTGGAGATCGGAACGCAAACTGTGCACTATCACACCCTGGAGAGGATACAGCGACGCCACGGCTTTGCCGAGAGCATCAGAATCGTCAACGAAGCTCATAAGAGAGGCATATACGTCATATTCTTCATTATACAGGGTCTGCCATACGAGACTCCTGCCGAGACTATAGAGACTGCTCGCATAGTATCGGCGCTTGGCGTGGATGCGGTCAAGCTCTATCCGCTTGTCGTCATGAAGGACACAGTCCTTGCGAAACAGTTTAAGGAAGGCCATTACCGGCCGCTGGGCATGGATGAATATGTCAGCCTGACAGCTGATTTCCTGGAGAATCTAAGTCCCTATGTGCTTGTGCAGCGGCTTTCCAAGGATTGTGGCCTGGAGAGCAAACTGGCGCCGGACTGGAACACCTACAGGCTAGTAATAACGCCACGCGTCGAGAAGGAACTTAAGCGGAGGAATGCAAGGCAGGGTGATAAGCTAAGGCTCACGCTTTCTGTCGATGAATTGACCCCATTGAAGCCCAGCGAAACAAAGATAATACGTCGGGAGAAAGAGCAGCGGAAGAAATCGGTAAGGCTCTGATTATTCTGATTTCCGATTCTTTGCGGGCCTCTTTCTCTCCTCAGCCTTCTCGTCGAAGTTCTGTTGCAGGAACAGCAGGTCCTCGGTCTTGATGACCCCACCCTTCCTGAGTTCTGACAGAAGGTCTATCTCTTTTGCCTCCTGCTTCTTCTTGAGCTTCTCGACTTCGTCTTTTCTTTCTCTTGCGCGTCTTATGCCGAGCTTTTCTTCCTCTGCGCGCAGCTCGTTTAGTGCCTCGACGAACTTGTTGTGAGCTTCATCCACACTCTTCTTTATCGCAAGGAAGTCCTCTTCGGCTTTTTTGGCTTTCTCGCGCCGTTCGTCCACTTTCTTGTAGATATCATGCATGCCACCGTGGGCCTTCTCGCCGTTATCAGAATCTTTTAGCAGCTTAGCATGATACCCGTCTGCGCTTGTTCGTATCTTCTTGAGTTCCTTTTGGAGCTCTACAGCCTCTTTTGTCGCGGGCGCCGAAGTCTCATACTCTCTTATGCTGGCTTCAAGCTCTTCCAACTCTCTCACAACCTGTTCCTCCTTTTCCTTGGACAGCGGCGAGGTCTGCATCTTCCAGTTTAGCTTATCATGCTCTTCTTTGATCTTTTCATAGTCGCGCCGTGATATGCTGGTGGAGCCCTGGCCTCTCAATTCGGCGATCTTCTTGTTAAGCTCGGCGATCTTCTTGTTAGCCTCATCCCTTTTCTTCTTGTACTCAGAGACCTTTTTGTTCGCCTCGTCCCTCGAATCCTTGAGCTTTTTGGCCTCTTTGAGGAGCTTGTCTATCTCGCCGTAGAAGCCCATGATGCTATCCCGTCTGGACCTAAGCTTGGCGTTGAGATCGTCGCGCTCCTTCTTAAGCGCGTTCACCTTGCTTCGCAGCTCCCCTAATTTTTGGTTTTCTTCAGGCATTCCCGTAGGTTAGAAAGATGTCATATAAAAGTCAAAAAGTGTCAAAACAACCCCATATACCCCTGATTTTGACTTATGGATTCGTGGCCCTTTCAACGACGACAGCAGTTCCATAAGCTATGAACTCTACGATGTCGTTCCTGAATGTGAATCCTGTCAAGTTGGCGCCGACTACCCCATTAGCGCCCATCTTTATAGCAGCCTGTATCATGCGGTCGACGCTTGCCCGCCTGGCCTCAAGCGCCATGTTCTGCAGCTCGGGGACGTTACCCCCCCTGAAGCTCCTGAAGAACGCGACCATGCTTCCACTTGCCCCCTTGGACTTTACCTCGCTGCCCCATGCTATGCCCAATACCCTCACCAGTTTGTAGCCCGGCGGGACGTCGGTGGTGCAAAGCAGAAAATCGCCTTCCTTAGCCATATTAGTATTTATTTTACAATGTTGTAAATGAACCCCCTCCACCATAAATGGCAGGGTCTTCGTGTTCGTCACAGCATCATAGCTTGAGGCATGGCTGCAACAACCTCCTGGGCGGATTCATGTCGCCCGTTTCCATAGGCATGTAGCCTAAGGAAACCTACAGACCTCTTCGCGACGTTTATCGCCCCGACAAGGTCTGCATTAGCATTATATTTACACTCGGTGCATTTAAATGCGAGGCCGCGTCTATTGTTTTTATCGTAGTGCCCGCATTTTGGACAAATCTTGCTTGTGTTGGCCGGCTCCACTTCGACATATGGAATGCTGGCCCACTGCGCCTTATACTGGATGAAGTCCAGTAGCTTCCTAAACGCCCACCACTGAAGTTTTCCGGAGATTCTTTTCCGTATGTGTTTCAAGTCCTCGCAGGCTATGACAACGTCGTAGCCCTGCGCGCGCAGTTCAAGCGCCTGGCCTATTATCTGCGCACTTATCTTGTGGAGACAGTCCCTGCTATAGTTGCCGAGCTTTTGGCCGACTCTTGTTTCCTTATCAAGCGCCTTACAGACGCAGTGATAGCTGTCGTGCATGTACGCCTGTTTATGGAACTTGGCGAGTCTTGCCTTCGTCTGTTTCACTCTGTGTTCTAATCGCTTGCCCGAGTGCAATACCGCCCCCGTGATGCTTTCGTCGCGCCATACCACCGATGTGGCTGTGTTTCTGATCCCGGCGTCTATGCCTATTACGGCCAGCTTGCCGGAGTTGCTTGGAGCAGTGTCAACGCATTTTTTGACGGTGATGTGTAGAAAGAAGTCGTTACCACGTTTAAGGAGTTCGGAGTCGCAGGTTTTGATCCCCGGGTCGCGGAGTAGCTCTTCGTGCTTCGGAGACATCTTCAGGGCAACCTTGATACCACCATATTGCCCATAGACTGGGATCTTCGCCCAGTAGGCTGCGATATCGTTGTGTATTTCCTTGACATCGAAGGTGTCGTTCCTTAGACGCAACGGTTGTTCCTTCTTTGACGTGCCGCGCGCACATAAAGCCCTCTTGAATGCCATCTGGTAGGCGGCTGAGTAAAGATTGACCCGTCTCTTTAACGAGTATTTGGAACCCTCATTGTAGAGCACTTCTCCGGCCTGCTTCAGGGTTGTGATGTTGAGTTCTTTGATGAACTGCTCCGCGTGCATAACAGCTTTCTGATAGTTGGCGTACTCGGTTTCGAGGGCCAGCCGTTTGCCAACTGTCAGCTCCACGACCTTCGCCTTTATGGTCTTTGTGACTTCCATTCCTTAGATGCCTACAATAGCTGGGGGAGGCTATTAAAACTGACGTCGGTCTGAGCGGTGAGCAGTGGTTACTGCTGCATGTTTTGGTTTGGGGGTAGTTTTTATTCTGCAGAAGGATAATCTAGTCGTGATTCATTCCCGTCCTGAAGGATGGGGTATTCTCACGAGGATTAAATAAAAGGCCAATGGAACTGGAAATGCCGTGGGTGGAGAAGTACCGGCCTAAAAAGATAGTTGACATCGCCGGGCATGACGAAATCAGGAAGAGGCTGCAGGTCTATGCCAAGCAGAGCTCGATGCCGCACCTGCTTTTCGCAGGCCCTGCGGGGACCGGAAAGACCACATCCGCCCTTGCCCTTGCGAACGAGCTCTTTGCCGGCCAGCTGGATGGGAATTTTTATGAGATGAATGCCAGTGATGATCGCGGGATAGACGTGGTTAGAAATCAAATAAAGGACTTTGCCAGAACCATGAGCCTCGTCGGCGTCCCGTTCAAGATAATCTTCCTAGACGAAGCAGACGCTTTGACTCCAGAGGCACAGAACGCCCTGAGGAGGACCATGGAGAAATACACCAGGACCTGCCGGTTCATACTTTCCTGCAACTACTCCAGCAAGATAATAGAGCCTATACAATCGAGATGCGCGCTTTTCAGATTTGCCAGGATACCCGATGATGTGATAGCGAAGCAGCTAGAAAAAATCTGTCGTGAGGAGGGCATAAAGTTCGAAAAGGACGGTCTTGAAGCAGTGCTGTACGTCTCTGACGGAGACATGAGGCACGCGATAAACGTACTGCAGGCAACAGCAGCTGTAGCAAAGGCTATAACAAAAGAAGATGTCTACAATATGGCCTCGCGCGCCAAGCCGGAGCTGGTCAGAAAGCTCATGATGCTGGCAGTCGGTAAGAAGTTCAGCGAGGCTAGAGTGATACTCGACGACCTCCTGATCAACAAGTCGATATCCGGCGAGGAGATACTCCTGCAGATACACAAGGAGATAGAGAACCTGGATGTGCCCAATGAGAAAAAGCTGGCTTTGGTGAACCTTGTTGGTGAGTACAATTTCCGCCTCGTCGAGGGCGCAAATGAAAAAATACAGCTGGATGCGCTTGTCGCGCAGATGGCGATGATTTAGTCCACATAACCTTTCATCAGTATCCTGCCCATCAGCGAGAGCTTTATGGCTACTCTGCCCTTTTTTTCAGTGGTCTCAACAAGTGCCATGTCTTTGAGGCCCTCAGACTTTGGGTTGCCGTTGACATGGTAAGAGACCAGTGGCAGGCTCATGCCGCATCTCTTGCTGAGTTCTTCCAACGAGGCGCAACAGTCCTTCTCCCTGAAAAGGGTCTGCAGGATCTTCATCTTACGGTCCGTGATTAGCTTGTAATAGGAGAATTTCAGGACCGGCAGCATGCTGATTTCACCGTCTATGACAGAAAACGCCTTCAATCCGTTGACGAATGCGCCGGATGTCATGGCACAACGGGTTATCTTATCCCCGCTAGAGACGTTTATGATTATGTCCTTTCCCTCATTCGCCTTCTTTATACTATTGATTATCCTGAAGGTGTCCTCCCAGATATTGTTGCCAGCCTTAACGACATTGACAGGTACCTTAAACTTTGTGAGTTCTTTCTTTGCCTTCTCGGCGGCAACCGCCTTGTTTGGGTAGGCTATTAGGATTACCTTGTCAGTCTTGAACTGGCGCACAGCTACATAAACGTCAGCTATGTCCGGCCCGATGGCTGCAACAATTATGGACATATATAAACCCCAGTTTTAATTTCAAACCGAATGTTTACCATTTCAGATTAAAAAATACCAAAAAGGAGGCTAAAAATGACAGGACCAGGATGCAGATGCCGTGATTGTCGCTAAGCCGACTTTCCTTTTTCCTTAAAACTTCCTTTTTAATATTGCCCCTTAAAATTACTCCCATACATAACGGCGGAAGCCGAGGTGAAAAATGAATGTGACACTATATTTCACGCCAACCTGCCCCTATTGCAGGATGGCTAAGGAGTACCTAGCAAAGAAGAATATCAAGTATGAAGGCATGAATGTTGCGGAGAGCAGGGACAATGCCCAAGAGATGATAAAGAAGTCCGGGCAGATGGGGGTTCCTGTCATTGACATAGATGGAAAGATAATAGTAGGCTTCGATGAGAAAGAACTCAATAAGGTGTTCGGCAAATGATTTACGATTTCGCGATAATCGGCGGGGGGCCGGCTGGTCTTAGCGCAGCGATATATGCTGCTAGGTTCCGGCTAAAGGCTGTCGTGCTTGCAAAAGAGCCAGGCGGAACACTGACAAAGATCCACTTAATGGAGAACTGGCCGGGTGAACAGGGCATTTCAGGAGCCGCGCTCGCTGACCGTTTGGTTAACCACGCCAAGGATCTAGGAGTGGACATAATGCAAACGGAGGTTCAGTCGGTTAGCAGGAAAGGTAAGAATTTCTTAATAAGGGCTGATGAGGGCAATTTCGAGGCCATATCGATACTATTTGCGACTGGAACAAAGCACCGACACTTGGGAGTGCCGGGAGAGAAGGAGTTCTATGGCAGGGGCGTCAGCTATTGTGCTGTTTGCGATGCGACGTTCTTCAAGGGCAAGACTGTCGCAGTGATCGGTGGTAGCGACTCGGCTGCAAACGAGGCGCTCCTGTTGAGCGAGCATGCCAAGAAGGTTTACATAATATACAGGAAAGAGAAGATACGCGCAGAGCCGATAAACTGCGAAAAGATCGCAAATAACAAGAAGATCGAAGTGATAGCCAACACGAACGTTAAGGAGATAGAAGGAGATAAATTCGTAAAGTCAGTAGTCCTTGACAAGCCATATAAAGGCAGCGCTAAACTGCCGCTCGACGGCATCTTCGTCGAGGTCGGCTACCACCCGCATAGCGAACTCGCAAAGAGCCTTGGCGTCAAGATTGATGAGAATGGCGAGATAAGGATCGGTTGTGAATCAGAGACGAATATGCCAGGCGTTTTCGCGGCTGGCGATGTTACCTCCGGCAGCTTCAAGCAAGCGATAACTGCTGCTGCGCAGGGAGTCACTGCGTCAAATAGCGCTTACAAATACGTGACTGAAAGATGAAAAAAATAGTCTTGGTAGCAATTCTTACAATCTTACTGGCCTCGTTGGTTGCAGCAACCTCAGGTTGCCGATGTGGGATGCCAGGAGATCCGGGAGTACTGATAGGCTTCACGGCCAAAAACGGAACGACCAACAACGTGACCTTTTATAACGACACATCGCCGCAGAAGGGCAAGGAATTCTCCTTATGGGCGCTAAAGACTATAGGGACTAATAAAGTGCCTATAACTGGGTTGAACGTTATAGTAGAATTGAACTCGTTAGAACTTAGTAAATTAACTACTGATAGTAACGGTTACGTGGCATTCTCAGTTGATGACCCCGGTGAATACGTAATAACCGGCGGGGATGCGAATATGGTCTTTGAGATAAAAGGTGAAGAAAAACCGCAGCCAGTGGTCAATAACACCACTAGGGCAAATGATTCTGCAAAACCCGCAGGCAACCATTCAAGCAGCCTGAACGAATCTCCCATTAAGAAACCCGAGATACAGTCTCCAGTTCAGGATCCTACATCGACAACAAACGGTTCTAACGACTTGTGGCTCTACGTAGCAATAATACTTATTGCAATTGTAATGCTGTTCTCAATCAAAACAGGTGCATACAAAAAAGGATGCTTCCTACACCGCAAGAGTTCCGTTATCTCAGGAAAAAGGCGGGGCTGACGCAAAAGGACCTTGCAGAAAAGGCTGGACTGAGCCAGTCGCTTATAGCAAGGATAGAGAAGGGTGACATAGACACTCGCCTTAGCACGGCACAGAAGATACTAGAAGTAATAAAAAAGTCCGAGCCTACAAAGAAAAGGTCGCTTGACCTCAAGGACTACATGAACTCGCCTGTGATTTACTGCAAATCGTCCGATCCGATAAAGCGTGTGGTGGCGATAATGGAAGAGAACGGCATATCACAGATGCCCGTCATGGAGGGCGGAGTGGCTGTAGGTTCGGTTACCGATACGCATCTTGTACAGATACTGGCAAAGAAGGGAGCGCGCTCGGCTAGAAGGAAGATATCGGATGTTATGTCCAATCCATTCCCGAGCTTAGACATCAATGCGCCCATAGACAAGGCAATTAATCTATTAACAGGCAATCCTGCAGTCTTGATAATGAACGGCCTGCATGTGTCCGGGATTGTAACCAAGGCTGATGTGCTGCAGCTGATGGCACAGCCAGATTATTGAATACCGTCCAAGTTTCAGGACTAGAAACCCTATATAAAACAATTTCTAGACCCCCGTCACTTCCCCTATTCCATCCAACAGAATCGATTCCATCCAATGTCGATTTTTCTACATTAAGATTTTCTTACGGAAAATTATTGCTGTGTGAAAATAATCAGTAAATGTATGCGTTGAGAGTGTGGAATTTTTTCCAAATTCCGCAAAAAAGCATTTGTTTTTATAGAACCACTCATAATATTCCGCACAACAACAGGTTGTTGAGTTGTGGTTGGCACACCACAACCTGTTGTGGTTTGACATGAAATGTCCTTTCTGCGGTTTTTCGGAAACTAAGGTCGTCGACAAGCGTGATTCGACCGATCTTGAGGTCACCCGCAGGAGGCGAGAATGTCTGAAATGCAAGGAGCGTTTCACGACCTATGAGCGGCCAGACATATCTCCTATAACTGTCATAAAGAAGGACGGAAGGCAGGAGCCCTTTGACAGGGCCAAGGTGCTGAGGGGTATAGTGAAGGCTTGTGAGAAGAGGCCCATCTCCGTCACTGCCATAGAGAAGATGGCTGATGATGTGGAAGCTGAGATTCGCAGAGGCCAAGCTCGCGAGATCTCCAGCAGGGAGATAGGCCAGATAGTTATGAAGAAGCTCCGCCAGGCGGACAAGGTTGCGTACCTGCGCTTTGCGTCCGTCTATAGAGAGTTTAGCGATGTGAACGACTTCGAGAAAGAGCTGACAAAGCTGACAAAGGGATAGGTGGGCAAAATGATGGAGACGAGTGTCAAAAAGGTGCGGAAGAGGGATGGCAGGATTGTAAAGTTCGACCAGGAGAAGATAACCAATGCCATATTCAAGGCAGCGGAATCAGTCGGGGGCACCGACCGGGTTCTAGCAGAGAAGCTCTCCGATAAAGTCGTCGCGTTGCTCGAAGAGAAGTACGACGGGCATACCATACCAAGCGTCGAAGAGGTTCAGGATTACGTCGAAAAGGCCCTGATAGAATCGGGCCACGTCAAGACCGCCAAGGCTTACATACTATACCGGCAGAGGCGCGCAGACCTGCGCAGAGCCAAATCATTCTTAGGCATAGAGGACGACATAAAGCTGTCGCTGAACGCAGCAAAGGTCCTCGAGAAGAGGTATCTGAAAAAGGACGAGAGCGGTCAGGTGATAGAGTCTCCAAAAGAGATGTTCAAGAGGGTCGCGGAGAACATAGCGAGCGCGGATTCGAAGTACGGTGCTTCAGAAGCGGATGTGAAGAAGACTGAAAAGGAGTTCTACAACTCGATGATAAACCTGGAGTTCCTGCCGAACTCTCCCACGCTGATGAACGCCGGCAGGGACCTGCAGCAGCTGTCGGCTTGTTTTGTCCTCCCGGTAGAAGACGATTTGTCGGGCATTTTCGAGACCCTGAAGTCAAGTGCTTTAATACATCAGAGCGGTGGTGGGACAGGTTTCTCATTTTCTCGGTTAAGACCGGCTGGTTCTACAGTGAGATCCACGAGTGGTGTGGCCTCCGGACCGATATCCTTCATGAGAGTCTTCAACACCGCTACTGAGGTCATAAAACAGGGCGGAACTCGCAGAGGTGCCAATATGGGCATCCTCCGCGTCGATCATCCGGATGTCCTCGATTTCATCGTGGCAAAAGAGAGGGAAGGCTCCCTGAACAATTTCAACATCTCTGTTGCGCTGACCGAGAAATTCATGCAGGCGATTGAGGACGACGGGGATTACGAGCTGGTCGACCCAAGAACGAAGAAAACCGCAGGAACTTTAAATGCCCGCAGGGTCTTTGACTTGATGGTCACAATGGCTTGGAAGAACGGCGAGCCTGGGATAATCTTCATCGACAGAATAAACAAGGATAACCCGACGCCCTCGATAGGCCAGATTGAGAGCACAAATCCTTGTGGCGAAGTTCCACTTTTGCCTTACGAGAGCTGCAATCTGGCGTCAATCAACTTATCAAAGATGGTTGCATACCAGAATGAAGAAGCAAAAATCGATTACCCAAAACTGCGCAAGATCGTGCGAATGGCGGTTCACTTCTTAGACGATGTCATTGACATGAACCATTATCCCCTCCCTGAGATAGACAAAATGACAAAGGCGAACAGGAAGATCGGACTGGGCGTAATGGGTTTCGCTGACATGTTGATAACGCTGGGCATACCGTATAACTCAGAAGACGCGGTAAGGACTGCTGAGGAAGTCATGAAGTTTGTGCACGATGAGGGGGTGATAATGTCGCAGGAGCTTGCGAAGGAGCGCGGGCCTTTCCCGAATTTCAAGAAGAGCATATTTAAAGGCGGCGTCCCGCGGAGACACGCTACCATAACGACAGTAGCCCCTACCGGCACGATAAGTATAATAGCCAATGCATCGAGTGGGATAGAACCTTTATTTGCGATTTCTTACATACGCAAAAATATTCTCGATAGTGGCGATGAACTGATAGAAGTAAACCCGATATTTGAGCAGATAGCTTACAAGCGAGGGTTCTATAGCGACGATCTGATGAGGAGGATAGCAGCCAGGGGGAGTATACAGGGTGTCGAGGATATACCCAAAGACGTGAGGCGAGTATTCGTGACCTCACATGACATAATCCCGGATTACCACATAAAAATGCAGGCGGCTTTTCAGAAGTACACCGACAACTCCATCAGTAAATGTATTGCAGGCGATACTATAGTGTTCTCTGAGAAGGGGATGCTACCAATTGACGAGTTGGGTCACGCCCCCGATGGCCATTTCTCCCACAATCCGCTGAAGATCTACTCGAACAACAGTATACGGATCGCGAGAGATTTTTACAATGGTGGGGCGAAGCACACAGTCAAAATAACTTCCAAATACGGCTACTCCATCGAAGGAACCCCCAACCACCGGATATATATTATGGGCGAGAATGGCGAGATAGCATTCAAACAGCTGTTTGACATAAAGGCAGGGGATTATGTTGCCATACAAAGGGGCCAAAACTTCTTTGGGAATAAGACAGATCTGCCATCTTTCCCTTATAAGGAGATGACATGCAGCAAGAAACACAAGCTGCCCAAGGAGCTAAACGGGGATTTCGCTTATTTCCTCGGATGCCTCACATCTGAGGGAAACTTGACGGACAATGGCGGTTGTATAACCAATTGCAATAGATCTGTTCTAAAACGATTGGGTTTAATAGTCAAGGACGTCTTTGGATTGTCGTCTAGAGTGGCCGTTGATAAACGAAATGGCGTTACCACGCTGGTAATCAACTCAAGGAAGCTGGTTAGATACCTGGAGCATCTGGGTGTAAAACGGGGGGCCGAAAACAAGGAAATCCCTCGGTGCATCATGCAGACTACCCGGGGCAATGTTATCGAATTTTTGAATGGCCTGTTTTTGGACGCCTATATACCCCAAAACCAAAAAAACAAGTTTGGAATCTGTCTGAAATCGAAGAAACTTATAGGGCAGCTACATGTGCTTCTTTTGAATCTTGGCATAGTTGGCAATATGTTCGAAAAGCGCTCTTATGCAACTAATTCTTCGATGAAGCCCGCTACGTATTACGAGATACAGGTCTGCGGGGATAGCTTTGTCAAGTTGATAGATATGATCAAGTTTAGCGAAGGCTACAAAAATGTATGGGCGAGGAAAAATATACGCAGTCATTACAATACGGGATCTGCCGATTCGATTCCCTTCATAGGCGAAAAGGTGAGGAAACTGGCAGAGCTCTCGAAGAGAAGCAAAACCAGGGCGAGCTCCTTGGGCTACGGTGTGTTCAAGAAGTCCTATCTCATAAAACATAATATAAAGGCCAAGAGGCTAAGAGCTGCGCTTGACTATTTTAGCGATGTTAAGGGCACAAAGATCTACAAAGAGCTGACGTCCCTCTTAAACAAGAATTTCTTCTATGACATCGTGGACAAGAAGAACTATGGGCTGAACAAGGTGTATGACTTCTACGTCCCTGCCAATAACAGGTTTTTTGCCAACGGTTTCATCAACCACAACACTATAAACTTCCCGTCTTCTGCGACCACTCGCGATGTGGAAAACGCGTACATGATGGCTTACAAACTCGGCTGCAAGGGCGTTACCATATACAGGGACCAGAGCAGAAGGGAGCAAGTACTGAACATCGTTAGCGAGAAGAAAGAGGGTGAATGCACCAAGTGCGCTGAATGATGGATGGCCTAGTGCAGGTTTATACCGGAGACGGGAAGGGAAAGACGACGACCGCCCTCGGGTTGGGTTTCAGGGCTGCCGGTCACGGGCTGAAGGTCTGTATGATCCAGTTCCTCAAGGGCGCCCATTACCTAGGGGAACTTGAATCCGCTCGCAAACTGAAGAATTTCAAGATATTCCAGTTCGGTGCGCCATGTCCTTGGTCCAAGGACATGGAGAAGGGGGTAATACACTGCGGGTCCTGCCGCTACTGTTTCACGATACACAAAGAGGATATCGAGAAGGCGAAATTCGGCATGGAGTTCGCGAAGGACGCTGTAACGTCCGGCGATTATGGCTTAGTCATACTTGACGAGATAAACGTCGCGATGGACAAAAAAGTCGTCCCTATCAAGGATGTTCTAGACCTGATAAAGAGCAAGAAGAAGGATGTCGAGCTAGTGCTCACTGGAAGAGGCGCGCCGAAGGAGATAATCGAGTCGGCGGACCTTGTCACTGAGATGAGGGAGATAAAGCATCCGTTTAGAAAAGGTGTCGAGGCTAGGGTCGGGATTGACTTCTAGAACAGCTTTTGGCCAGTCAGCAGCAATTCCCCGCTTATGCTAACAACCGAATCCCCCTCTAGCGTCACATAGCCGGTTTTTTCTATCCCACCACCTTTGCGCTTATAGCTGGTTACCTCCAAAAGCATGGCGTCTCTTGTCTTACCTGTTGTCGGATCCCTAATTGTCGCTTTGATAGGTTTAATTCCTCCCCTCCGATACTTGTCAAGCTGCCTATTAGCTTTGACGACCCCCATTCCGCATCTAAAATTCTTGCAGAGCGTAGTGCTTTCTGTTGTCACTGCTTCCCCCCTGGGCACACTTATCTTGCATATCCCTCGTATCTTACAAAGTCTGCATATTTCGTGATGGGCTGGCATACTATCTTTTTCTATTTATAAAGAAAAACAACATCACTTTTATTCGCCCCGTTGTAATTCTATCATGGAGATAAACGGGATCCCTGTAGAAGACACCTACTGCGAGGCGTTTGACGGCCTGCTCGCGCGCATGATAGTCACCGCGAAGAACGAGAAGCTGCTCATGAAAGCGGCCAGTTCGGCGACTGCGCTCCCTTGCACTGTGTTCAACGAGGCCGAGGGTGGCATAGAGAAGGTCCTTAATCCCTCTGAAACCCCTGACAAGCGGCCTGGCGCGATAATACAACTCTGGGTCAACTACGGCAAGAGTGCGCCGGAGAAACTGGAGTATGAACTCGGTAAGAGAATAAGACAGGGAATACTTGTCGTCCCTACGACTAGAGTCTTCAATGCGCTTGAATCCGATCAAGCACTTGACATGATGAACAAGGTCGGCCACTGCGGCGACGGCTACGAGTGCGTGGAAAAAAGGTTTGGCAGGGAGGTCATCAACGTCCCTTTGATGATGGGCGAGTTCATTATCGAAAAGAAACTAAACGTAAAAAAAGGCGTCATGGGGGGCAATGTCTGGTTCTTCTGCGACAGCGAGGATTCGGCCCTTGACGCCGGTTTCAGGGCTGTCGATGCGATTAAGGAAGTCGACGGCGCGATAACCTCATTCGACGTCTGCTCTGCAGGTTCTAAGGTCGGCGGCAGGTTCCCTGACATAGGCCCTACGACAAATCACCCCTACTGCCCGACGCTGTGCGGCAAGATAACCGACTCAAAGGTCCCGAAAGGAATAAAGTCAATACCCGAGATAGTAATAGACGGAGTTGATCTGGATTCCGTCAAGGAGGCGATGAAGGTCGCGATGTACGCCGGCGCCAAGGCAAAGGGCGTCAAATTGATATCCGCCGGCAACTATGGCGGGAAGCTAGGGAAGTATCACATTTATCTAAAAGACCTGATCTAATCCTCATTGAATAGACAATGTAGCCCGCCCTTTAACGAGAGTAGCGAATTCAACGGGACTGCTGTCGGAATGACCCTGACTCCTGCCTCTCTCATCCTCTTTATGAATTTTGGCGCACCCTTGTCTATCATAACCTTTCCATTGCCAAGTGGCAGGAAACAGGCCGGGTGTCTATCCGCCTCCTCCTCCGGTACCTCAACTACCCCCCTTATGCCCATATTCCGTTTCATAAGGTCTATAGCTAGCCTGTGTTCCTTCAGATATCGCGGGTCTATCGCTACTACTTTCTTCTCCGGCACTCCGCCCAAGACGAAATCTATGTGATTGTTTGTTGTGTAGATCTTATGGCCAAAAAGATCGCTCATAATGACATCATATACCTCTCCATCCGGCATTGGGTGGAATTTGTATCCTTCTCTCTCCAGCTTGGGTATTCTTGGATCGGCGTCGTAAACGTTTTGTGCTATTGCAAACTCCCTCGGGCCTATAGGAACTGCGGTCCCTCCCTCGCCAAAAATATGGTTGTCTCTCAACAGCGAAGCATCACTCTTCCCTATTGTGATTTTTTTCTTTCCCATCTTCACCCATTGGTCCCTAGCCCATATCATACGCGGGAGTATATTTTCTCTAACGTGTTTCTGTAATGGGCTCTCCACCAGAGTACTTGGGACTTTGACCGCCCCTGCCCTTTCTGCCGCATTAATATAACCTCTGTGCTCTTGTAATCTTGAATCCTGGATTTTTATAGGATAACCTAGTGAATGTAGCTGTTTTATGATTTTGAGACTCTCCACCTGTGCTTGCCTGTTTTTTTCGGAATCTCCTACATTAAACGTATTAGCAATGTGCCTGAATGCTTCCGTAGCTGGGTCGCGGGAAGTTGGTGCTGTTAGCAACGGAACAAGTGCTTCAGGATCCAGTATAAGTCCGTGCCTTTTTATCGTGCCGAAGCCCATAATGCTCATAAGTTCGGGAAAGCCTACATTTCCGTATCTCACCCTGCCGACTTCTCGCATTCTTTCCCTGAGAAGGCTGAAGTCTTTAGCATTTCTTCTTATTATAGCCTTATGGGTTACTCTGAAGGGGGCTGTTACGAAAACTCTTCCGGGTTTGATCATTTTCCTACAATTAATTACTCAAAAGCTTTAAATAAATTTGGAAACCAATCCCCCCATCATGATTGTATTTATATAGTTAAACGTTATAACGTTATAACGAAAATGGATTTTTACGTAAAGGTGCACCCCAAGTACATGGTGGTGATACCAAAAGTGGTGCGCGAGCAGGCACACATAGGGTTGGGCGACAAGCTTATAGCCAGGTTCAGGAAGGGGGAGGTAGTTTTGACTCCGACAAAAAACGGCGACGTGGAAGACCGGCTTGTGGCAATACGACGTCTGAGGTCAATACATCCAACTACCCTAAAGGTGCCTGACAAGGTTCTTTTCGATCCGCTCGAATATGCAGATCCTGAGGATCTATAATGGACTACATCGACGCAAACATCCTTTGCTACTTTTTGTCAGAGAATAGGCAGTTTGCGGATAGCATACAGGTGTACTTGGATAAGATAGCTGCGGGATTGGCGGAGGGCACGACATCCGTTTACACATTGGCCGAGGTTTGTGTGACACTTAAGCGGTGGTTCAAATGGAGCCAAGACGAGATAGTCGAAGCCCTGGACCTAATGCTAACCCGGACCGGAATAAGGTTTTTGCCCTTGACGGAAGAAATTATGCTGAAGGTGCCAGAACTGATGAAAAGCGGCAGGAGTTATGGTGATTCCATACATATCGCCACAATGTACTCTCATGGGATTACCAATATAGTAACGATGGACAAACATTTTGATATCGTCTCAGGTATTAAGAGACTATCCCCAAGATGATCCTCGTCTTCGACCTTGAGGGCCCTCTAAGCCCAATGGATCATGCTGCCGAGGCGATGCGCCAGATAGGCAAAAAGATAGGTCGGCCCGACTTCTTTGAGCTCTTCCAGATGCTGAGTCTTTATGACGACGAGCTGACGATAGAGCAGAAGCCCGGTTATAATCCCGGTGACACTTTGAGGCTGATAGCCCCGATAGTCGCGACGAACATGTCAAGTGAAGAGCTTATTGCGATCTCGGAAAAGGCGACGCTCACGCCAGGCGCGAGGGATTTAATGAAGTCGCTTGACACGGAGGACGTGTATATAGCATCGACTTCTTACCAACAGCATGCCTACACGATAGCAAGGAGACTTGGCATACCAAAGGAGCATGTCAACTGCACAGAGTTGCTGAAATACGAGGACTTTCCCTACATGGACTCTCTATTGTGGATATTCGAGCACTATAAGCAGGACGGAATAATGGCGGTCAAGGGGGTGTTGGACGCTTTGTTCTGGGGCGAGATGGAGCATCAATACCTCGCAACGCGCGTCTGTGGTGGCGAGAGGAAATGGCATGTCGTAGAGGACCTTTCAGGAGAAAAGGGCGTTGACATAAGTGAATTCATGGTAATAGGTGATTCGATAACTGACATAAACATGCTTGAGGGAGTCAAAAAGGCAGGCGGGATAGCAGTGTCGTTCAACGGCAACCAATATAGTGCGCCCAAGGCTAATCTCGCAGTCAGCGCACTCAGCCTGATGGCTCTTAAGCCGATCATTGACGCATATCCTAACGTATGGGAATTCGTCAGGGAGTGGAACGAAACTCCGGAGAAGATAAAGCTCCTTAAACCCGATATGCGCGAGTATTTCAAAGCCCACAAGGTGAACCCGTTCTATGACGAAGTGCGTAACTACATCCTGGACCAGGTCATAGCAAGGCAGAAGGAGATGCGCGCAGCGATAAGGAAGGAATACGCGTCGCTGACTTAAGCTTTTTTCCATTCTCCCTAAAAATATTACATGCAAAGAAGATCGCCAAAAAGACCATTTCACATAGTCCTTGTTTGTGGTCAGGGCATGGGAACCTCGCCCACTTCGGCAGCCCATGTTGCGAGACGTCTAACTGGCAAAAATATCAGAACATCGGGTTTCCTCTCCAAAGCCAATCGCGAATTCCAAACTCGAGGAGGTAGTAGATTTAGAATTTCTGTTAGAGGTTTAGTTTCAAATCACCCAGATAGAAGATTAACTGAAATGGATTTGGAAAATCCTGATTTAGTCTGTGGGATGGTATGGCCAAATGCTATTCTTGATATGCGACCGGATTTAAATCCTCTAATAAAGAGGTTAAAAACAGCAGGTAAGGTCTATACTATGGGGACCTACGCAGATCTGCATAAATTAAGCGAATACGTAGCCCGCAAGATGAAAGAGGCCGGGTATGAAGTCTAACCACTGATCATCCTCTCTGGTCCGACGTAACTTCTGTAGATCTTCCTTACCTTCTTGCCTTCCCTGACGGAGTCGTACATGTACAAATAGATCCTGCCTTTGATTTTCTTCCGGACTAGGTGCATAATAATATTGAAGTTTAAGGAATAAAAACAGTTAGGCACTACTGATAAACCATCTAGCTTATTTTTATCATAATAGTTAGGTACTACACTATTGCTTTAGGTTTTTAACCTGCCGCCCTTAATTATAATATGTTCTCGAAATCCGATTACCGCAGGAGGCTTAGAAGCGCACAGTCCAAGCTGGGAGAGCTCGACGCCCTGTTAGTCCTTAAGGACGAGAACATGCGCTACTTCACAGGAGTTGAGAGCGGGCGACTTTTGATATGGGGAGATGGAGCGAAGTTCTATTTGAATCCCGTATATAACAGCCTTGCTCTGCGTTCGCCTGTACAACCCACTGAGCACAAGAAGGACATTGTGAAGGAATTTGTTCTGTCAAAGAGGTTTAAGAGAGTCGGTGTTGATGACATCTCCTTAGGCAGTTACAAAGCCATGGATCCTAAGCTTAGGAAAAGGATTAGGGCTTCGGATATCTGCGAGAATTTAAGGAAGATAAAGTCTAAGGGCGAGCTAAGACTACTTTCACGTGCATCGAAGATAGCAGCTGAGACTATGCGCGCAGTAGAAGAGTCACAGATCATTGGCATGTCAGAATTCGCGCTCGTAGGCGCTATCGAGTGCGAGATACGCAGCCGCGGTTCCGAACGCCCGCCGTTCTCTAACGGTATGCTCTGCATGAGCGGGCCTAATTCTGCCTACCCGCATGCGCCGGTAACCAGCCGAAGGATTAGGGAAGGCGATTTGGTCATCATCGATTTAGGTGCAGTCTGTGAGGGATATCACAGCGACATGACACGGACATTGATGGCAGGCGCTGTTCCAAAAGAGAAGTTCAACCTGGTCGGCTTCGTCGACTGGCTCAAGGAAGAGGCAATTGACAGGATTGAAGTTGGCGGGAAGATATCCACGATACACGATTACATCAATAAAGAGATAGAAAAGAAGGGCTACAAGTTCGCCCATGTGTCAGGCCACGGTGTTGGTTTAGAGATTCATGAAAGGCCGTCCGTTGGGCCGACCGAGAAGGACGTCTTCGAGAATGGAATGGTCTTCACAATTGAACCTGGCATCTATGCTAAGCGCTATGGCACACGCAGCGAGGACACCATTGCCATTGTAAACGGCAAGAAAAAGGTACTGACAGCTTTTTAATTATATATCTGAAAATATAACCCTCTGCCTCTGTAGCTCAGCCTGGGAGAGCACTCGGCTGAAGACCGAGGTGTCGGGGGTTCAAATCCCCCCGGAGGCACTTTACTTCTTGTGGGGTTCTGGGTTTATTGTTTCGGGTTTCGGATGAGGGGTTCCTTGTATTTATAAATTGTCCATCTAATAACTGCGAAATGGAAAAACTGGTAAAGATTCAAATAGAGAAGCTGGACGAAGGCGGTTACCTGGCGACTAGCGAAGACTTTGAAGATTTAATGGCTCAAGGGGACACCATAGAAGAGACCTTAGAGATAGCTCGCGACGTAGCCGAGAAATTAGTAGAGTCCTATGTAGCCCATGGCGATAATCTTGCCCTAAAGTTATACTAGAGCGAGGGGGTAAGGTTAGGCCAGGGCCCCAATTGGGGTTTAAGCTATTATTATATCCTGCAAAGGAAGGTCATGCGGCCTCAGTAACGCTTACCCTAAACAGACCCAAGGAATCTTCGCTTAGCACTTCTTCTGACCCTACGGCGCTTACCCTATAATACCGCTCTCTTAGCCCGCTTATGCCCGAGTCAGTCCAAGTAGTACCTAGAACAGTTATGTTGCTGACGCTCGGGCCAGGAGCTTCCGTATCAAGACTCAGCAACTGAGTTATGTTGTCCGAGTAATAAACCTTGTAACTGGTCACACCTGAGACGGCAGACCACTCTAGAAATGCAGTAGTGGAATTCACCGATGTTATACTAAGCGACATTAGGTCAATGCTGTCGTTTATAGTCACATAGACACTTTCGGTTTGATCGACTGTTTGAGAAACGTTATACTTGACAAAAAACGCCCATGTGGTGCTGTTTTCGCCCGTCGCAAACACCCTCCAGCTCTTGGAGCAGGTGCTGTTTTCAGTCATGTTACCGCACGAGAATGGGTTTTCATCAAGCGTATAGAACGGCGTTCCGCTATTCATTGGAATTACCCCTGGGCTCTCAGCGGTCTCTACGTCTGTGACCGCAAAACCATAATCATATTGCTCGAGATCTCCGTAGTATACCCTTCCATAACCGTCCTCGCCCCAGCCAGTCCCCCAGCTGTTTTTGATTATCCAAGATCCGTTAGTGTCATTATAACCGACTAGGGTTATTGCATGATTCAGAGTCCCGTCCCATGGGCGGTCTTCAAGTGGCTCATAGATACCGCCTGCGTAGTAGAGGAAATCCCCAGGAGCGTCCAGCCCAACGACGAACGGGCCATATTCAATAAGCGCGCTTTTATAGGCTTCGGTGCTGTTCTCCACGTGGATGTATTCCCTGATCCGCGTCCGCACGGGATCGCCCTCACAAAGTTCACAAGCGATATCAGAAGCCTCATAGCTGAAGCATGTCTCATTGACAACCCCTTCATCGATTATGTAATCCAGTGCCAGCTCCGAATAGCCCCCATTACAAGTCCCGGCATCACTGCACGAGACAAGTTCCTGTTCAGATAAGTCAAGATCCATGTCATGAATGCCAGACTGCACGTTGAAAGCCCCTTCGACCGTGGCTACAGCGGCAAAGGCCCAACAAGAGCCGCATGCGCCCTGGTCTTTTATCGGGGTCACCCAATCCTGCCCGTTGTAGTCCCTCCAGTCAAAGGCGGCCGGCACGTCCAATATCTCCATAGACCCTTCTGAAGACATTGTATGGCTGGTGCCGCTTTTGGAGTCCAAGACTACCGAAAGCAATGCATCCCTCTCCTCCTGGCTGTAGAATGCGAGTGGCGTCAGTCCCGCTTTCCACTTCTTCCCGGCGTTCTTTATTTTTAAATTTATCTCACTTACCTTTTTACTTGCTTCGGCGAGTTTGCCTGCGTCTATTTTACTTAGGTCTAGAACACCGCCCAAGGATTTACTAGGATACTTTGCCCGCAGGTCTATTTCGTCCGGGGTCCCGGTTTTTTCCATCTTGCTTACCCACGTTGCGGGAGGCTTTTTAAGGCCTGTGGGCTTTGCCGCACCGCTTGGATTTATTATTGCTAGTTCGGTCTTCTCTTCTTTCCCGTCGGGTTTTTCCACGAGACTCAATATCGCATTCGGGCTTGCGGCACTAAGGTCCTTCTTTGCGGGATCGAGTATCAAATTAACGTCCATACAAGTCCCGCCGACACACTTTACGGTGATGCTGAAATTGAATGAGCCGTTCGTGGAGACCCCGAAATCGGATGTCGGTTCGGTAGAAACGAGCTGTAGCGAGGGTATCACGGTTACGCTGACGTTATACGCTCCGCCTTGGAGCCAGTATGCATCGCTTATCTCGGCATAATAGGTACCGTTGCCTAGATCATTGGTCCATTGGATCCTGGACCCGAAACCGGCACCGCCGTCATCATCGCTATCTATTAAGTTCATGGAGCTGTCATAGAGGAACATGTAGGTGTCGGAGACGTCGTCTACGGATGTCTCTATTATGTATGTGAGGCCCAGCTCGGCGTAGAACTCCACATAGTCCGAATCGCCAATCGGCACAAAATTATGCTCCTGTATGGAACCATCTGTGTCAATCACACTGGCTATCGTATAGTTGTCGTCGGGCTCGTAGGCATCGGGCTGCGTTATGCGTATGGTATAGCTGCTGCCGTTCTCATATGTGTCGTTTGCCAAAACATAGTAGGTACCATTAGCGATGTCATTCTCCCACACTATCTTCGACCCTAAATCGATTCCGCCATCATCATCTCCCTCAATGAGGCCAGTGCCGGTCTGGTCATAAAGGTACAGGTAAGTGTCTGAAACGCCATCTACTGATGTTTCTATTATATATGTGGTGCCGAGGGTGGCATTGAACTTCACATAGTCCGACTCGCCAATCGGCACGAGGGTATGTTCTTGCACCGAACCGTCTGTAGTTATCCAGCTGGCTTGCGTATAGTCATCATCGGGCTCATAGGCATCGGGCTCATAGGCATCGGGCTGTGCTATGTGTATGGTATAGCTGCTGCCATTGTTGAAATAGTCCCGAACCATTAGGTAATACGTACCGCTCCCAAGAGTATTCGTCCAGGTTATCTGGGAGGCTAAACCAACGCCGCTGTCATCGTCGTAGATATAAAGATAATATCCAGACGTGTCATATAGGAAAAGCACAGTGTCCGAAACGTCGTCCACAGAAGTCTCCATGACATAGGTGGTGCCAAGCGTGGCGTTGAACTTGACAAGATCATATTCTCCAACCGGCATGAATGTGTGCTCCTGGATAGTACCGTCGGTGGGTATCCATTTGGCCGTACTCATCGTCTCATCGGGCTCATAGATGTCTGCGGCAGAACCGCCCAAAGTTACGTTAAGAGTTTGAAATCCGAGGCTGTACTCAGGGCTACCATAGTACTGGATCTGGCAATTGTAGTTTGTGCTCATGTTTACGCGGAAAAGCCCGTTTGGTCGCCCAGCGGTCGTTCCCCAGCTATTAAGAACTATCCAGTAGGGGTCAGGCGCGGTATCGTTGTAGCCAACTATGAGCACCGCATGGCCACCGCCTCCAGAATCATATGTATGGTCGCAAGAATAATTATAACTAATGAGTTCAGTCTCCTGGTGGTTATTCCAAAAGTTAAAGAATGTATTCCAATCGGCTGTATTGGGCAAGAAGAAGGAAAAGTAAACCGCCTTGTTCTGGTTTAATACGTTCTTTATGTTGCTTATCGCAGTTGCCTGAGAGACTCCCTGAGTCGTGACTGTTTGCGCGGAAGCTGCCAGTACCGGATAGTAGGGGATTGTTGAAATACTGCTACACGAGGGAGAGAAATAGCACTCAAATGGAGCAGAGAGTATACCATCCTGCCAGTAAGCGTTGGTATTTGACCATGGGATATCCCTGCTAATGCGAGAGTCGCTAATGAAATTTGCGAAGTAATTAAGGTTGCCACCAGCGCAGCAGTTGATTCCAATGATACCATATTCACAGGAGTTTATATACTGCACCGAGAGTCTATCCCTAACTCCCTTCTGAACCCCTAGGGCTACTTCCAGCGCACCGGTGCTGGTCCATGCCCAGCAATTTCCACATGAGCCCTGATTACGCTCAGTTGGATCATAATCTATATACGGCAAAAGGTTTGTTGAGCTGACCTCGGGGTAGCCAGCTGCAATCATGTTGGCAATTTCAGGGTTGATGTAAGCCTTGGGCGCGGCATTGTATTCTTCAATCCACTTTTCAAGGGTCTCCTTATCCGGGTGCATTATCGGGTACTCGGGTCCGGTGTATACCCCAGAAATATTTTCACCCAGTAATTCATTGCCAAGAGTGCTATTAAGCTCACTAGCTGATGTATTCTCGCCAGTTACATTGCTTTCATTGAGTGGAGGTCCTTCGCTGGACGAATTGTTGCCTGAATCAGGCAAAAGCGTGACGTTGCCTGTTTCATTAAAAGTAGCATTATAAGTAGCATTATAATCCGGGTTGACCTCAATTGCAATGGCAGCCGCAAGGAAAAGCGAAAACGTTATAACCAATATGCTGCCAGTGCGCAATTGAGATTTGTTTTCCATTCTAAGAAGTAACGCCTATTTTGATGTTTTTAGAGATAAAAAAGCAGGAAGCGGCAGGGCCGAAGAAATAAAACTAACCGGTTTGTGCCAAACCTATGCCAAACAATCCTACGGTTTCCTCGCTAAGGACTTCTACCGCACCCACAGCGCTTACTCTATAATACCGCTCTCTTAGCCCGCTTATGCCCGAGTCGGTCCAGCTAGTACTTGACGTCGTTATAATCTCCACATCAAGACCCGGGTTTTCAGGGTCCAAATCTGTAATCTGAGTGACATTGCTACTGTTGTATATCTTATAAGTCGCACCCGAGACGGCAGACCAAACTAGGCGAACAGAAGACGAATTTATAATGCTGATTGTTATCCTCAGCCTGCCCGCACATGAATATGATTCCCACGCCAAATGCGGGTAGCATACATAGTCCTGTGCGTCGTCCCACGGCGGGAAGGACCATATGTCCATGGGCGGGTTGTCTACGTTGTAGAAGTATGAGACGCTGCTGTTCACCTTGGTGCAGCCCGTGTTGTACGGCGAATTAGAGTAGCAGTCTGTCGGGTCGCCAGGAGTGTAGAACCAATAGGAGTTGGAGATGTTGCCATCATTATATCCGACGAGGCCGCCGACAGTGCTGGTTCCTGAGACGTTGCCTGTAGAGTAGGAGTTGGAGATTGTAGCATAATTGTAGTTGTATCCGACGAGGCCGCCGACATAGTCGTATCCCGAGACGTTGCCCGTGGCGTAGGAGTTGGAGATGTTGCCGCCATTATTCACTCCGGAGAGGCCGCCGACAGTGCTGGTTCCTGATACATTGCCCGTGGCGTAGGAGTTGGAGATGTTGCCGCCATTATTCACTCCGGAGAGGCCGCCGACAGAGTAATTTCCTGAGACGTTGCCTGTGGAGTAGGAGTTTGAGATGGTTCCGTGACTGTTCACTCCGATGAGGCCGCCGAGATTGCTGGTTCCCGAGACATTGCCTGTGGCGTAAGAGTTGGAGATGGTACCGACATTCACTCCGATGAGGCCACCGACATCATAATGTGTCCCAGATACGGCGCCTGTGGAGTAGGAGTTGGAGATGTTGCCATCATTCCATCCGATGAGGCCGCCGACATAGTCGTATCCCGAGACATTGCCTGTGGCGTAAGAGTTGGAGATGGTACCGACATTCCATCCGACGAGGCCGCCGACATGGTCGTATCCCGAGACATTGCCTGTGGTGTATGAATTAGAGATGTTGGCATAGCTATATCCGACGAGGCCGCCGACAGAGTAATTTCCTGAGACACTACCCGTGGAGTAGGAGTTGTTGATTGTAGCATAATTCTCCCCGACGAGGCCGCCGACACGGCTGGTTCCTGAGACGTTGCCCGTGGCGTAAGAGTTGTTGATTGTGCCATGATAATTCTCCCCGACGAGGCCGCCGACATCATAATCTGTTCCGGATACAGCACCTGTGGCGTAGGAGTCGGAGATGGTGCCGTCATTCCATCCGGCAAGGCCGCCGACACGGTAGCCGCTTCCTGAGACGTTGCCTGTGGCGTAGGAGTTGGAGATGGTGCCCTCACTCACTCCGACGAGGCCGCCGACATCATAATCTGTTCCGGATACAGCACCTGTGGAGTAGGAGTTGGAGATGTCGCCCCTATTCCATCCAGCGAGGCCGCCGACCCAGTAGTCTCCCGAGACGTTGCTTGTTGAGTAGGAGTTTGAGATAGTGCCCTCACTCACTCCGACGAGGCCGCCGACACGGCTGGTTCCTGAGACATTGACAGTGGAGGAGGAGTTGGAGATGTCACCCCTATTATATCCGGCGAGGCCGCCGACATAGAGGTCGTTTCCTGAGACGGTGCCTGTGGCGTAGGAATTGGAGATGGAGCCGCCGTAATTCAACCCGACGAGACCGCCAGCATTGTTGCTTCCTAAGACGCTTGCGTTGACGACGCCTATGTCTTGTATACTGCCGGAATCCCCAACATATCCGAACAAACCGAGATATGCCGCAAAGGAGAGGTTCACACTCAGACCCGTCATGTTAAAACCATTGCCGTTGAACTCCGCGTTTAGGAGCGGTATGTAGAAGCCTTCCTCAAGGTCTATGTCGGAGGTCAGGTTGAACTTCAGACTGCTGTTGTAGCCGAACGCCAAGAGCTGCTTGAAGTCGGACGGGTCGTCTATCATATAGTATCCGCTGTTGTAGTCCATGTATTCAATGACGTCGAGGGACTGGCCATTGGCGAGCCACTCGTCGAATTGCCACTGGTAGATAGCGCCTATCGTGATCGCGTTCTGCCCGTTGATCCTGGTCGAGTTGTATGGGTAGTAGGAGTTGGAGATGTCGCCGCCGTAATTCTCCCCGACGAGGCCGCCGACAGAATAGTTTCCTGAGATGTTGCCTGTGGAGTAGGAGTCGGAGATGGTACCAACATTATATCCGGCGAGGCCGCCGACAGAATAGTTTCCTGAGACGTTGCCTGTGGAATAGGAGTCGGAGATGTTGCCGCCACTATCTCCGACGAGGCCACCGACCCAGCTGGTTCCTGAGACGTTGCCTGTGGAGTAGGAGTTGGAGATGGAGCCCTGCCAATTCACTCCGACGAGGCCGCCGACCTCACGGTATCCAGTCACACTAACGTTCTCCAAGCCGACATCGGTTATGCTCGAGCCTGAACTAGTAAGGCCGAACAGCCCGACAAAATCCTCCGATGTGCGGTTGATAAAGAGACCGCTTATGGTATGGTTGTTGCCGTCAAAAGTCCCTGTAAATGCTTCTTGGGCTCTGTCTCCGCAACTATAGCCGGGGTAACAGCCGACAGGGTCGAAGCCTGCACCTTCGTTCCAGGTCCTTGTCTCGGAACAATTGATACTGCGGTTTAGAACATAATGAGAGGTGAGGCTATTATTCATCGCCTGAAGGTCTAAGCAGTCGGTTATCATGTACGGGTTGCTGGGAGTCCCGTTGCCACCGCCGAACAAGCCATTTCCGAGGATGCCAAAGCCTCCGCCCTGCTGCCCGAAAGTCCCGTTACCGCCGCCGAAGAGAGCGCCGATCTCGCCGGTTCCCGAGACGTTGCCTGTGGCGTAGGAGTTGTTGATTGTACTATCATTATCCCCGAAGAGAGCGCCGACGTAGTTGGCTCTCAAGACGTTAGCGTGTATCAACCCAATATCGGTTATATCCGAACTAGGGCCGGTATAACCAAACAACCCGACCCAACTCTCAGCAGTGCGGTTGATGACCAAGTCGGTTATGTTAACGCCGTTGCCGTTTAAGGAGTCTGTGAATGGGGTGTCAGCGTCATCACCGACAGGGTCGAAGCCCTGCCCGCCGTCCCAGGTCCTTGTCTCCGAGCAGTTGATGTTGTCGGCGAGGGCGTAATGAGAACTGAGGTTATCCTCCATCGCCTGCAGGTCTGAGCAGTTCATTATCGGGTAGGGGTTGCCGGGAGTCCCGTTACCGCCGAAAGTCTGGTTGTAGTACTCATATATCCCGTCGTCGACTCCTGCCGTTGAGGTAGTGACTGAGCAGAGCAGGACTAGGAAGAGCAGTAAGGATAAGACTATTGTGATTTTGATTAGAACCATATCTAATTTAATTTGTGATTAAGGCAGTTTTGCACCGAAATCGCTACAAATTTGCTCAAACAAGTTCGTGAACTACTCCGGGCTAAAGCCTGGAGCGTCCTGCTTCAGCGACAGGACTTGCCCCGAGGGGTAGAGGTCCGATCTCCACAGGCGTGGATTCGGGCGGTTCCCACCCTATAGCGTTAGTTAGATTGCTTGGATATAAAAATCTAGGCTGACCGTGAGCACTGAGCAGTGGTTACTCACGCATGTTTTTATTTGTTGTGATCTATAGCCAAGGTCGCATTCATCCCTCCGGCTAAAGCCAGGAGAGTTCTGCGACCTTTGTTAAACACATTGGTGTCCCAGTTCGACAACCGGAACGAAGATTTGTTTAAGAAGATGTTCACGATAATTTATGCGTGATTTGGTACAGATTTTACCCAATCACCGGTATATTATTCTACTTCAAAATGGAATGGTACAAACGGACTTTTTTGGCTCTTCTTGCGCTTTGTTTGCTCTCGCTCGTCCCGCAAGCGCTTGCAGGCGCTTTTTACCTGCCTGATTTGGTTGAAGGCAGTGTTACCGACGCATCCGGTAATCCCGCGCCTGCCGGTACGCATATAACATGTGTAGTATACCGAGATGACGGATCTGTCGACACGTATAACGTTTTGACCGGAGATATTGAAGGTCTGGAGGCCAACCAATATGAACTGGCAGTTGCAGTAGCCAACGAAGGCGCGGATCGTGTCAATGTCACTGCATATACCTCTACAATGAAGGGTTCGGCGTCAGCTGTGATAAGCGGCGACCCCACTCGAGTGGATGTTGTCATAAGCCAACAGCAGGGTGTTGTCACGCCTCCCGAGACTGTCACAAGGGAGGGGGATTCAGATTATGTGAGTCCCTTAGAAAGGGAGGCTTTGGGCGCAGAAGCGCCCCCGGCAGGCAACACACCTCCGGCGGGCAACACACCCCCAGCAGGGAACACGCCCCCGGCAGGCGGGAGCGCAGGAACGCAACCCCCAGCGGGGAACGCCCCTCCGACAGGCAACACGCCCCCGGCAGGCAACACGCCTCCGGCAGGCG
>Ga0315296_10000116_pt1 | contig 78664 bp, 66 predicted proteins | sample YL17G14_18_MG_FD_203921 | JGI IMG/M metagenome (GOLD analysis project Ga0315296, IMG submission 203921) | Sediment microbial communities from Yellowstone Lake, YNP, Wyoming, USA - YL17G14_18 | ecosystem: Environmental > Aquatic > Freshwater > Lake > Sediment | place: USA: Wyoming | collected... | reverse complement strand
AAGACCGTGCTTCTGAAATAATTCCTTAAGCATAAAGAGTAAACGCCCCGGACCCGATTTGAGTTTCGGGGCGTTTTCTTTCCAAAAGGCTGAATTTTTTCAGACCATAACCAGCCCCCGAGCCAACTCCCCAGGTTGCTTAGGGGGCTACCCCCGAGTCCACTCCCGATGTTACTCCCCAGCTTGCTCCCGAAGCCGCTCCCCAGGTTATCCCCGAAGCTGCCTCCCAAGCTGTCCCCTAATCAACCCCCCAACCAACCTCAGAAGCGACTCCGGAAGCGACCTCCGAGGTTACTCCCCAAGCCGCTTAGGGGGTCACCCCCTAGGTGGTACCCCCTCCCCAAGCGATTTTTAGTGTAATAATATCAATTTTCAATACTTAGGAGAAATTTTCGGTCATTTTTGAGTGTACTGGCAGTACACTTTATTGTATACCTATTAGGCAAAACCCCTGGCACAAAAATACCAAAGATATTACGGGTCGGATGAATCCGTCCCCTACTATCTCTGCGGTCTCTGCGGTTAAAACCGTTTGATTATTTGAATAGTCTTAACTGTATGTATTTTTGCGGATTGGCTTTTACGTCTTTAATCAAGTCTTGAAGCTGACGGTTGGTGGCGAGAATTTCATTATAAAGGTCTTTCGAGGTTAAAAGTTCTTTGACGGTTGATTCCTTAGTTAATAAATTGGACAACGAATCAAATTTAACCGACAATTTCTCCAGCATTGTAGTTAATTCCGAAACCGAGGAAGCAAAGGGCTTAACTGCCTGAGGCAGACCACGGACTGCTTCAAACAGTTCATCTTTGGTTTTGCTAAGCTCTGTTCCCAATTGGAGCGGTTTTAAACTATCAATCAAATTGTCGATTTTTAAAAATGTTAGCTCTAAGTTGAACGATTCGTTTTCACCATAGAACCCGACTCCTTGTTGAGCGGGTTCGCCCGCACCCGGCTCAACAAAAAGATACTTGTCACTGCCAATATAACTGAGCGAACGAATTGAGAATTTAGCATCTTTGGTCAACTTAACGTCCGGGCTCAACGAGACCATCACCATTACTTGATTATTTTCTAATTTCATACTCTTGACCCTGCCTTTAATCATTCCCAAAACTTCAACCGGGTCGCCAATTTTTAAGCCAGAGACATTGTCAAAATAGACCTTGAAGTTCTTTCCTTTACTCGACCCAATTTTGCCCTGAAACCAGGCGGTCATCATAATGAAAATTACAATGGCGAATACGATGAAAAAACCAATCAAAACCTCTTTTAATCCTCTACTCATATTTCTCCTTTGCTATGGTTTTAATTTTTTCAATCTTCCCGGATTTTAACATATAAATTTCGGATCCAATAAAACGAGCGGTTTCTAAATCATGCGTCACGACGATGCCGGATTTTGAATACTGGTCACGAAAAGTTATGATAAGTTCAGTAATTCTTGCTTTCATGATCGGGTCAAGCCCGACCGTCGGCTCGTCGTAAAACAGATACGGTGGATCAAGCGCTAGGGCGCGGCCAATCCCGACCAATTTCATCATACCACCCGATAAATCCATGGGACGCAACTTTTCTTTGCCCTCCATGCCGATAATTTTTAAAATCTGGCTGATTCGTTCCCGCTTCCTTTCCCATTTCCAATTGGTGTGTTCTTCCAGTGCAAGTCCGATATTTTCAAAGACCCTTAATGAATCGAAAAGAGCCGACCCCTGAAATACAAAACCGATTTGCTTACGCAGGTCATAGATTTCATCCAAGGTCATTTGACTTAATGGTTTTCCATCGAAAAATACTTCGCCCGAATCCGGTTTTAGTAAACCAGCGATTATTTTTAAAAGTACAGTCTTGCCGGTTCCAGACGGACCAAGAATTATCACTATTTCTTTATCCGCCACATCAAAGCTTACGCCCGACAGAACGACATGGACGCCAAAACTTTTAAAAATATCTTTAACTTTAATCATCGAAAGAATAATAAAGCATTAATAAAATCGAAGGCAAAAATTAAGATTAGGGAAGTTACGACCGCATTAGTTACCGCCCTGCCTACTCCTTTAGCCCCACCCGATGCTTTGAAGCCAAAGAAACAGCCCGAAGCAGCAATCAAAAGGGCAAAGAAGAAGGCTTTTACTAAACCACCAGCTAAATCGTTGAAGCGGAAATGATGAATCAATCCATAGGTCAAATCGCTATAAGGAACTCTTAGGAGATAGACGCTGGTTAGGATTGAGGTAATAATGGCAACAAGTTCGGTAAAGACAACCAGGGCGGGCAGGGCGACTATAGTCCCAAGAATTCGGGGTAAGCTCAGGTAACGATAGGGATTTATCGCCATCATCTCTAAGGCATCAATTTGTTCGGTGACTCGCATCGTGCCGATTTCCGCCGCCATAGCCGAAGCCGATTTCCCGGCAACGACAAAGGCGGTGAAGACTGGGCCAAATTCAATCAGAATCATTCGACCAATTGTAATCCCTAAAAAATATTTTGGGACGATGCCAATTGTTTGATAAGAAGTTTGAATGGCGGTGGTAAGACCGACAAAAATTGCCATGACAAAAACCATTGGCAGTGAACCGATACCAATTTCAAATATCTGGTCAACTAATCTTTTTCCAGTTTGGCGTAATTGCCACGGGATAAAAAGACTTCGAATTAAGAATATACCAAATTGCCCGATACTTTGCCAAAAAGCCATAAAAATAGAGACTATGGACTTGGGGCAGGCAACTTGTGACTAACCAGCCGTTGCCTTTTAGAACGGTATATCGTCGAGCTGGTCCTTAGGAATATCAACGTTTTCGTCGGCGCCGGACTCAGGGGCAACCTCAGCTTCTGGGACAAGTTTATCTAAAATTTGAACTCGAAAACCAACAATTTCAACGATATTGCGCTTTTCCCCATCCTGAGTATTCCAAGACCGACTGCGTAAGCTCCCTTCAATTAAGACGGCACTGCCTTTTTTCAAAAGCTCGCCGCAGCGCTCCGCGGTTTGGCCAAAAACGGATACGCGAAAGAAGCTTGGAAAATCCTTCCATTCATTGGTTTCTTTGTCTTTCCATCTTCGGTTTACTGCAATACCAAAGTTGCAAACCGCAGTTCCTTTAGGCGTGTATTTCAATTCTGGGTCATGGGTTACTCGACCCATCAGCACAATATAGTTTAAAGAGCCCAGTCTTAATTCTGCCATTTAACTCTCCTTTTCCGTGGTTTTTACTTCCTCTGGTCCTTGCTTAACCGCGGCGATAAAGGCATAACGTAATACCGATTCATTATGCTTAAAGTCTTCTTTAATTTTTTCAATCGCATCGGTGGGCGCCGCAAATTTATAAATCATATAGATACCCTCTTTTTGCTTTTTAATAGCAAAATTCAGGGGTCGTTTCTCAGTTTTTATTTCGACGATGTTTGCACCCTTAGCGGATTCGATACTCTTTTTCAGTTCATCAGCAATTTTTTGAACATCTTCTTTCGATAACTTTGATGATAAGATAAAAACTGCTTCGTAATCTTTCAAAGTTCCTCCTTTAGGTTTTAAATTTAATTAATATTACGTCCCCATCTTTTACTTCATAGTTTTTGCCCTCAACCCGAACCTTACCGTGCTCTTTAGCTAGATGGAAATTACCACTCGCCGCCAAATCCTGAAAAGCTACCACCTCGGCTTTAATAAATCCTTCAGCGAAATCAGAATGAATCTTACCGGCGGCATCAACTATCTTGGCCCCCCTTGGAATTGACCAAGCTCGGCTTTCATCGCCTTTTACCGTATAGAAGCGAATTAGATTTAGCCGGTCAAAACATTGCTTCACGATGTCAGCCGGACCTTCTTCAGCCAGATGTAAATCGCGACGGGCTTCTTTTTTTTCTGCTTCAGAAAAATCTTCGATTTCTTCTTCTAAAATTGCCGAAAACAAAAAGACAGCTTGATTTTTTAGTTTTAGTAGAGTATTTAGGTCAACCGGCACCGAATCCGAGCAGTTCAAGGCATAGATCGTTGGTTTAACGATGAAAAGTCCCATCTCTTTAATTGAATCCGACTCTTCATGATTAAGGGTGGGCGGCTCAAACCCGCTACTTAAGGCAAGTTTAACTTTTTCTAAAGCATGTAAGCGAATCTGGGTTTCCGGAGTTTTCGTTTCTTTGGTTAATTTGCTTAAGGTTCTTTCGACAATTTCTAAATCAGTAACCGCTAATTCGGCATTGACGATTTCCATGTCGCGCTCGGGGTCAACATTTTCATAGACATGGGGGATTGAGCCATCCGGGAAATTGCGCAGCAGATGAAGTAAAAGATGAGATTCTCGAATATTTGCCAGAAATTTATTACCCAGCCCCTCACCCTTGCTGGCGCCTTTGACTAAACCAGCAATATCGACAAATTCGATGGTTGCCGAAGTAAGTTTCGGCGGCTTTAAGAGCGAGCCAATCTTTTGTAACCGTTCATCTGGTACAATCACCATACCCACATTCTTTTCAATCGTCGTGAAGGGGTAAAGATCGACCTTCGCCCCGGCTTTAGTTAGCAGATTAAACAGCGATGATTTTCCGACATTGGGTAACCCGACGATACCGATTCGCATACTTTTTAGTTGGCGGGCTTGGCGTTATAAAGTGTCATCGCTTTTTTGATGCCAGATTCGAAAATACAAAGCAAAGCTTCAGCCGAACGCTCAACAATATCGGGCAAGACTTCTTTTTCTTCGGCGGAGAATTTGGCTAAGACATATTCGCTATGCGACAATTCAGGCGGTGGATTGCCGATGCCAATACGCAAGCGCGGAAAATTATTGGTTACCAAATGATATAGGATGGAAGCCAAACCCTGGTGACCGCCCTCACTGCCGCGTTCACGGATTCGGATTGTACCTAACGGTAAAGCAAAATCGTCACAAACCACGACGAAATCATCCGGTTTTTTAGCCAGGTATTCTTTAACAATAATCCCCGAGTTGTTCATATAGAGCAAAGGTTTTATAACCATAATTTCCTTTTCACCAATCGTTTTAGAAAACCATTGAAAATCGGCGGCACTTTTGAATTTAGCGCCCAGCTTGCTAGCCAGCGCATCGGCTACCATGAAACCGATGTTGTGCCGAGTTAGGGCATATTTTTTGCCAGGGTTGCCGAGCGCAAAAAAGACCAATTACTTCGCAGCCCCTTTCCTCTGCATCGGTGTTATTTCTTTTCTTTCTCTTTCTTGGGTGCAGCTTCTTTTCCCGGGGTTTTTTCGGCACCCTTTTTCGGTTTCTCTTTTTCTTTTCCTTCTTCCTCGGGTTCTTCTTCTTTCTTCTTCTCAGTTATTACTTCGGGTTCTTTCAATTCCTCGGCAGCCTCGGCAGCCGGAGCGACAACTTCTTCAACTTTTCTCGGTTGCAGGATTGAAACGATTGTTGTATCAGGGGGCAGAGAGAATTCGACGCCTTCGATTTTCAAATCTGAAACATGGATGCTGTGTCCGAGCTTGAGTTCGGTAATATCAACCTCAATATTAGCGGGAATCTTATCCACCTCTGCCTTGAGCGGGATTTCTCGCACGTGATAGTCTAAAACACCGCCGGCTTTTATCCCCTGGGCGACGGCGGCGCCTTTAAGAATTATCGGTACCGATACCGAGATTTTTTCTTTCGCATGGATCTTCTGAAAATCAACGTGTAAAAGGTTTAGCGTAATTGGGTTTCGCTGAATTAATTTGATAACACACTTTAGCGGTTTCCCGCCAATTTCCATATCGATGATTGGACTATGTCCTTTGATCTTTTCGAGAAGATGCGAAAATTCTCTTTCATTTATAACCAGATTTTGCGTCGTTTCGCCTTTTCCATACAGAACTGCCGGAACTAGGCCGGTCCGTCTTAAGCTTCGAATCGCAGACTTCCCTTTTTCGGCTCTTGTTTCTGCTTTAATTGTATATGGCATATACCTCCTATTATTCGTTTCGATTACAGCGATTTATTAATCCGCCAAAGGCGGACCGGCGATAAATCATCGCTGTAATCGTATCTCTTTATCGCCGCAATCATCCTCAGATAAATAACGAGCTGACCGATTGTCCTTTATGGATTCGGGCAATCGCTTCAGCTAATAATGGTGCCACCGACAGTATTTCGATTTTATTGTTTCTTTTCGACTTCGGCAAATCAATGGTATCGGTTACCACTACCCCGTCAATTTTCGAGGCAACAATTTTCTCGGCACAATCTCTCGAAAAGACCGGATGGGTCGCACAGACCAATACTTTGGTTGCCTTTCTTGCCAAAAGCGCTTCGGCTGATTTTAATATCGTGCCGCCGGTGTCAATAATATCGTCAAAAATCATCGCAACCTTACCTTCAACTTCACCAATCACATTTATTACTTCGGCTTGGTTTGGCTCGGGACGCCTTTTGTCCAGCACCACAATCGGGACTCCATCGCCCAATCGTTTGGCAAAACCCCGGGCGCGATTCGCCCTGCCCACGTCGGACGCCACCACCAAATTTTTAAAATCTTTTTGTTTGCAATAATCGATTAATACGGGCGTTGAATAAAGATGGTCAACCGGAACATTGAAATAGCCCTGTATCTGCTCAGCGTGTAAATCCATAGCCAGAACCCGGTTCGCACCAGCCGTGACAATCAAGTCGGCAATCAGTTTCGCCGAAATCGGCACCCTTGGTTCATCTTTCCGGTCCTGCCGGGCATAACCATAATAGGGAATTATTGCCGTGATACGGTCAGCCGAGGCACGTTTCATGGCATCAATCATTAATAGTAGTTCTAAAATATTTTCTGCAGGCGGAATGGTCGGTTGAATGATATAGACATCGATGCCGCGGACATTTTCTCTAATCTTAATCCGAATTTCGCCATCGGCGAAATTTTTTATACTCGCATCGCCTAATTTAATTCCTAAATGTTTAACAATTTTTTCGGCTAAAGGTAAATTAGCTCGCCCCGAGAAAACCTTTAGTTCGTCTAACATTTACTTCCTTTTCGTATCGTTTTATTTAGGCGTCATTGCGAGTCCGCCTTAAGCGGACGTGGCAATCTCAGCGTCCTTTCTTGGATTGCTTCGTCGCTTCTCTCCTCGCAATGACCCATTGGGTCAACTGGGGCGGGAGGATTCGAACCTCCCCAACAGGATCCAAAATCCTGGGTCCTGCCACTAGACGACGCCCCAAAAAAGTGTTTAGTTTTTAGTTGTTGGTTTTTAGATTTAAAGGGTAACATCGGTTAGAAAGAGAGCCAACAACTAACAACCAATTACTAACAATTAGTCGATTCCGTGAATACCGCTTCAATTTTATTTCTTTTCAATGCGGTTTTCAGCATCGCAATATTATTCCTTTGCACCAGACCGAAAATTGCACTACCCGAACCGGAAAGCGAAGCCGCATATGCTCCGTGGATTAAGAAAAATTCCTTAACTTCTGCCAGGTCAGGATGATGGGCAAAAACCAAATCCTCAAAGCTATTTCGTATCTGACGCTGCAAGTTCCGTAAATCGCCGTTTACCAGTTTTTCCCGTAGTATCTTAAGCGATAAATCAGCATTTGTCAATACCATTTCCCTTTTCTCTTGCGACTTGTGACTTGCAACTTGTGATATATTTGCATATGCCCATTTTGTAATAATCGGATAACCAGGAAAATACAAAACCATGTTAAGCTTCGGGATTTTAATTGGCTTTAAAAGCTCACCTCGACCCATGGCATAACAAGCTTGACCAGTAAGAAAGAACGGAACGTCCATGCCAATTTTTAAAGCCAAATTCGATAAATCTTTTTTAGTTAAGAGATTGCCCGATAATATATTCAGACCATGTAAAACCATAGCCGCATTACTACTGCCACCGCCCAAGCCCGCCCCAACCGGAATATTCTTTTCGATTACGATTTCAACGCCCCGAGCTATTCCCGATTCTTTAAAGAATAGTTCAGCCGCTTTATAGGCAAGGTTCGCTTTACCTTTTGGAATTTTTATTCCCCGACCGGGTAATTTAAGGACAATCTTTTGGTCGGTTTTCTTTAACAAAATTTTATCCGATAGTCGAATTGGGACAAATATCGTTTCAATATTATGATAACCATCTGGGCGTTTTTCTTTTACCAATAATCCGAGGTTAATTTTGGCAAAAGAGTTAATAATTATTGAATTCACACAATAATCCTACGTGCCAAAATTGATTTGGTCAAGAGTTTAAGATGGTAGCCGCAACCTTTAGGTTGCGTAAGCATTTAAGTTTCAGCCTCATTTTTTCACAGACTAAAACCTGCGGCTACCGTTTTGGTGATTTTTGCACAATCACTATTGCCGGTGTTGTGAAGAATGAGTCCATTTGGATTTGACCCTAATTGATTTCCCATTATACTTGACTTGGTGAAGAAAAACTCAGTCTATTTTTAAGAAATTCGGTTAATTTAAAAATACAAAGCGTCTAATCAGGATGATATCTAGCCATAGAACCGATTACATCCCATTCTTTTGCTTATCAAAATTTGAACGTCAGAATGAAAATTTCCGGAATTTTTCTTGATTCTAATATTGCATAAGTGGGTTTTTTGTTCTTCGGTCAATCCTTGAGATACCGACAATAAAGTTTGAGTTTTTCTAAATCATTATTTTTGATTGGGAATGAATAATTTACCTTTGGTTCTTCCAAGAAAAAAGCAACGATTGTTAATGGTGAAGTAAAGATAATTGATGATTTAGAAGTGAAGAAAAGAGTTTGGAATCTGGCAAATTTCAATCTGTCCGAATACTTTCCGAAAGGACCGGATTCGGAGGAATTTTGCTTATTAAAAATCAATATTAACAAAGTAGAATGGCGAGATAGTTGGGAGGCGGGCAGAAAAATTTACGAACCCACCAAATAAAAAGAATACTTTAGCCTTGAACTCCTCTGTAACCGAAGAAACAAAGTTATCTTGGTAAATATCCATTTACTATAGGTTTTATTGCAATCAAACTCAAAAGTATCAGAAAATTACCTTACACCGAATAAAATTCCTGTATAATATCAAAAATTGATTAAAAATAGCAAAAACTGACACACAATTACCAATTTTCTTCAATTTTTTTCTTGACACACTGATTAAAAAAAGTTACATTACGGTTATAAATGGTAGATATTCCATTTAAAAGGGAAGGACAGTGAATTTTTGTTCTTCTTTTACTTTATTCTTAAATTTCTCGTTAAGAATTCACAATATAATAATCAGCAAGAAAGGAAGTCAGTTATTTGATTTATTGTTTAATTTCCCGACTTCACAACTTGCGGCGAGCTTTTCGACAAGCCCAGTTGGAAATCTTGAAGAAAAGTCGGTTTTCCCAATATTTATGAAGGGATATCTTCTCTCGGGAATTTCTAACCGGGTGCAAGGAATATCGAAAACTCGTTAATTTTATTTATTCCTTAGGTTCTCTATTTTGGGGTGGAAATGGCGAACTTACTTTTAAGACCACCCATAAAAAAATAAGGAGGAAAAATGCGCCGAACAATCATAGCAATAACAATTCTTGTCCTTGGACTGGCTTTTGGTGTCCAGGATGAGAGAAACATAGTAGGGCAAGGCTTTAGCCTTGCAAAAGAACAAATAGCAGCCAACCTAACAATCCCAAAGAGCATCAACTTTCAAGGTTATCTCTATCAAAACGGAAATCCGGTAAATACAACAATGGATATGTGGTTTGGCATCTATGACGCCCTATCTGGTGGCACTTTGTTATACTCAGTGACCAAGACCAGTGTTACGGTTACAAGTGGCTGGTTCACTGTTCTACTCGACAATATACCTAATTCCGTATTTCCGGTTAGTGGACCGATCAGATATTTAGAAATTAAAGCACCCGCTAACCAGTCGCCCTTAACCCCGAGACTTCAACTGGCAAGTGTCGGGTATGCTTATCATGCGATTACCGCTGATACAGCAGAATTTTCCAAATCCGGCAGTGCTGGTGATAATGCTTGGGTGCGCGTCGGTTCAGACAGCGTGCTCTACACTATCCGTCAACTCGGCATCGCCCGAGGTGGAGCAAGTAACTATCTCTACGGAACGCAGCGTTACACCCATGTGAATTTCGGCAATACCTGCACGACTGGAACATCAGGTCAGAACAACAGTTACTGCACTATTGGCGGCGGTGTCTATAACGCTGCAAGAGCCATGTATAGTAGCGTTTTATCTGGTTATAGTAATACAGCCGATGATACAGCAGCGATCGTGGCAGGTGGTTGGAACAACTCAGCGACCGTTAAATATTCTTATGTCGGCGGCGGCTGGGGAAATACCGCAAGTGCTAGGTATGCTACAGTCAGCGGTGGCTACGGAAATACGGCAAGTGGCAGCTTCTCTACGGTCGCCGGCGGATACCCGAACATTGCGAGTGGCTATGCTTCTACCGTAAGTGGCGGACAAGAAAATACTGCAGGCGGAGGGCGTGCAACGGTCGGTGGCGGTGGAAGCAACGATGCAAGCGGCGATTATGCGTCTGTATCTGGGGGCTTATACAACAACGCTGACGGCAACTATTCCGCAATCAGCGGCGGTCGTAACAATACCGCAAGCGGTTTGTGGTCAGCAATCGGCGGTGGTCAAAATAACCTTGCCGAGAGCGCCACTGCCTTCGTCGGGGGCGGCTACGCGAACCATGCTTCTTATGAATACGCTACCGTGGGCGGTGGAACCCTAAACACGGCTGAGGGCTACGCATCGGTCGTTAGTGGCGGTTCGCATAGTATGGCTCATGGCTCATATTCCGCGGTCACGGGTGGCATCTGGAACTCAGCTTACGGAAACGCATCCGTGGCGGGCGGCTGGGGTGACACTGCCAGCGGTAGTTACTCAATAGTTGCCGGTGGCTTCGGTAACACCGCTAGCAATAATTACTCAACGGTTGGCGGTGGCAATGCCAACTCGTCTACTGGTCAATACTCTGCGATTCCCGGTGGTTCAGGTAATGTTGCGAGCGGTTTGTGGTCAGCAATCGGCGGGGGTCAAAATAACCTTGCCGAGAGTGCCAATACCACGGTTGGTGGCGGCAGTTCAAACCACGCCACAGATAAACATGCGACCGTGTGTGGTGGACTCGTAAACACGGCAAATGGCTTTGCATCGGTCGTTAGCGGTGGTTTGGAAAATTTTGCTACTGGTGGTTATGCCGCAGTCACGGGTGGCGCCTTTAACCACGCCGACGGTATGGCTTCCGTGGCAGGTGGCACGGGTGCCACCGCAAGTGGTGACTATTCGACCGTCACCGGCGGGGTCTCCAATCAAGCAACAGGAAACTACGCGTTTATTGGTGGCGGATATTATAACGTCGCTCCGGGCTATTACTCCGTGGTAGCTGGGGGCGAAAGCAATCGAGCGTACAATGGCTACGCCACAGTTGGTGGAGGACAAGGCGACACTGCTTGGGGTGGACAGTCCACAGTTTCAGGTGGCTGTCACAACGTGGCAGTCGGTCAGTATTCAATGGTACCAGGCGGCTTGCGTAACTATGCTGGACATCACTACACGTTCGCTGCCGGACGGCGAGCTAGAGCCATCCATCAAGGTGCATTCGTCTGGGCTGACTCAAAGGATGCTGACTTTTCATCGACCGCTGATGACCAGTTCAGGGTCCGTGCTTCAGGAGGAGGAAAATTTTATATTGGTAATAGTACCAATGATAACTATGCTTTAACGGCAATAAATGATGCTGGTACAGGTGCAACAATCCGTGGACTATATATTCAAGGTCATGCTTATGCTTCTGGTGGCTGGATAACCGATTTTGCTGATGGCAAAACTGGATTTGCCTTAACTAGTTCGAATATGGACATTGTGGCGAGAGGACGTGCTATGCTTACAAGTGGTCAAGCAGAAGTACCCTTTGAGAAAACAATGCAAGAAGCCTTTTCTAACGATGTTCCATTGAATGTTATCATTACGCCAACCTCAGAATGTAATGGTATCTTTTTAGCCAATGTATCATCAGCTGGTTTTACTGCTAAAGAACTGATGAATGGTAAATCCAATGCGACCTTCAACTGGATAGCGATGGGAAGAATGAAAGGTTATGAAAAGAGACCCGAAATAAAGCAAACTTCACCGGAAGATGCAGAAAATGAACAAAAGTAAATCGGAGCGGTAAAATAAATTAATAAGGAGACGAAGATGAAAAGAATTGGATTATTCGTTATTATCTTATTGCTTCCTTTGTCATATTTAATACACGATTCAAACTGTCTTGCGGATGAGATAAACAGCGACAAAAGCTCATATCTTAAAGAGTATCTGTGCGGAACAGCGGATATTGCAAAAAGCAAAATGCCTGCAGTAAGACCACCTAACGGTCCTGAATATGTAATTACCACTCATTTTTTAATCCACTATGATATAACTGGTCCTAGAGCGGTAAACCTCTTTTATGCCCAATCTGTTGCTAATTATGCAGAAGATGCCTGGGCTGATTTAACTAATCTTGGTTGGGCGATGCCGCCACCAGATGGCTCAAATGGGGGTAGTAGTAATTATGATATATATATTGATACAGTCTTGGCTGCCGGTGGTTATTGCTCGCCTGAAGAATCCTATCCCGACCCCTATCCTGAAGGTATGACGAGTTGGATAAAAGTTCCACCCGACTTCAGTGAATTCAGTTTTATGAAAGCAGTAGTCTATCACGAATTCCATCACGCCTGTCAAGGTCGCTATAACCATAATCTGGAATCATTTTTTGATAATACCTCAGTATTCATTGCTGATAAATTAACTGATTGGCCGGATATTAGCAACCTTCTTCATGGTTCTTCTCCAAATCCCCTTGATTGTCCTTATTATCCCATAAATAGCGAGACCACTTACAGGTATCCGGGAGGATTATGGGCTCGTTTTCTCGATGAATACTATGATATAAATTCACCAACAAGGATATTGCGTATAATTTGGGAACACTTTGGTGTCAGCGGTAGTGAAACCAGTATATACCCGTATATTCATAACGTTCTTTTTGATCATTATAGTTCTTCTCTTGAAGCAGCGCTGGGTCATTATGCTATCTGGCGTTATTTCTGTGGTTCAAGAAACGATGGTTTTCATTTTGCCGTTGGCGATACTTATAGTGAAGCAACTATTCTAAGGTCACATACCACTTATCCCGCTTCTGGTGATCAAGGGACTTCTAATCCATCAGGTCCAGGCGGCTGTAATTTTATCCGATTCACTAACTTAGGCGATAACCGAATCACTATCTATTTTGATGGACAGGGTGGGTATGCTTGGGCAGCGTATGTCTTAGGAATTGGCAGCGATCACCCTTATGAACAAAAAATACTTTTAGAACCGAGCCAGGACACCGGACGAATAACCATTCCAGGTTGGCAATTTACCGAGTTAGTGCTTGTTCCAGTAGTAACACAATGGCAACTTCCGGCGAATAATTTGACTTACAATTATACGGTTACCCGTACACCAGCTTTCGATGTTCCAGCGGATGGTGTTCTGAGTCAAGAGGAAAGAATTCTTTCGCCAATGCTTCAAATTCAGCCTAACCCGTTCAAATCGCAGACCACGATTCGCTATATGCTACCCGCTAATAGCATAAATACATCTCTTGAAATTTACGACGCTACTGGCAGATTGGTCACCAGCCACCAGCCAACAGTCAATAACAACTGCTTTATCTGGGATGGAAAAGACACGAGGGGACGAGATATTAAAAATGGCGTTTACTTCTGTTGTTTAACAACCGATAATCAGACGATAAAGAAAAGAATAACCGTTTTAAGATAAGGAGGTTTGAAATGAAAGACCTTAAAAATAAAATACACAGATGGGCACGGATTTTTGACACAGATGGGCACAGATTATCCGCGCTCATCTCGTTTCTATCGGTGCTTATCTGTGTAACAACACTAACCGCCCAGACCTATACCCTTAGAGGCTGGGCAACCACAACCGGCAGCGGCACTTTAACCCAAGGTAACTGGGGAATGTTTGCTACGTTCGGTCAACCCGCGGCTGGAATAGCAACACAAGGTAATTACTCGCTCTATATGGGCGTGATTCGGCCTGGTTCTGCTTTCTCAATTTCCGGTTATACCAAATATTACAAGTCGCCTAATTTTTATCCGGTTGCCAATACCCAAATGTTTCTGACTGGCGGACAGCTTCTAAACACCCTTACCGATGTGAATGGCTATTATAGCTTTGCCGCTTTAACCGGTTTCCTCAATGATACGGTTACCCCACGCAAGATTAATGCCGCCAATCAAGCCGCCATCACCTCTTATGATGCGGCTTTAATTCTAAGACATGTAGTAGGAATGATAACGCTTGATTCATTACAGCGGATCGCAGCCGACGTGAGCGGTAACGGTTCAATATCTTCTTTTGATGCGGCTCAGGTCCTACAATATGCGGTGGCAATCCGTCATCATTTCCCGGCTGGGTATCGACCCGGCAGTGATACGGTGGACTGGGCATTCCGACCCGCCTATAAGGCATATACGCCGCTTCAATCCAATCAAACTGACCAGAACTATGTATCAATCCTCTACGGCGATGTGAGTGGTAACTGGACACCAAGTGATATGATACCAAAGTATACTAATCCAGCCGAAACGGAAAAAACACTCTATTATCAGGATAACTTTACAAATATAACACCCGATAATGTCATCGCAATTGATAATGCCAGTAATACAACCACAACAACCGAATTAACCTTATCCCCAACCAATCAGACTATAGTTGAGAAAGAGAAGACTGCTTCAGAACCAGACTTATTATCATTCCCAATTGACCTTAAAGAAGCTAAATCAGTCATATCGGCTGATATCATCCTGAAATACGACCCAAAAACGATTACTCTGGTTGATATAAAGACGGCATCAAACACTTCGGACTTTCTCTATGCTTATACTGAACAAGCCGGTATAATCCGAATTGGTCTAGCCGGAACTAAGGAACTGAATGGTAATACGACACTATTTAATGTCCGATTCAAGAAGAACAATAATAATTCTGATGCTAAATCCGAGCTAACAATTAAATCATTACCGGTTGAAGTCTTATATTTAATGACCAATGAACAGAAGATAAAGGAAAGCACAGATGGAGTAGCCGGAAATTATGTTGAATTACCGACCCGATTATCCTTAATGCCCAATCAACCCAATCCATTCAAGACCCAAACTGAAATCCGTTATGGGTTACCGGGAGAAGGTAATGTATCACTTACAATCTATGATGTATCGGGTACGATGATTAGGACTTTGGTTAATGGCAATGCGAATCCAGGCTTCTATTCAGTGAGCTGGAATGGTAATGACGAACGCGGAATGAAAATGGCGCCGGGCGTATATTTCTATGTCCTGAAATCGGATAACGCTAAAATCCAGCGAAAGATGCTAATGTTGGAATAATGATTGTGGATTTGAACGGGGCGGGGATATTTCCCGCCCCGTTTTTGTTTAATAGCAAAATTGACCACTGAGCGAACACAGAGATAGCAGAAACAACGGCAAGATAAACTATAATTTAGAATTTCTGATTTAAGAGGAACCAATCCCCGAACCTACTCCCCAGGTTACTTAGGGGGCTACCCCCGAGTCTACTCCCGAGCCAACTCCCCAGCTAACCCCCGAACCCGCTCCCCAAGTTGTCCCCGAAGCTGCCTCCCAACCAATCCCCGAAGCAGCCCCCAAACCAACTTAGGAGGCGACCCCCGAAGCGACCTCCGAGGCTACTCCCCAAGCCACCTACGGGGTCACCCCATAGGTGATACCCCCTCCCCAAGCAATTTTCAATGTAAGATTTCAAATTTCAGACAGTTAGAAGAAATTTCGGGTCGATTAAAAGATTAGTTATAACTAACCTTTTGGGAATTAAAAATTAAATAAAATGGACGGAATTTGAGTCGTTTCAGGTTGTAATATAAATCAACTTTTTGCTATATCGGTAAAATGATTTGAGGTAAGCCAGTTTCAGGATGGTTCTGTAAATATGGTTTTACTTTGTAAACTCTTTCAATGAGTTCTGGTTTTAAAACCGATTCGGGCTTATCACAAGCGACCGAATGTCCTTTGTCTAACAATAGAATTCGCGAACAAACCAGGCTGGCTAAGTTCAAATCATGGGACAAAAAAACAATCGTCATACCGCCCCCCCCTCCTTCCCTCCCCCCACCAGTGGGGGAGGATAAAGGTGGGGGGATACCTTTATTTAGCCTTTTTAGAATTTTAAGAAATTCAACCTGGTGCGTAATATCAAGATGCGACGTTGCTTCGTCTAATAATAGTATTTTTGGTTCCTGCGCCAAAGCCCGTGCTAAAACTACTCTTTGTCGCTCACCGGCTGAAATCCGATTAACCGATTTATCTTTTAATGATAAAATATCAGCTAGGGTTAGCGCTTCCATTGTTTTATCAAAGTCAATTTTTTTCGGATTTTCGAATCGCTTTAAATAAGGATTGCGTCCCCAGAGCACAACATCAAATACCGTAAATTCAAAGGCAAAAAAATTTTCTTGGGACACAAATCCAATTATTTTAGCCAAATCATTTCGACCAATCTCATTAATAGCTTTAGCCAAAACCAAGATACTACCTGCCGTCGGTTTTAAAAGTCCGGCCATTAGCTTAAGGATGGTCGTCTTGCCCGAACCATTCGGACCGATTATGCCAAAGAACTCGCCGATCCTTATCGCTAAAGAAAAATCCTTAAGAAAAGGTTCTCGTTCATAACTAAAATTGATGTTCTTTAGCTCTAAGGCATTTATCCCGTTAGAAATATCGTTATGCTTCGGGCAATCGATTTTTGAAGAAGTATCGGCATCGTCGGTGCGAAGATTTCTAATGGGATTAGTCATAATTTAGTCTTAAGCAGATAAATGAAAAATGGCACGCCTAAAAGGGCGGTGACAATGCTTAAGGGCAATTCGATGGGCGCAACCGTTCTGGATAAGATGTCGGCAAAAAGTAATACACTCGCACCTAAAAGGAATGAGCCTGGAATCAATGTCCGGTGATTTGGACCAAAGACCAAACGCACGATATGCGGAATGATTAGCCCAACGAAACTGATTGCCCCGGTAAATGAAACCACTAACGCTACCAACAACGATGAAACAGCGAAAATACGCTGGGTCACTTTTCTTGTGTCGATACCCAGGCTCTCGGCGGCTTCTTCATTAGTTGATAGAATATCTAAAGACCGCCAATAACTGAAGAGGTAAATACTGCCAATTATTGTCAGCAGTGCCGATACGATGAAAAGAATAAGACTCTTTGCTGTAAAAACCATTCCTAAGTGTCCCATCAATAAATAAAGGGTTTGCACCAATGGTTTTTTGGAAAATACCATTGAGAGCATTGTGAGACTGGAAAAGAGGAAACTTACAATTACTCCAGCCAGCACCAAGCCGGTTTTAGTGATATGCCCCTTAATTCGTGCTATGCTATAAACCAGGATTATGGTAAAGAGGGCACCGATAAAGGAAAACAATAGAACCAGAATATTGGTTCCACTGCCAAATAGCAAGGCTACACTTGCCCCGAATGCGGCACCACTGGCAACCCCTAAGGTATAGGGGTCAACTAAAGGGTTTTGCAATAATCCCTGCAAGGTGGCGCCCACCAAAGAAAGTACCCCGCCGGCAAAAATTCCCAATACGACCCGCGGTAATCGAACGAATAAAGGAATCTGGAGCGAAGCAAAAGAGAATCCGGTCGGTCCGAGAGCAAGGGAACAAATAATTGCTATGGCGAGCGAAAGCAAAAGCCAGAACCAGCCCGCTTTATTTTTTAGATTTTGCCCGGATGTCACCATGGAACCCTTTAATCCCCAATCCCGTTAGAAATATATTTAAGAGATTGTCGAATTTTTATCAGGAAAAGCATCAATAACTCAATCTATTATTTCTAACGGGACCAATCTTCTGGATCAAAGCCTTAATGCCTTCGACAATTCGTGGTCCGGGTCGGAAAATTAAATCTGGATTCACATCATCGTATATTTTGCTATTCATTACCGCATTAATGTTTTGCCAGCCAATCCGCTTTTTTACTTCTTCCTTTTTCGTTAGGGGATGCAGAATAAAAATAACCACTGGATTTCGTTTAATGACTTCTTCCTGGTCAATTACCGGATATTCTTGGGTTAAATTATCAAAAATATTTTTACCGCCGGCTCTTCTTATCACATCGTTGATGAATGAACCACTGCCCACGGTCATCAACGGGGTTGACGATATCTCTAAGTATAAAGGGACGTTTACCATCTTTGGTTTTATTTGATTTAGTTCGTTTTCAATCGTTGTCGCCAACGATTTACCGTTCAGCGCTACGCCGAGAATTTTGCCAATCGCTCTTATTTCTTTAAGCATACTATCAACCGTTACTGGTTGAGAAATAAAAACCGGGATTCCTAATTCCTTTAGTTTTTCGATTATTATTTTCTGTTCGGGCATTGTAGCAAAAACGATTTCCGGTTTTAAGCCAACGATTTTCTCCAGGCTCGGATTGGAAAAATCACCAACTTTGTAGATTTGTTTAGCTGCTTCCGGATAATCGCAGTATAGCGTATTGCCTTTAAGATAATCTTCGCGTCCCAAAGCAAAGATGATTTCGGTAATACTGGGTACTAAACAAACCACCCGCCCGGGTACTTTAGCCACATTTTGGGCGCAATTGAGGACAAGGCTTAATATTAATAACCAAAAAGGGTGCCCTAAAATTTTAGGTTTCGGTATTAATAGTCGGTTGTTGGTCATTGGCTTTATTAATCTTTTGGGCAAAAATAAGATAGGCGGTATGGGAAATCATCCGTTCGCGGGGTCGGGTGCCGGTAAATTTAACTAAGATTTCCCGTTCGAACGATTCAACCACTCGGATTCGAGTAAATCCCTCCAGCTCCAAAACCGATTTTGTCTTTTTAATTTGTTCAATCGTTGGATTTAATGAAACTAAAAAATGTCCGCCCTTGAGTGCCTGATATGCCCAATTAATCACACTCCAGGGTTCGGGCAAATCAATAAAAATTGCATCGGCTTCTTTGTGAAAAAATCCTTGTTTCTCAACGTCGGCTTCAACAAATTCAACCCAATGTTCTAAACCAAAGCGCTTGATATTGGCTCGGGCATTATCTAAAAATTCTTTTCTCTTTTCATAACTGTAAACTTTGCCATCCGGACGGATAAAATTGGCTAATATTACGGTCAATGCCCCGCTGCCACTACCCACTTCAACCACTTTTGCTCCCGGGAAAATTGCGGTTTGCAAAAGCATCATTCCGGCATCTTTTGGATAAACAATAGTCGTCGTCCGTTTTACCTTCATTGCCAAATCAGCTAAAGTTGGTTTCAGAATATAAAAAACATTGCCGGTATGAGTTTTTATAACATCGCCGTACTCCTTAGTTAAAATTAAGCGAAAATCAATATTCCCTTTGTGGGTGGAAAAAGTTCCGGCTTGGGGCAGGCTTAAAAGAAAACTTGCTTTCTCACCATTATAAAGCAAGATAAGATCATTGGGCTTTAACATGGCGAAATTCTATTTGCTTCTCTTCAAAAAGTCAACCCCCGTAGAAATTTTTTCCAATAGCCTCAGGGTGAAATAACCGGAATTTAACACCGAACACAGCTAAAACCGTGCCGGTAATCGCTGCCCATCAGTTACTTCGGTGTTCTTTCGGGTTTTGCCATATTCTTCGGTTAATTCGGGACTGGTTAGTAATTTATGTTTACCGCTCGGAGTTTTCCGCGTTTAATTTCTTTTGCCCAAACTGATTATTGACAAATTTTGATTTCTCGATACCCTAACTTGTGCAATTTAGCGCATTCTTTCGCAAGTTCACCGAACGTTTCTCCAATGACGTTGCTATCGATTTAGGTACTTCCACCACTTTAATTTATGTCAAAAGCAAAGGTATTCAATTGTACGAACCTTCAATTGTCGCGATTGAAGAAAATTCGCAAAACGTTGTAGCGGTTGGTTCCGAAGCTAAGAAAATGCTGGGTCGTACCCCAGAAGGGGTAAGAGCAATCCGCCCGATGAAAGATGGCGTAATTGCGGATTTTGATATCGTCGAAATCATGCTCAAACACTTTATCGCCATGGTTCAGAAAAAACGGTTATTTGTCCGCCCCCGCGTCATCATTTGTGTTCCCTCCGGCATCACCGAAGTGGAAAAACGGGCGGTGCGGGATTCCGTGGAAGCTACCGGTGCCCGCGAAATTTATCTCATCTCCGAGCCAATTGCGGCTGCGATCGGCGTTGGCTTGCCGGTTGATGCGCCAACTGGCAACATGATAGTCGACATCGGCGGCGGCACGACCGAAATCGCGGTGGTCGCCCTCAGCGGGGTGGTCAACGTCAACTCGATTCGTATTGCCGGCGATGAAATGGACGAAGCGATAATCAATTACGTGAAAAAGAATTATAACCTAATCATCGGCGAACAAACGGCGGAAATGATTAAGATAAAGATTGGTTCTGCCTATGCTACCGGTAAGGATGAAATCATGGAAGCTAAGGGAAGAGATCTGGTTTCCGGAATCCCGAAAACGATTAAAATTACTGGGGCGAAAATCCGCGAAGCCCTGGAAGAACCAGTTACCCTGATTGTCGAAGCGGTTCGCCTCGCCTTAGAAAAAACCCCGCCCGAATTGGCGGCAGATATTGTTGACCGGGGGATTTATATGGCGGGCGGGGGTTCGCTTTTAAAAGGACTTGACCTCTTAATCGCCGAAGAAACTAATTTACCGGTCTATGTTGCTAGTAATGCGACCGATTGCGTAGTTTTAGGTGCGGGTCGAGTATTAGAGGATCTTCATCGCAACGAAAAGCTTTTAATCAAGACTAAATAAGTCGTAAAAAGAAGTTCTTCAGAATCAATTAATGAATCAATCAATTACCGATAAGACCCCGCCAATTAGTCGCAGCTCATTTCGAGTTGGAGAAAATCGTTTATTCCTGCTGTTCCTGGTAATAAGCATCATATTTCTTTTTATTTCGGGGGAAGCTAAGCTTAAGTTATTAACCTATCCGAGAACAATTCTACTTGCACCGCTTAACACATCGCTCCGCTTCTTTACTAATATTTTTAATCTCCGACAGGAAAACTCCCGACTTACTTTGCTTGCCACTCAGCTACAGGTCGAAAATGCTCGATTAAAAGAAACCCTGCGCAGTAAAGGTAGCGAATTGACCTCACCCGAATTTTCCTTAATAAAGAGTCAGATTGTTGGACGCGACAAAGAAACCATGGGTCACTATCTTTTGCTCGACAAAGGCGAGTCCTCTGGCATCAAAATCAATATGCCGGTGATTACCGAGCTGGGAATTGTCGGGAAGGTGATTCAATCTTCTCCTTTCCAATCACTGGTCGAGACGATGCTAAGTAAAGATTCCAAGATTGCCGCGATGGACCAACGGAGCCGAGTGAACGGGGTCGTAACGACTCATAAATACAATTGGCTGAGATTAAATTATGTAACGCCGGATGCCGACATCAAAGAGGGCGATACAATCATTAGTTCGGGCACGGGCGGTATCTTTTCAAAGGGACTTCTGATTGGTACGGTTATGAAAGTTGATAATCGTGCCCATGATTTATTTAAAGACATTACCCTCCATCCGTTCGTTAATATTTATGCAATCGAAGCGGTATATATAATAACCGGCACCGTTAAACCAGCCGAAGTGCCTGAGGCACAGCGCGGCAGTGCTTCAAGCACTAATGCCGACTGGGAGAAAACATTGAGGGAGATTAAAATCGAACCACCGCTTGAAATAAAAAACCAATGAAGCGCGTTAGAAATTTTAAATGGTATAAAGAAAATATTGAAATCGTTGATTTCAATTCATTTCTCTTTGTTATTTCTAACCGGATAAGCCAAACTGTAATCAAAGCCAAGCACCGATTAACCCTGATTAGGTGTGCCAATCGGCATCATTGTCTTTGTCCAACTATGTCCGGGGAGAAATGAAAACATTTTTGTCTTTTCTTTTTATTTATCTTGCATTTCTGGTTCAGACCACCATAATGCGCTATAGTCCGGACCTTGTTTTGCTGCTGCTTTTGGTCTTTGCCATTTACCAAACCAAAAAGGTAGTTTTGTGGTTAAGTCTGTTCGCCGGACTTTGCCTCGATTTAGTAAATCCGATGACCTTTGGTTTTAATTTGCTCATTTGTTTGGTTGCCGGATTTGGGGTCAATGCCCTGCAGGAAATTATCTATCATAGTAACCGCTATCTGGTTGTTCTGATGGGAATCGTTTTAGCTTTTAAATATCTCTTGTCTTTTTTAATTTTCAAAACTTTACCTCCCTTGTTTGAAATTATCGTTTCCGGCTTAATTACTTTGATTTTAGTGTTACCCCTCGATAGTATAATCCGACATATTTTGCCAACGCAATGGAAGTCCGCTTAAGAGTTTTAACCATAATCGGGGCAACGCTCTTTTTTTTAATTATCGCCCGCCTGGTTCAGTTTCAATTGGTTTTTGGGGCTCGCTACTTCCGTTTAGCCGAAATGAATCGAATCCGACGTGCCATTGTCACCGCGCCAAGGGGTCGGATTTTTGACCGTAACGGTGTCTTGCTCGCTTCGACGCGTCCGGCTTTCTCAATCTCAGTAATCCCCTTAGAAACGGACAGCGCGTCAATCGATAAGCTATCGTTAATAACTAACGCTCCATTCCCGGAAATTTGGCAAAAAGTCGAGCGCAATCGTGCGCTTACCCTGCCCATTAAAATCAGGCGGGATATCGCCGCCGACTTGGTAGCAAAAATCGAAGAGAATTCCAATCAGCTCGCCGGCGTTCTGGTCGAAGTTGAACCCCTGCGCTACTATCCCTTTGCCGATACCTTTAGTCATACCCTGGGCTATGTCGATGAAATTCGTGAAGACGAATTAAAAAGGGATTCGAGTTATAACCCGTCTAATTGTATCGGGCGAGCCGGAATTGAGGCTCAGTATGAAAAATATTTGCGGGGCTACGACGGCATGAGGTTTATTGAAGTTGATAGCCGCGGTAAGGAAGTTGGTCCAATTTACGAAAAGAAACCAGCACCCGCCCAAGCCGGGGCTGACCTTTACCTAACCATTGACGCCTCCCTGCAGCGATTTGCTTATCAAATTTTAAAAGATTATAATCAAACCGCGATTGTCGGTATTGATTTAAGCGACGGCGGAATAATTTGTTTGGTGTCGAAACCGAGTTTTGACCCCAATATCCTTTTAGGACCATTACCCGCCGAAGAATGGAATAAGTTAATTAACGACCGCGGCAAGCCATTTTTCAATCGAGCAACTATGAGCGGTTATCCGCCCGGGTCAACCTTTAAGCCTTGTATCGCTTTAGCCGGGCTCGAAAATGGGTTACTTGCCAAAAATACCTATTTCCAACCTTGCGCGGGGAAGTTTCATTTTGGCAACCGAACCTTCAAATGCTGGGCCACTCACGGGCAGTTAAATTTGATCGAAGCCATTACGCAATCTTGCAATATCTATTTTTATCAGACTGGACTGAAAATCGGCTTAGACTTAATTGCGCAAACTGCCTTAAAATGCGGTTTTGGCAATCTAACCGGTATTGATATACCCGAAGAGAATAAAGGTTTAGTCCCGACCCGGCGGTATCTTGACCAACGCTATGGTAAAAATCGCTGGTCAAAGGGAATTCTGTTAAATTTAGGGATTGGTCAAGGTGAAATTCTGGTAACGCCGTTGCAGTTAGCAAATTTTTATGCGTCGATTGCCGGCAACGATGCATTTTTCACGCCCCATTTACTCAAAACGATAGTGCCCAAAGATAAATTAGCCAATAACTATGCGCCCCAAAAACGGCACGTTTCTCTTTTGATGCAAAACTTTGAGATAATTAAGGAAGCGCTTTTTTATGCAGTTGAACGGGGCACCGGGGCGGCAGCAAAAGTTGAAGAAGTGGCGATTGCCGGCAAGACTGGTACCGCCCAAAACCCTTTCGGTGAAGACCATGCCTGGTTTGTTGGTTATGCCGGCAATCCGGAGCCGAAAGTTCTATTTAGTATTATTGTGGAAAATGCCGGTAAGGGCGGCGCAGTGTCAGCCCCAATCGCGCGCGAACTATTTCGGCATTATTTTCAACTGGCTGACTCGACTTCTCAGGTAAACGATGAAACCACGGCTGTGCCGAAGAAAGAGATTAAACCGCAGAATAACACAGATGCAACGCAAAGCGTCCACTGAACGAAAAAGAAAGAAATAAAACCACAGATGCTACTCGCAGAGTTCACCGAGCATCCCTGAATAAAAAACAATGAATACCACGAAAGCACGAAATTAATAAAGCACGAAAAAGAATAAAACAATTTTGCGAGGTGAACACAGATAAACACCACAGGTGTGCGATGATTATCTGTGCTCATATTTGTAACAAATAACGATGCGCCCTAAGATTGATTGGCAGATAATCTTAGCCATTTCACTTTTAACCCTTATCGGTCTAATCACAATCTATAGTGCCGGCGGATTCCGTTTTGCTCTAAGGCAAATGATTTGGTTGCCTTTAGCGATGATTGGGTTAATTTCTGCCTATTATTTATCGCAGCGCTTATTATATTTTATTGCCTACCCTTTATTTTTTACCAGTCTCATTTTTTTGATATTAGTCCTGCTTATTGGGTCGGGGGTTGGCGCTAAAAGGTGGTTCAATTTCGGCTTGGCGAGTTTTCAGCCAGCGGAATTTGCTAAAATAGCTTTGGTTCTGGTGTTGGCGCGATATTTAACCGCCCGTAAAAAATTTGCTTTTCGGGTGCTCGACTTGTTTTTCCCGATTCTATTTGCTTTGGTTCCTGCCTTACTAATTCTGGCGGAACCCGACCTTGGCTCGGCATTAATCTTTCTACCCATTCTTGGTGTTATGCTCTATTGGAAAGGGCTGACGTTTTTTCAACTCTTACTACTTTTTTCCCCGCTACTCAGTTTCGTATTTGGCTATAATCTCTATACCTGGATTGGTTACTTTGTCTTACTTTTCATTATTCTTTTCTTAAAAGGCAGCCTTTTTCAAGCCTTAGTAGCATTAGGTATAAATTCATTAAGCGGTCTTTTGGACCCGTTGGTCTGGTCGCATCTTAAAGACTATCAGAAAGCAAGAATCACCAATTTTTTGGCACCCTGGCTTGACCCAAAAGGAATTGGCTGGAATTTAATCCAATCCCAAATCGCCATCGGCTCAGGGCGTCTATTCGGTAAGGGGTATCTTTCCGGAACTCAGAAACGGCTCGAATTTCTGCCGAACCGGCACACCGATTTCATCTTTTCGGTATTGGGCGAAGAGTTTGGTTTTATCGGCTGCTTAATCGTTCTCAGTCTTTTTCTCTTTTTACTATATCGTTTACTGATGACCGCCCGTTACATTCGTGATGATTTTAACAGTCTTTGCACGATTGGCTTTACAACGATTATTGCTTATCATGTTTTTGTTAATACCGGAATGCTATTAGGGCTGATGCCGATAACCGGAATATCACTCCCATTCATAAGTTATGGCGGCTCGTCTTTGCTCTTTAATTTCATCATGATTGGTTTGATTCTTAATTTTAGCTCGCGTTATTTGTGATTAAAAATTGCTGATTGACTGATAAAACCAACGGTTGGTCAGTAAAAAATAATACTTGACAAAATTTATCCATAGCTTACAATTATCTAATTACTGATTAGATAGATTCCCTTCCGGATTAAGAGACCCCAAGAATCATAAAGGAGGTAGGATGTTTAGATTTTTTGGTTTTAAGATGCCCCGGTCAAGTCGAAAGACCCGACCCTTGGTGGGAGGCATCAGAATGTATCCATACTTCTTTCTCTTCCTATTATTTCCGGTTATTCTATCGGCTCAATGGCTGGAAACAACGATTTATGTTCCGGACAGCATAACTGGGTTGCGTTATCCTCAGGCTTTCGCCTATAATGCAACAAATGATAAAATTTACGTTGGCGGGCAAATTGGTAATTGCTTAATTGTGATTGATGGCGCAACCGACCAGAAAATAGCGAAGATTTCAACAATCGGAGAGGTTATAACACTCTGTTGGAATTCTAATAACAATAAAGTCTATTGTGCTAAATTATATTCTGATTTTGTGACAATAATTGATGGCGAAAATGATACGGTAATAACCGATGTTATGGTGGGGAGTTCACCTCAGGCATTTGTTTACAATTCTACTGACAACAAAATTTATTGTGCCAATAACGGTAGCAATGATGTAACCGTAATTGATGGTATGACCGATAGCGTGATAGCAACCATTCCGGTCGGTTCTGAACCACTGTTTTTAGTCTATAATCCGACTGAAAACAAAGTATACTCCTCTAACCATGGCAGCGATGATATCACGGTGATTGATGGCGCGGCAGATACGGTGATTACGACAATCAGGACCGGAATGTACCCGGTAGCCTCAGTTTATAATCCGATAGACGATAAAATCTATTCGGCAAATAATGGCAGTAATGATGTGGATGTTATTGATGGATTGACTAATCAAGTTCTCGCAATAGTCCGAGCCGGGGCTGGTCCATCGGCTTTAACGTATAATGTTACCAACAATAAAGTTTATTGCGCAAATAATAATAATAGCGATGTGACGGTGATTGACGGGGCAACTAATGGCATAATTACAACAATTTCTGTAGGAAGATCCCCCACCGTTTTAGTCTATAATCTGACCGACAACAAAGTTTATTGTGCTAATTATGATGAAGACAATGTGACCGTGATTGATGGCGCGGCGGATACGGTGATTGCAACAATTCAAGTAGGAAGTTATCCGATTGCTTTACTCTATAATCCGACCGATGATAAAGTCTATATTGCCAACTCAGGGGGTGTTACCGTAACCGTAATCGACGGGACAACTAATAGTATAATTACCCTTGTGTCATTATCCGGTAGCCCTTATGCTCTTGCTTATAATTTTAGAAATAACAAGGTCTATTGTGCTAACCGATTAGACAATACTGTAACGATACTTAACGGCGAAACTAATGGCTTAATTAGAACCATTCAGGTAGGGAGTTCGCCTTATGCGTTTGTCTATAATCCACACAACAATAAGGTCTACTGCGCCAATTACAGCAGTGCCAATGTATCGGTAATTGACGGTTCGAGTGATTCGGTGATTAAAACCGTTCCGACTGGAGCGCGTCCTATATTTTTAGTTCATAATTTATTAAACGATAAAATCTATTGTGCTAATCGCAACAGTCATAATGTGACAGTGATTGACGGGTTAACCGATTCGGTAATTTCAACGATTCAAACAGGGATACGACCTTATGCTTTAGCGTACAATCACATCAACAATAAGATTTATTGTGCTAATTATACTACCGACAATGTAACAGTAATTAATGGTGCAACTGATTCAGTGATTGCAACCATTTCAGCCGGAAATGCGCCTTATGCCTTGATATATAATTCAACTAACAATAAGATCTATTGTGCCAATCGGTCGAGCGATAATGTAACCGTAATCGATGGTTCGTCTGATTCTGTGATTAGAACTATTACTACCGGAGATTATCCTTGGGCTTTAGTTTATAATCCGGCTAATAATAAAGTTTATTGTGCCAATCGTAATAGCGATAATGTGACGGTAATTGACGGCACAACAGATTCCGTAATTACAACTGTTCAGGTCGGAGATTACCCAATTGCGTTAGACTACAATTCAAACAACAATAAAATCTTTTGCGCCAATCATCATATTACTTATACTGTAACAGTGATTGATGGTGGAACCGATTCGGTAATTACAACGATTGGAGTTGGAAACGGACCAAATGCGTTAGTTTATAATCCACAGCAAAACCGTATTTATGTCGCAAATTATCATGGTACCACCGTTTCGGTGATTCGAGATGAGTTTCCGGGTATCGCCGGAAACCGCGGGTTATTCGCCTTAGGCGGACTTAAAATCTATCCCAATCCGGCAAAGTCCGTGTTTCATATCCATGGACCATGGTCAAAAGAAAAGCCAACTAGCGTGAAAATTTTCGACGTTTCCGGAAGAATTAAGAAAGAACTAAAGATTACTTCACCCGAGACCCAAATATCCTTAAAGGGGATAAACCCGGGAGTCTATTTCCTTCAATTCGAAACCGAAACCAAGACTAAAAAGTTAGTTGTTACAAAATAAAGGATGTTTAATTATTTCCTAAATCAAGATTAGGAGGATGAGATGAAAAAGTTTAAGTTGTTATTTTTACTCGTCACTTTGCACTTAGCACTTGTCACAGTAATATCGGCTCAATGGCTTGAGACAACAATCCTTCTACCTGATAGCTTAAGCGGATTGGGTAATCCCCAAGCTTTTACTTATAACGCAACAAACAATAAAATATATGTTGGTGGTGCTGGCGGTGATTGTGTAATTGCAATTGATGGAGCAACCAATCAGAAGATTGCCAAAATTCCGGCAGGAACCGATATCAGGGCGCTTTGCTGGAATTCGATTAACAACAAAATCTATTGCGCTAACCGAGGCAGTAGTACTGTATCAGTTATTGACGGGGTTACAAATCAAATGATTACGGTTATAGCAGTGGGTATCTATCCTCAGGCTTTAGTCTATAACCCGACCAATAATAAGGTCTATTGTGCTAATTCCGGCTCCTACCAGCCATACATTGATAGTACGGTAACCGTGATTGACGGCGAAACTGATTCAGTGATTACAACTATTCCAGTTGGCAGAAATCCTTATTCTCTGGTCTATAACTCGCTTAATAATAAAGTCTATTGTGCCAATTATCAAGATTACACCGTGACAGTGATTGATGGAACAGGAGACTCAGTGCTTACAACAACTCAAGTTGGAATATTCCCGAATGCTTTGGTCTATAATCCAATTCAAAATAAAATCTATTGTGCCGGAAGCAATAATGTGGTGGTGATTGACGGCGCAACTGATACGGTCATCGTAACAATTCCAGTAGGAACCGCACCTTGCGCTTTAGCTTACAATTCAACAAATAATAAAATCTATTGTGCAAATAACGGGAGCAGTGATATTGATGTGATTGATGGTGCCACCAATCAAACAATTACAATAATCCGAGTGCGAAGAGATCCTTCGGCTTTGGTCTACAATTCAATAAATAACGTAATCTATTGTGCCAATAGTGGAAGTGATAATATTGATGTAATTGACGGTTCGACCGATATTGTAATTGCAACAATTCAGGTTGGGGATGGACCTTCGGCTTTAATCTACAACCCAACGAACAATAAAGTTTATTCGGCTAATCGTAATGACGACGATATAAGCGTAATCGATTGTGCAACCAATCAAGTTGTTACGACCATTCCAGTTGGAATTTTGTATCCCAATGCCTTAACTTACAACTCGACCGACGATAAAATTTACTGCTCGGATGAAAACGGAAAAGTCATTATAATAAATGGGGCAACCAATCAAGTGATTGCCAGTCTCCGGGTAGGCGGTTATCCCTTTACTTTAATTTATAATTACATTAATAATAAAGTATATTGCGGAGGAGAAAGCGAAGATATTACAATAATTGATGGAGCATCCGATACCGTGATTACAAATGTTCGAGTAGGATATTACTCCTATGCGTTCACCTTTAACCCTGCCAACAATAAAATATATGTGGCAACTGAAGAAAACGTAACCGTGATTGATGGGGTTTCGAATACCATAATTACGACAATTCAAGGGGTTGTTTATCCACTTGCTTTAGTTTATAACCCAACTAATAATAAAGTCTACTGTTCAGATGAAAATGACGTTGTAACTATAATTAATGGTGCCAATGACACCGTAATTACAACTGTTAATGTTGGCTTTTACCCGGTTGCTTTAGTCTATAATTCAACCAATAATAAAATATATTGTGCTAACTCCGACGGTGATAATTTAACTGTAATCGATGGTGCAACCGATTCAATAATCGCAACAGTCGAAGTAGGTGGTTCACCTTATACCTTAACCTACAATCCAATTAATAATAAAGTTTATTGTGCTAATCTGGGAACTGAAGATATAACCATAATTAATGGTGCGACCGATTCGGTGATTACCACATTCCCAATTGGTGACTATCCGGTTGCTTTGCTCTACAACCCGATAAACAATAAAATATTTTGTGCCAACGAGGACGGTGACGATGTCGCGGTGATTGACGGAGCAGCCGATTCGATAATAGCAACAATTAGCGTTGGTTCTGGTCCGATTGCCTTATCACATAATCCTCAAGAGAATCGAATCTATGTAGCAAACCGTGGTAGTTCGAGTATATCGGTTATCCGTGACGTGTTCCCCGGAATAGAAGAAGACCGCCAACTGTTATCCACTATTCACTTACCGCTTGAAATTTATCCGAATCCGGCAAGGTCTTTTCTCGCTATCCGCTTACCGTTATCCGCTGACCGCCAGGCACTAAAAATCTTCGATGTGTCAGGAAAAATGGTAAAAATAGTGGATAACGTCACAAGTGCACAAGAGCACAAAGAAGAGGTAAGAGTATCCTTGAAGGGAATAAGCCCCGGCATCTATTTCCTGCGAATTGGCTCCGAGGTCAAAAAGTTCTTAGTCGTTAGATAAGTCGAAAGACCCGACCTTGGCGGGAAGCCGACCCGGTAACCTGTCCCGTAGCTTGCCTCTTAGGCTACCTCCTGACCTACCCACCAGGCTACCCGGTAGGCTAACCGGGAGGCTACACCCTAACCTACCCCTTAGTCTACTCCCGATGCTACCTCCCGCCCTACCCCGTATGCTACCCCTTAGCCTACCCCAGAGTCTAATCCCCAAGCTACCCCTTAGGCTGCTGATGGGGCTAGTCCGTAGGCTACCCCCTAAGCCGCTCCCTATACCGCTACCCCGCCATACCCCCTACTATACTAATATCAAGTATAAAATATCAAAAATCAAATAGATGGAAGAATTTTCGGCTTGACTTAAGCGTTAGTTATAACTAACCTTATCTGAATAAATTATGTTCATTTTTACTAAAGAAATGGCTGCCATTCTTCGCCAAATACGAGAGAAAGCGGGGCTTTCTCAACGGGAAGTGGCATTAAGAATGGGTATTAAGAGTAAATCCGGACGCAGTTTTATCGCCCAATTAGAAAGTGGACGGATAAAGAATCCAACCTTACGCACAATTTTTGATTATCTTCATACCTGCGGTGCTTCGTTTCGCGAGTTCTTTGCTAAATTGGAAACAATTGATTTCCAAACAAAACATAAGCAACTAATCGCTAAAGTAAACCTGCCCGAAGGAAAAGCGAAGAAGAAAATCGAGCGGGATGTGGCTTGGTTCGAAGCCGGTATTAAATATCCGAGAAAGATAACCCAGAAACCATTATCCACGGAAAAGCAAGAGGAAATGTCAGTAGAATTTGCGAAATACCGAATTAAAATCGAAAAGATAGAAAGCGAAGTTCATAAGCTTTTGTGTGATTTTGCGCCCGGAACGTTCTATTTTCCGTTTTACAAGGACTGTGCCCGCGCCTTCTATTCGGCATTGGTTAAATACTATGGCAAAGCCCCTAAGAAATTAGACCAAAAATTAACCGAAATCGTTAAACTTGGGGTAAAAAATGGTCTGAAAGAAAATATCTTGTTGAAAATTAAAGAAAAAGTTATCTCCGTATTTAAATCACAGGTAGGCACAGATAAAAATTAGGGAAGTGCGTTAATAAAGGAAAAGGTATGACCAACCTAAAATCTTTTACCCTTAATCAACTTAAAGAACTGGTTAAGGAATTGGGCTGGGAAGATTATCGTGCCACCCAAATCTTCACCTGGATTTGGCAAAAGGGTATAACCGATATTGACCTGATGACCAACCTGGCAAAACCCAAACGAGAATTGCTCAAAGAAAAATATTTTATCAGCCAGTTAAAACTCGCCGCCACTCAAAAAGCAAAAGACGGCACCCAAAAATTCCTTTTCACCTTAGCCGATAACCATAATATCGAATCGGTATTTATTCCGGAAGCAGGAAGAAAAACAGTTTGTGTTTCAACTCAGGTCGGGTGCGCTCTGGGCTGCCAAATCTGTTATACCGGCAAAATTGGTTTTAAGCGAAACCTTCGTTTCTTTGAAATCGCTGACCAGGTTTTGCAGGTTCAAAAGATTACCGGACAAAAGCTAACTAATGTTGTTTTTATGGGAATGGGCGAACCTTTTCTCAATTTTGATGAATGCATAATAGCGGTTGAGACATTAAACTCGGATTTTGGGTTAAATATCGGAGCGCGTAAAATAACGATATCGACGGTTGGCATTACTGATAAAATTTATGAATATGCTCGATTCCCTTTACAGGTCAAATTAGCGATATCCTTAAATGGGGCGGATGATAAAACCAGAAATTACTTAATGCCAATAACCAAGAAATATCCTTTGAACGAGCTAATTGAAGCGATAAGATATTATACTAAAATGAAACGGAAAAGAGTCACCTTCGAATATGTTTTGGTAAAGGGGGTAAATGACAGTATTCAAGATGCGGCTAAACTGCGCAAATTAATCGTAGCTATTCCCTGCAAGATAAATCTTATTCCGTTCAATCCCTTTCCCGGCTGTGAACTTAAATCTCCCGATAAAACCGAGGTAGAAAGGTTCGCAGAAATTCTTTGCCCGGGACTACCCGCAGTAACGATTCGCAAGAGCAAAGGCGCTGAAATTCTTGCCGGCTGCGGGCAGCTATCGGGAAAGCTTTCTTAAGAGAAAAAACCAGCATAAGAAACCACTGAAGACACTGAATTCACTGAAATAGTAATATCAGTCCCGAATCTTTCTTTTCGCTTCGTGGTTAAAATCTTTTCGGTTTTTCTGTGACTTCAGCAATCTCTGTGGTTAATCTAGATTCAGAGTAATAATTAGTAACGATGAGAATATTTTTTGGGGTTCCAAGAACCGGGGGTAAGATATTCAACAAGCTGTATTAATCTTCTGATTTCAAAATCAGGTTTATATGGCGTATCGTTTGGTTTATTGTCGTAATTTAACCAGACCGCTTTCATTCCGAATGCCTTTGCTCCTGCCACATCAGCATCAAGTAAATCGCCGATATGAATGACTTGGGTTGGGTTAACTTTTAATTCTTTAACTGCTTTTTCAAATATTACGGGGTGCGGTTTTTCGTAACCGACCTCGTCGGAAAAGACCTGCGATTCAAAATATTTTAAAATACCGTTGTTTTTTAAAACCGTTCGCGAAACCCTGCCGGGGGTTAAACCGGAACCACAGATAATTCCCATTTGATAACGTGATTTTAATAATTCCAGAGTTTCTTCTGCCCCCTCAACTAAAGGTGGGCTCTTGATTAATGCAACTTCTTCAAAATACTTAATAACTGTATCCTTTTCTTCTTTGGGCAGTAAGCACCTTAAATTTTTAAGGATACAATCTAATCTTTCTTCAACTTTAATAAAGAGGTAATTTCCTTCTTGTCTAACTTGTTCGGCATAATCATAAGAAGACTGGTAGGCGGCGGATATTTCTTCGATACTTTTAATAATGCCGTTACGCTTGAGAATCTTCGCTAAATAATCAATCCGAATTTGGGCATAACTTATTGCCACCAATAGCGTGTTCCAAACATCAAACGTCACCGCTTTTAAATTTTTAATCCAACCAGGCACCATTTTAACTGTTCCAATCTATTAAAAAGCCGAAGAAAGTCAACCCCATGCTTATGCACAAGGGCTGGGTCAAGACAAGGGAAATTATCTCTTATTGGCCAATTGACACCGCCGCGCCGAGGGCGCCAATAAACTGAGGGGCAGGAGGAACTATAATATTTCCTAAAATTCTTTTTATTGCTTTTACCAATCCTGGGTTCAATGCCCCACCCCCACAGAAAATAATCGGCTCTTCAATTCCAACCTGACTGCCGATACCAATAACTCGGCGAACTAATGCATCACAAACCCCAGCGACAATATCCTCAATTTTCTTGCCTTCACCCGCCAGACTTAAAATTTCAGTCTCTGCCATCACCACACACAAAGAATCAATTGTCTCAGGATGATTTGATTTTAATGCCTGTTTACCAAATTCCTCAAGCGACAATTCTAAAGATTGGGCAATCTTTTCAATAAAATTGCCAGTTCCAGCCGCACAACGGTCATTCATCACGAACCGTTCAACTTTCCCATTTAACACTTTAATCACTTTACTATCCTGCCCGCCGATATCGATAAGCGTCCGGCACGTAGGATTGATAAACATGCACCCCCGCGCCGTAGCAGTAATTTCCGTGATTACCAAATCAGGATTAGGAACTAATTCCCGCCCATAACCAGTTACAGCAACTGCCTGGGGCAGTCCGCGGTCTGCTTCCCGAGTCGGGTCTTCCCGCCAAGGGTCGGGTCTCCCGACACGACAAAGGGTCGATTCGACAAGCAGTCTCTTTACTTCCTCTATTGCCAGTTTTGGTTTAAACGATGTCTTAAGAACCACCTTTTCTTTTATTTCGCCATCGAATAATATTCCTTTAGTGTAACAGGAGCCAATGTCTAACCCCAGTACCATCCAACCTCCTTCGCCGCCGAGATAAATGTTTTTACATTTTCTACGGGTGTGCGAATTGGTACTTCGCAACCAGTTGAAGCGATGTAACCTTTTTCTGCTTTGATACCAATTCTAACCATTTCTTTCACTTCTTTGGCAATTTCATCGGTAGACCCAAACCCGATTTTTGTAGTATCGAAATTGCCGATAATCCGTATCTTCTTGGCTAATTTCTGGATTGCCAGATTTAAGTCAACCCGGTCTAAACTAATCAGGTCGGCACCAGTTAAAATCAGCGAATCGAGTAAGGGTGTCGTATCGCCGCAGATATGAAGAATTACATCAAAGTCGTAGCGGTGTAAAAAATTAATTAACCCCTGCTCACCGGGCAAGGCAAAATCTCGAAATGCCTTTGGGCTAATGACGCTGCCCGAAGCCAACGGGTCAACCAGAATTGGAAGACCGCCGGCATTGATAATTTCATAACAGAACTCAATCGCTGCATTAAGACTTATTTCAATAATCTTTTTTACCCGTTGCGGATTTTTTATCGTATCTAAAAGGAACTGGTTCGGGTCAGAAAGCATCATTCCGGTTGTAAACGGTGCTGGCACATAAGCCAGAATCGGTATTTTATCACCAACCGCCGAATAGGCATAATCAATCGCTTCGAGATAAACCGGTAATCTGCCATCTTTTTTTGGGTCAGGCTGCCTGAGGCAGTCCATGGTCTGCTTCAAGCCAGTCAGAGCCGGTTTCTTAAGCACCGGCAGGTCGTCATCCGGATAAATAAATTCTGAACCCATTGCTTCGGCAATAATGCCAACTTCCGAGAAGATTGAAATCGCATCGTGCCCGTATTCCTCGATTGCGGCAATTTGTGCCTTAGCCATTGCTGTCCCATTCGTATAATAATCTTTCAAACTAATTCCAGTCACGGCTGCCGCGTGGGAAGTAATTAAAGGAATTATATTACAGCGGTCTGGTTTTTCGTCAATCACCAATAACCCAAACCTTTCTCTTGGATTTAGAATTTCGTACTTCTTATCAACCATTAAACTCATTTATTCTTTATCGTTTCAGTAAATGCGGCAATTCTGGTTCTTAATTGTTCAGTAATGCCAAATGGGGCTGGGACATCAATCGAAAGCACCGGCACATCGCTTAACATCTTTTCCATAAGTCTCGTTTCCATCGCACAATGTGAAGCACCAATCATATTGGTTATCAATACGCCTTTGATTCGTCCATTATTCACGCCATCGATGATTCTTTTAACTCGTTCTTTGGTTGAACCAATCAAAGATGCTTTTAAGAAAGAACGAGCCAATGCCCGAAACGATTCAATATCCTCTTCAATCGGTACTAATGCCTGATTGATAACATATTCGGTTTCGACAATTCTTAAACCAAAGTCTTCAACCAGATTGAGCAGTAACGGGTCAGCCGAAGGAGTTATCCAGGCGATTGGAATTGCATCTTCCTCCAAGACCCCCACGCCCTGTTTTACTCGATTGCAAATAGTTTCCTGGACCATCTCAAGAATATTCAGCCATTCATCAGAATCGGCATAACCGTAAAGATTGCCAAATTCGATTGTCATCATTTCGAGGGCTGGCAACGGTGCGATTGAAGCCTCATAAGTCAATTTTTTTAGGTTGGCAACTAAACTTCTCAACCGATTCGCCTTTTTAATACTTTGAATCAATCGATTTTTATCATTAATACCAGTCAACTCAACCATTCTATTCCATACCCGTTCGTATTCGCTAATAAGATATTCTTCCTGCCTGAGTCCGCCCAATGGCGGATTCAAGTCGTCTCGGCGAAATGGTATTTCAAGCCAGAACGGATCATAGCCTAAATCTTCTATTTGCTGCATTATGCAAGAGTAGTCGTCACAGGATGCACCGGTTGAAGCAAAGATTAAATCGGGTTTTGGGAAATAAGCTTTTTTATAGAATGCAGCTAAAGTCGCTTTCGAAAAACAAGCTGCTTCAGGAATACCCATTTCGGTTGCCACATCCAGCAGCACGGTAGATTCCTTAAAAAATGGTGTCCACCAGATGCATTCAGGATAAAATGGAATACAATGTGGAAACGCCATAATAATCACTGGAACGGTTCCGAGGTCGCCCATTGTAGCAATAACTCTCTTACCAATCTGTTTTGCCCTAAATAATCGTTCCGATTCATTAAAAACAAATCCCCAAAGCCGTAGCGACGCCATTGAATTATCAAATTTCAGCCGTTTTAGTTCTCTTGCCCCATAGACCATAAAGGTAGCTGGTGGCGAAAGGTAAATTCCCCATTCTGGATTACGATAGTAAGTAAACTTCTTGATTTGTTCTTCGCCGACAAGTTTAAATTGTTGACTCCAATCGCTTAGACTTATTTTCTGTGGTTTTGGATCTCGAAACATAAGTATTTAAGCAAGCATTTCGGCAAAAGCACCGATTCGGGTCTTGAGTTGATTGATATTCTGAAAAGAGAGGTCGCTTCGAATCCGTAAGACCGGAAGACCAAAAATTCGCTCGATCCTTTTCAATTCAAACTCGTAGTTATCACAATAATCCAATGTCCAGGCGATTATACCTTTACAAGCTAATTGTTTAATTTGAGCACCGACCATTTCATAAAACTGATTATTTGGTCGTTTATAGATACACGGTATCTGATTATAATATGCTTTTTTAATACCGTCTAAATTCTTCTCTTTAATGTTAATATTCAGAAATCTGGAAATACCGCAATTAAAATCACCAACAATTCTCATATTTGCTTCAAGCATTTCAATAATCAAATGGGCTTCATAGGGAATTGCGCTGCCTAATAGATAAACTCGTGGGTTTTGGGATAGCGTCTCGTCAATCTTAATTTCGAGTTCGATATCACCCTTATGGAAATTGGCGCAAGCTTTGGCAAAAGCGGTGGTCGAAATTAAAGAAGGTTTTACTGCTCTTTTTTGGGCGAAGACACGATAGCGATTTCTTGCCGCTTCCCAGCGTTCAATCTCATAATTTATTAAATCCGGGGAGAAGTTTTTATTTGAAAGATGTTCGAGTTCTTTAACTAACCAATCAATCTCGTCGTAAAATATCTCAGGTTTGTCGGTCCGAGGATTATTCAAAACATAAATCGGAAAACTTGAAGGTGCAGAAAGTACATCTTGGTACTGCCTCAGGCAGTCAAACATCCTTCTTGCCATATCACAACCGGTCGAGCCGACCACTGCGGCAAATTTATCTTTATTTTCTATGATATAACTGAGATTAGACTTTACTAATGGACAAGCATCGACCCTTAATAATTTCTCCCCGCTTCCGGACAATCTCGAGTCACCATGAAGTAAGCGATAAGGTTTATATCCGGTAGCTGCCAATAATTCAACCGGAATGTAAGAGCAATTATAACCAATCAGTTTCTTTTCCTCTTGTTTTACCATGGTGCTAACTTTAGGTTCGAGACAAATTTCTTTTGGAAATCAGGTTCGATTGCTAACTCTAAATGTTCGCTCATCTTTTCAATGTTCTCGGCTTGCTTCAGTGCGTTATTATCGAGTAATACCGCTACGGCTCCTTTTAAAGGCAAATCCTTTTCAAAGCGCAGTTTCTTTATTCCTTTGGGCAAAAGTCCAATTCTGGATAACGATTCGGTATTAAGTGAGGAACCGAGCTCGCCGGTAAGAATCGCTTCGGTAATTTTGGATGGCGTGACGCCAACTTTTTCCAAAAGAATCTCCACTCCAGTATGGATTGCTCCGATTGCCAATTGCAGTTCCCGAGCGTCATCCTGGGTAAACTCGAGCTCAGCGTTTCGAATTTCAATTTTCTTGATTAATCGTCCATCGGCACGTAGCCAACCAAGACTGAGTAGTACAGCAAGTAAATCAATCAAACCCGAAGCGCAAATCCCAATTGGTTTTTTGTTTTTTATCGTATGAAATCGAAAACCTCGATGATAAGTAATCCGGTCAATGGCACCCGAAATCGCAAGACTTCCGCAACTAATTCCGACACCTTCAAACGCCGGTCCAGCCGCCGCCGAAAGCGCCAAGACCTTATCTTCTGTAATGACCGCTATTTCTCCGTTTGTGCCAAGGTCAATATAAAGAAACACCCCCGGTCTTTGGATAATATTACTCGCTAAAATACCGGCAATCGTATCACCCCCGACAAAACCGCCGATTATTGGAAAAACATACCGTAAGGGATTTTTCAAAAATTTACCTTCCTGGATTTCACTTTTAAATGGATACCGACTAAGCCCGGCAACTGGTTTATTAAGATAAAACGATAGCATAGCCGGATTGCCAACAACTGTGGTAAAAACAGGCTTTGGAATATTGAGCCGTTCTTGGGCATCGGCAATTCCAGAGACGAGCAGATTTCTTAATTTATTATATTTCCCCTCGGTTGCAACGCTGATTCTAGTCATTACATCACCGCCCAAACAATTCTGAGGATTAAAGACAGTTGTCTTCTTTTTAACTTTACCTTTTTTTAGATACACTACTGCGGCTTTAATTGTGGTTGTTCCCAGATCTAATGCTAATCCTAAATTTTCTTTCTTGGCGGGTTTTTCAATTTTAGATTTTGAGATTATCACTTCGACATCGTTAATAACCTCATACTGACAAGCAAGACGATAACCATTTTTCAAAAGTCTTTTGGGGACTAATAAGGATTCGATATCGTTGGGCTGTCTTGGGTTTAAAATTTTCACGCGACACAACCCACAGCGACCTCGACCATTGCAGGAGGCATTAATCGATATTTTCTTATCGACTAAAAAATCAAGCAGTCGGGTCTTCTTTTTTCTAAAATTCCTAATTTCTATGGTAGGTATGAGCAATCTCCATCATCGTTTTGATGTTTTTCATATCGGTCTCCGCCGGCACATCGCAGGAAGTAGCAAGTATCAGATACGGTTCATTAAGCGCCTGTTTAATTTCTGATTTAATTCTTGTTTCGTTCCCGGCTAATATTGTATCGGTGGAAACCCCACCCATTTTTAAAGTTCTTGTTTTTGGTGTAATGTCCTCGATACTCAGAATATCGGCACCGAGCTCATCAAGTATCGGAATTATTGGCTTGGTTTCGCCGCATACGTGAACGCCGGTGATTAATTCTTGCTCTTTAATCTTTTTAATTAATATTTGAATCGGGTTAAAAGCAAATCGCTCGAATAGTTTGGGGGAGATGACACTCGATGAAGCAACCGGGTCGCCGATAAAAATATTTGCACTAACCTTTAATAATCTTTTAAGATAACCAATCTGAAATTCTAATGCCTGGTTAATTACTTCTTCGGCTTTTTTGGGCGCCGCGATTAAAGCTTTTAAGAAATCCTCGATGCCAATCAGAAAAGAAGCTAAGGTAAATGGTCCTTTGATTGAAACAAAGACTGGTACATCAACTCTTTGTTTTAATAATTCAGCCGCCTTAATAATCTCACCCGTACGGTCTGTGACCCGGTTTGATTTGGGTCCGAGTAATGTCGGTGACGGCGAAAACTTAATCGGGCAGCCCAAAGCTTGCGCTTCAACGTACGGGTCAGAAAAAACCAATACCATATCATATTGATAAGTCTGATAGCCATATTCTAAAACTTGAGCTAATTTCTTTCCATCATTTGCCACTTCTGCCAAGCTCATATTTAACAATCGAACACAATGGTCAGCACAAACAATGGGAAAGACGGCGGTCTTTCTTTCCTTGTTGATAACTTGCCTTATTTTATCCAATTAACTCCTCGACCAGGCTAACCGCAGCCGAAGCATCTTCGCCATAACCATCCGCCCCAATTTTTTTAGCGAAATCATTATTGGCGGGTGCGCCGCCGATTATCACCTTAACTTTATTGCGCAATTTCTTCTGCTCAAGACCATTAACCACATCTCTCATTTTCATCATTGTTGTTGTCATCAATGCGGACATTGCTAAAATCTTTGGATTTTCTCTGGTTACTGCCTCAATAAATTTTTCCGTCGGGACATCCTTGCCTAAATCGACCACCTGATAACCCGAAGCTTCAAGCATTACCTTAACAATATTTTTACCGATATCGTGAATATCGCCCTCCACCACGCCCATAACAATTTTCCCTTTTTCATTCATCTTGTCGGTTTTAAGTAAGGGACTCACTAAATCAAAACCGGCGTAAAATGCTTCCGAAGCCATTAAAACTTCCGGGACGAAATATTCCTTACAAGTGAAAAGCCTGCCGACTTCTTTCATTCCGGCAATCAACCCTTGTTCCATAATTTCTTCGGGTCGAGTCTTTTGTTTAAGCAATTGAGTAACTAACTTTTTTACGGTTTCAACATCTAAATCGACGACTGCCTTTTTTATATCATCAAAATCCATGTTCCTCCCAACAATCAGGTTAGGGGCTTGGATTAAGCTCAAGCCCCTAACTTTAGTCTTCGAACCTATTTTATTTCTTACCGATAAAGAATCCGCGACCGACCTTATGTTCATGTGCTGCTTTTTGCCATATTGTAACCAAATTTGAAGCAAAATCAAAGAGTTCCTGACCAAAATTTTTCATTATGGTCGGTTTCAATTGTACATTAACCATATCAAAATACTGGTCAAAACACTTTGCAAACTCATCGGTTTGGTCTAATGCCTCAACTACCTTAAAACCATTCTTCTTGAGCAGTTCCTGATAACCTTCAAAGGTCTCCATATAAGGGAACACCATTGAATCGTATAAGGGGTCGAGTTCGGCTTGAGTTATCTTGCCGGTAATAATCCAATCGGTAAATCCAATCATTCCGCCGGGCTTCAAAACACGAAATGCCTCCTGGAGAAGTCGGTTTTTATCCGAGACATAACACCAGGCTTCCTGTCCCCAAACCACATCGAATGTATCCTTCTTAAAGGGCAAATCCATCGCATTAGCTTCAAAGTATTCTATTATATTATCAAGTTTGGCTGCCTTGGTTCGTTCTATTGCTTTTTGCAGCATAGTCTTGGTCGCATCTACCCCTTTAACCATCACTCCATATTTACTGGCAATATGTCTCGCTGGTGCACCCAATGCACTGCAAATATCACATACCACCATGCCCTTTTTAAGACCCAGTTTTTTTGCCAACAGGTCGGTGGCTTCTGGACCACCTGAATGTATCTGTTCACTCATAACTGCTTCCCAGAGCAGTCCGCCCGGACCATCATAAACGTCTTGCACGTCTTTAATTGTGTAGTCTTTAATGTACGTCATTCTGCCTCCTATGATATTTTATGACTTTGGATTAAAAAACTAAAAAGCTTTAAAGTAGCTTGTTTTAGGTTGTGGTATTTAAGATTAACTAATTGGTAAGAATTTGATGGATAGCGGTTTTGGTTTTGCTGGACTCGACCGAGTCCAAAAAGGTGAAGAGTCACGTTATTCCTCCCGAACCCAATTCGGGTGAAGGGTCGATTCGACCACAGAGGATTAATCCACAATTATCCATCAAATTATTTTAACCTTTTAGTCTGTAATGTCAATACCTTTAGAAGTTTGTCGAATCCGCCTAAGGCGGATTGATGCCGGCGATTTCTTTCGATTACAGCGATGATTTTTTATCAATTCATCATCACTATAATCAATCTTTCAGCCCTTTGTACTAAGCAAACCGGTAATTTGTTCAAGCCTAAACCTCGCCTCTTAACCCCATCATTCCAAAGACCGAAATGATTTTGTCTTTTAATTTTAATAAGACATCGTCTTTTAGTCCTTCCCTTTTCCAGCGCTCGATAATGTCAGTAAGCGTTTTATTGAGTAAATCTTGATTCTTACCATAGTATTTCTTCAACACCCGATAACATTCACGGGTAAACCCTTTGTATAATGCAAACCAGGGAGTCGGAACACTTAATTCGCAAAGTAATTTATGGACTTCGGCTTCAATCTTTTCGATTCTTATCCGATACTTAGTAAATCCAATCGCCATCTTCTGCTGTTTTTCTGAAGGCAAGGGTTTTTTAGCCGAAATTCGTTTAATCTCAGCCCGCAGCACATTATTGACAATCTTCTTCAAGCCGAAAAGGATATTGGTCTTTAAGCCGGTTCTTTGCCATTTATCGGTTACTGCCTTCATTCCCGATTTATTCACGGTCGCTAAGAAATCAAAATATTCCCGGACAAATCTCTGATAAAAAGACGCTTGATTCTCTTCTATTTCATTCTTTATCAGGAATGCCGAGACTTTGCCTTCAATCCGTGATTTCAGACGGTCAAAATCAATATCCCGTTTTGGTTTTTCTTTGGATGGAAACTCAATTCCGATTTCATATCTCATCGCATCGCGTTGAATCTTTCTTTGGGTTGGCGGTGGATGAACCGAGGCAATCATCTCTGCCTGTGCATGCCTGCCTACCGCTCCCGCGGAGCAGGCAGGCCCGCACGCAGACAGGTTTTCGTGTCTGGTTCTAAAATCAATCGCATCCAAATGTTTAAAAAACTCAGACCATGATTCTCCGCAGGCTCTTAGATAAAGAAGGATAACTCCTAATGATGGGTTTTTTATCCTGCCTTTTTCTAAATGGGAGATAAAACTATCCGCCGTTTTATAAGTAAGTCCAATCCGCTTCGCCACTTCAATCTGAGACAAACGGGCTTTTTCCCGGATTTTCTTCAAATTTTCTGCCATCTCTTTAGTAAAAACAAAGGAGATTTTAGACATCAGTTTAGTATATATAAGTTGCAATAAAAATCAACTTTAAACTGACCTAAAATTTCTTCTAAGTATTGGAAATTGGGAATTTTACCTTGGAATTTGCTTGGGTTGACGGTACCACCTAGGGGGTGACCCCCTAAGTGGCTTGGGGGGTCGCCTCGGAGGTCGCTTCCGGAGTCGCCTCCTAAGTTGCTTCGGGAGCAGCTTCGGGGATTGGTTGGGAGGCAGCTTCGGGGACAACCTGGGGAGCGGCTTCGGGAGCAAGCTGGGGAGTAACTTCGGGAGTAGACTCGGGGGTAGCCCCCTAAGCAGCTTGGGGGGTTGGTTCGGGGGCTATTCCCTTTAAAAATGAAACCACACGATTTCACAGATTAACACGAGAAAATCAGAAATTCTCTTGTGAAAATCTTGTGTTAATCTCGTGGTTAAAGATATTTTCTTTGTTTTATCAGTGTTTATCTGTGCTCATCTCGTTTCGCTCAATGGACTCTTCGAGTAGCATCTGTGGTTAAGACATGGGTTTTGGACCTTCAGTGGTCTCGGTGGTTAAATTTTTGACTTTTGATATTTGAATTTTGATATTTTTATCGGGGCTGCTTTGGGTAGGGAGTTGCCGCCTGAATCGCTGATATGCTGGTTCTATATTATCAAAAAAATCGGAAGTGCCCTTTTTCCCCTCCCTACATTCTTCTGCCGATGCGGGGCAGAAAGAAACCGGTCCGTGACGCATAGTTTGTCCACGCTATACCAAACCTCTGCTTGAGAGCGCGTTCTTCCAGTTTCGCCCGCCAAGTCGTAACCGGCAGAAGTAGTGCAAAGATGCTCATAAGTCCAAGATAGCTCTTTAGAAGCACCGACAAACCAATTGCGCCAAGGATGATTCCAAGATAGGTGGGATGCCGGATTAGCCGGAACGGTCCGGATTGTATTAGTAAATTTGACTTAGGCTCAATTTTGAGAGTAAGGTTTCGTCCAAGGTGTACATAAGCCAAAACCCAGAGCAGAAGTCCAGTCCCACCGATTACCAACCCAAGGGGCAGATTCAATACGTTCGTCAGTCGATACCCACTGCGGGTGAAGTAAGTGATGATAAGAACTATAATTCCCGCAATGCCATCTAATGTGACTACTAATTTCGACTTAACTATTGTAACTTCTCCGGTTTTTCATTATTCGTGGCAATCGGACAGCATGGTTTAAATTTTAAAGCCAAATACCTTAGCAGAAAAACCTGATTAACCAAGCCAAGTTGGCTCAGGTCTGGTCAGAGAACCTCAGAAGCCGGGCATTGATTGCGACGATTATCGTGCTCATTGACATAAGAACTGCACCCAGAGCCGGGGTGAGAAGAATTCCGGCTGAGTAAAGGACGCCGGCGGCTAAAGGAATGGCAAAGGCATTATATCCGGTTGCCCAAGCTAAGTTCTGCACCATTTTTCGATAGGTTGCCCGAGCTAAGCCAATAATCGCCACCGCATCCAGCGGGTTACTCCTTACCAAAATGATATCCGCCGTCTCGATTGCCACGTCAGTTCCAGCCCCGATGGCAATACCCACGTCGGCTTGGGCTAAGGCTGGCGCATCATTAACTCCGTCTCCGGTCATTGCCACAACCAGTCCACGGGATTGAACTTCTTTGACTTTGGCGGTCTTGTCTTGGGGCAGAACCTCGGCAAAGTATTCATCCAGCCCAATCTCTTCAGATACCAATTGTGCAACTTGACGATTATCTCCAGTCAGCATCATGCACTTGATGCCCATCATTTTCAGTTTCGCAATTGCCAGCTTGGACTCGGGTCGAATAATATCGGCTAAGGCGATTGCGCCTTTCACTTCTCGGTCAATCACAACAAAGACTACGGTTTTCCCATGAGCGGTAAGTTGTGCAATTCGTGCATCATTGAATGGAATATTCTGTTCTCTAAGATAGCCCGGGCTGATTACTTTCACGTCATGTCCGTTCACTTTGCCTTCGGCACCTTTGCCTGGTATCGACCGAAAATCAGAAACTGGCAATACTTTCCCAGCCGACACAACAATTCCTTTAGCAATTGGATGCTCGGAATTAGTTTCGACTGAAGCAGCATGTCTTAAAAGCTCTTGCTTGCTGATATCATTAACAAAAATAACGACATCGGTCACACCAAATTTTCCTTCGGTTAAGGTTCCGGTCTTGTCAAAGATAATCGCCTGGATATCTCTTGCCCGTTCAAAAGCGGCGCGGTTCCTAATCAGCAAGCCATTCCGGGCTGAAATCGCCGTCGATACCGCCACTACCAGCGGTACTGCCAAACCCAATGCATGGGGGCAGGCAATCACCATTACTGTAACCGTCCGCTCAATCGCAAAAGAAAATTCCCGATTCAGCAGCAGCCAGACAATGAGCGTTACCGCACCGCCACCAAGAGCAACGATAGTAAGCCAGTTGGCGGCTCGGTTAGCTATATCCTGGGTTTTTGATTTACTTTCCTGAGCCTGTCGGACCAGTTCAATGACCTGAGCGAGAAATGAATCCTTCCCGGTCTTCCCAACTTCAATTGTGAGCGAACCCTCACCATTGATTGAACCGCCGATGACTTTTGCCCCTGCTTTTTTATCTACCGGTTTTGATTCACCGGTAAGCATGGACTCGTTTACTGAACTCTCACCGTTGACTACAGATCCATCGGCTGGAACCTTTTCGCCGGGTTTAATCAGGACTCGGTCGCCCGGGATTAATTCGTTTAACGGCACTTCTTGAACGCTGCCGTCCGGCATCAGCTTGTGGGCATCGGCAGGCATCAGTCTTGCCAATTCTTCCAAAGCTTTGGATGCACCCAGTACTGATTTCATCTCGACCCAATGTCCAAGTAGCATAATGTCAATCAAGGTCGCCAGTTCCCAGAATAAAACCATGCCCTTCAGACCGAATACGACAACACTGCTGTACAGGTAGGCAGTGGTAATTGCAATCGCAATTAGTGTCATCATGCCGGGTTTTGGCACCCTCAACTCATCGTATATCCCCTTGAGGAATGGCAATCCCCCATAAAAGAAGACTATTGAGGAGAGTAAAAAAAGCACATACTTGCTGCCGGGAAACTGCAAACTGGTACCCAGCCCAAGCAATCGCTGAACTGGTTCGGACAGGACAAGAATTGGAATTGTGAAAGCCAGTGAAACCCAGAAACGCCTTTGATAATCGGTGACCATTGCGGCATGACCGCCATGCTCAGCGTGCATCGCCTTATGTTCATGAGCAGCAGGCATGGCGTGTTTCATTGCTTCATGACCTCCGTGCATTTCATGTCCCGGGTGACCTGAGGACTTCTGGTGTTCTGAAGATTTATGGCTATCCAGCATCTTACTTCCTTTCTGAGAGCTGACGATAGGACATCGAGATTAATTCTCTTTTACTTTTCTGACTCGTTCTTTCCTTTGCCCAGATTATAGATACTGGCTACGGTTGCACCGATTAACCAACCAAGGATGAAAACCTCAATGAATCCAATTATCATCTCTCCCCAAGACATGCTGGTCCGGATTATTGGACTGATGTCAAATCCATGCAGCAGGCTATTGAAAAAGGAGACGACTACTTCTCGACTCAGGGTCATTATGACAACTGCACAGCCTAAGTATAGAATTGCAAAGGTTAAGCCTAATGACAACCCAAAACGTTTGATACTAATCTTGTTCATATTTCTCCTCCTTTTCGGCGCTATTTGTATCACGATTCTGCCGTTCCTTATCTTTTGTCATTAACCGTACACCGAAGACCATCAGCAGGTGAAATCCGTAGATCAAGATAAGGAAAAGGAAAATTAGAATTTCGCCCCGGATGCCCAGCAGAGGCAAGACGAAAATTAACAGTAAAGGCAGTACACTGCTAATCATCATCCAGATACCGCGTTTTCTCATGTTTACCCTTCCTTTCTCATCAGGATTAAAATATTATAGAAATTGCCGAATTTCGGCACAATATTTAAAACTATCTTTCTCCTGAATAATTCTAAAATCATTTTTAACGATTCATTGTAATTAACCAAGTCAACCTGTCAAGGAGAATTGGTATTATCCACGCACTATTTAGGGCATGATTTTAATATTCTTAGTTAATCTTTAGTCCTTGCGGGGAAGATGTTCTTGATTCGAAAAAATAAGATTCTAAAGAAAGCGCCGAGTAAAATGATTAAACATAATGGTAGGCTGATAAAAATAAATCCTAAACCAGAGTTATATTTCTTAAAATAGCGAAATAAACTGATATGCCATTGCCAAATCATCTTGGTTTTGACCTGACCGGTACTGGCACCACGAGAATGATAAACTTCGGCACCAGGTAAATAAACGGACTTGAAACCAGCCAGCTTCTTCCTGAAGCAGACCGTATCGGTTCTGGCGGCGGTTGCCTATGCTTTCGTATTCACCTATGTGATGTTGTGGGTAATCAATAAGTTCACTAAAGTCAGAGTCTCGGAGAAAGAAGAGGATACGGGTTTAGACGAAACGATACATGGCGAAACCGCTTACATATAATGGCGCGGTTTCGGTATTCTCGCTCGTAAGGATTAGTAACAAAGGTTAGACAAACTAATAAGCATTTTAGCTTATTCTTATCAGCTTATTCCTAAATTATTGCCGTTTAGGCTCGAGCACCAACCGGTGACGTGTGTTTGGTTGGTTCCTGAATAATCTTGTTCAATGCGTTAATCATATCTTCTTGGAAATATGGTTTAGGAACTACTCCCCGGAAACCATATTTTTTATAGTCTGCCATTACCGGGTCATCCGAATAGCCGCTTGAGACAATTGCTTTAACATTTGGGTCAATCTCCAGTAACCGTTTAATTGTCTCCTTTCCACCCATCCCACCCGGAATGGTTAAGTCTAAAATAACTCCATCAAAAGGTTTACCGTCTTCTTTAGCTTTTTTATAAAGTTCAATCGCTTTAGCACCATCGTGAACCACCTCAACCGTATACCCAAAAATATTTAAAATAGCCCCGAGTGTATCCCGAACATCCGCCCCATCATCCATTACCAGAATCTTGCCTTTAAAAGTCTGAGTAGTGGCTGTGACATCTGATGGGATTATTATCTCGGTTGATTCTATGGTCTTGCCGGTTTTGCTCTTTTCTGGGACCGCCTGGATTATAACCTTATCTACGGCTGGCAGATAAATATCGAAGGTGGTACCAACTGCTTCTTCAGATTCTACATCTATATATCCACCATGCTTCTGGATAATAAAATAAGCATTCGCCAGCCCAAAACCACTTTGATTTGTTTTGGTTGTAAAGAACGGCTCGAATATTTTAGCGAGGTTTTCCTTTGGTATTCCTATCCCCTGGTCGGTTATAGATATTTTTATATATTTTCCAGTAGTTAAAGGTAGATGGTCTTCTGCCCCAACCATTACATTTTCACAACTCACTTTTATTGTCCCGCCTTCGGGCATTGCCTGCTTAGCATTAGTTATTAGACTATAGATAACTTGCTTAATCTGTTTTTCATCAACTTCAACTGACCAAATATTTTCTGATATCGAGGATTCGCAATTTACATTAGCACCTCTCAACGCAAAACTTACTGAATCTCTAATCAATTCTTGAATAGAAACTACCGTCTTAAAAGGGGGCTCACCTTTAGCAAACATTTGCAACTGCTTGGTTACATCTTTCGCATCTAATACCGCCTTTTCTGCCTTAGTCAATGTCTTAAATATTCTATCTTCAGGTATCAAGTACGTCTTTGCCATAGAAATACTACCTAAAATAGTGGTAAGAAAATTATTGAAATCATGAGCGACACCGCCGGCTACCATCCCGATTGATTCCATCTTCTGGGCTTTGTAAAACTGCTCTTTAGCAATATTCAACTTTTCATAAGTTTGTTTTAGTTCCTTAGTTCTTTCTTCAAGCTTTTCTTTAAGTTCTAAATTGAGCCTTCCAATCTCTTCTTCTGCCTGTTTTCGTTCGGTAATGTCAGATATGATTTGAATACCGCCAATGAGATTGTTGTGTTCATCGGTCAATGGGTCTACGGTGATTTGAAGCCAATGGTCATCCTTTCTGCCTGTGCGTTGCCTGCCTGAGCGAGGTCGCTCGCAGTCTGGCACGCAGACAGGTGCCAAGACCTTGGTTTCTCTCGAACGAGTTTTTAACATTCGCACCAAAGGGCAATCTTCGATTGATTCCGGTTTCCCAAACATCTGCCTGTGCGTGTCCGCACGCAGACAGGTAAGTTGCCAAATTGTTCTACCGATTATCTCTTTTTGAAACTTACCCAGTAATTTTATCATCGCCTGGTTGCAGCGCAGGATTTTTCCATCCAGATCAACCAAGCAGATGGCATCGTGGATGGCGTCGAAGGTGGCGCTCCATTGTCGGACCGAAGTCCATAGCACATCGTTGGTTGGTTTCCTATCAGATATATTTTCGATATTTATCTTACTCATAACCCATCCTTGTTTTTGATATGCATAGAATGAGGGGCAACCCCTCATTCTCCCCATCTTTGTAGGGCAGACCTTTAGGTCTGCTAAAATTCGCAAGGCTAAAGCCTTGCCCTACAAGAGGGGATTCACCCCGCCCTTCGTTTCCGCGGGCAATCCATGAAGGGCGGGGTTCAGAGGGGCAGAGCCCCTTTGTATAGATTAACAACATCATTATACCTTTAAACATACTTTTTGTTTCTTGCCAATCAAGATTTCATCTAATATCTTGGATAGTTCTTCAATTGTATAAGGTTTGGGGACAAAACCGCTGAAACCACATTTTCTAAAATCTATTGTGGCTAAGTCATCGTAAGTACCGCTCGAAAGGAGTGCCTTAACATTTGGGTCTATTTCAATTAGTTTTTTAATAGTCTCTTCTCCACCCATACCGCCACGAATATTTAAATCCAAGATCACCACGTCAAACGGCTTACCGGATTCTTTGGCTTTTTTGTACCGTTCAATGGCTTCTACCCCGTCCCTTGAGCATTCTACCTCATATCCGTGATGAACCAGCATCGCTTCAAACGTCACTCTAAGGTCCTCTTCATCGTCCATCACCAGAATCTTGCCTGTCTGTCCGCCTGAGGCGGACACAGGCAGGCCTTTCTTATTTGCTTGAATTTGTGTTTCTGGCTTTGCTTTGATTTCTTCCGATCTGCCTGTGCGTTGCACGCAGACAGGGACCTGCTCTTGCGCAATAGGAAGATAGATATGAAAAGTTGTGCCAACTCCAACCTTAGATTCTACCGCAATATGACCTTCATGTTTTTTGATTATCGAATAGACGGTTGGAAGCCCAAGACCGGTTCCCTTCGGTTTAGTGGTGAAAAGCGGGTCGAATATCTTAGGAAGGTTTTCTTCCGGAATACCAATCCCGTGGTCTTTAATTGATACTTTCACATATCTTCCGGGTTTAAATCCCAGATAATCGTCTAAACCGACCGTAATATTCTCCGCCCGCACTTCAATCGTTCCGCCTTCAGGCATCGCCTGGACCGCATTGATAACCAGATTATTGATGACTTGACCAATCTGTACTATATCCGCCTCAACCAACCAAAGGTCATTAGGTTTTACCAATTCGCAGTGCACATTGGAACCCGGCAAAACGATGTCGGTTGAATCTTTTAATATTTTTTCGACAGAGACAGTTTTTTTCTCCGGTGTTTTGCCTTTAGCAAAGCTGAGTAATTGTTGACACAAATCCTTTGCGCGCATTGATGTTTTTTCGGCATTAGCTAAGGCTTCCGCTATTTTTTCCGGAGCTTTTATCATCTTAGCCAGAGTAAGATTACCTAAAATTGCCGCCAGTAGATTGTTAAAGTCATGGGCTATTCCACTGGTCACCATTCCGATTGATTCCATCCTCTTGGTTTGAAAGGAGTGTTCTTGGGCAATCCGCAACTGCTCATAGGTTTTCTGTAATTCGGCGGTTCGCTCCTTCACCCGCTGCTCCAACTCTTCATTAAGTTTTCGTATCTCATCTTCTGCCTTCCTGCGTTCGGTCAAGTCTCGGCAGACATAGACTACGCCCTGCGCAATATCTCCTTCATCCCGTAATACGGTCCCGGAGAAAGAGACCGGAATCTTCTTGCCATCCTTTGCCCTAAAAGTAATTTCGATGTCCCTTACTGAACCGGTTATTTTTAGCCGTTCAAGCCAGGTTTTTTTAGCCGTTGGTTCTTGAGCAAGAATAGCATCTGCTGTTTTGCCGACCAATTCACTTTCTTTGTAGCCAAGAAGTTTTAACGTTGCCTTATTGACCATCGCTATTTTCCCGTCCGGGTCAACAAGAATCAAGGCATCGGTCATGGTAGATACGATACTATCGGCTGCAGTTGCCAGAGAGATGGCAAACAATTTGTATTTCCAAATCGCATAAGCAAAGAAAATTCCGCCAACCAAAAATCCAAGTGTGGTTAATCCCGGCATTTTAATATGGAGATAGGAGAATAACCCGTCGGTACCGATTCCGATTCCGATAAAAGTTAGATTTCCCAACAATACGTACCAAGCCCCTCTCTTCTTGTTTCCGGTTATCTTCAGGTAATATCGTAGGCATAAGAACAAGCTTAAAAAAGCTATAGCTAAACCCCATAGCATAAACAAATTAAATACCATAGTTTTCTGAGTGCCCCATGTCCAACCCCCGTGTTCTTTTGCAATTTGGGATGGGGAGTTGAACAGTTCGGTGGTAATGCTCAAAAGAAAAAATATTAGCCCAGGACTATATACGAGAAGGTATGTGAACTTGTTCTTAAGCCATTTTGTTTTCTCGGTAAATACCATAATAAAATGAATTAATAAAGCAGGAACCAAAGGAAGCAAGACATTAAATTTTGCCCAAAGCACGGCTTCGCCGAAGCTATCTGCCTGACGCATTCCAAATTCCATAAAAGAATAATAGGCTAATGTGAAGCAATAAAAAAAGAAGACTCGGTTCAAGTGATTTTTGTGATTTCGATACAAAACAAAGCTTCCAATCGAGAAAGCAAACAATGCAGACAACGAAGAGATTAAAGCAAAGATGTTCATTACAACCTCGGCATTATGCCTTTAAACATAGTTTTTGACTTTTTCTACCCAAGACTTCATCTAATACATTAATTAAGTCTTTAATATTATAAGGTTTAGCAACGACGCTACTGAAACCATATTTTTTACAATCGGTCATTATCGGGTCATTGGAATAACCGCTCGAAACAATTGCTTTAATAGTAGGGTCTATTCCAAGCAATTCTTTAATAGCTTCTTTACCGCCCATACCACCTTTAATGGTTAAATCCAAAATAACTACATCAAAGGGCTTGCCTTCTGCTTTGGCTTTTTTATACCGTTCAATTGTTTCAATTCCGTGGCAAGCGGTCTCAACAATATATCCGTAATGGTTTAAAACCGCGCTAATCGTCTCCCTGACATCTTCTTCATCATCCATCACCAGAATCTTGCCTGTCTGCGTGCGGTCTCGCACAGGCAGGCCTTTCTTAGTTACTTGAATTTTTGCTTCCGGCTTTGCTTTGATTTCTTCCGATCTGCCTGTGCGTTGCCTGCCTGTGCAACGGCAGACAGGCACGCAGACAGGGACCTGCTCTTGCGCAATAGGAAGATAAATATGAACGGTTGTGCCGGCACCTACTTTAGATTCTACCGTAACATGTCCTTCATGTTTTTTGATTATCGAGTAGGCAGTCGTAAGTCCAAGACCGGTTCCTTTTGGTTTGGTTGTGAAAAACGGGTCAAATATTTTAGTCAAATTCTCGTCAGGTATGCCAACCCCTTTGTCTTCGATTGATATTTTTACATATTGTCCAGTTTTTAACGGAAGATTATCTTCAGGACCGACTGTGACATTCTCTCCCCTCACCTTGATTGTTCCACCCGAGTCGGGTCTTCTCGATGAAGGGTCGATTCGACCTTCGGGCATTGCCTGATTGGCATTAATAACAATATTGTTAATAGCTTGGTTGATTTGTCCTTCATCAATTTCTACTTGCCAGAGGTCGTCAGAAATGGAAAATTTGTATCCGACATTAGACCCCCGTAAAGCAAATTCGGTTGCCTCTCGGATAATTTTATCTGCCGAGACCGTTTTTCTAATCGGCGCGCCACCTTTGGCAAAAGTGAGTAATTGATGAGTTAAATCCTTTGCCCGCAGCGATGCTTTTTCTGACCGCTCCAAAATTGAGAGCGTTTTCGGGTCAGAAGTTGAGGTCATCTTTAACAAAGAGATATTACCTAAAATAACGGCTAAGAGATTATTGAAATCATGGGCGATACCCCCTGCCAATATTCCGAGGGATTCCAGTTTCTGGGTTTGAAATACCTGTTTTTGCATAATCGTTAATTGATCATAAGCTCGGTTTAATTTTTCGGTTCGCTCCTTCACTCTTTGCTCAAGTTCCGCATTAAGCTTTCGGATTTCTTCTTCTGCCTGCTTGCGCTGCTTCTCTTGTTCCATAGTTTCGATGGCGAATGAAATGTCTTCCGCCATTGCCTGAAACAACCTGATTTCCTCGTCGGCGAAGAAATATGGCTCGGCGGCATAAAAATTCAAGGTTCCGATGATTTGAGTCCCTACACGTAATGGAAAGACAGCCGAAGAACGATAGCCTCGTTTTATCGCATCATCGCGCCATGGCAAATTACAGAGACCACTTTCAAAATCGTTACAGATGAAATGTTTTCCCTTGCGGACTGCAGCGTTAGTTGGGCTCGAATTCTCTGGAACATCGCTAATCGAGATTTGGATTTTGTCAAGATAGCCATCCTCGAATCCCCACTGGGCAACTGGCTTCACTAAAAAGGTATCCGGGTCAAACAGACCAATCCAAGCCATTCGAAGCAACCCTTTTTCAACCGCAATCCGGCAAGCCTGCTCGTACAATTTTTGGGGGTCACGGATTCGAACAATGGCTTCATTCATACTATTTAAAACTGAGTAGAGTCGGTTCAGGCGGATGACTTTTTCTTCGGTTCGCTTGCGCTCCGTGATGTCCCAGAAAATACCTAATATTCCAATAAGATTGCCCGGTTTATCTTTGACCGGTGTTTTAACGGTGTGAACCCATCTCTCTTGTCCTTCCTGTAGGTATTTCTCTTCAATATCTTCTACTTTGCCGGCTTCCATAATTCTTTTATCATCCGCGCGATACTTTTCTGCCAATTCCTTAGGGAAAAAATCATAATCGGTCTTTCCTGCGATTTCCTCCGGTTTAATCTTTAAATCCCGAGTATAATTTTCATTGCATGAGATATAAACTAAGTTTTTATCCTTCAAGAATATTTTCTGCGGAAGATTATCAAGAAGTGTTCTATTTCTAATTTCACTTGTTCGAAGCGTCTTCTCCGCAAGGGCTTGTTGGACAACGAGAGCAACGGTGCTGCTGAGTCCATCCAGCAATGTGTCTTCAGTGGGCAGTATTGGGTGTTTGGCGAAGAGGGCAAGAACCCCCAGCGTTTCTCCGCCGGGAACTCGGAGCTGGTATCCCGCGAACGACACGAGTCCTAAATCCCGCGCCCATTCGTGGTTGTGAACGCGCGGGTCATTCTGCACATCGCTGGTCAAGAACTTGTGGTCTTCGGCTGATGCGACGCGTCCGATTTTGTAACAGCCGAATGGGACGCGGCGGTGAGTTTTGCCGTCGGTGTGGGTGTAGCGACCTGAACTCGCCAGCAAATGCAGGCACCGGTCGCGATAACGGCAGATATGCGGTCCCTCTTTCACTTCGGCATGGATGCAGTCCTGTTCGCACATATCGCCGGGTCGAATCAGCCAGATTCGGCAAAAATCGGCGTCGAAGAGACGAACAATGCTGTCGGTTATAGTTCTGAGCTTGTCCTCAAGCGGACCCGGCGCAAGAAGCGACTGCTGGAGTAGATTAATACTCTGCTGACGCAGTAGCATTTTCTCGCGTTCCTCCTCTACTCGTTTGCGCTCGGTGATGTCCTGCACCGTGCCGAACAACTTCACGACCCTGCCGTTATCATCCATAACCGGATGCATTGATGCCGTGAAGTATGCGGTTTTCCCGCCCGGCAGGTTTACCCGAAAATCATACCCCTCAAATTTCTCACCATTTCCCATGGCGCGCCGGCTATATTCCCTTAACCTCTTGACGTCTTCAGGCAGGTAATATGCGGCTTCTTCTTCGGGACTAGGCGGACCGAGCGAAGGGTCACGCTCATAGAGAACATATGTTTCCTTGGACCAGCTTATTTTTTGAGTATCAACACCGTATTCCCAGCTTCCAATTTTTCCCAGCAGCTGGGCTTCATTTAATTTCCTTTCACTTATCCGCAGCACCTCCTCCACCCGTTTGCGCTCGGTGATATCGCGGATTATAGCCATATCGGCTGGTTTGCCTTTATATTCAATCAAAGAGGAATTTATTTCAACCGGTATCTTCTTGCCCTCTTTTGAGAGAATTTCCATTTCATATCTGCCTGGTACCTTCTCACCAGACATTCTCATTTTATAACTATTCATTGCCCATTCTTTATCTTCTGGAGTAAGGAGGACAAGGAATGATTTCTCAAGTAATTCTTTTTTTGAAAATCCGGGAATATCAGCCATCCGCTGGTTCATGAATTTCAGTAAACCGTCTTGAATAATGATAATTCCGTCATTACTTTTTTCCACGAGGTTTGAGTATTTTTCCTCGGATTCGAGTAATGCCTCTAAAGCTCTTTTGCGTTCGGTAACGTCACGTGCATTAATCAACAGACCTGTCACTTTTCCCTTTTCACGAACCGGGGTTGAACCCGCAGTCACTTCTAAATACCTTATTTCGCCAGATTTTGCTTTAATTTTTATTTCCATTTCGGGCTGAGGGTTGCCGAGAACTTCTTGCGCAAGGGCACGAAGTGCCTTCACAATCGAGTCTTTAGTTACAAAATGAATTATTGATTTGCCGATTACTTCTTCATAAGTATAACCCAAATCGTCCATAACTCTTTTGTTGGCATAACTTACTTTTCCACTCTTGCTTAAGATGAAAACAAACTCTTTTGTATTATCTAAAATAAATCTATATCTCTCTTCACTCTCCCTCAGCTCTTGCTCGATTCGCGTGTGGTCAGTCTCCAACCGCTTGTGCTCGGTGAGGTCAGTTAATACATGGATGGTTCCAGTTAGATTTCCCTGCTTATCCAGAACTGGATTAACTGTTAGGTTTAGCAGTTTGCCATCACTTTCTAAGGTTTGAGTCTTGCTTTTATGACTTTGCAAAACATCAGTAAGGGGATAGCCCGCTATTGGTTTTGATGTTCCGTGCATAACTTCGTAACAATAATGACCTATAATCTCATCGGTGCTCTTCCCCAGGAATTTTTCAGTTGCTTTATTACATTGCAGAATTTTTCCGTTTGTGTCAGCCAAGAAAATTACATCATTGATACTATTGAAAACAGCCTGCCATTGTTGAGCTAAAACCCTTTGCTTTTCCACTACATCAGCCGGCATTGAATGTCTATCTATTAAATCTTCCAGCGGGTTTTCTTTTATTTTATCTTTCATGTTTTCCCGGAGATTACCCGGAAAACCTTCTTTTTGTAAGACCTTGAAATGTTTGGGATTTTGTAATTGGCATAAGTAGTAATTCCCTCAAATTCAATGAATATAAGTTTGGAATAAGAATAATGGGATGGAAATTAATTCTGAAACTTAAGGTTTGCTGTTTCTTATACCCCGTAATAAATCCCTCTTTTAACGAATATAATTATACTAATAAAATTTTAAAAGTCAAGCTTTTAAAAATTCTAAAAGGTGAATTTTAAACCAACCAAAAATGGTCAGCCTGTCTGCGTGCGGTCTCGCACAGGCAGGCCTACAAAGCACTTTCAGAATCACTTGGGGAGCAACCTACGGGGTCGGTTAGGGGGTGGCTTAGGGGGCAACCTTGGGAGTTACCTCAGGAGTAACTATCTCATCGGCAATTTCTTGTCAGCAAAATCATTGCTAAATCCGCGCGAATTTATTTCCCGTTAAAACTCCCGGAATTTCTTAAATCATGCCGATATTTGGGCCAAGGGGTATTGGCAAGTTGATCAGTACCGTAAATCGCATAAAAGAATTCGTCACCCGAACCAAAGTATATTGTTCCATCCGAACCGATTGTCGGAGAAGATACAATATCTCGGACAAATTCATAGCGCCATTTCAAAGAACCATCCGAATTCAAACCGTATAAATAATCATCTTTTGACCCGAAATAGATTGAACCATCCGAACCAATTGTTGGTGAAGAGTAGATACTACTCCGTGTTTTGTATTGCCATTTTAGAGAACCATCCGAATTTAAAGCATAAAGGTTTTTATCGTTTGCCCCAAAATAGATTGTGCCGTCCTGATTGATCGTGGGGGAAGAATGGGCAACACTGCCAAATTGATAACGCCATTTTAGCGTACCGTCAGAATTTATCGCATAAAAATATTCGTCGGATAAAGAGCAATAGATTGTTCCATCGTCATCAATCGAAGGCGAAGATATAAAAAAATCATCTTTTTTGATAATTATAGGTTTTTGAACATCGTCGACCGGATACTGCCATTTTAATGTGCTGTCGGGATTTAAGGCATAGAGATGAGTAGCATCATTAAAATAAATCGTGCGATCTGGATCAATCGACACCGCGGAACGAAAAACATCTCCAACCCCGCTGCGCCATTTTAGATTGCCCGCTGGATTCAGGGCATAAAGAAAACCATCATAGGAGCTGAAATAGATTGTGCTATCCGGACCAACCGCGGGAGAAGGCAAAACCCCACTGGCTATGGCATAGTGCCATTTTAAAGTTCCATCCGGATTTAAAGCATAGAAAAGATTAGTATAGGACCCAAAATAGATTGTCCCATCTGGTCCAATAACTGGTGAGGAATACGAATCGTGGATACCAACATAATAGCGCCATTTTAATGAACCGTTTGGATACATGGCATAAAGGTAATAGTCATCCGAGGTAAAATAAATAATGCCATCAACACTGATTGCCGGTGATGAGTAGATATCACCGTCTGTTTTATAGCGCCATTTTATAACAATTGCAATCGAGCAGGGCGCCGACCAATCGGAAATTGCACCGACCGTGTCTTTGGCTCTTACCTTTACTGAATAGATGCTTGCTGCTGACCACGATTTAGACATCACGACTGAATTACCACTCGCAACGAAATCGCTCCAATTTGATGTATCGCCATCGCTCCAATCAAATTGATAAGACACTAAATCATGATCCGGGTCAGTGGTTGAAGTAGTGAAGGAGTAAATAGTATCCGGTATACCGCTTTCAGGACCATTTGGTTTTGAAGGAATATCGGGTGAATTATTAGGCGGAGTATATAAAACAATATCGATACTTTGTCCATTTGACCAATCGGATATCGCATCTTTATTATCTTTTGCTCTAGCTCTAACCATATAATTTCCAATCGCTGACCACGATTTATACATCATATATGAAACACCGTCTGGAACAAGATCACTCCAGGCTGAAGTATCACCGTCATCCCAATCAAATTGATACGATATACTATCCTCATCCGGGTCATAGGTTGAGGTGCTAAAATGATAAGTAATACCGGTGTCTCCACTGGCTGGGCCAAGTGGTGTCAAGGGAACAAGCGGAGTGTGATTTTTTCTTTTACAGCTGAAAAATAAAATCGCACTCAGGATAAGTGCTAAACCAATGATTTTTTTGAAAGTTCCTCGCATCTGCTCCTCCTTAACTGCTCAAAAACGCTCGAGTGATTTTAGATTTAAAAAAATTATTGATAAGAACGACTAAACTCATCATACTAAAAATATAATAGTTTTTCAGAAACTTGTCAAGAGCAAAAGGTATTATCCACGCACATATTCAGGAATAGTATTATTGGTTATATAAGTATAAATTCTTAAAACCGGTGATTCTTAATTAATTTTTAGTCTTTATGGCGAATAAGGTCTTAATTCGAAAAATTAAGATTCTAAAGAAAGCACCGAGTAAAATTATTAAGCATAATGGTATGCTGATAAGGATAAATCCTAAACCAGAGTTATATTTCTTAAAATAGCGAAATAAACTGATATGCCATTGCCAAATCATCTTGGCTCTGACCTGACCGGTGCTGGCGCCGCGATAATGATAAACTTCGGCATCCGGCAAATAAATAATTTTTAACCCAGCCCGCTTCATTCTTTTGGAAAAGTCAACATCATTAAAAAAGATGGGAAATTTTTCGTCAAATTGACCAATTTTCTCAAATACTTCTTTTTTTATGAGCAGACAAGACGCCATTGGTTGGTCGATTTCAGCCATTTTATTATAGTCAAAATAACCCATTCGCCACCGGCTGAATCTTTTATGACGTGGGAAAATTCGGGATAAACCAGTAATTTCCCAAAGCAGAATCTCGTAGTTCGGGAATGCGCGAAGTGACGCTTGAATCGAGCCATCCGGGTTCAAAAGTTTTGGGGCTAAAGCCGCATATTGTGAATCGAGTTCCAGAAACTGGACCATTTTGGCTAAAGCATTATTGGTCAATTGCGTATCTGGATTAAGCAATAGAATATATTTTCCCTGGCTTTGACTAATCCCTTGATTATTAGCATTGGCATAACCGAGATTGGTCGAATTTACGATTAATTTAACATTAGCGAATTCTTTTTGCACGATTCGAACCGTCGTATCCTGGGAATTATTGTCGACCAAGATGACTTCGCAGGGAATCTCATTTTGGCGCAATATAGAATTTAGACAATTTTTTATATCACGTCCATTATTATAAGTTACAATAATGATGGAAACGATGGAGGAAGATGGGGACACTTAGTCCTTAATGGTCCGGCGCGAGTACTCTAATAAATCAGCCAGGGTAGTTTTGAAATCAATTTCCGGCTTCCATTTCGTGGCGGCGCGAAATTTTCGACAATCACCTGCCATGTATTGATTTTCCCAGGGTCGAACTTTTCCCGGCACGGTTTTAATTTCGATTGGTTTTTGGGCTAATTTTAATAGTATTTCGATGCCCTGACGAATCGAATAGGTCTGCTCGGAAGTAATATTATAAATTTCACCGGGCAGGCAGTACCGAAGCGCCAGCTCGTAAGCTTTAACCATATCACGGACATCGGTGTAGTCTCTAATTACATTAATATTACCCAATTCAATAAGCGGGGGGCGCTTTCCCCGCTCGATTTCGACAATTTGTTTGGCTACCGATGGAAAGACAAAATTTTCGCCCTGACCCGGTCCAGTATGGGTAAAGGGGCGGAGGATAGTGGTTTTTAAGCCATAGCGGTTAAAGAAGAAATTGGCGACCGATTCGGCGCAAATTTTGGTTAAGGCATAAACGCTTGAAGGTCGCGTCGCCGACTTTTCGTTAAATCGGGTTTTTCCCTTTTTCACCACGCTTTTTGTTTCATAAACCTCGCAGGATGAAATCAGGATGGTCTTGGGGTTTATGGCTAATTCTTGCAAGCTTTCGAGCAGGTAAAAAGTACCTTGCGTATTTATTTCAAAAGCGAGCTCGGCACAGTGCTCGCAAGTGCCGACCGAACTGATTGCGGCAAGATGAAAAACCGCATCCGGATTTTCTCGGGCTAATGATTCCTTTAATTGTTTCTTATCTGTTATGTCACAGTGGTAAACTTTAACCGATCGAATCGACCCTCTCGGGAGACCCGACCCTTGGTGGGTCGTGAGACCCGAATCGGGCGGGAAATTGGCAGGGAGGGGGGCAAAATGAATGCCGGTTACTTTGTATTTTTTGCTTAAAAGATGGGGAACCAGATAAGTCCCGACAAAGCCTTCAATGCCGGTAATGAAAATCTTATTTGCCCGTCTGCCGGTCGAATCGACCCTTCGTCGAAGAGACCGGACTCGGGAGGCAGTGCCGAGATGTGCTTCAAGCGCCAATTTAAGCTTTATACTCGTTCCCGCCAGTAATCGAGCAGGTCACTCAGCGTCTTCTGGAACGGGATTTTCGGTTGCCAACCGGTCTGGTTTTTAAATTTGGTCGCATCGCCGGCAAGGAATTCAACGTCACTCGGTCGCATCCGTTTCGGGTCGGTTTTTACTTCGATCTTCTTTTTACTTAGTGCGAGTAAAATATTAAGGACCTCGTGTAATTTGTAGCCCTTGCCGCTACAAATGTTATAAACTTCACCCTTTTCACCTTTTTCCAAACTAAGGTAATAGGCGACCACCGTATCTCGGACATCGGTAAAATCCCGGACCGCTTGCAGGTTACCGACATAGATTACTGGTTCTTTTTTACCCTTTTCGATTTCAGCAATCTGTTTGGCAAAATTAGAAGTGGCAAATACGTCACCGCGGCGAGGTCCAGTGTGGTTGAATGCTCTAGTTCGAACGATGAACATATCGTAGCTTTTAAAATATTGATAACCCAACAGGTCCTGAGCGACCTTACTGACACCATAAGGGCTCAGTGGTCGTAGCGGATTAGTTTCCCGAATTGGGACTTCACTGGATAAAGCTAAACCATATTCCTCACTGGAACCCGCCACTTGAATTCGACAATTTTGAGTTTCCGTGCGAACCGCTTCGAAAAGATTGACTTCGCTGATGATGTTGGTAGTCAGAGTTTCACCCGGGGCAACCCATGACATCGGCACATAGCTCTGGGCTGCTAAATGATAGATTCGTTCAGGCTTTACTTTTTTTATCACTTCGCGGACCGATGTTGCATCTTTTGAATCACACTCGTACAATGTGATTTTGGTTCTTATATTTTCGATGTTTTCAGTTCGGGAACGCCAGCGGAATATGCCAAAAACTTCAACCTCTTTCAAAGAAAGCAAATATTCGGCAAGATGACTACCGACAAAACCGGTTATTCCAGTAATAAGCGCTCTCAATTTACCTCCTTAAACAACAGTCGTTAGCAATTGGTTGTTAGCCATTAGTCAAAAAACTAACAACTAAAAACTAATTTAGGCTTTTTCTATTTTACCCGAACGTAAGCAACGGGTACAGACCCAAAGTTTTTTCACTTCTTTACCAACTTTGGCTTTGACGCGTTGCAGGTTCGGTTCCCAACGCCTTTTTGTCACATTGTGGGCATGACTGATATTGGAACCAACCATGCCAACCTTTCCACAAATTTCGCAATGCTTTGCCAATTAAACTCCTTTGTCCTGCTTTTAAAATGCGGACCGATTATAGACTATATAAATATTCCTTTCTGTCAAGACGCAAATCATCGCTTTCTTTTGAGAGTAATGATATTAAAAACCGCGGGATAGTTTAAAGAGAATAAGATTGTTTCGTCGCTACTGGCTTGAAATTGAAAAGGGATAGCATAAACTCAGTAATTGTAAAATCCCAGAAATTCCTTGACACAGCACAAGATAGGGATAAAATGTTTACGGTTCAAAGTAAGATAAAGTTAGAATTTAAATGAAATTAAATTTTTGTCCGCCTTAGGCGGATTAAGGAGGAATTATGTCTGGACATTCGAAATGGGCAAAAATCAAACATAAGAAAGGGAAAACGGATATCGCCAAAGGTAAGATTTTTTCTAAATTGATTCGGGAAATTACCACGGCGGCAAGGATTGGCGGCGGTGATTTAAGCGCTAATCCCCGATTGCTCACCGTGATCGAATCGGCGCGGGCGGTAAATATGCCGGCGGACAATATTGAACGAGCTATCAAAAAAGGAACCGGTGAGTTACCGGGTGTAGCTTACGAGGAAGTTGAATATGAAGGCTATGGACCGGCTGGCGTTGCTATGATTGTGCGAGCGTTAACCGATAATAAGAATCGCACCACGGCTGATGTCCGCCATACCTTTGAAAAGTATGGCGGTAACCTCGGTGCCACCGGCTCCGTTGCCTGGCAGTTCCATCCCAAAGGAATTATTAGCATTGCCAAAGGAAGTGTGGATGAAGATAAAATTTTAGCGGTTGCCTTAGAATCCGGGGCAGATGATGTGAGGAACGAAGCCGATAGTATTCTGATTATCACTCCGCCGGAAAGTTTCAGTACGGTCAAAGACCGGCTGAAAGAAGAAAAAATTGAATGGGCGAGTGCCGAATTTACTAAATTGCCCCAAACCACGTTGCCTTTGGACGAGAAAAATGCCCAAAAAGTATTGAAGCTCTACGAGGCCTTAGAGGAACTGGACGAGGTTTCTCAGGTCTATGCTAATTTTGACATTGCTGATGAATTGATGGAAAAACTTACCAGTAATGTCTGAAAAACGCTTGGCTTTTCACGCAACGACCATAGTGCCAAACACCTTTACGAGAAATTTCTTGAATAAATGTCGGGTATAAAGCGTAGCGCGTAAATGAAAATCCTCGGTATTGACCCGGGACTTTCGGCAACCGGCTATGGCTTTTTAATTAATGGTCGTTACAATGGCTTTGGTGTAATTAAAACAAAACCAGACCAATCTTTGGCACAGCGAATTAAATTAATCGTATCCGAAATGGACCGCATCATTCGGCAGGAAAAACCGCAGGCTTGTGCGGTGGAAACTTTATTTTTTAAGGTAATGGGTGGCGCCCGGAGTGTCATTCTGTCAGCTCATCTGAGAGGGGCACTTTTTTATCTGCTTGCCCGGCATTCAATTCCGATCGAAGAAATCACACCGGCAAAAGTGAAATTAACCTTGACGGGGAATGGCCGGGCATCAAAAAAACAAATGCAATTCATGGTCAAATCAGTTCTTGGCATCGAAGAAAAAGTTCCCGAAGATGCCGCGGATGCTTTGGCGGTAGCTTATTGTCTTAATAAAAACTTACCCGCCAGCCTATTCGGCATGCCCAAGGGTGGAGTAAGGCGATGATAGCTTTCCTGCGGGGTAAGATTATTGAGAAAGAGCCGACTGTTTCGACCATTGATTGCCAGGGCTTAGGGTTTCTTATTCATATGCCCTTATCAACCTCACAAAAGATCGGGGAAAACGGGGCAGAAGTAAATCTTTATATCGAAACAGTATTTAGCCGAGACGGACTTTCACTTTACGGGTTTGCTACCCAAGGAGAACGCGAAGTATTTAATATCATTACCGAAGTACCGGGAATCGGACCTAAAGCCGCGTTAAATCTATTGTCCCGCTTTGAAGCAAAAGAGGCAAAAAAAATGATTGCTCAGGGTAAAGTTGAAATGCTGCGCTCCATCCCCGGAATCGGTCCGAAAAAAGCCGAAATGATTGTTTTTAAACTAAAGGACAGCGTGGCAAAAAGTGATGAAAAACCGGATATCACCAGCGACGCTTTAAAAGCCTTGATTTCACTCGGAATTTCCCGAAAAGAAGCGAACGAAAGACTGCAACGAATCTCGAATCTAAGCGGCTTAAGTTTAACCGAGATATTACAGAAAGCATTGAGCGATGCAAAATGAGCGAGTAACTTCACCGCAAAGATTACAAGGCGAGGAAGTTTTTGACACAAGATTACGACCCCAAACCCTTGATGAATTCATTGGTCATGACCGCCTGAAAGAAAACCTGAGAGTTTTTGTCGAAGCGGCAAAGCAGCGAGACGAGGCATTAGAGCATGTATTACTGTTCGGTCCTTCTGGTTTAGGTAAAACGACGTTAGCTCATATTATAGCCCAAGAAATGAAATCCGAAATCAAAGCTACGACTGGCCCAATTTTGGAAAGACCAGCCGATTTAGCCGGCATACTTACTAGCCTGGAAGGTAAAGATATTTTCTTCATCGATGAAATTCATCGGACCAATAAAGTTGTGGAAGAGTTTCTATATCCAGCGCTGGAAGACTTTTGTATCGATTTAATTATTGATAAAGGACCGGGTGCGCGTTCGCACCGAATCCCGTTAAAAAACTTTACCCTGGTTGGCGCGACGACCCGTTCCGGCCTGCTTACCGCACCCCTCCGGTCAAGATTCGGCATCACGCTGAGGCTTGATTTTTATTCGGCAAAGGACCTTTTACAGATTGTAAAGCGAGCGGCACGAATTTTATCGATTGAAATCAATGACGACGGGGCAGCCGAAATCGCCGCCCGGGCTCGGGGTACGCCAAGGATTGCCAATCGTCTCTTAAGGAGAGTGCGCGATTTTGCCCAGGTGAAAGGGAAAAAAGTGGTTGATAAGGAGATTGCCGAATATGCTTTAAATCAATTAGATATTGATAAGAGCGGATTGGACGAAATGGACCGTAGAATCATTTTTCTGATTATTGATAAATTTAATGGCGGTCCGGTTGGCATCAATAGTTTAGCCGTTGCGATTGGCGAGAATTCCGAAACGATTGAGGAAATCTACGAACCATATCTGATTAAAGAGGGATTCATCAAACGGGCACACCGGGGAAGAGAAGCAACTCTTCTAGCCTACAATTATTTCAAACGGCAAATACCGCAATCTCTGCAACCGCAAATTGGGTTTTAGGACAACGTTTTATCATTTTCTTGACAATCGGAGGAATTTTTTTATATTGAAAGCAGGGCCTGTAGCTCAGTTGGTTAGAGCATCCCGCTGATAACGGGAAGGTGAGTGGTTCGATTCCACTCAGGCCCATTTTTTCTTATGCGCAAATCTACCACGATAATTATAATTGTTTTGGCGGTTATTGTTTATTTAATAACCGCGACGATTTTAGTTTCATTATTAACTGGTTCCAAAGCCGGAATTGTTTCGTTTTCAAAAGGAATTGCTTTAATCGAAGTGGAAGGGGTTATTGCGGATTCAAGGCCAGTTGTTCGTCAATTAAAAAAATATAGTAAAAATCCAGCAATTGCTGCAATCGTTTTACGGGTTGATAGTCCGGGTGGTGGAGTAAGCGCCTCGCAAGAAATATATGATGAAATTAAACGGACAAAAGAGAAAGGTAAAAAGATTATCGTTTCGATGGGCGCGCTCGCCGCTTCGGGCGGATATTATATATCGACGCCAGCCGATATTATTGTTGCCAACCCGGGGACGATTACCGGCTCGATTGGGGTAATCATGGAATTCCCAATTCTAAGTGATTTGTTAAAAAAACTCGGGGTCAAAGTCGAAGTTATTAAATCACAGGAGCATAAAGATATTGGCTCTCCCTTCCGCGAGATGTCTCCGAAAGAGAGAGCCTTATTAAAGGACGTTGTTACTTCGGTCTATGAACAATTCATTTCGGTGGTGGTAGAAAACCGTAAAATTCCAGAAGCAAAGGTTCGAGCACTTGCGGATGGTCGTATTTTATCCGGCGCACAAGCCAGGGAATTCGCACTGGTTGATACTTTGGGGTCGCTGGAAGATGCGGTAAGGATCGCCGCCGGTATCGTCGGTATCAAAGGAGAGCCACAACTTTGGCAAGAGCGAAAAAGAATTAGAATTTCGGATTGGCTTTTTGGTCGTATATTCAAAAGTCTTTTCATCCCCGAATTAAAATATATCATTGATTAACCGCGTTAGGGATTTACTGCAATTAGCGTAAAACGGGAAAGTTCCCGCCGAATTTTCCCTAAATAATATTTCTAACGGGGTTAACTTCCTGTTTTAAGGTTTTATTACTCCCCTCCCGTTCCCGTAGTGTCTCCGCTGGTATCAGTTCCGCCTAAATCACGGTACATTTTCTTAACTTCTTTATAGAGGTCTCTGATTTTAGTTACTTTTTCTTCGCTGGCGCTGGTTCTTAGATCCGCGGCCGCGGCTTTCATCTCATTTATTTTCGCAGTGATTTGGTCTATGTTTTTCCCCTGTTCGGTTAACTTTGCGGCACGATCTTCATAGCGCAGAGCATTTTTGTCCATGCGGTCCGCGAAAGTTGTGAATTCCGCAGCGCTCATTGGGTTCATTTTAGCTGAGCTGGATCCTTTTTTGGCAACAACGACGAAGACGATCGCCAGGACGACAAGGATTGCCAGAATTGCCCATATTACTGGTCTCATTTTTCCTCCTTTTTATTGTTTAGATTAAGCCCGTTAAAACCCGAGAAGATATCAAAAATTAACTTGGGCAAAATATATCTTCGGGTATGCTTAAGGGGCATTATTGATTTTGTCCGCAGCATTTTTTGTATTTTTTACCTGAGCCGCACGGACAGGGCTCGTTTCTACCGACCCTAACCGCAGCCCGTTGCGGTGCGGTTTTAGTGGGTGGCGGTTCAGATGGGCCTTCGGATGTTTGGGCGGAAACAGTTGGTTTGTAAGCCCGAATCTCGCGGGGTTGTGGTTTCCTTTCGGGGGTTCTAACTTGAGCGCGAAATAGTAGTGTTATCGCTTCTTTATAAAAATTGGGCATCGTCTCGCTCCAAAATATCCGGTCGGCTTCTTGTTTGAATTTAATTAAAGGGTCTTGCTGCCCGTAAGCCCGCAGTCCAATTCCTTCCCGCAGATCATCTAATGCGATAAGATGATCCCGCCACTTGGCGTCTAAGGTTCTTAAAAGAACAAATTTCAGTAAATCATTGAATAGCTCTTCATTTAATTCTTGTTTGCGGTCTTCAAATCGCTGCTTAGCAATTTTCATAAGTTCGTCAAAAAGCACCTCAGGAGTGATTTGTTTTTTTGTTTCTTCATTAGTTTTAAAATCAGTCAAAAAGGTCAGTTCGAATTCACCTTCAATCTCATCCCATTGCCACTCATCAGGATATTTGGATTTTGTGTGTTTTGCTAAAATTCCATCAATTATAGAACTAGCTGACTCCTCATAATGTTCAACTAACTTTTCTCCTTTAAGAATATCATCTCGTAGTTCATAGCACCGCTTACGTTGGAGATTCATCATATTATCATATTCTAAAAGGTGCTTGCGGATTTCAAAGTTACGCGTTTCGACTCGCTTCTGTGCATTATCAATTGCTTTAGTGACCCAAGGGTGTTCAATTGGTTCCGTCTCTTTTGCGCCGAATCGGTCCATAATTGCCGCAACCCGTTCCGACCCGAAGAGTCGCATTAAATCATCCTCCAACGAAAGAAAAAATCTTGATGAACCAGGGTCGCCCTGTCTTCCGGAACGACCACGTAACTGATTATCGATTCTTCTCGCTTCATGCCGTTCCGTGCCAATAATGTATAATCCGCACGGCACATCGCTTAAGCATCGTCCGGGTTCGACTTCCCAATATTCACAGGGTTCGTCGATGTGCTTGGTAATGTAACAGCCTTCACCTTTAACTACCGCTTTACCCAACTTTATATCAGTCCCTCTTCCTGCCATATTAGTCGCAATAGTAACCATTCCCGGTTCACCTGCCTCCCGGATAATTTGAGCTTCTTTTTCATGATTTTTCGCATTCAGAACTTGATGATTAATACCTCGGCGACGCAACATTCGCGACAGGGTTTCCGAAACATCCACCGATGTTGTACCAACTAAGATTGGTCGACTAAGTTTATGCCAGGATTCTATCTCATCAAGAACCGCATTGTATTTTTCACGGCGGGTTTTATATACCACATCTGGATAATCAACTCTTCGTACTGGTTCATTGGTCGGAATCGAAACGACATCGAGTTTATAGATTTCCCATAACTCGCTTGCCTCGGTTTTGGCGGTGCCGGTCATACCAGCCAATTTTTCATACATTCGGAAATAATTCTGTAAGGTGATTGTCGCCAAAGTCTGAGTCTCTTCTTGAACTCGAACGCCTTCTTTTGCCTCCAGTGCCTCATGCAAGCCGTCCGAAAACCTTCGACCGGGCATCAAACGTCCAGTGAACTCGTCCACGATGATAACTTTACCATCAGAAACGATATAGTCAACATCTTTTTCAAACTGGGTGTAAGCTTTTAATAGTGTATCAAAGGCATGCAACTTTTCAGCTATTTCGGAATAACGTTTGTGTGCTTGATCCTCTTCATAAACTTTTTCCTTTGGGGCGAGCTCGGCGTCTTGTTCAATTTTTGCCAACTCGATGGATAAATCGGGCAGGACAAAAGCAGTCGGGTCATTGGGCGCTAATACCTGCCGTCCTTTTTCGGTTAAGTCAATGGTATGGTTTTTTTCATCAATGACAAAATAGAGTTCATCATCGATATCGTGGAATTTTTTGTCTCGGATAAATTCCAATTCTTTTTTTTCAATCAATTTCTTAATTCCTTCTTCCTGTTCGATTTTCAACAACTGCTTATTTTTGGGCATACCACGCCGTGCCTGTAATAGCTTAACGCCGGCTTCATACAGTTTATTTGCCTTGAGTAGTGACTCTGCTTCATCAATTATTTTAGCAACTAAAGGGGTTTGCAATTGATATACTCTTTTTGCGAACGGATTTAACTCGTCGAAACTACGCTTACGGACGTCCTCTGGAGCTACTTGACCAGAGATAATTAGAGGTGTCCTTGCTTCATCGACGAGAATCGAATCAACCTCATCCACGATGGCATAATAATGCCCTCTTTGAACCTTATCTTCCCAACGAACCGCCATATTATCCCTAAGATAGTCAAAACCAAATTCGTTGTTCGTACCATAGGTGATATCGGCACTGTAATGGGGTCGGCGTTCCTCGGGCATCATTGCTTGCTGTATACAACCGACGGTTAGTCCTAAAAATTCGTAAATCTTACCCATCCATTCCCGGTCCCTGCGCGCTAAATAATCGTTCACCGTAATGAGGTGCGCCCCGCGTTTGGTTAAAGCGTTTAAATATAAAGGCATGGTGGCGACCAAGGTTTTCCCTTCGCCAGTCTTCATCTCAGCAATTTTACCTTGGTGGAGGACTATCGCGCCAATCAGTTGGACATCAAATGGAACCATATTCCAAGTTGTTTCGATATCGGATACCGACCATTTTTTACCTAATAGACGGCGACAAGTTTCTTTAACTAAAGCAAATGCTTCTGGTAAAATTGCCTCTAACGATTCACCGTCTTTAATTCGAGCAACAAATTCTTCGGTCTTTTTGGGAAAGTCATTCTGGTCTAAATTTTTAAACGATTCCCAGATTTGATTAATTTCTTCGACAAGGGGCCAAAGATGCTTCATCAATCGCTCATCTTTGGTTCCAATGAATTTGGCGATAAGTTTCTCTAACATTTTACTTTAGCTGTTTTTATTTAAACGCAACAAACGACGACCCCTCTGGAAATGTGCCAGAAAAGTGACGCAACCAACAAACTGAGTGTGTCACTATTTATAGTTTAATGAATAAATGCAATTTGTCAAGAGAAAGAAGATGCATAAGAAATTAACCCAGAGCTAAAGAAGTGCTAAGAAGATAATCTTAACGCTATTCCTATAAGGTAAAAGTTATTCTTTAATTTAAAGCCAATCCGGCTTTTGAATATAAGTGTGGGGTTGACTTTTGACCATAATTATGTATAAATAGATAAAATGATTACACTTGCCAAAAAAAGAATTAGTGTAACTGGTAGTAAAGGTTTTCTTGGCTTCCATGTTATTGAAAAATTACGATTGCGCGGGTGTAAAAATATCTTTGAAGTCGATATTGACTGGTATGATCTCCGAAGCGCCGCCGATATTTTAAAGATGTATAATGAGACGCGACCGGATATTGTTATTCATCTTGCCGCAAAGGTCGGGGGAATTGGGGCTAACCGGGAACGACCGGGTGAATTTTTTTATGATAATCTGCTGATGGGGGTTCAATTAATGGAAGTCGGACGCCAGCGAAAATTGGAAAAATTTGTTGCTTTAGGGACAATATGTTGCTATCCTAAGTTTACCCCGGTCCCCTTTAAAGAGGAAAATCTTTGGGATGGTTATCCAGAAGAGACTAATGCACCTTACGGGCTGGCTAAAAAGATGCTTTTAGTTCAATCTCAATCGTATCGAACTCAATATGGTTTCAATTCGATTTTTTTAATGCCGGTAAATCTCTACGGACTCCGGGATAATTTCGACCCGGCAATTTCTCATGTCATACCAGCCCTTATCAAGAAATGTTTCGATGCCATGGATAGTAATTCTCAAGAAATTGTGGTTTGGGGAACGGGCAAGGCAACCAGAGAATTTCTTTATGTTGAAGATTGTGCAGAAGGGATTGTTTTAGCTACCGAAAGATACGATAAATCGGAGCCAGTAAATTTGGGCGCCGGCTTCGAAATTTCAATAAAAGATTTAGTAAATCTAATAGTTAAATTTACTGGTTTTAAAGGCAAGATTATATGGGATAAGTCAAAGCCCGACGGTCAGCCCAGACGTTCACTCGATACTTCTAAAGCCGAAAAAGAGTTTGGTTTTAAAGCCAAGATGCCATTCGAGCTGGGATTGAAAAAAACCATTGACTGGTATTGCGAGCACCGCCGTGCAGTTAAATAAAATCGAAACAACTTTAGTCATATTAAATTACAACGAAATCGAAGCATTAGGAACCATTTTCGATAAGATACCCTTAAAACAAATAGATGAAACTTTTGTCGTTGATGGTGGTTCAACCGATGGTTCGGCTGAATTTTTTAAAAGTAAAGGTTTAAGAGTAATTACTCAGGAGAAAAGAGGTCGCGGCGAGGCATTCCGCATCGGTATCAAAGAAGCTAAGGGTGAATATGTCGTATTCTTCAGTCCGGATGGAAATGAAGACCCAGCTGATATAGTTAAATTATTTAATTTTTTAAAGTCGGGTTCCGATATGGTAATCGCCTCCCGATTTTTACCCGGTTCGCGAAACGATGAAGATGATATGGTCTTTCGTTGGCGGGCTTGGGTGAATCGCTGTTTTTCGTTTATTGCTAATTCGGTCTGGAAAGGTAAAATAACTGATACAATAAATGGTTTCCGGGGAATCCGAAAATCAGCCTTTCTGGCAATGAAACCAACCACCGACGCTTTCACTATCGAATATCAGATGTCAATCAGGGCTTTAAAGCTTAAAATGAAAGTTGCTGAAATCGTCACTTACGAAGGCGACCGAATTGGAGGTTATGTGAAAGCAAAATCAATTCCTACCGGTATTAGATTTGTACGGTTTTTGATTAAAGAACTTTTTACTGGGCGTCGCTTTTAACCGCACCTCTTTTCTGAATTAATTAATTTTGAGGGCAATCTCAGGATATTTTTAAAATAAAAGGTTACTTAAAAGTAACGCTAAAACGACCCAAAATTTCTTCTGTGTATTTGAAATTAGATACTTATTATGCCTAATAGGCATATAATAAAGTGTACTGCCAGTATACTCAAAATTGACCCGATTTTTCGTCTATCGTTTTGGTCGTCCATCACTTATCGTAATTTTCCCTTAGGGAGGGGGTACCACCCAGGGGGTGACCCCCTAAGTGGCTTGGGGAGTTGCCTCGTAGGTCGCTTCCTAAGTCACCTCCTAAGTTGGTTAGGGGATTGGTTAGGGAGCGGGTTGGGAGGCGGCTTCGGGGACAACTTGGGGAGCAGCTTCGGGAGTTGGTTGGGGAGTAACTTCGGGGGTAGACTCGGGGGTAGCCTAGGGGGCAACCTACGGGGTCGGTTCGGGAGTAGACTCGCCCGATTCGGGTAAGCAACCTGGGGAGTTGGTTCGGGGGCTGGGTCATCTCTTTATTTTACTTCACTAGCCACTAACCACTATCCCCTAAACACTGTCCTTTCGGGGGTTGGTTAGGGAGCAGGCTTCAGATTAAAAATTTGCTCCAAAATGCCCCTTATTTTTTCTGCAATAGGTATGAATCGTGATCCAGGAATTGTCCAAATTCTTAAATTATGTTACGCCCTTATTTACTAAACTTCCTGTAATATATAATCTTCTTTTGGTGTTCTTGAATAATATGATGCAATTTTTCCGCGCAATTCCGATCTTGTTTTAACTGATAATTGTAAACATTTCGCTTCTAAAGGGGCTTGGATTGGATTTAGTATAGCATCACAATTTAATCTATAAATATTTCTAAAATCAATCATATAATAATAAGTTTCAAACTTCCCGAGTTTTTTTGAATCGATGGTATACTTTGGGAATATGTCGTGCTTTTCATAAACAAAAAATTCAACCAAGGCATAAGTATTACTTTCTTCCAAACGTCTTGTCTGTTCACCTGGACTTAATTTAACCCATTCTTCTGGTGGAGTTGCTTGTTTAGGGTCCATTTTGAGATTTATCCGTGTCATATCCTCGACAAAATATGGGTTAGAGTAAAATTTACTTTTTAATTTGATTAAAGGTGTCAACGAAATCATTTTTTCACCTATTGAACAACAAGGTGTGATCACAACTGAAAATTGCGGGTGAGAAATATCGATGGTATAATCATTATTTTGATTTTGAGCTTTTGAAATGGGACCCTTAACGTTAGGAATACTTGATATATATCCTCTTAAGACATCTCCAAATCGTAATACTTTTTCTAATTCCTTTTGATAGAACATAGTCAATCCACATCTTCACGATAAAATTGATCTACATCATGATACCCTGAGGGGGTTACTTTTTGTTTATACGATAAAAAATCTTTATTTATTTTTACTTCTATTATTTCTTTGAACTCATTTGATAAGGTTAATTTTAATTTGATTTCATATTTATCAAACGAATAAGTAACAATCTTATAACCTTCAAGTTCATCAGAACTCCCAGTAGACGGGCCCGCCCCTTCTTCATGTTCGTCGGAAGCAAGTTCCATATTTAACCTTCCTTTTGCTTTCGCATATATTCATAAACAGGGTCTTTTATTGTTTTTTCATACTCTTCAATTATAATTGAATGCAGATGGTCAGTTACTTCCAGATAGTCCTTCGCTTGAATATTTATAGCAAAAGCATCATAATCCAAAACCAACAGACTTTTTTCGTCTTTTATTTTTAGAGCCTCAATATAACGCAAGAAATATTTCCCTTTTTTAATAACTGTTTTAAAGTCCATCTCATCAACGTCGGTCAGATTAAATCGTTCAATCGGGAAAACTGAATTATAATAAGACTTAAATGTAGAATTGTCTTTTTTAGGTAGTGGACATTCATCGATATATCTAAAGCCAATTCGATTAATAATTGGGATTGATATAACATCAAAAAAGTTATCCAATATAAACTTTATAACATCTCTAAATTTATCCGCCCCATCTAAATTATAGGTTTTGTGGTATTCTGAACTTATAGTCAGGGAGTTGGTTTGTACATTGACTTTATAATTTTTGTCTGATTTAAATTGCCATATCTTTCTAACCACTTCTTTTTCTAAATCAATGGGAATTTCCACTGGTTTCAGCTCAGACCCTATATCGGCTAATACTATCTGTCTTCTTAATATAAGGGATGAATTAGGAAAAACCCCCATAATTTTCGCTTGCAAGTCCCCTATTTTATTTTCTATATAAAACAAATTTGGATATCGAATCTGAAATACAACCTGCTTTGCGGTTGGATTAGGAAAAATCTCATTAATACTCATTTTTTAAAGCGTCATTAATACATAGCTGTACTTACCAAGTAATTTTATTATTCCTTGGTAATTTACTATGTTAATATTAAGACTATTAGTCATACTGTCAACAACTTTATTTTAAACAATATTCGTATCAACTTTTACCGGCAAATCAATCGGTTTTGGCTTTTTCAAAGCATTGCGCCTCTGCCTGTGCGGAACACGCAGACAGGAAACAATCAAATTCAATAAGAGCATGATGGCAACTACGAGCAAAAATATCCAACGCCTCTTTGCATAATCTAATTTTATTAAAACTTAGGGGGGTCAGCTATGGGGTCACTTAGGAAGTAACCTGGGGGCTACTCCCAAGTCGCTTAATGATTAACCGTAATTGGTAATTTCAAATACAAAAAGCAAACATTTATCCTTGCAATATTTTTTAATGAGCCTTTTGCCGAAACTTCTTTTACCGCCATGATTAATACCACTACTATGCAGCAAGAGTATTAACCACTTCATCCCGCCCTTCTTGGATTGACCGCAGAAAGGAAGGGCGGGATTCATTCCATTCACAACCATCAATCGGACAGCACCAATCTTTTCCTTCGGGTGGTTTGGGATGAGTTTCGTAGTTATGCTTATGACGATGCCAGATTTTACAATGCATCGTGTAAGCGTCGAATGAGTTGTTCGCAAATTCGACCTTGAAATAAGCATATTTCGAATCAATCCCGCGTGGCACTTCAACCAAACTCTTAATCGCTTCGTAGACATCAGTATCGGACCGTTGTACGTCTAATACGACTTCCCCGTCATTTGAGAGCATAAATACACCTGGTGTATGCTCGGTGACATAGTAATCCATCCATTCCAGTCTTTTGAAGTTTTCCATCTCTCCTCCTTAACAGCTTACTAACAACTGAGTTTTCCGAAGAACCGAACCGGTATTCCGAACCTTCCGTCTTTCTTCCCAAGCACAGCCCAGCACCGGACAACCCCAGTTTTGACCTTTAACCGGCTCCGGATGTAACCCGCAGTTATAACGATGATACAATTGACAATGGTATAGAAATGCCTCAATCGAGGAATAAGCCGGCTTAATAAAATAGAAGTTATACTTTCTCTTCAGCTCGAATAACCGATTACTTAAATGGGCGCCAACATTAGCATCCGAACGACCAATCTCGTCAATAGTTTGACCATCTCTCGAGAATAAATATACTCCCGGGGTCTGCAACATACCCCAAGCACAAACCTCTTCTAAGGCTTCGATTTTGTTTAGTTCGTCTTTCATTTCTAACTCCTTTCTTGTTGTTTCCATGCCCATTATATATGCAAACACCATGCCAAAGATGCGTATTTAATAACACCTTATTTATCAAGAACTTATAAAGGTAGTTTCACGGCTGCTCTCTTGACCGTCCCCAATTCGGGACAGTTTGTGCCAAAATTGGGTCAGGTGAAAAATAGGGTAATTTGCCGCCCCGATTCGGAGATACAAAGAAAAAACTTCTGAACTTCGAAAATTCCGACTCTCGTGAATTCGGAGCCTCTGTGGCTAAACTTTTCTGATAGATTGTTTACGAAAAAGAAAATATAGATGATTTATATCGCTGAAATCATTAAGAAATCGCTGAAATAAAGATAGCTTTTTAACTTGTAGGTTTTCTGTTGACAGTTGAAAAAGTAACTGTATATTTTAACCGTTTAAAACAATTATTGTTTTTAACCATGGACTTTAATCAAAAAATTAGACCCAAGAAATTTACCTCAATTATCTTAGCAATAATTTTGCTTGCTTTCTTCGTTTTAGCTGGAATATTATTAACGCCTTTGATGTTGGATTTTGTTAAACACCCGGACCGATTAAGACAATTAGTTTTAAATGCCGGTATCTGGGCACCGCTGGTGATGGTCATTATGCAAATTATCCAGGTAATAATTGCACCAATGCCCGGGCAAGTGGTTGCTTTTATAAGCGGATATATCTTCGGCGCTTTTAAAGGGACGGTTCTGAGTATGATTGGGTTAACGATTGGGGCAATAATTGCGTTTCTTTTAGCTCGAATGACCGGACGGAAACTCTTAAGGTATTTTCTTCACGAAGCCGCTTTGAATCGATTAGATACCTATACGCTAAAACAGGGTCCTTTTGTGTTGTTTCTACTGCTTCTGATTCCAAACCCACTCGGCGACGGCGTGTATTATCTGGCGGGTCTAACCAATATCCCTTTGTTATTCTATATTATTTTAGTTATGATAAGCAGATTTCCATCTAATGTCGTAAATAACCTGATTGGTGCGAAAGTTACAAGTTTTAATATCTATCACTGGCTAGTCTTTGGTTTAACAATTGTAATACTTGCTTTACTTTATTACCTTTATAACAACCGCATCGAAGAGATTTTATTGCGGTTTGCTAAAATTAAAGACCCGGCTAAACCGAGATAAAAATTATTTTTAAAATAGTTTTTACTATTGACAGTAGAGCTTATTTCGCTATGCTGATTTAGGATGGTTGTGAGTCTTATTATCATTGCAATTGTTGCAATTTTTGTAATTTTGGGTCTCCGCAATGGTTTCATTAGGTGGATGGGAGTAACCCTGGGGATAATAGTCGGATTTTGGATGGCTTCCCAAAAATATTTCATCTTAGAAAAAACTTTAACGGGGCTGGTCCATTCTCAGTATCAAGCACATATTATCGGTTTCTTCACTGTCTTTTTACTTTTCTTTTTCATCATCATTCTGCTTGGCTATCTTTTAAGCAAGGTTGTGAATTTATCCCTATTGGGTTGGCTTGACCGACTGTTGGGTGCCGTTTTTGGCTTGGTGGCGAGTTTGATTTTGGTCTGGTTGCTTTTAGTCTTAGCCATCACAGTTCAGCCCCGTAGTCAACGCAATTTGTCGAAATCTCCGTTAGCACCAAAAATTCTCGAGGTCGGGCAGCGAGTGTCTGGACTGCCGCTTCGTCAAAAAGTAAGTAAAAAATACTTGACATCAGCACCCAAAACTTTATTATTAAAGCCACCAGTGATTTTATATTATATTTCTTTAAATAACAATCTTAATATTTGGCGTAATAAAGAATTTACGCCACGAAAGGAGGCATAATGAAAACATTTGCCGCAATCTGCCTGATAGCAGTAGTCGCATTCGTTTTAAGCTGTCAGGAATCAGCCGCAACTAAGGCGGAAAGAGAACAGATGGCTGCCCAAATCAAGACGCTGGAAGGAAAAGTGACCGAACTTGGCGCTAAGGTCGAAATGATGACCGCTGAGTTCGCGAAACACATGACTGATTTCCATACGAAAGCTACGAAGCCGGCAGCGATCAAACCAACGCCTGGTAAACCACCGGCTGGTAAACCACCAAGGACTGGGCGCTAATAACCGGAAGGAATAAAATGAAAAAGACTCTTGCAACTCTTTTAAAATTAAGCAGTATCTGCTTTCTAGCACTCTTCTTAATTCGCTGCCCAACAAAAACCGGTAGCGAACCTACAAGTGTGGCATTAGAAGCAGCGACCGACAGTACGGTCAAAATAACCTGGACTGCACCTTCAGAAGGTAATCCTGATAAATATATCATTCAGTTTAAGGAAGTAGGTGGAAGTTGGGATGATGTTGCCGAACCGGCTGGCACTGCTACCGAATATACCCATGACCCTGCCGGCGTGACTGGTGATTATAAAGTTGTTGCGAAATTTAGTAGCAACGAATACGAAAGTGACGAAGTGAGCACAATACCTGTCCATAACGCCGCGGCTTCGGTATCTGAGTTAAATGCCACCGGTAATAGTGGTTATGGCTGGGAACGAACAGGATCTGGTTCGACCTACTCAATGACTATAGCCGGCAACGCGGCTAATGTTGACTTTTATATTTCTGATTTTGCCGCGGAGTATGCTGGTCCTACTTACTCAGTAACTAGTCCAGATTTGGGACCAAGCGACCCAACTGGAGTCGTACCTGCAGGCGGCTGGCGAGTTAATGGAATTTCTACTAATGCCGTAAGCGAACAAGGACCTCTACCTGCACATATCACTGGAAATTATGTAAGCTACACCGATATTTCAACTGATCCAATTCTTTTAGGAGTATGGACTGCTGATGGTTACTTTGCATTAGTAAAAGCGAGTGGAGTGAATACTGGCGCAGGGACTGTTCAAATCGAAACCTGGTTCCAGAAAGTAAGTGGCTTAAGACTGATTAAGCACTAAGCCACAATTAACTGAAAAGCCCTGAGGTTAAACTCGGGGCTTTTTTATTTCGGGAAACGCCCCATTTGACAAACTTA
>Ga0315296_10000115_pt1 | contig 78982 bp, 139 predicted proteins | sample YL17G14_18_MG_FD_203921 | JGI IMG/M metagenome (GOLD analysis project Ga0315296, IMG submission 203921) | Sediment microbial communities from Yellowstone Lake, YNP, Wyoming, USA - YL17G14_18 | ecosystem: Environmental > Aquatic > Freshwater > Lake > Sediment | place: USA: Wyoming | collected... | reverse complement strand
AAATCCTGGCGTGCCACCGTTTTAGGCTTCCAAATGGAGTTATGGAAGCCAACCCGCTTTGCGAAATTAGGAGATTGGAACTAAAGTTTTTTGTGCACGCAACCGCTTTCTCCCCCTCTACAGTTCTAGTAGCTTATAGTATCCCTTGCATGTTTCTCTTCCTTTCTACGGCTTTTTTTATTGTGGTCTGTTTCGTCTTCGTAGCCATGTCTTTGCCTCCATCTTTTATACACTGCCTTATAGTCGAGCCAAGCGATGAAACATCCCCCAACACATTCAAAGATAATAACTGCGGGGACGAAGATTTCTGGGAAAGAACCGTATACCCAGAAAACCACTACAGGAATGACTGGGAAATACGCTACATTAGCAAGAATGGCTAGAACTAGGATTAACGTTTGATTATGAATTATATGTCTATGCTCGTCGTATATGCTTCCTTTTCCACTCATTTTGTTTCACCATTATTATAATTACTCAACAGAAAAAGGGGATGTTGGCGTTTGGATTCGCAGCCAAAGCTACCCTGTGATAATCCAGCCCATCACGAGTATGCACTTAACCGCAACGCCAATCAGGCAAGCAGAACTTATAGCCAACAGTTTCCAGTTCACTTTTATCTACCTCTTTTTCTTTTCTTTGTTCTCTTTCTGCCCCTCATTAGGGCTAGGCGAGAACACGCCTCCAACGGATTACCGTTGGCTTGGAAAAAGGTTGAGAGTTATTGCTTGCTTCTTGTGCTCTTCTCAGAGTACATTATCATCGCAATGTCCTCGAAGAGTTTTATGTCGTTTATGTAGTACCCTTCAAGGTCTTGAAGTGCCTCGTTTATTTTTTTCTCCACGTCTTCCGGTGTGAACTTGTACTCTTCTACTTTGAGGTCTATTATTCTAACTCGCAACGTCCTCACCTCTTTTTGCTTTTGTTGAACCTGCAAAGAGCGCAAATCATAGCCGAGTTCTTCGGCGATGTGCACTTGCCGTCTTTGATTTCGACCTGATAAGGACTGCACCGAGTTATTTCACTCTTTTTTGGTTTGCTGGTCTCTTCCTTCTCTGCAGGCTTCTCTTCAACTTCCAATTTATTCTCCACTATCGACCACCTCCAATTTTTTCGCAGTCCCGCCGCACTATGCGTTTCGTGGCCCGCCCGCCTTGCGATAGCGAACACTCGCTCGCGCGCCGCTGGAGACAACCACGACTCGGTGCGGTTTCGGGGCGTATTACCTCTCTAAATATTTTATTATCCATCTTCCACTGCTCTATGTAATCGCAAATCACTTCGTTCTGGCCGTCTACGTGAATCCACGCATAAGGCATCGGTTGCATTTCGCCTATTCTCTTCGGCACTGTTCTCAGTGTCAACTCTCTTTCAACTTGATGGAAGAACCTGAAGAGTTCTTCAACTATGTGAAGTGTTCTCAGCCTTGTGAGTATCCGCTGGACTTTTGCGTAAGTCATTACTGCTCCAAATATTGCGTGCGCGTGAAAAGCTTTCATTCCGTCGAGAGTCATGTACCCTCTCCATGGACTCTGCATTATGAGCAGGTCTCCACAAGAGTATTTTCTCGTTACCCCCTCCGCTATTTGAGTGATTCTGTGCATGTCGAAGCAGTCAAAGTCGAGCAGCAGGCCTTTTTGGGTTGTAAATGCAAGTAACGGCACGGCTACGCCAGTTGTCTTATCCTTCTTCTCGCCCGCTCTCTCGCCATGAGCATTCTCGCCACTCTTTCCGCGCCTTTCTCCTCTTCCTTGTATTTTCTGCCCTCTGGTCTCCAACTATCGAACTTCCCCCTCACTCCTTTTCTCTTACTAACCTGGGCTATTTCTATAATGCCCTCGTGCTCTATCCACTTTCCTCTCAACAAGTGTGACGGGTCTAGGAAGAACTGATAGTAATAGTTCTTCGGAATCTGGCCCTTGTAAAGCCGGTCGTACACGGCTTTTTTAATCTCGTAAATCTGATGATTGGTGTAGTCTCTGTTGTCCCAGACCACGTCGAAAGAAAACTTTTGTCTCTGGCCGTTTATTATCGCCATTCCATATATTGACCATATTCGAGCTTTCGGGTTAATCTCAAACGTCATTCTTTTTGCGGCGTCGCCCACGGCTCTAATTCTCGCTTGCCTTCTCCTTTCCTCTGCAATCTTATCGAACTTAGGCACAGGCCGGCCTTTTGCTTTCACGAGCGGCTTTCTTTTGCCGAATTTATACTGCTCGAACCTGGATTCGGCCATGCTTTCTCACAATCCCGCGCAGCATTAATCATGGGAATAGGGATTAGCAACATGCTCATCGCAGAGGTCGCTACTTCGCTCACCCAATCGCCGCGTTTCGGTGTGATTTTATTAGTTTGAATATAAACCGTCTCTCTCCAAAATAAAAAAAGTTGGGCGACGGCATGTGAGCCGTCAAATAGTCTCTTGTCTACTCTTCTGGCGCTTCCAACTGCAGCTCTTTTGCCGCGTCTTCTAAAGACATATCTGCTTTTTCCGCGAACTTTTTGAGGTAGTCAAATTGATTGTCGTTGAGGTTATAGCGCTTTCTAACGTCGCCTTCTTTGCCTGCCGGTTCACGACTTTCAGCTGCTACTTTTTTTTTTGCCAGGGCTTGGGCTTTACAGGCTGCGGTTTGTGAGGCGGCAAGTGTATTCAGAGGCCTTGTATGGAGTTATGGTTATTAACTGGTTAGTCCTTATTTGACGTTCTTCACCGGTTATGAGGTCTCTTACGAACAGCACGTTCCCATTTCGCTTGGTTATTTCCCCGAAATGGGTCATGCCGTCGTTTTTGTAACTTGCGATATGCCCGGTGGATAAAGTCTCTTGATTCGTTTCCTCTACTCTGTGTAATTCACGCAGCGAAGAGGGAACTCGTTTACACTCCGTTTCCTCAACCGCTTCTCCTTCTGCCTCGGCTTCTGGCTCTGCAGCTTTCTTCTTGAAAGGCGACCACTTTTTGATTGGCTTTGCTGGCGCTGCCGCAGTTTTTGCCGGCTTTTCTGCTGCTGCTTTGACTCCGCGTCCGTATCCTTCGAGAGCTTCTGGCGCGTGCTTCTCTAGGTACTTTTTCATCATCCATTTGCGGCCGTGCGTAAGGTCTGTCGCGTTAAGCGATGCGAGCGGAATTCCGTGAGCCGTAAAAACGTGCTCTGCTGCTTCCCCGACCTTGAAAACTCCCTCGCCGCAAACTAGACATCCATAGCCGTTATTCTCTTCGTCCCATTGAAGGTGGACTTCGCCCTCTTTGACTGCAATAGGCGCTCTCGCTCTTGCTTGAGCTGGAACTGCTCTTGGTCTCGCTGCGGGTAATTCGCCGCCTAAAAGGCCTTGCAAAATTTCGACAACTTGCTGTAGAGCTGCTTTTTCGTTCTCTCTCATTTTTCTCGTTTCTCCTTTTTTGTTCGGTGCTGTATGGTGTAGCGAAACTAGTATTTAAAGTTTGCTGCTATTTCCGCCACGAAGGCTTTTGCTCACTTGGTTGTGGTGGTTGCTGCTCACCCTGGAAGCCGCCTTGCTCGCGAGGCATCTCTGCAACGTATGCTAAGAACTGTTCAAGCTCCTGTGTGTTTTCGCCAGTTACTTCTATCTTAATGAATCCCAGGTCTATCTTAAGTGTCTTTCCTTGTATGTCTATCTGGTCTGCAGAAACTGGAATCATCGCGCTTCTGCCCCAGCCGCCGAGAGTAAGTGCCGCGAACGTGCCCTCGAATTTGCTTGGGAATATCATACATATTGCGCCAGAACGTCCTTGAGCGGCTACTCTTCCGCTTATCTGAGCAAAAGGTTTGCCTGTTTTTTGACTCTCTTTTATGACGAAAGTTGGCGGGCCTTGCCGTCTTTGTTGGTAACCGCCGCCTCCGTATCCGCTCCTTGGCTGCTGTGGTTGTTCTGCTTGTGGTTGCTCTGCTTGCGCAGGCTTCTTCCATGCTTGTTGCTTTTTAAAAGTCATTCTTCATTTCTCCTTTAAAACGGTACATATTAAGAATGCACACACGTATATAAACATTACTATTAAAAAAAAGAGGGTTATACGAGCCTTTTGAGCTCGTATTCGCTGAGAGGTCTAAGCCCCATTTTTGCTCTCGTCTCGTTTACGTACTTCAATCTTCGCTTGTCCGGGTCTGTAAGTCTAGGCGCTCTCATGCCCAGGCTTTTGAGCTGCTTCTTTATCTCAGGCCTTTCGTGTTTTCTGTAGTGGAAGTTAGAGGTAAGTTTATCGTACATTGTTACTTTGTCCAGCAGCCGCATATCTTCCTTGTCTATTCTTTTGATTTTTCTTCGAAATTCGCCAGTCGCTATTTGGAGAGCCTTGACTGCCTTTTTGTCTCTGTTTAGCATTATGCAGTTGTCGGGAGTGCATTGATTTTTGTTCTGCACGCGGCCCTTGCAATTACTCTTACATTTGAATACTTTGAAAGGCGTAAATCTCTTCTCTGATTTTATCTTTTCGAACTCCGCCTGCGCTTGCAGTAGATTTATATCTTTTCGCTTTACCATTCCACGAAAGCCCCCTCGTGGCATGTTGGACATCTCCAAATAGTCATATCTTTGTTGAGGCATAAGCAAGCTCCGTGTTCTTTGCAATAGACCGTTTCTATGCCGTTCTCTTGTCTGAACCAGAACACTTTGCCTTCCGTAACGCTATGCAAGCCATCTTTGACTGAAGAGTTAAAGTTGGGCATGTCTGCAATATCTAATAGTCTTTTAGGTCTTTTTACCATCCGCCTCACATCCGCACGGTTATACTATATTGTCGTTGCACGTATTTATAATTTTCGATACTTCTTTTACTATGATTGAGAAGCTGACTGCATAGCTTCTGAGCATTTGCCTGCCCTTTTCAGTTATTGCATAGCGCTTTTGGAGCCTGCCGGTTTCAATATTTTTCTCAACGAGCTTTATCAGCCCCTGCTTCTCGAATTTTGCTATCATTGGATAAATCGTGCTCGGGCCCTCGTAAACCCCATATCGCCTGCGGAGCTCTGTTATTATCCCGTAACCGTGCATCAGTTCACTCGATAGCATTGATAATATGATTGACTCTAGGTTTTCATGCACGGCCTTTTTATTCTCTGAGCGAAGCGAAGAGAATTTATTCTCGCTCATGCTTTTCACCTCCGCAAGACGAATAAGTCGTTCTCTGTCCTGAGCTGAATCTTTGCAATATTCCAATATTCTATCAGATATGACGCAGCCAACGTTTCAATGTTCTGGCCTTGTATAAGCTCTTTTTGCATCGGTCTGGGATTGACTCTCAGCCATAGTCTAAACTCTTTCAAATCTGCTTCCAACATTTCTACCGACCTCCTTAATACGCGCCTATTAGCTTTATGCTAATTTTTCGCGGAGCCATATTTCGGCTCATGGAATATTATGCAAATAGAAATATATAAATGTTTGCATTTGATATTCTGCAAAATAAGTTGTCTGCGAGCGGAGCGAGCAGATAAATGAACATATCTGTCATTTGTCTGCCTCTCACGGCCGGCTAGAATTAATCTCTGCCGAAGAGAAAGGAAAACCGGCCAGCCGCGAGAGTTTGCAGAGTAGTTCAAAAAAAAATGGATGGCAAAAGAAGTCTATTTCTTCTGCCATTTCTTTGGAGCTGGTTTGGCCGCTTGAGCCTGTTCTGCTGCTATCTCGGCGGATATCTTCCTCGCTTTTTTGATAACCGCGTCTGCTATGCCTGCAATTTCTTTTGTTCCTTTTGGCTCTTTTTCCTGCTTTGCCGGCGCCTTCCATTTTGGTATTGGCTTGGCTGCCGGAGCTTGTGGAATCTTTGCCGCTTTTCGCTTGGGCTCTTCTTTTGGAGCCTGAGCTTCTGCGGCTGCGCGCTTTCTTGCGAAATAGGCTGCAACTATTGCCTTGAACTTGTCTGGATGGTTCGTCCTGTAGATATAGCCTCTTACTGTTCGAGGGCTTATATCTAAAGCTTCTGCAATTTGTGGAACTTTATAGCCTTGCTTGTACAGCTGCGCTGCGTATTCGATTTTAGTCCTTGGCTCTGCGACCATTTGAGCCTGTTGTCTTTTTCCCATTTTTATCGACCTCCTGCTAATTTTGAGCGCATATATCGTTTATGATATTTTTCGCTCAAACATATTGGTAGGCCAGCTCATATATAAAGATTGCTCAAAAGAAATCTGCGAGAAAACTTTGACAAAAACAAAAAAAGATTGAGAGCGGCTGCGGCTGAAACGGCTCTTCGCCGCTCGACGAAATCCTCGGGATGCGAGAGGATTGAGAGCTTTAAGCTCTCTTACTCTTTATTACGTTTATGCTTATGCCGACGCCTGCGCCTTCCGGCCATTGGAAGCCTCCGCTGCTGTAAAGAATCGTTGATTTGCCTGTAGATGAAGGCTTGCCTTTCTCGTCTAGCAGAACCGTTATCGTCAACTTGCTGCCCTTGCGAACGACCATCATTCCTTTTTCTTCTGCCATTATATCGCCCTCCTTTTATTTGACTTCGCAAAAGCGAGCGGTTCTTTCCGCTCGCAATCGCGAGCTGAGCGCCTATAAGATATAATCTTATTTTTCGCTCGCTATATATCATGGCCAACGGCTTAATAAACGTTGCTCAAATGAATCTGCAAAAAAATTAGAAGCTTCTGAGCTCTCTGTATTCGTGTCCGTAGCCTATTCTGTCGAACCAATTTGGCTCTTTGAGCTCCGGCTCGAATTCTGCAAGTATTTCTAATTTTAACTTCTCTAGCTCTTCTGCACTTATAGGCTTTTGCTCTGCCATCCTTTTCTTAAGATTGTATTTGAAAGCGTCTCTCGTCAGTTTAGGTTGAATCTTAAATCTTTCCCAATTCAACAATTCAATTCCTAAGATACGAGCTTCTTTTTCTCGAAATTCGCGGAGAGCATAATCAAATTCTTTTAAAACTTTGTTGCGTTCCAAATGGAGTTTCTCTATTTTCTCTACAATATCTCGTTTTATATCCCAGAAGGTACAGTTTCCACATTCGCAGTAGTATGCAATAGCTCCATTTTTTGACCCATCTTCTATATGTTCGCTTCTCATTTTACACTACCGCCTATTTGCTTTATGCAAATTTTTCGGTGCATATATTGGAGACATTCTCAAATATAAAGATTTCTCTTTGATTGCCTGCAAAAAAAATTATTGTCTGGGGGCTTATTTTTCGAATCTATCAAAGTTTTCTCGTCGCCATATTCGCCACGGAGTAATACGTCCTAAATGCTCAATATCGACAGGCTTATTTTGTTCGCAACTTCTACATCGAACCATTATTGGCACGCTTGTTAGCGCTAAAGAAAACTCTCTTATAACAACGCGAGGCCCATGATGCTCCAAAGTAGTATGTCCGCATTCGAGTATGAAGTAATAGTATTGCGGATTTCCTCTTGTAGTAAGATTTGGGTTTTTCCAGATATGAATAAGTTTTCGCTTTATCATTTTTATCCTCCTGCCGCCTATATGCTATTACGGCATATTTTTCGGCAATATATTGAGAAGCATGCTCAAATATAAACTTTACTCTTTGCATTCTGCCGGCAACTTATCCGGCCTTTCTCTTATAAAGGCTGGAAACCTGAAAGACTGACTGCCGCGCCTATCGTGGTAGCGAATTTCAACGACAACTTTCGGCCTGACCCAGAATTTGACATCGCTCGGAATCCTGCCGACGAGCGGGCAGCCTGCAATCTTTATTGCCTTTAGCTTCTTCAGCAGCTTCATCTGACATTCATCGGAAAAGCCGCTCGTTTTTCCGACAAAGCGCAAATCTCTATTATCATCATACATCGCAAGAATCAAAGAACCAAACGTTTTCTCACGAGCGCCGTAACCGTTACTTACCCCTGCAACGATAACGTCCGCAGTATCGCTATCCTCGGTGTATATTCGCTTTAATTTGAGCACGTCGCGGTTTCTTGCGCCCTCGACGTATCGCCCTTTTATCATCTTCAGCATTATTCCTTCTCTCTTCTGCTTCTTAGCTTCCTTCCACATTCGGAGTTTTGCGTCCTTGCCCATGACCAGTGTGGAAGTGCGGATATGACTAAGATGCCGCGGCACTATCTTTGCTGCAACGCCGAGACGCACAATGTATGATTCATTTTTTAGGCTGATTCCGTCAATATAAAGAACATCGTGGACTTCAAGGACTTCGTTATAACCAGCTTTTGTCTCTTTAGTTGCAAGCGCAGTGACGAACTCTTCCTTTCCGTTATCTTTCCTATAAAATGTTAGCTCGCCGTGAAGGACGCATCTATTTGCCATGATTCTTCGCGCCTCTTCAACAATGCGCGGGAACCGCGAGGCGAAGTCATTTTTCCAGCTGCGGCCCATCATCGTGATTTTTCTGCCATTTTTAATAAGAATAATTGCAGTTCCATCAAACTTTATTTGCCCGCCGTATTCGCTGCTTTCAATGTCTTCCAGGCCGCCTCTCATCGCCTGCATCGGAATTATTCGCCTAATTTCACTCATATTCATTCCCCGATATATTGAATGCAAACTCAAGTATAAGGCTTGCTATTTGATTCTCTGCAAACTAGCTCGATAACACTTTTATAACCGAGCATAATTTGGACGTTCTCAATCGCTAGAAGCAGAACCATTCCTTTCTCGGTGGTAGAATAAAGTTGGGGCCTGCCGTTCAATGAAGACAAAAACCCTCGCTCAAGAAGCAAAGGAAATAATTTTTTCGTTTGTGAAAAGCTAATGTTTGCATCGCTCATTATTATATTAATGCCCGTCGGGCTCCTGCAAACTCTTAGTATGTCTGCGATTATATCGTAGTTGCTTCTTTTCATTTCTTTAACCTCCAACACCAAGAGATTGCGAGAACTTTGCAACTTCGCTATCTACGCGCTTGAAAAAGTCGAAATGTTTTTCTCTCCAATCTTTTAGAATGGCTTTCATTTTAGAATTCTCTTGAGAAAACAGAAACACCTCTTTTCTAACATGATTTAGAAACATTGTTGCGTCGTGCTCAAGTTCCTCGTCTGTTAATTTTTCTCTAGAGTATTTAGTTATGCCATCTTTTTCCTCGCAGTTAATATAGCCGCAAAGTTCGCATATTTTCAGCTGCAGCTCGCAGAGATACTCGCACAACTTTAATAGAGTTTCTCTATCTAGAACTGTCAACCTTTTTCACGACCTACTTTAAGGCCCAAGAGAATTTCTTTTGGAGCGTTTTCGGATAAATCTTTACTGCGTCCAAATCTTTCTCTTTGGCCCACTTTACGAATACTCTCGGGTCTAAATAGCTTCTTAAGCTCGTGTTGAGATTATATTCCCTCAAATCGCAAGCCAAATCAATTTCTTTTGCGAGCTTGTCGGCCGCTTTTAGGCTGGACGGAGTTGCTTTTGCTAAAAGCTCTCTCAATCGCTTCTCCTTCTTTTCTATGCTCTCAACCCAGCCTTTAGGCTGCTTGCGCTTGTGGTTCATCGCTATGGCAGCCATCATGTTGGCTCTCTTGGCCTCGTTTATCTTTGCGTACTCGTGGTCTTTCTTGGAAACTTTGCTGTTTTCCAAATATTCTTTCGCAACCTTTGTGGCAAGATAAGTCCTGAATACTTTAGCCGAAAGCCCCGGCATGGCCTCTTTCAGAAAAGCGTTCACTTTAATGGAGTTTACGCCCTCGAAAAGCATGCCGTTTTTCGAAGTTACGATGAATTCGCTCATGTTGCTTACGACTGCTTCCGGCATCTTAACTTCTTTGAAAAACCTGACGCCGTCCTTGCCTATAAAGTCAAAGCTAACAAGGTTTTTCGGGTCTTCCCATATAACAATATGGTCTTTTCGAAGCGTTGTTGCACCGACCGTTTCCGCTTCGTCCTCATCTCTCTCGTCTCCAACCCTGATTCCGAGGGTTTGTATGAGATAGCAGCACGTCGCAACTTTCCTCGTCATTAAATCTTCCGCCTTCATGCTCATTATAATGTGCATTTTCACGCCGTTTATGTTCTTCGCAAGCTCATTCGCCTTGTCATACTTGTCAACATCTTCCTCTTGTCTCATAGGCTCCGCTTCTGATATCCAAACGTACTTGCGATTATTGTCCCACTTTGCAATCCAGTAACTCTCAGGCGCCCACTCTCTCTTCGCTTTTTCGAAACCTTCTGGCATTTTTGCAGCCGGAGAAAGGTTGAGAGTAATGTCTTCAATTTTTACAGCCGGTTTCCATCGGCCTCGCAGCGGATGGTTGCCGCGGCCCATGAATATTCCGGCCGGCTCGGCCCTGTAATTCGCGAGCTCTACTTTTTTGCCGTCAACAATTGCGTATCCGTACTTTTCTTTGTTAGCCCCTGCGATTTTCTTTCTCGCTTCAAGGTCTGCCTTGCGCTCTTCCTTTGTCATGCTCTCTTTCTTTTTCTTTTGTTTTTCGACAAAGTTTTCAACGTCTTTGAAGTCAACTTCCTGCATCGTTACGCCGTTAGAAAGTCCGAAAGCTCTCGCAAAATCATAAAGAAAGTTTCTTATGAACACCTCGTCCTTCATGCAATCGAGGTGCTTCCTTTTTATGAAATTTACCGCCATCTCTTCCTGGAGCGGCATCATCTTGACTTTTTTGCCTTTTATGGTTATAGAAAGGCCAACTGGCTCGTACACAGGAAGTAAAATTCCGTTGTGCTCTAAAGTTTTCAATTTTTTATCTCCTTGTTGCAACGTTTTCTATAACTATAATAGACAGCGCCGCACTTCGCGCATTGATAAGTTGCGCGGCCTCTCACAAAGGCCGCTTTAGCTACGACTCTCCCTCCGCAAATCTTCACTTTTTTTCCTTCTATTTCTTCACACGCTCTTATAATTCTTCCACATTGTTCTGGTGAAGCATATTGAGCCAGCCTTTCAATGTCATTAATAGGTTTGAACTTCATTTCTTTCTGGCCTCCATAAGTTTGAAGTCTCCTCTTTGCATAAGAACTTCTTCAATTGCATTCCACAATTCGTCAAAATCTTTCTCGCCGTTTATTTGCAGCACTCCGTAGATGTGGTGGTTTGAGCCAAGTTTTTTCGACAAAGTTTCGTCGGAGAGCCAAACCGAGAGCGAAACAGTTGGACAGAGCTGTATCTCGAACACTCTGCCGTCTTTGAGCTTTTTGCTTATACTCACGCTCGTATTTGAGATGTTCACAATCGGCCTGCTTTCAATATGCCATCCGACAATTGGCTGCATTCTCTCGTTGTCTGAGTGTATATCTACATCGTTGCAGTTAGCTATTTTTCCGCATCTCTCGCATGTGCCTCGACTCCGCAGAGGCGAGTGGAGCTTGTCTTCCGGTTTCAAACATTTATTGCAAACAAACAATAACAACACCTGCGCAAAGGGTCGGCATACTAGTATTTAAACTTTTCTAGCGAGCTGTTTGCACTTTACGAACTTCATTTCAAAAATTCAAAGAGGTGAAAAACCAGCGAACCGCCGCGAAGCTGGAAAGCCCGACGTACTGGAGCTTTTTAATGTCCTCTTTTATTTCGTGGCCAGTGCCGTACATTCTGAACTCACGCATTTCATGCTCTGCATTTTCGGCAACCAATGCCCAAATACAAGGCGTTTCATTCTGCGTTTGAACGGTTAGAATAACGGCTCCTTTAGGCATATAGATTAATAATTTTTGTTCTGGCCGCTCTATTGGATATTTGAAAATTCTCAAAGTTTTCATTCGCATACCTCGCAAAGCTTGTGGCAGCTCACTCTTCTATGGCAACTCTTTCCTCTGATTTGCTTGCAAGAAGCTAACGCGTCTTTTTTGGATACCTTGACTTTTTTGCCTATTATATATGCAAAGCCTTTATTGACTTCTCCGAGAGTGATTACGTGGTCGTAAATCATTACAGCTTCCCCGGCCTTCTTTTTTTCTCTAATAGCTTTGCTCTTCTTCTAGCGATGATGTTTTGAGTTTCGAGAGTGCTCGGCTCTTCTCCAGTCAAAGAAATCTTTGTCAAATTCCTGTATTCTTCGAGCCATTTAGAGGTGTCGAGGCAGAAAACGTAGCTTATGACATTGCAGCAAGTATCAATGCAATCTTCAGGAAAAGCGAAGCCGATGCACTCTATTATTGGGTCTATAAGACGCTTCGCATTTATCACTATCTCTCCGCCTAAGTACAAAAACATGCCTGAAGCGTCTTCGACTTTCTTTGCGAAGAACTCTCTTTGGAAATCTTTGACTCGATTATCGAAACTTTTTCTTTCGCTCATCTTCTATCGCCGGCCTTATTCTAACAACTATTGTTTGGTGCGATTGTCTTCTCGCGCTTACTCTCCAATTGTGCCCGTCTATGAACTCATACACTTCTTTTGCAACTGCGTCAGTCAGCGCATCTTCCAAGCGAATCCTCATCTCCTCGTCAATTTCGCCGCCGACCACGTTGAACTTCACGATTGCTTCGTAAGGCAATATTTTCTCCTCTTTTGTCATTAAAGCCATAAAACCACCTCAATAAATGATATGCAAACAGCTATATAAACTTTTCTTACGAGGTATTTGCAGGTTGGGATTTCGAAACGTACTTCACTACGAGCTCGCCGCCGCAGTAAGAGCACCTACGAGATTGAGAGTTTTCAGGAAGCTCTCTTCCGCACTTTATACACACCTTCAATTCTACGAGAGTTTTCGGCGAGTACGGCTCTCCGTAATACTGCTCGTACTTTTTTGCCTTTCTTCCTGTCATTTTCCTCTCAACTCCGGCGCTTTCCACTCCTTTCCAAGCGCTTTGTAAATTTCCTCTTCAGTTTTAGAAGCGACCAATATTTTCTTGTTGTCAACCGGCAGCTCGCGCCCTTTTTTGTCTAAAATGCACCTCGTTATCACCTGCCAAAGCCCATACTGGTTCAAAAGCAGCCCCTTCTTTTTCGCGACCATTCTCAAGCCGATATTGTATTTTTGCGGCCCGGTAAGATATAAAAGCATCGCGCCCCAATTCTGCCGAGTCGCAAAATATATGTCAACTTCTACGCCGTCCACGTTGTAGCTTGCAATATTATCGCCTTGTCCAATTTTTCCTTTTTCATGCGCGGAAGCGTAGAAGATAATCGCACCCTTCATGTTTTTGCCTTTTGGAATAAGAATTATGTCGACGTCTCTTGGGTCGGGCTTGTTTCGCCTTATAGAGCCGGCAATTTCAAGCTTCGAGCTCCAGCGTGCCAGCTTTATTGCCTCTCTGAAAGCGCACGTGATAACTTTGTCCAATTTACTTTTGGCCTTCTCTTAAGACATCTGCTTGAGTGCGAACTTCTTTTACAGAAGCTCTTATCATTTCTTTCGTTTTCTCATCGACAACCTTTACCGCCGGCGGCTTTTCAAATGGCGTGATTGGAGAATACCCGTATTTGTTGCGCTTGCCGCTTAACCTCCATCTCTTGATTTTCCCCTTTTCGGCTAATACGGACAATGCTCTTGATTTATAGGTGGCGCTCCACTTCTTCATGGCCTCGTCTGCGTCAATTTCTTTCCGCATGACGTACTGCTTTCCAACCGAATTTCTTATGACGGCATTGTGTACGTCCGAGACGCAATCTTTGCTTACCGAACCAGAATCGCCAATTACGTAGCAATTTTCTGTCTCGCGAATTGTTTGTTTTGGCTTCTCTCTTCCTTCTCTTTTGTACACTAGAGAAATCGGAGCCATTGGAGTGCGAACAACTTCTTCGATTCCTAAGAATCTATACGCAAGCTCTTTGTCGCTGGTCTTCAGCTCCACGTCACCCTTTTTGATTTCGTATCTATGTTCTTCTCTCTCCGACATTTTAATTCCTCACAAAAATCGTTATATTGTTATGCACGGTTGTTTATAAACATTATTCTTTTTTAATCTGCGCTTGAAGCAGCACTTCTTTGAAAAAAATCTTTACTTCTATAGGAAGCTTTTCAAAAGGAATTACCTTTGGAAGTATTCTTCCGGTGTTCATGGCAACCATCACGTTCACGTACAAAATCTTCTCTGGCTTTTCGACGAGCTCTCTTTTACTTTCCAAGCCGGCCTTGTAATTGCGCCAGCTTTTTGCTTTTTTGCTCATATAACCTCATCTTCCCAAATCCCATGGCAAATCTCGCACTCGTAAACAGTCTTGCTTTTCAAACGCGTCACTTTTACTTTCTTGGAGCCGCAGTTCGGACAGCTCGGCAAGTTAAACACCGTTGCATGAATGTTTATTATGGTAGTTATGATTGTGGAGGTGAGAGAGGGACAAACTGGGAAAGCTCGACTCTCGGCGTGTGATATGGGAATGAACAACCCACCCAGTTTCCACCACTTTACAGTTCACCTTTTCCACCATATTATATTTTATAGATATAAAAAAGGGAATTTAGGTTTTTGGCTTTCTCTTCTTAAGGCAAGTATGGTTGAACCTGTGTGTTAACCGTATATGTATCTGGCATTATGGCATAGTGGAAGCTAATGACTATACTGAAGTCGGCCGTCGTATGTGCTGGGATTGCATAGTATGTAATGACTGTTTCGTTTTCAACAAGCCAAGATACCGTCACTGTTCCATCTGTAACTAAACTGCCTTTGCTATCTGTGACGTTCACCAGAACAAACTTGACTTTCGCTATGCCATCACCTTTGTTTTCTAGTGTGTGGTTTGCATAGATTGTGCATCCGCCGCATGTAGGAGTCAATGCTTCTGTGATAGTTTCATTGAACCGTTCGCCGTCAATCCAGACTGCTTGCTCCACTGGAACGACCGTTATCATTTGCCCATAGTAGTGGATTATTGCATAGGTAGTCAATGCAGTAGCTGTCACTATGATAGCTACTATTCCCAAGATTTTCAGTAGTTTTCGCTTGTCCATGGAAATCCCTTCTACTCTGTTGGCGAAACTGTTGTTGTGACTAAATAGGTTCCGATGGCGGCTGACTTGGATATTATCCGTATGACGAAGTTTATTGTTGTGTGTGCCGGAATCGTTAAAGTTGTTATAGTTGCTGGGTCTGGGTGTATATAGTGTGTGGTAACGTATAAGTTGATGTAGCTTATCAAGTCTGTTTCAAAGAGATATTTGTCGGGATTCCATGCAGTTAATTTCTTTTGACTAACATCATAATCTGCTGAGGGAACAAGCCAAATCTTCGCACCGTGAGCGTGAACGTAGCCATCTAATGTTGTGTAGTTATAGAAGTCTATGTTTGCATCAGGCGTTGAAGGCAAATCTATGCCGAGGTTTATACTTCCTTCCTGAATCAAGTTACCGTAACCGTCTGCAACTTTGCTTCCTATGAATGCTCCAGGATTATTTCCACCCCAATAGCCAAATCTGTTTCCAAACTCATCGAAGTCTGCGTAGTATATCAAAGAATAGTTGGTATTTTTTTGAAGATTGAAGCCTAGAAGTTTATAGTTGAATGTATATCCCACTATGTTGTATGTAAGAATAGCTTGTATGCCGTCTTTTATGATAGACCAGTTAGATTCCCCTACTTTCGGAACCTTATTTTCAAGCACCAATGTCGCACTGTTGATGAAGTAGCCCACAGCTAATTCTCCTAGTGTAGCATTAGTTGTACAATTAAAAGACACTGTTGCTGGCAAATCTCCGTAGTTTGTTATATAATGCGTTTCGTAGTATATTCCACCGCCAAACAGTGAAGCCGTAGTTTCTATAGGAATGTCCCAAGAATGTCCATCAACCTTTACTCCTTGGTCAACGCTCACATTTGTCTTAATGATTCCGAAGTATGGTAACACTGCTGCTGAAACGATGCCTACGCAAAGAATCAAAGCCAAAGCCACTAAAGCCATCTTTTTCTTTTGCATTTTTATTTATTCTCCTTTTATTATATGTTCCTTACGAGAACAACTCGGTCTGCGGAAATAGGGATGACCTATCTCCATTTCAGCCGATTTTTATCATAAAGAAAAATACTGGTATGCACCGGGGTTAATAAATGTTTCCTGCTTTCAAAAATGGGAAAAATGAGTGATGCGCCCTCTCCACGTATCGCGGCGAGGCCTTTGGACACCCCTTGGAGAGTGCCTGCAAATGCAGACGTCCCGAGTCGCACAAACGGGTTGCGAGGCACCTTGAGAGTGTTGCGCGCGCTTTACCTGAACCAGTTTCGCCGGTTTTGGGCAACACACGCGCAAAGCTCTGCCGCGCGTATCTGTGTGGGCACACCTACTCTTTGAACCTTTTGAACCTCTGCAGTATTCCGCGCATCGTCTCCATCTGTCTTCTAGCGGCTTCCGGCTCTAAAAGCGGGTCTCTTTGTGTGTCAATTATTTGCTGGAGCTCAAGCATAGCGAAAGCAAGCTCTTCAACTACGCGTTCAATATTGTCGTGGCCTGTAGTTTTTGAAAAGTCCTCGAGCACTTTTCTTGCACGAGGGCTCAAGTTCTTCAAATCAATTGTTGACATGCTCATCACTCTTTTGACTTCTTTTCCGCAGGCTTTTCCGGCTTTGCGACTTTCGTGAGGTCAATTATGGGTATAGACCCCTTGCCAATGCTCTTTGCTATTTCCTCGACGTCTACTCCGTGCTCTTTTGCTATTTCCGCGAACGCGCCGAAATTGAAACCGCCTTGAGGTGACAGAGGAATTCCGAGCAAGCTTCCTGCACCGCCGCCGCCCGAGTACACTTGTATCTTAGCTGCTGACATGGCTTTCGCCCACGCGTCAGCCTGCGCTATTTGTACCGTCTTTGACGCGTTGATAATCTCAAGGCCGATGCCCGCTTCATTGTACTTTTTCAGCGCTTCTGCTCGTTTGTCGGTGCTTTCAGCTTCCGCGAACCCTTTGGCTCTTATGACCGCACCTTCGGCTTCACCTTTGACCTTTGTGACTTTCGAATCCGCTTCACCTATTCTGAACGTCGCTTCCGCTTCTCCCTCGGCCGTCCTGATAGTCGCTTGCTTCTTTATGTCAGCCTGCCCGACTTCCAGCGTCCTTTTTGCTTCAATCACCTGTTCGTTCGCTTTTTGCGTCTCCGCAGCTATTTTTTGCTCTTTCGTCTGGTTTCTTACGCCTATAGCTTCGTCCTTTTCAAGCTGTCTCTCCCTGAAAGCCTGTTCGTTCTCGGCTATTTTGAGCTCTTCTTCTTTCTTTGCATTTGATTCAACTATGGTCGCCTCTTTGTTCTGCGCTGCAACAAGTTTTCTCGTTTCCACGTTTATGACGGTGGCCTGCCTCTCTTCTAAATCTTTGACAACGGTATAGCCTTCTAGGTCTGTGAAGTGTATCACTTCAAGCTCAACGAGTTTCATGCCCCAAGCTGACAGCTCTTCGTTTACCGCCTTTTCAACGGAGTCGCTGAATTCTTTTCTCTTTACCATGATATCAATTATAGTCCAGTACATCGACATGTTTCTCGTCACAGCTCTTATCACGTTCTGCACGTCCGAAGTTATGTCTTCGATTCGAGTGCGAGCACCAATCCTTTCGGCCGCAAGCAGCGGGTCTACGATGTTCAGCCACGAGACCACGTCACCTTCGAATTTTGCCATGTTTCTGTCTCTGAGCGGTATGTCGTCTACTGGAATCTGTACGTTCTCAATTGGTATTATTGCTCTCCGCTGTACTATAGGCCATCGCCAGTAAGAGCTTGTGTACCCTTCTCTTGTGCAGTACACTTTCCTGCCCTTGCCCCTGCTGACAACAACATGCGCTTCGTGCGGCGGGACTACTGTGTAAGCACTTGCAAAGAACCCGATGATGCCAAGTATTGCAATTGCTATCGCTATCACTAGAAAGTATATCTCCATCTCTAGCATCTTTTCTCATCTCCTTTTTTTGTTTCTTTAAAAGCGTAATATTGGTATGCATTCATGTATATAAACATTACTCAGCCTCTTTGAGCGGAGCGAATTGCTGAGCTTGCTCAGCTTGAGCCTTTTGACCCGGCGAAGCATGCAAGAGAAAAGAACAACAATAAGAGGCAAATGGCCAGACCAAGACCGAAGATTGTGCTGAAAGCTGCGAGAGTGTTGCGAAGTTCAACGGTAGCAGCGCCCTGATTTTGAAGCTCTATGACGTTCATGTTGGACAGTATCACTACAATCACGTATATGACAAGTGCCGAAAGCATTGAAAACGCGGAAGAGACGAACCACCAGACGCGCGAATTATCCACTTTTTCCAAGCCTCCACGAGAAGACCTCACACGCAGCCATTCCCAATATGCCGTAAATTGTGATTGTAAAGCTCAAAGGCGAAATGTTGAACGGCAGCTTAATCGCTTCTGAAGCGTCGCCGAACATCATAGCAATTCCGAGTATGAACACTCCGAATAGAATTCCCTGCACGACTCTGATGACGACAATCGCGTTTTTTCGAGCGAAGCTATCTTCTTTTGTATCTTGCGCCAAGCGCATCACCTCCTTTAGAAAGTGAAATATTTCGCTGTAAAAGGCCGGAACCTTCTATTTATGATATCGTAATTGGCTATCAAGAGGTGCGTCTCTCTGCCGCACTTTTCTCCAACACCTTTAGAGGCCATCGTTTTCACGGTCTCAACTCTCTTTTTGAAATAATCTTTGAACAGAATGTCTATTAAAGGATGGTCGTCGTAAGTGATGAGAAATTTGCCGGCGATTCTCTTCATCACGTCTGCAAACTCCATGTGGTCTTTCTCTTCAAAGCTGAATTCGTAAAGGGACGGCCCTCCACGAACGTACGGCGGGTCTGCATATACAAAAACGTCTGGAGCGTCGTATTTCTCCAAGCACTCCTTGTAATCGAGGTTCTCTATTATCACGTGCCGCAGCCTGTTAGCAAACCACTCCATTTCTTTAGAAGCGTGCGGCTTTGCGACGTAACCTACGGCTTTTGTTTTGCCAGACCAAGTGTTCGTGATGAGGTAATAATACATCGCGGCGCGCTTTATCTCGTCTGTTTCCTTGATTATTTCGCGTTTGAACCTGGCGAAGAGCTCTCTGCTGTTTGGCATTAGCGATATTTGACGCTTGAACTCTTCGGGGTGCTCTCTCAAGACATTGTAGAGGTTTATGAGCCTATTATCAATGTCATTTATCACCTCGACTTCGGAAGGTGCCTTGTTAAAGAAGATTGTGGCACCACCCGCAAATAACTCTACAAATGTCTTGTGAGCTGGAATCAAGTTAATCACGTGCGGCAGGAGCGCGCGCTGCCCACCGGCGTAGCCGAACGCTTTCCTAAATTTCATTTCGCTTTCTCACCTTCAACTCCAACACTTTTTCTAAGATTTCAGCTTCCCTTTCTATTTCCAATAGTTGAGGCGTTATTGGAGAGGTGTTAAATCTGAGAAATTCAACGGTTCTCCTTGATAACATTGCCATCTCTTCTTCATCTATCTTAGGAAAGCCTTTGAAACGAAACAGTTCCTTTGTCAACTCTAACCTGAAATCTACGCTCTCATCCAGCAACATTTTATAGAACATCTTATCGAAATCTTCGGTCATTTCATCACGCTTTCCTCAGATAAATATCTACTGGTCTCTGTCCCTTCTTTCCCGGTATGCTTATGTACACGCAGCCATCTTTTCGCATCTTCATTTTCGCTTTCAGTTTTTCGTCTTTTATTCTTTTTATGGCTTCCAATATGTCTTCGGGAGAGCTGGTCTTTATCACTTCAGAGAGAAAAGTCTTAATTTTAACTTTTCCTTCAATAGTTTTTACAAGCTCTCTAATAGCACCGTTCAAATCCACCGGCTCGACGTTCTCAGCATCTTTCAGAATATACATTCTCTTAGTCCTCTCTTCACCGTGAACTGTATTCGCTATTCTGTCGAAGACCACCGCAACATTTACTTTCTTATCTATGACGAGATACTCCCTTTCTGAAAGCTCAGACACAACTTCACTCAACTTCATTTAACTCCACCTCCGCAGAATTTGCATATTATTCTATCACAACTCCTTTGACGCTTCGTAAATCCCTGAAGCTTTATCTTTAGCTTCTTTCATCAATTTTCTGAACTCTTCAAGAATCTCTGGATGTCTCCATTGTAAAAAATGATACAGTCTCGTATAAGCATTTGCTTTTTCCTCCAAACTAGCTTTTGTCATTCTATCACAACCAAATGCGTTTCTTTCCCAAGCTTCCTCATCTCTTTAATCGTGAAACAACCGCCGTTTCGAGGATGCCCGGCCGTGTCACAATGACTGCAATACAAATCTTTTCTTCCTTCTATTTTGTGAATTAACGCTAATCTTTGCATCTCTTCTAATGGAGATTTTGGCACTATGCAATACCCTACATCACCAGCTTTGGCCATGTCGATGTTTCTGGAGCGAAATCCTTTCAACTTCTTTTCTCTTTCATAGCCATACGTAGATTCAAAAGCAGTTTGACGCAAAACAGCAAATCTGTCATTCCATTGATTGACTTCTGCTTTATGAATATCCGTTTTCACTCCTAGCTTCGCGGCTTTCATTTCTACCCATGTATCTGCGCCACCTTTGTCATAAACTTTAACTACTCTGTGCTCTCTTTGAGTTTTTTCAGATGGATGTGGGTCTGGAATTGCTCCGGTACCGTCCCAACCATTGCAGTCCACACAATACCACATTTCCCTGCCTACCGGGCAGTGACCGCTTATGACTTCAATCTCGGCAGCTTTATCCGGCAGCGGTTTTACATTAAACCACGATGGAAATCCGCTCGACGTCCACCTGTACTCGTGACCGACCAAACCTTTGCAATCTTTTGCGATATGCAAGATGGATTCAATTACTTTCTTCGCCCTTTCTTTCGCCTCTTCATTCGGCCACTTTCTCTCTTCCGGGCCGACTATTACTATTTTCATTTAATACACCGTCAGCATGTAATTGACTATCTTTAAGGCGAGCTCTATCCTGCGCCAATCTTTTGTCGTGTGCTGCCCTTCGCTGGCCATTTCAAGGCGAGCGTATATTATCTTGAGCTCTTTCTTCTCTTCGGCCGCCGGTTCTTTGAACAGCAGCTCTTTTATTCTTGCGAGGTCTTTTTCGACGTTCACTTCTTTTCGCCTTTGTCGACTTTTACTTTCACTATTCCTCCTAAGAACCCGGAAACAAATCCCAGCATCGCGCCGATATCGACTATGTGGCCTTTTGCAGCCGGCCAGAACACAGCAAAGCCGTTTTCAACAATAGGCCCGAGCGGCGTGATTGAAACTACCCAACCAACAATGAAGCCTATAAAAGTGCCGAAAATTGCAAACAGAAACAGCACTACCGCAAATAATGCCGCCAATAATGCTCCTGCAATTATCGCGCCGCTCATTTTGAATACACCTTTACCATCATTTCATTCGCCTGTTCTGCAGAAATAGCGTTTTCCGGCAGTTCCACGAATTTGCACTTTAATCTCGGCTCGTCTCTCACCGCTCCGAAAAGCCTGCAAAGAAGCGGTCTGACGCCGTAAATCATGCAGCGCCCATTTTTCGCGTACCCGCAAGTCAGGTCTTTGTGGAGCGGCTTCAATTTCATTCCTCTTTCTTTGAGCCACTTTTTAATTCTTGTCAGCTCTGTTTTTCCGACGACTATCGGGCCGCAGCAGGCCGAACATCCAGGCACGCACTTTACGTGCGGTATTTTCTCGTAAATATCGAGCAGCTCTTCTTCGGTTATCACTTCTTTTTCCTCTTATCAGCTTTATTTTTCAAATCTTTTCCGAACTTCGCAATCAAATGCTTCTTCTCTTCCCACTTGCCTCTTGCATACCAGCCTATGTAATACCCAACGAAGAACGTGACTGCGGCAATCACCGCGAAAATAAGATTAAACTCCATACCCGACTCTCCTGAGCACAGCGAAGGAGATTGAGCTTTAGCTCAGTCTCCTAGAAAGTTGGTCTGCCATTCTTTTCGCTCTCAAATACTCTCTCCACCTTGCGACCCACTTCATAAGTCTTAAATCTAACATGTATCCATTATGCACCGGGTTATTTATACTTTTCGACTTTTTCATTGGCATCACTTATCTAAAAAGCGTAGTAGTTATCTCCGCAGTTTTTCTCTCCTGTGAAATATTCGAGTATCCTATTCGAGACCGCTAGGAGCTGCTTGTTCACGTAATATTTCATGTCGAGCTCGCTCACGCCTTTTACTTCAGTCCAGTGCTTGACTCTCTCGTAAAGCTTTTGCTTTTTCTTTCCTGGAACGACCACGTATCCCACCGTCTGGTCTTCTTCGACAAACCTCTCGGGGTCTCGCTTTGCAACTATCACGTGAGCTGCGTTCTGCTTGTAAGTGTGCAGCGGCCTGCGAAGCTTTTTCCATATTATAAAATCTTTTAGCGGGTACATCCCGGCTTTCATCGCGTTCTTCGTGTTTTCGACGTATTCCCGCGCTTTCTCGATATCTCGCTCTTTCAAAATTATCTCTAAAATCCTCATCTGTGTTCTGTTAGCAATTGGAGCCCAGTCACTCTTTGAAAACCCGGCGGTCTCAATCTCTCCGTCCTCTGTTAACCCGGCGTAAATCTTTTTAGCTTCTGTGAAGAAAATAAGAGGGTAGAACTTGTCAAAGCCAACTTTATATCCGAGAGCTTCAGAGAGCCACTCCGCGAACGCCTCGCAATCTTCTCTCGCAACTCCTGTAAGGAAGGCCGAATCCGTATCTGCATAATTTGCTTCGATTTCGCTGCTCGCGTTCTCTGCGGTCTCAATCGCTTTCATGGCCCGATTTCTGCCTTCTGAGGCCACCGCTTCCTGCGCTTCTGCAAGGTACCACCTCGATTTCGGCGCTTTGAGATAGCCGTACATTGCGCGCGCTATCGTCTTCAAAGCCTGCACTTCGCCAGCGTATTTCTGCTTGTACTTTTTGTCTTTATACCTGATTTTCGCCTCTTCCACCTTTTGCTGCAGCTGCTCCATCGCAACTTTGAACAGGCCCGCCGGCTCTTTCAAAAAGTAAAACCTCTCGCCTGTATCCGTTACAATCTCGTGGAGCTCGTCTTTCTCAAAAACGCGGCTGTCAACAGCAATATCCTTTACGTACGTCTCCTGGCTTATGTTGTTCTCTATTAATATGTTCGGGTACATGCCCACAAAGTCTATAACCGCAACGTTCTCAATAAGCCCCTTTTTCGGCTCCATGCACACCGCGCCCGACGTTTCAGGCTGCTCTCGCGGCTCCGCATTTGGTATAACTATGTTGAGCTCGTGCGCTATTTTCATCATGAAGCCCTCGATGAGGACGTGATATGGCACGGAAAGCACCTCGTCCGGCGGTAAATTCGTGAGTCTGGAAAGCTCAACTATGAAAGGCCACGCGTACTCGAAAATATCCATAGTTAGATTCACGTCGCTCGCGCAGTGCTTTACAACTTCTTCTCTGGTTTTGATATTATCCCACAGCTTTGCGATATGGTCTCTGTTAATTTCATAAAACTGAGTTTTCGGCACTAGCCCCGCTCTTTTCAATTCCGCGTGCACAATAGGCTGCGTCTTCCTGCTGCCTCGCGGCATCACGAATTTTGCTATTCCATACAAGTCAATGGTTGGCCGCCCGTTAATCGCGATGGTAGACCACTCGGTCTTATGAGGCCTTGAATAATCGCGAGAAACCGTGCCTTTGAGGCCGTTTATTTTGTAACGTTCCATTATGTATTCCCAATCGAACTCGTTGCCGTTGTACGTCACTATGAAAGTCGGATTAAAGCCGCTTATCGTGTCAAAAGCCTGCTCTATGAGCACGTCGTCGTATTTCCCTTTTGCCGGCAGCATATACAACTCTTTTCCGGCGGAACTAGCGTTCAAAAGTCCGAAAAGAATTATGTAATCCCTTTCTATTTCAAGGTGTGCACCCTGCGGGTTGTGGACTTCAATATCTAGAGCGAGCGCCGATATTTCTGGCACGGTATAATCCTCTATCTGCTCAACTGCTGCATTCCTGATGTTAAAAAGCCTCGTGCTGGAGCTATTTATTTCCTCGGCTCCGGTAATTTCATGCCACGCGCACGGGCTGAAGCCGCGCTCTTTTAAATAAACTTGAGTATAATAAATATCCGCTTCAAAAGTTTTTACCTCGGCTCTCTCTAAGATAGTCCTGTATTTTGGTATGTCCATAGTGGCGTCATGGCCGCAAATCCTGTAAAACTTTTGCTCTTCCAGCTCGTTTATCTTTATCAATTCTTCGAAAGACGCGCCTAGCGACGTGAGCTTTTGAAAAGGTATATTATTCGCTTCTTCGCACAGCAGAAATGGCAAAACAGAGTCGTCAACGAGCTCTATAATTTCGTTGTTCTCGTCAAACCCAAAAAGATGTGCCGTTTCGGTGGCGTTTTCTACCTTGCTGAAGACGTCGAATAGCCAGAACTTCATTTTTCATCCCTCAGATAGTGAATATGATGCCTTTTAAGCCTATGAACAATACTTCTTAATAATGAAATCCTTACAATCTTTTTTGCTTTAACTGAACAGTCGTGGCAAACCCTAGTTCTCTTCATACTTCAACACCGCATTTGCAATAAATCGGTTCTCCGACGTTATCATGCCAAATTCCGCAGTTATCCCTAAAACCGCCGCCCAAAACTAAATGCCACCTGAAAAAATGCAGCACTATAGCCTCTTTAGTTGTTCGACAAAAGCGAAGCCTGCCATAACCGAGCCAAAATCTCATTTTTCTTTCACTCCGATAACCCCGTGCGGCGGAAACTGCTTTTTCCTTTCAGCGTAAAAGTTAACTAGTCTATTCCACTCTTCATCGTTTTTACCTATTCCCTGCGCCTCGAAGTCCCCTCTTATTATGCAAAGCGCGCAGTCAGGAGTCTTGCAAACAGATTCTATGAACTTTTTCTTTTCATCTACCCAGAAGTTTGTAGTTGGACATATTTTTTGATACTCGCACTCGCTAGGTGCAGTCATCATACTCTCCTCGATTTCTCGCTTCACTCTCTCACCTCAAATTATCAATTAATTTGAACCACTTTTTGAAAATTCTCTTGTTTATCCAGTAAGTAATGTACGTGAGAATAAGAGCGTTGATTGGAAGCCACGTTAAAAATATAATAACTATTGCAATACAAAACATAGAAGATAGTTCAAAAGGCATATTATACCAAGAAGTAACAGCGCCAAACGCTTGGAACGACCTAACCAATATGATTACAGATTCGACACAGTATATCTGCAGCATCTTCTTCCATCCGATTATCTTCAGAAAGAAGCTCATGAACCACGAGCTTGCGAAGTTGCTCAGAATCGGAATAGGAAGCAAAAACGAAAGGGCAAGGTCGAAGCCCATCACTATCCCAAATAAGACGTTGGACTTGTTCATTTGGCCCACTCTCTAATTATCTTTTCCTCCTAGGTATGATGAACACGTTTGCTCTCTCATACCACCCGCCGAATCTACTGCCTATAACTCTAGCAACTTCTCTGAAGAGTTCCGCTCCTAGAAACTTTCTTAACTTGAGCACTCCATAGCCGTTTCTAGACGACACCAGGAAATCTACCGGTAAAGCTTCTTCAGGCAGAGCGTTTATCACGAGCTGCTCAAAAAGCCTATCATCTTCGATGCTCATTTCGGCAGCCTTCTCATTATGGCGTCTTTCAACTCCTCTATTCCTATCCTCTCAATTTCTTCTATGTTGAACCCAAAACAAAAAGCTGCCATGTAAGTCGTCGCGATTATGTCAGAAAGAGCCTTTTTCAACTCTGCGTTGTAACCGCCGGAATAACTGTAGTACTCTTTATAAGTCAGAGCTTTAGCTGCATCACCTACTTCATCCACAATTCGAAGAAGTCGCCACTTTTCATCCTGCTGCAGGTATTTATCCTTGAGCTGCGCCCAAACCAAGCGCCACTCTTCAATTGTTGGCCTACTTCTTTCCAACACCTTCAACCTCCTGATACATTGGCGGGCGCATAAATATGTATGCAATTTTAATCAACAACAGAACCGCGAACACGGCAAAGTAGGTATCACTTTGTATAGGGACGTTATTGCCAATAAAAATCTCAAATATGACAGTCGGAAAAAGCCACCATACGAAGAACGCTTCAACTATTTTGAAAATGAACTTACTTTTGTCCAGCTTCCACTTTTGAACATGCAAATTAGACCTCTCCTACCGACATCTTCATGTATTTCATGAACGTGTCAAGCTCTTCTTCGTCTTTCGGAGCCCTGCCGTAGCTGTCTGTGAATAGTCTTTGAGCGTCGTGCTTTATCAGCTTTGCGTACCTTTCTTTCAAATACTGGCGCCTCGCGTCAAACCACTCCAACCACCTCGCGTGGACTGTAGAGCTCTCTAAATTCATGAGCTGGCATAATGTCACCTTGCCGGTTCCGTATTCAATACTGCAGTAATTGCAGCGCCACTTGAAGAACGCTTCCGGCAGGCTGCGCCAATCTCCGTTCATAAGACCGTTGTGCAGCATATCGCCTCTTTCAACGAATAACGGCCCGAAATAATCATCTTTAAGCGTAACTTCCCACGTGCGCTCGTTTCTCTTAATATCTTTTTTGACAGTTGCGTCCAGCCCGGCTATCTCTGTATCGACAGTCTCTTTCGGCGGCGCCATCACGTAAACTTTTACCCTGCCGCTCTTCTTGCTGTCTCCGACGACGTACGTAATCAGCTGCAGAACTTTATCCAGCGGCGGGTACTTTTTTGGGTTCTTTTCGGAGCCGTAAAATAGCCTGGTTGCTATCTCGTAAATCTTGCCGCGCATCGAAATGTCTATGCTGCCTATTGAACGCCCTAGCCTGACGATTTTTTGATGGACTACGCCGTGCTCTCCCATCACGTTTTTAAGGGCGTTTACTGTGCCTATTTCAACGCCTTTTCCTCTCAGCCAGTGCCACACGCCTTCATAGTTTTCTTCGCTGTACTCTTTCATAAACACCTTGTTCGCCCAAGAGAGTCTCAAGCAGTAAATCAAATCAGTGTTGTGTATGACGAATCTCCTCTCTCTGTCCTGCCTAGAAATGCCGTCGTAAATAGCCTTTCTGAAAGCCACGTCGTCTATCTCTTTGATGTCGGCGTGCTCTAAAATCCAATTCAGAATCTCTTGTTCTTCGGCGTCTAACTCTTCTCTTTCAGCTTTTCTCACGTTCTCACCTTGTCGACTTTTAACAACTTTTCAATAATTGCAACCGCAAGCTCAGGGTTGCCGGCTCTCCAAACACCAATGACGTATCGAGACTCTTGCTTTGAAATAGCTTTTTTGTCCAGCGCTTTTGCAAGAGCTTCGAGTAAAAGCCTGTAATCGTTGCCCTGCGGCAACTTCGTGGCTCTATGCCTCAAACCCCAGGCTGAATGAGGCGAGTGGAAAATAAACAAAACGTCGTTCTTTTTCAACTGACTTCACCTTTTCATTTCTGCTAAATTCCAAGCTATTTGAGAGATATTCATAAACTTGTCAAGCACTTTGTTGCACTTCGAACATCTCACAATCCAAATTGCATTAGGTCTTCTTGCGTAAGTTTTCTTAGCTACGGTGAAAGTTTTGCTTCCACATTGACATATTAAGTCTTCGGCTTTCATTCAACATCCTTCCCTGCCCAATAAACTTTCTCCATAAACTTTTTCAGCTCTTCTTCGGTCGGCTCTCTTCCGCGCTTGTTTTTGAAGAGAGTTTTTGCGTAGTTTCTGTGCATTGCTTTGCAGAGCTCGATTTCACAGCTCAATACCGCTCTCCTCTGTGCATGTAAATGTTTGCAACGAAGCCGTACATGTGTTTTCGCTCGCCAAGCGCGTATCCCGGCGGGAGACTTCCTAAAGCAGCTGCAATAACGGCTTTTTGGCTGTCGCTGAATTTCGAGTCCAAGAACTCTTTTTCTATAACCTCGTATATTGATTGCGGCATGTTTTTGTAAAGTATCTCTTCTAAAAGCCTTATCGCATCTGTAAACTCTCCATTGAACGCGAAAGTCAACATGCTTCCAATCTTGTCCACGTCTGCAGTCGGCAGTACCATTTCGACGTCTTCTCTCGTGACGACCTTTCCGCCCTCGCACAGCGTCTGAAGCACTTTAATTGCTCTCCTTGCGTCACCGTAGCAGCTCGAAGCTATGGCGTAAAGCTGCTCTTCTGAAATTTTCGTGAGCACGTTCTCCTTGCCTGCAACTCTGTGGATTATTTTATATACGTCGTCGTCGGAGAGCCTGCCGAACCTTATCGGCGTGCACCTACTCGTGATGTAATTTTCGATAGACGCAATGTTGTTGGTCGCGAGTATGAATTTACAATTATTGCTATACTGCACCATCACTTTCCTGAGCGCGTCCTGGGCGTCCGGCGTGACTTTTTCACACTCGTCCGCGAACGCTATTTTGAACGGCTTGTCAATCGAGCGTGTCATGGCGAAAGGCTTGACCTCTTTTCTGACCCATGGCAATCCCCTATCATCGCTCGCATCCCACGTTCTCATTTCCGCGTTGACATCTTTACCGAGAATTTTAGCGCAGCACGATTTACCGCACCCCGGCGGGCCTGAAAATATCAAGTTGGTAAAGTTCCCGGTGCGCGCAAACTCTCTCAGCTTGTTTACAGCCCACGTGTTGCCTATGACCTCGTCGAAAATTTGAGGTTCATGACGTTGGTCGGCCCAGTCCTCGTGAGTTCTGCTCAACATCTTAACCCCTTTTTGTTCAATAATCTTAACCTGTGATATATTTTCTCACGCTTTTCCCAACAATCGTCGCTTATAGGCCTATTTTTATTTTTAGTTATGATGGGAAACTCAAATGCGAGTTCAGCCTGCTTTCTTTTAACTTTTAGATATCTGTAAATTTTTTGCAAAAAGTTTTGCGCGTCAACTCCGCAAAAGTAGACCACATAACCGCCTACGCGAGAATAGGTCGAGAGGAATTTCGAAATGTGCGAGCCTGGAAATTTTTGATATAAATCCAAGGCGCATAAATCGCTGCTGCCGATTGTTGCTCTTATTCTGTGTTGTGCCCTTTTCCATTTTGGCAATTTTTCTGTCATTCTGCAAACACTTATACTACCCTCACCGTCAAAAAAACCAGCCGCATAAGCAAAATCCGTCTCACTAAAGTCCGCCCAATCCAAATGCTGGCTCATTTTTGTTTTGAACCCTCCAACCCCTCAAATAATTTATCTTCTATCATGCTGAAAACAACATCCCAAACTGATTTAGGAGTTGACTTCTCCAAGTCTATTTTTGTAGAAACTTTTAATTTAACATCATTGAGAATTTCTTGTAGTTCTTGTTTGAGTTCATCCACACAAACCCATTTCTTTATTGCAAGTTTCTGTCTTTCTTCGAAGTCTAATCCTTCAAACTCTATAGCTATATCTTCAGACGTCCAAATTTCTAATTTTTTGGTTTTCATTTCTGTTTCACTTCCAATTATCAAGAAAATCGCACAAATCTTTCACATTTGCGTCATCCGTGTATCTGATTATTATGCTGTTGTGCCCGCACTTCTCGCAGTTAACTTGCGTAATGAGAATTTTACCAACTAGCGTTTTTATATTTTTGCCGCGAATTTTCTTTACTTCTCCAAACGCCAGCTTCTGCCAACCAACGTGAGTGTGCGCCTGTCTGTGACCGCAGCTCGGGCAGCACGTTCCAAGACCAGGCATCATCAAGTCCTTGCACTCTGGCTTATGCTCTTCTATTGCCACATTAATCCCTCTTTCTTCTCTTTCTTGATTCTTTATCCATTATGTCTTCCGAACGCAACTTTTCTACCCTTTTAAGCACGTCTCCTTCAGAAAAGGCATCGCCTTTTTCAAGTTTGAGTTGATGCAAAGCTCTTCCTCTCAAATCTCGCTCGTAATGCGACTTTTGGACGCTCGAAAGCCAATCTCTGAAAGCTTCGAACGGGATGTTCAGCTTCCACAGCAGGCCGCCTCTCTTGTAAACGGTCAGGCACTTTGGACAGTACTTGCTACGGTATTTGTGCTTTTCAGGGTTGTCCGGGAACCTGTTTCCGCAGTTCTTACATTTTATTATTTCTACCATTATTCATCACCTTTTTCCTGATTTCGTAAAATGCAATTATGAGCGCGATTGCGGCACCGACCGCCATTTTGAACGCGCAGACGGAACTGAGAAAGTAATATGGGTCTAGCATTATCCAAACGACCTCTGTCGCGAAATAGCCGATAAACCAACCGCAAGTTATCGGGCAGATTCGCCATATACTGCGTAACGTCTTAAAGCTAAACATCCAAATCACCACCGCAACGAGTAATCATTTCGAGTATCATCTTCTCCAACTTTTCAACTGTTTCAGACTTTTCGTAAACGTTTTTTAGAGCGGAGCACGGAGCTGATGCTCCGGCCTCCTCACTTCGCTCGGAGCCTGATGGCTCCGTCTCCTCGCTTCGGCAAGGTGGAGCGCCAGCTCCAATCTTCGCTGCGCTCCGGAGTTCACTGATGTTCACTCCTCGCTCCGCTCGGAGGATTTTTACGAGCCCGTACATTTCTTCCGCTTTCACCCTGTAAGTTTTTACAAGATTTGCTCGCCACTTTTGCTGCCTCGCGAGCATAAAGGTGTTGAAAAAAGCAATCATTTCTATCGCAGCTTTCTCATCAACACCAAATTTTTCCAAAATTTCCTTTACTGTTTCTGATGTTCTATGCTCTTCAGTATCAATACTATATTCTCCACTCAAACTTCCAACTCTCCTGCTCCCTCGAATATTATTGGAGACAATTTCATAAACTCTTCCAGTATCTTCGTTGCCGTTTCTCTTATCTCCCATTGAGCGTGAGGGTCTAGCCGCATCTTGAAGAAGTGCAGCCAGTTCCTCGCGTTGCCACTTATAGTGATATCAGTGAAACAAGCATTAGGCAATATAAATCTTGCATCCTCGTCTGGAACGTTGTAATCGTGAATAAAGCTATTATACCAACTCGCTATTTCTTTCATATATTCTTCAAAAACTCTTTCAAGACCTGTTCCTCGAATTGTTTTTGGAATTACATACCAAGGTTTAGATATGTCTATTTCAACTGCTCTTTGACTTTGTTGCAGATAAGAGAACAGCCTATGGCGGACTAGCTGATGCGTCAAAGCCCTTGAAACCCCAGAGACGCTTACCGTGAAGTCTGCAAATTCAAAGACGCCCCAATGCTTCATCTGTTTTGCTTGCCATAACATTCTTTCTATGCAATTTTCACGATGTTGGCATTTTGCTTTGCTTTCTGGACGCAAACAAAGTTCTCGCTTTATCCCAACGTCTGTTACTTCGCACCAATGCCACTCTTGTTTTAGCAATTCCTGCGCAGACCCTTTTGTCCTTGTTGACCTCATCGCACAAGCACAGATAGTCGCCTGCAAATCAGCTATTTCTTTGTTCGGCGGAAACAGTATTTTTACTTCCATTACTTTTCCGCCTCTCTTTTCTTTACGATATTTGCCATCTCGTCGCGAAATGAGACCACGGCTTCGTCAAATATTTCTTCAATTGGCCTGCCTAACATCTCAGCAACTATGTAGCAGTGAACCATGATATCTCCGATTACTTTAGTCAGGTCTGCTTCGTAACCCTTGAGCTTCTCTGGATTGGTCTCGGCGTACGCTCTGCTGTGATAAATTAATCGCAGACCTTGACCTGCTTTTGCACCTATCACAACCACCTGTCTCCACCAACCTTCATCCGCTCCTGCTTGTCTAAGCAAGTTTCTTAACGTTGTTTGCAGCTTCATTTAGAACTACCTTCCCAGCACGCAGACGAGACACGTCCGAGTGCGACATTTCATTATTTTACCTCGCGCTTCTTGTAATATCGTTATTTTTGATGGGCCTGGGATACAAGTACTCTTTCAAATCCTCTTCTAACTGCGCCGCCAGCTTCAAATCGGAAGCGAATCTCTGGTTTGGAAAATTCAACATCATTTTACCGCCAGCCGCTTCTCTTATCATCGCGAACGCGCAGTTTGCTTTTTCCGCCGAAATAATCTGTTCGTTCTTCTGTTTTTTCGAATAATACGTTTTGATTCCCTTGACCTCTATCGGGATGCCAATCTGATTTTTTATTGCTACCAAATCAAAAAGCTGGCCCTTGCTGGGTATCCAAATTGTCTCGCCGTCTTTTACGATTGTTCGCACGGGCGGCGCGAGAGTAAATACGAGCCACCCGCGGCTTTCAAGTATCTTTTTCAACTTGAGCCTGAACTGGGATTCCTTCATGTTCCGTATCTCCAAGCGCAACGAGGAGATGCCATCAGTCGTCTCCTAAATCTTTCGCAATTTCTTCCGCTCTTTCTTTAACTCGTTCTTTCTTGCTCTTTCCCTCAAAGCACTCAAATAGCTCGCCGAAGCAGCTAATCGGCCCGCAGGCATCCGTGAAGTGGTCGCGATATCCGCATTTTACGCCCTTGTTGCAGAGCAGCTGGAGCTCCGGCCCGTCTTCGGTTTCGACAACGACCTCTCTGAACCTTTCTCTCCCAACGGTTACTCTATCCAACTTCTTTCGTTCCTATTACTTTATCAACTGATGCTCTGTATAAATAAAAGTAGTTTGCCCTTGAGTAAAAGGCTCTTGCAATTCCAACCCATTCCGCCGCATTGTTGAACCCAGAGGACTTTACGTACGGCTCCAACTCTGAAAAATCTCGCAGGTCAACCTCTTTTATGAATTTGACAGTCACCAGCGCAAAAGGAACACCTCTATTCGTCGCGTTTACGTTCGTCTCGAAATTTGCAGTTCTTCTAAAAGACCTAAGAGTATATACGTATCCGTGTCTTAGCAGCTGATTCCTTGCCTGCTCCACGTCAAACGCAATTCGCCCTGCTCTTGCCATTGCGCTTCCCAAATAAAACACCTCCCAAATCCTTTGCGCGGTCTCTAGCTTCATCAATCAAATCAGCAAACTTCTCCTGAATCTTTTCTTCCGTACATTTTGAACAGTCATCCCGACATTTTCCGTCGAATGGACATCCCATTCAATCACCTCCCAATTTTACTCCCGGGAAAAATCATCTCAGATAATATTTCGTTCCCTCTTTCAAACACCGCTTTTCAAAAGCTATCTGCGGCGCTATGTTGTCTCTTATGAGTTCCGCCCTCGCGAAGACCCAATCTTCTATTCTCGTGAAAAGCTTGGGGTACCTGTACACTGAAGTCAAAATCGACGAAATCCCGCCTATCAGGGTCTCTTTTTTCGCCAGCGCCTGCATAGAAACGCCGTTGTTTATAAGAGCTTCCGAAAGAAGCTGAAGAGCATCGGTATCTATCACGAGCGGGCTTGAAATTGACTTTTTGCTGCTCGCCCACTTTTCGGCTTCTATGTTTGGCCTGTTCAGCAGTATGAATTTCGCGTCCGCATCAGTCGCAACGTGCTGGTGGTTGATTGAAGCCGAAGCTTTTAGGAGCCTATTTGAGTAATCGAAAGCTCTTTGAGGTGAGAACTGTGACGTCAGCATCTCGACAATCTCTTCGAAGTACGAGGTGTCGACCTTTATAGTGTCAATATTCGGAAAGTTTATCGTTATTTTAGGCGCGGGTTTGTCCAAATTTATCCTGTTCATGTCGAGGTTGTACGCGAACACGAAATATCTCGCCACCCTGTCCTTCGTCGTGCCTCTCCACGTCACGAGCTGCCACATCTTGTTGAATATTTCGTAAGTGCACGCTGCCAGGAAGCTGATGTAACTGTTTTGAATGTTGCACACGTAACTCGAAGTATTAATCTCGCAGTAGTGGTCGTATATGAGGTCTCCGACGACTCTGAACATGTTTTCCATCACTATGTCCGACAAGTCTGACATTTCTAAGCAAATCCACGAGAGCTCGGTGTTTGAGAAAGTCTTGCTGAACCTCTTTGAAGCCGCAAGCGTGAACTTTTTCTGGAATATCAGCCTGTGCTGCAGGCTCATTACACCGTGCAGGCTCGCGCTTTTGCCGCAGCCTTGTATTCCGACGTTCATGCAACCTATATTTGCAATGTCGCAAAGCTTGTTGAAAGCGACTCTGACGCCAAGATTCGGATGGGTTTCAGTAACCTGCCTGACAACAGATATCGTGTTCGGTATTTTTCTCATCTCGTCGTCTGTCAGTTTGAGTTCGCTCAATTTATCCACACTACCTTGCCTTCAACAATCGTCTCGTGCTCTCGATTAATTCTCAAAAAAGAATTGGGACTTAAACCGTGCAAATGAAAACACTTTAACACGTGATAGATGCTCCAAAGCCATAGTTTTAACCACGAACTTGTTTTGACAACTTTCTTACACTTGTCGCAGTAGATGCCTTGCTTCCAACCTTCTTTAATTTCCTTTGGGCAGTTCTGCATTATCCACTTTCTAAATTCTCCTTCCGCTTTGATTCTTTTTACAGGGTCATCTATGCGGTCTATTGCCAAACGCTTCTTCTCAACTTCTCTGTAGTATTCTTCATTTGTTTGTCTGAATTCGCTCAAATCGTCACCAGCATTATGAGCCGCCTGCGCAAGCGACGCACTTGGAGCTCACGCCTTGACGTCTTTAATCCAAGTTATAGACTACGCAAACGGTTTCTCATGCGTTTTATCTTGAGCGAGCGAAACATATCTGTTCGCGAGCTCATGCTTTTTTTTTTGCACCTATCCAGCCGGCTGTCTCTCGCCCTGCTTTCTCGTGTTCGGGGCACCGCTCCGTCCTTTCAGGGGCTAACGGTAACCTTTTACGGTATTAAGCTCCGGATATCGCACCGGGCAAGATTCGAGCAGCTCTTAATACACCGCCCGATAAACGCCACATGTCTGTGATGCAATCATTACTTGCCTTCTTTAGCGGATGCCCTCAGTTTTGACGCAGTAAGTCGCCAACATCTGCGATGAGCTTTTCTTCCCGACCTAGCCAGTACTGCCGCTCCAGCGTGCGAGCGTCGGCTCTTTGCCGCGGCATCAATCTATAGATTTGCAATTGTATTAATACGCTCACCAGTTGCAAACTGGCATCCAGCTGCGAACTGGTTGGGCATGTTTATTCCTTCGCCGAAGGCAAGTAACATCATATAGTATGCACCGGCGTATATAAACTTTTTGTGCTTCTTAAAGCGAGCGAATCATCTGTGTTCGAGAGCTTTTACTGCCTCTTTTTACGAGCGAACTGCATCGACCGCTTCACGGCATTGAGATTAAGGAGAAAAGGATTGTAGCGTTCAGAGTAAACTCTCCTCGCTGCGCTCGGAGATTAAACGCTATTTGCTTAAAATCTCTACGCTTTCGTGCGGCCAGTCTAAGCTTCTCTGTTGGACTTGTGCGCTCAGCGTTTCCAGCACGCAGCCGAGAAACGTCCGAGCACGACTCAGCTTTTCCAGACTGCGGCGCGCGCTGAAACGGAAATAGGAGGTCGATAGCAACCACAGCGCGCAGACAGTAAATGCCGCAGCTTTCTGGAGCTGTTTTAGCGTTGAGGCAGAAGGCCTGCTTCTCCTCGCAACTCTGACCTCACCCGCATTAAGAGCTTTCCCAGCATGTCCTTTCCTCTGATACCCCAGAACGAATCTGTTGGGCTGTCTTCGTGAATGGTAGCGTCCCCTGTAGCAAGCAACTTTGCTTTCAACTCTGAATTTTGAAATTTCGCTCTCAAACCTTTAAGCATGACATCTACTTTCATATCGTCCCAATTGTCCACAAGCTCTTTACCGCGCCTTAACGAACGACCAGCTTGCATAGCAAGAAATGGTGTCGGCGCAGAACCTATCCAATCGTGTACAAATTTGTCCCTGGCTTTTTGAGATTGATAATAATGTTCGTTAGTCGGATAGACTAGAACTCCCACAACTTGCTTGGCTCTGTAAAAGTTTGAAAGCCACCCGTATTCGCCGTCTCTTGTGTAAAAGTTGATTTCTTCGCAAGCTTTTTTCAAACGCTACGCAACTCCATCACCCTGCTATCTGTTTGCTGGTTACAGCTATCTTCGAGTCTGCACAGCACCATAGCCGCATCTCCATTTTTGCTATTTTTAATCCTTTCGCGCTTCTTATAACTGCAATATCCTTTCAATTTGCAGTAATTTGCGTTCTTCGCCATCCAATTTTGCAAACTTATCACTCTACCATGCAGTTTATAATAGTGCTGGCCTTGTTTACTACGACCATGAAGCACCCGTCCACGATGTAGATTTTGCTCTTCGATTTCTCCGTCGGTTCTTCCTCTTCCAGCAGCTCTTCTTTTTGCAAAAGCGAAGATTTGAGCATTTTCATTGAGTCTTCCGTCAAAATCACCGTTGCGGGCGTGCCGCATTCTATATTCTCGTAAGCCATCTCTGCGCCGTTGCTGTGGTTCTTTATGTTAAGAGCGTTGCTCTCGTTCGTGAAAATCTCGAGTCTTTCGCTCTCGCCGATTTGCGCGAGCATATCCGCCAATATCGCGTTGTCTATTTTGAACACCGCTACCGGCTTGTCCTCTTTCGTCTTCGGGTCTTCGAAAGTGTTGCCCGAGATTACTCCTCTGATGTCTTCGATGACGCCGACTCTTTTCATCGCTTCTGAAACGAGGCTGTCGTCTTCAAGCAGCGGAATCTTCGAGTTGAAAAAGTATGGGTCGGTGATTTCAATGAAGCCTTGCTCTGGGCACATCGTAATCGTATCTATGACTCTGCTTTTCAAGCGTTCTTTTAGCGACAGGCAGTCGTTCACTATTGGGTTCTCAGAGCCCACGTTTATCTTTTTCGACTTTATGCATGCGAACGCGTAGAGCTGCGGGTGCATCGAGCAAATCATTCCGTCTACGTGGATTAGATTCGTATTTACGTTTAGCATGTGCGTCAGCGAATCTTTTTCTTTTCTTAAACTAATTTTAAACATCGTTTTTACCTCTTATTCCTAAGATTACTGCAAGTGCGTAAAACCATGGGAGCATATTAATAACGAGATTTTCAAAATTTAGCCTAGGCTCCATTAAAGCGGTTATTGTCCCAACACACCCCGGCAAATGTTCCTCTTTATACCCTATTCGAACGTAATAAATAGGTGAAAATTGCATGAATAGTAATACAGAGATTGGCACGGCAACGATTAAAGCTGCGAGTAATACTCTCAAACTGATTTTAAACATTTTTTCATCTCCAGAACTTTCTTTTAATGTCAAAAATTATTAGTAAGCTTATTATTGTGGTTATGATTGGTATTCCGATGTTTAACCAAATTTCTATTGCGTTCATTTTTCTCACTCATCTTTTCTTTGACTCTTATACATCTCCTTATCTGCTTCCGCAAGTTTGCCTATAATATAAGCAACGGATATAATGGCAGTAACAATGATAATGCTTCCACAAACTACTATTAAAGACGCTATGTCCCAAATCATTTTTATTTTTTCACCTTTTTCATTTGTCGTTTCATTTTGGTCATTGCGTCTGTTCCGAATAATAATTCTATGACTTCCCAGTGGATTGTTCTTGTTGCTGTCGGCTTTCCGTCTTGGAATTCTATTGTTGTCTCTGGTAGGGTTTTCATTTTACACACTAGCAATACCAAGTATTTCTTTCAACGAGCATTCAGTGCAAGTCTCTTCTTTCGAATACGGGTGCACTTCTCTGAACTCGTCTTTTTTAATTTCTCTTCCGCATTTATTGCACTTTGGCATTTTCCAACCACCATTACTCTTCAACTATCATGCTTTTTACACTTTCTGGGTCTGCAATGCCGCTCATTTTTATTCCTCGTTCGTCTTATTCGTATCCCTCGAATTCCTTTTCGTATATGCCAAGTTCCTTTTTTCTGTTGATTAATTCTGCCGCTCCGTAAAGCAGCATACAGAATACGACTATGATGAGTGAAGGGTTGCTCGCATACAGGCCGAGAACGTACGATGCGGTCGAAACGTAAATGACTTGCAAAAGCCCGCCCGAGAAAGATATAAAATACATTTTTCTTTTGTTTAACTCCGTTGGGCGATATCTAACAAGCAGACCTTCTCGCGACGCTCCGAAGCTCGGCGACCAGCCGAATATTTTCGCGGGTAAATAGTGCCCAAGCTCGTGTATTAAATAACTTGATAAAATTATTGCGAGGCCGATTATTAAATCACTGAACATTTTTAGCCACCGCGAGTTTTATCCAATTCCTTGAACGTAGTGAAAGGTAATGCTGCGATTACCTTCTTTATCGCCGAAATTATTTTCTCGCAACATTCAATCGCTTCGTTTCTCGTGTTTGGCAATTCAAGAACCGCACTCCTTAATTTGTAGTACAGCGGCGTTTCTGCGTGCCCCATCCCTCGTTGCAGCATACGTCGCCGTGAAAAGGGCAGTATTTTTCGCAGTATTCATAAGTTCGCCTTTCTTGGCAGCTTTTCGTATCTCGTTGCACACCGGGCATCTTCCATATATAGGAATTTCGTAATCATTATTCTTGAGCTTGCAGAGGTTTTCTTCATACAGCTCGAGAGTGCTCTCGAGCGCTTGCCTGCTCAACTTGAATTCTGAGACGCCTGATGGCATCTCCTCGCTTCGCTCGGACATTTTAATCACCGTGTTTTTTTGCTTGCATTCTATAATTGTACCATCTTTCAAGAAGAATGCCGGCCCAGGCCATGCCGAAAGCAAGAGAGTACTGCATTATCTGCACCGGCATGCTCATCTCTATGTTCGCAATGTATTTTACCGTGATGCTGAGAAAAATCGGAGCCGCCGAACAAATTATTGCAATCTTCTCCGTTTTCGCGAATTTTGTTATTTTTTCTAACATTGCTTACCCGAGCCCTCCGCGAATTAGTAAGACCTCTAGAATTGCCGCTTCAAACAGCAGCACGAATATGATGAACACCGCATTCTTCGAGTCTTCGAACGCTTTATGCAGCCGCCTCTTTGTGAGGTCGTATAAGATTTTCACCGAGTAGAAAGTCGAAATCGTGTACGCTGTAATTTCCATCCAAACTATCGGGTTGAGAGCTAATCCCAGCATCGAAGCATCCAACGCGTTTAACGCCCTGCCAGTGTTCAGCAAAATTTGCCAAATAATCGGGACGCCGAGTATAGGAATCAACCCAAAAAGCGCGATTACGGCATTATTTCCGAATATTTTCGATACTGTCATGTCTTGAGCCATACTCTGCACTTTCTCTTGTAATTCATCTTTTTGGCTCTGCTCGATGGTCTCAAACTGCGGGTAAACGAGAAGAGCTACGTTGATAAGCAATAATGCCGCAAATAGAACTTTTGAGAGCCGTGCTCGGACTTTACCCGGCTGCGCACTGTGATGGGAGAGCCCTGCTTTTGAAATTTCATTCCCAGCACGGAGCGGATGCTCCGGCCTCCTCGCTTCGCTCGGAGCACGCAGCCAAGATACGTCCGAGTGCGAAATTGTAATTTTCATTTTCACACCCTCAGCAATCCCTCGTGTATTATCTTTACGTGCTGGTCTGACGGCTCGCGCTCAAATATTATCATTTTCCCTAGCGCGAGAGCAAATCCAATCTCTATCGCCGTTGCAAGACCAATATGCTCTTCGCCGTCTTTCTCGTTCATAACATAAACTTCGCTGCATTTTGATATTTCCCGGAGATAAATTCTTTCTCTTTCGGCAAGCATTTTAAGAAGAGTCGGTGATAGAGGTACTTTATCGAAGTGGTGAGCAAGTATAATCGGCTTTCCACCATCGAAGAACTGCTCGTCAGGAAAAACCTCGTTTCCCTGCTCTAAAAACTCTTCTCTCTTCTTGAGTATGTTGTTCTTGTTCTTGAAGCTCCCAACGATAACTATTTTCAAGTTCTCACATCTCCGGATTCCGGTTCATACAAAGCGCAGCTCTTAAAGTCGGTAACGCTGCAATAGTAAGTCTCTGCGTACTCCTTTTTCACAGGTTTCAATCTTAAGCACTCTTTATTCTCCGCAAGATATTTACAGCGTTTTTTATTCTCCACCGCTCTCAACTCCAAAACTGTAATACTTTCCATTCTCAAACGCTCTTCTGCCGTAAGTAACACAAGGATTCTTATAGTCGAACCTTATCGCCTTGCTTTGAGGAATGAACACTCCTCTAAAAGTCTTCCCGATTCCGGCTTTTAAGCCCAACTTACACCTCAAGTGAGGCCCGTGGAATTTACTGTGCGCACAGTTCTCGCAGAGTTGAATGTAGAGAAGCGAGCAAGTGTAACATTCTGAGTAAAGATATCCTACGCTCCATCTTCCACGGCACAAGTTTGATATGTTAGCATACTTGCTTGAAAAGCACGATGGGTATTTGTTATCTTTTATTATTCCCTCGTCTCTTCCAAGCCTTGCCATATCTCTCTTAGCTCTTTCTATCATGTCTCTTCTAATTTCTCTCGCTCTTTCAGACTTTCCTTTCTCTATGAATCCGGTCTCGTCTGCGGGAGAAAGATTCGCGGAAACGGGTCGATGGGGTTGAAGTCTTGGGGGTAGTATCCCCATCCCCTCATCCCCATTATCTTCTAGTCCCTCTCGTCTTAAAGCCTTTATTTCCATTTCTCCAGGATAGTAACGAGAAACAGTCTCTGAGCGAAGCGAAGAGAGGCCATCAGGCGTCTCTCTTCCTTTTTCTCCTAAAGAGGAGCGAGCGAGACATATCTGCTCGCGAGCTCCTCGTATTAAAAGAGAACAACCAGAGACAAACGTGTAGCGAGAAAGAGAACTCTCTTGGTCTGTCATACAGTTTGCCTCGGTTTTTTTGTTGATTCGCGGTTTCCGAGTCTCGGGCGCCCTCTTTTTTCGCCGCCGGCGTTCCCAGCACGCAGCCGGGAGACGTCCGAGTGCGCATCGGCGTTCCCAGCGCGCAGCCGTTATACGGCCGAGCGCGACCGTTCGGCCAATGTTCAGAGCGCTAGGGTCTCGTCTTGGGGGTGCCAGGCCGTTTTTGAGGCCGTGACTGTGAATGCGGCAGTCGTCTAATTGCGACCTGTAATTTTTCTCCGTGCCGCAATTTGAGGAATCTGACGATTTGTATCGGGATTCCGAAGGAGTAGGCTTCTTGATATTTATTTTCGTCTTTGAGTTTATGGGTGTTGATTCTGACGCGTCCAACCCACGATTCAAATGGCATCTTGTCAACTATATCAAAAAATTGAGGTGCTTCTAAAACATCCCCTCGCGCCATTTGTGCATCACTCTGCCATCACAGGATTAAAGAATAATAATTATAATTATATATATAACAACGTTATATATAAACTTTTCGTTGCTTTTTGCGCTCCGATTTTAGGCCCTTTTTGACATGCGCTCTCGCCCAGCTCTGAAAGTCTGCAATAGTCATCAAACTAATAGGGAGCTCAAAGAAGTCTATCATCTCTTTACACTCGCTGAGTGCTTTCTCATCTCCGGTAAGTAAAAATATGTTTTCAATCTGATTGACTTTGCTCAATTTATGCCAATATAATAGGCTTTGACCAATTGCTCTGTCTGCTTGGTTGTACTCTCTCTTTTCGAGATTGCAAGTCGTTTGAAGTATGAGACTGCTCTTTATCTCGATTGGGTAAACCGATTTTCCTTTTTGCGCTATGATGTCGATTGAGCAGTTGTAGCGGTTGTAGTAGTTGCGCAAATACTTCCGCGAATCTGCTAGTATGTAATATTTCGAAATTACAACTTTTCAAGATTTCGAGCGCTCTTTTATGTATTTCAGCTTCATTTAGGCCCATTTTATCACAATAACATAATATAAAAAACGACTATTTAAACGTTTCGCGTGATGAAATTAGTGATGTAATCGTGAAGTTTGCGAAGAAGCTAAGAAAGCTTTATATACGAGCTTGTCTTCCTTATAGAAGCCGGAGAAGGTCGTTGATAACATCACTTCATCGAGCTCTATAAAAGAACGCATATTCGCCTCCAATTTGAGCGCTTTCGCTTCTGTTGCTTTCCCGACCTTCTCCAACCTAAAAAAGGTGGTTAAACACATCGCAGGTGATGCCGTACAGAACAATCTAGTGCTGATAATTGTGCCGTTATTTGCTTTGCTCGCGCTCGCAATCATATTCGTCGTGATTCCAAAGAGGCAAACATTATTGCTTCGGAAAGTTTTCGCCGGAATGGTTGGCACGGGCTCAGCAAGTGTTGGCCTTGTTAGCATGAGCAATACCATGGCCAGTTTCGCGCCAATCTACGGTATATTTGCTTTAAACAAAGCCGAGAGGATTGGCCATTGGGCTTTTGGTTATGTTCAACTTGTGCACAAGCGGCGCAGGTGCAGAATTCGGACTCGCAGCATGGAAATTGCCTGTAACCGAGGCAATTGTGCAATTTGCGGGCCGGTAGACGCCAAGGGCTCGCTGGTGTAAAATATACCTCCCCTTTTTATTTTGGAGATAATTCAAAATGCAAGAGAAATATAGAAACACAACGTCCCTCCGATACCGCCATGGGCGGCAGAGAGGTATAATAATGATGCAATATTTAGGGCGCATTCCAAATATACATTTCGATTGAAGTTAAGAGCGTTACAAATCATATCCGGAGAAGAGGTGCCGCGCTGTCGAAATTGCGGATGCTCATATATATTTGCTTTAGGCGTCAACCACAAAAATGGTGGCGGAACGGCCGAAAGAAAAGCAAACGATACGCTCGGCTCGAAATTTTACCGCGCAATAGTCAATGGCGACAGAAAAACAGACGATTTGGAAGTGATGTGTCATCCGTGTAATGTTGCAGAACATCTCTTCAAACGCTGCGGAGCAATGTTTGAAATTAAATTTATCGGTGTTCGTAGGCGATAAAATTGGACATCTCAAAAGGTTTGCACGGTATAAATAAAAAGATTCCCGAGTTGAATCTTCAACGAGACGTTCTGTCTTTCTCTCTCCAAATAGTTTCCCTTTTTGTTTGTATTCTCATGGCCGCAATTTGGCCGATATTCGGGTTTGACAGTACAATTTATACCGCGTCTAATACGATTCTAGGGATTCCTATGGAGCCTGCAGATTTTGGCGGGCTGCATCTTTCTACAATTCTCAACTTTTTCATAATTTGCTTTCTTGTGAGCAATTATCTTTCTTCGAAGAAAATAAGAGCATTTCACAATGTTGTAGTGAGCATAATGACGCCGATTGTCGCAATGATGGCTTTTGAGTTTATTTGGGTTTTCTTAACCGATGTTTTCCACAGCACTCCAGTAGAAGGGCCTTGGGCGATAACCGCTTACGGTCTCGGTTTTATTGATTTGGGAATGCTTGCTCTCGGGGTAGTGTTGATTCCGCTGTCGGTTTTCTACCTCACTTTTCACGTAACTTGCAACAAGATTTGCTTTTCTCCAAAAGTTTCGCTCAACATGTCGCTTGCTGCGGCTACGTTTTCTGCAGGTGCTATTCTTATGTTCTCGATTATTTTTGGCACGCCTAGCGTTCTTATCAGAAATTCTTTCGGTCTTTTGTTTTTCGCGTTTGTCCACGCTACGCTGTTTGACTCTCGAAGAGGCGATTTTATTTTAGATTTCAAACCGAGAACAAAACAGGCGCTCGTTGCCGCCGCGGCGGCTGCCGTGGTAATCGCGATTTGGGTGTTTCTGCCGCATTTTGAGGTAGTCAAGGGCGCGTTGTGGCCTCAGACCATATACGCGTTCTACGAGAAAGGCGTAGTTACGCGAGTGCTGTACGTTCAGAATGACGTGATTCACGCGCTGAACGTTTTGAGCAAGGCTCTCACTACTGGAGCAGTTTCGCTTGCAATAATACCGAAAATAAGAAGAGTGGTGGCGTGAGATGAAAAAGAAAATCTTAACGGTAACATTGCTGATTATGCTCGTAATATCTTTTGGAATCTTTATCAGAATCGAACCTGTCGAAGCAAGCCCATACTGGTATAACAAATGCGAAAATCCTAGCGATTGGACTGGTACGGGTTCAGTGGATAATAGCGACTTTCAAGAAGGTAATGGGTCTATACTTTTCGCAGGCGATGCACTTCTTAACATTCCAAGTGCCGCTGGGAGTGCTAAATACGGCGGGTTTTGGATTAAAGTGCCAGCTATTGGATATGCTAGTTGGACATGGGCAGGATTTTGGACAACTACTGGTTCCGCTTATTTTTGGTTTGAAGCGAGCTCTGCTACTGGTTACCAAACGTATGCTCATGCTTGTTATTCTACCAATACATCTTCTTATACTTTCACTGGCCTGTCGTTCCCAGTAAATACGTGGCAGTGGATAGAATTTTGGGCTTCTTATAATCCAGCGACGGGTAAAACTTCGTTTGCTTCAAAGAAGAACGGTGCATATTGGGGAGGTACTACCGATTTAAACGGGAATGCTGGTTCTTTTGCTTCTGGTTCTTTCAAAAAGCATCTTGCGTGGCAGAGTCATCGAGGCATGAAGTTTGATTTCGTGCGCGTTACAAACGGGTTTGAATATCCGCCTACGTATAAAGTAAATATTAATGTTGTATCATTACCTGAAATTCACGCAAGTTTTTCTGCAAATGGCACGGTTTACAGCACTCCAAAAGCTTTGACCGCCATCGAAGGCAACAGCATCACGTTTATTGCGCTAAATAGCAGCATAACGGTTGGCGGAGCAACCTACAATTTTTCAAGATGGGTTGTGAACTCTGTTAATTACTATTCTTCAAGCGTGACTTGCAGCAACATTTTATCAGATATAGACGCCGCAATGTGTTATAACAGCAGTGCGTACGTAACGACGTACATCCGTGTGAACGGATACGTTCCGTACACGAATATGACGTTTAAAATAGGTGGGATTTCTTACAAAAATAACGAGGAATGCCCGGTAGTCCTTTCGACCGGCTACAGCCTAGTGTGGACTTCGTATCCAAAGCTTTATTTTATAAACTGGACTGGTTCTAGCAACATAAACATTGCTAATTATTTGTCGCAAAGCACGTCTTTCATTCCTATTGGGTCTGGCGGTTCTATCACTCTTCACCTCAATGCTACTGTTACAATCGCACATAACCTAACTACAATAACTAACTTTGACTGCAGTACTTGGTTAATTGCAGAACACAAATATTACAATTTCAGGAGCTATTACGTTTTAACCAACTCTTATCTTGATACTGCGGTGTGGAGGTTCGTTGACGCTGCTAGTAACTACGTTTTATTCACATATACTTATTCGACTGGAATTGAAACAGTAGTTTACGGTGCGCAATTCGCAGCAATAAATTCTAACGGTACGTGTTCGCATACTTGGTTAAATCTAACTCACGCAAGCGTGACGGTAAACGTTTGGCTTTGGCTCAAGAAACCAATTATAGACACTTGGCAAGTTGACCTGTACGTTCGAGCTAATTGCTCGGGATATGGGATGCACAATTGGACAGGAGCTGAATGGATATTAGCCCAATCGGATTACTTCAACATCTACTCTCAAGGCGGTCTTGAAAAGCTAACTGTAAGCGGATATCAAAATTCAGAGGCAATAAACGTAGATTTAATTCCTTCAACATGGACGCTCGAAAATTATGAGTGGAATCACGTTTATGACGAACCATGGATTGATATTAGCGATGGAGATGCGAATTATATCGAGATAACCGTGTCCACGGCAAATCTCGACAAATACGACAGCTATTGGAGCTTTTCAAACCTTGACAGTAAATACGATTACGTCGTCGTAACCAAAGCAGAGCTGTTCGTGGAAGCAAAACTAGTCGATAGGAATGAGACTTCTGGTGTGACTGTAAAATGTTACTTATGGAACGGTACAGATTGGATAGCAACAAGCGACGGCGTAACTCATACAGAAAGCGTTTATACTTTGAAAACGCACGGGGATGCAAAGGATTATTTAAACACACTACAACAAATCCAAAATGCTCGCTTTAGAATAAAGTTTTGGGGTTATGCTGGAGCCGAAGGTGGCTTTTTAAGAGCAACGTATGTAAAGCTCCACGTGGAAGGTGTAGGATATTATGGAGCTGGCGCAGGAAGGTTAGAAGGCGGTGACTTCTTCAACTTATACGCCTATAATTATAGCTATGCACATTCTGACATTTACTGGAGAAACTTGGTACACGCAAAAATGCTGTTGGAATTTCATTACGCCCACGGTAGTCCGCCTAACCAATTTCCTTCCGTGCATTACCAGTTCGGTCTGGCTTACTATGCAAAAGGAGAGTGGAACGAAGGGTTTTACGTTACGCTGGATTTGAGCGAGTTCGGGTACGGTGCAGATTACTACTATTCAAAGTTCTGCGTCGCGGTTTGGAAGTTTACCGGCGTTAGTTGGACAAGTATTTGGAGCGATGAGCTTTATACGTGGTATGATGAAGAAAGGTCAAGCTCAAGTGTTTGGGTTGACATCTGGTTCAATAAGGCTAATGCTTCTTCGGTGTTCGGGATAAGGGTTTCTGGATACTGGTACGCACTTAAAAATGGAGCTGCATGGCCGTGGAGAGCGTTTACGGGAAACGATTGGCGTATATGGTATGAAAACAAAAGCCATCATATAGTTTTCAGCGTTATTCCCGCAGACAAGTATGATAGGATTTTCAGCACGGAAATTGAGATGCTTAGGCTTTGGGCTACTGTTTACCAAGACGGGACAGCGTATAATTACATTGCGGACATTAAGAGGATTGATGTTTTTGATATGACGTTTAACGTTGAGATGCAAGGTATCCAAACGCCTTCATTCGAACCGCCGAAAGTTCCGTCTGCTCCGATGGGCGGGTTTGTCGGCGTGCTTGCGTCCTGGCTTTCAGCTCTCCTTAATATAATAGCGCCGGCATTTTCGTTCATGTGGTCAGGCATCGTCTATGTGCTCGATGGTGTGCTGCAAGCTCTCACCGGCCAGCCTGGTGTATTCACTAATTTCATTTCTTTGATATCTGCAATAATTGGAAGCATGGTGTCGTTCATGATTTGGCTTGCAAGCAATTTCGTAAACTTTGTGACTGTAGTGTACAACACCGTCACGTGGTTTTTTGGCAGCTTCTTCGGTTATATATGGGGAGTCGTAGAGTTCATATTCCTGACGCCGGCGTTTAACATTTTAACGGCAGTTGCAACGATTTTCGGCATTTCAATAGCGTGGCTTTCGGGGACTTCTTATACGAACGGTTTCGGACAGAAGTACGATTTCACTAATCTATCTCAAATGAAGTTTGCAGGCATGAGCGGCGGCATAGTGATATTCTTTTTGATTTTCATAGCAGGGTTTTTCCTTCAAATACTCAAATGCATTTCAACGATGAGCCTCGCGCCGATACTTGAGCCGATTGGCCTATTCATGGGTGTCGTGAATTTCGTGATAAGAATAGTAGAAGTCATCTGGTATCTAATAAGAGGCGTTATACAGCTGCTGGTTCAGATTGCACACGCCTTGAGAGACCTCGCTCCGAGGCCACTGGGAATATAATTGTAAGTTAAACTGCAGGTGTTATAAATGGGTGAAGTTACTTCGCAATCGTCTAAAGCTTACATAGCGGGCTTTCTTGACGGAGATGGTTCGATTTTTATCTCGCGACGTGCGAATAGTTTTATACTGCGGGTCAGCTTTGCAAATGTTAATAGGGAAGTTATAGAGCGCATTGAAGGAATACTAAAAGCTTTTGGGAGCAAGGCAAGAATAGAAGAGAAAACAAAGTTTTCTAAACCAAACCGTAAAAAAGAGTTTTTAATTGGATACTGTGGTCACACAGCAAAGAACATTTGCGAATTTCTTTTACCAGTTCTTATTCTAAAAAGAAAGCAAGCAGAGAGTGCTTTAGCATTCCCAGTTGGCAATAGAGGAATATCTTTTACCGACGAAGACAAAGAAATTCAGAGAATGCTCTATTACAAAATGAAAATTCTCAATCAAGGCTGTAGGATAAAGACTCCAGAAAAGAATTTGAGAGAAGAAGACAATGCCTGGCTCGCCGGTTTCTTTGATGCTGAAGGTTCCATAAGTATCGCGAAAAGCGGAACGTGTTTTCGCCTGCTCGTTAGAGTCACTAACACCAACAGGACGGTTCTCGAATACATAAAAGAAAAGTTTGCTCCGAAAGGGAAAATAGTCCATGAAAATTTTGCTCACAGAAAAACAGTGTACTATTTTTACATTTGCGGGAACGCCGCAAAATATTTCTTAAAACTAATACTCCCTTATCTGATTGTAAAGAAAGAGAGAGAATTGATTGCGACGGCATTTCCGATTTCAGAAAGAGGCTTATACACAACCGCAGCCGAGAAGAACGGCCAGAGGCTTTCGCACATCCAAATGGCTTCATTGAATAAGCAAGGAGAGAGATAAATTTGGATGATGATACGGCGGCGTTCCTTCTCATATTCGGCGCAATTTGGGCTGTTATTTTCGTTGTCACGTCGGCGTATTCAGGCGCGTTCGAAATTTCAAAGCCGCAAGCAGGTGTAATGCTGCTCCAGTCGCATGATTTGAACCAGAAGCAAATTCTTATCAGCCCGATGTTGATAAGAGGACAATTCTCCACCGGCTCAATTGATTACGTCTTCTACGTTTACAACGATAAGAATTACGACCAGAGCGTGGTGTTAAATTGGCAGCTCGGTTTCCAAATGGTGGAAGAGGTGCAGTATGTTGTCTTTTACTCCTCTCTGGGTAAAAATTTCACGATAGCAAATAAGACGCTGCTAGAGTGCTACGTAAAGTTCTCGATATCTTCTAGCGCACCGCAAAACATCAAAGACGTGCTTGAGAGTATAAGCCCTCTTGAGATTTATTTATCAGTTAATGCAAAAGTGGAGGAATAAAATGCCGACTGTTCAAACTGTTATCGTTATAATAAAATTCAAGAGCGAGGTTGACGTTTCCGCTTTCAGAAGACCTGCTCCGCCAGGTTTATTCGGCGGCAGAAGACAGAGCATGGGCGTGAACATAATTGATACGCAAACTATTCCGCTCGACAGGCCGATTATCATAATACCGAACGGCGAGGCTGACAGCATCGAAATAATACCGATAACTGATACTACGTTAATACACGGCAAGGATATCAAAAGATTGTTACGGTGATTGAAATGGGCGATGAAGAAGAGCGTTCTAAAGTCGTTAGGCATGGGCCATTCTATGCTCCGAGGCCGCTTACCGACAAAGAGAAAAAAGAGAGAGATTTGAAGAGGAAAATCAACAGAGAATTGCTTTATAAGATGTTCAAAGACGGCAGCTTCGACAGAGCGACTCAAATTATCGCTGTGATTATTTCATACGTCAGCTTTCCGCTGGCCAAGTTTTACCTGTGGCGTTCGCAAATGTTCAATTTCATGTTAGTTGGAGCATCTGGATGTATTTTGGGGTGGCTTCTCTTCAATATTTTCCGGCCGTTCCTGGTCTTCGAGTTCCTGGCATGGGTCGTGACAACGCTTTGCGTGTTCATGTGGAACTATACGTGGAACAAGGTCTGGTCGCTGAACGCTTTCGCACAGCTGAATTTCATGAAAAAGGCGCGGCTGCAGGAAATGCAAGAAAGAATAGGAGAGATTTTGGAGAGGAGAGAAAATGAAGGTCAGCGTGATAATAGCGCATGATAAAAGAAGGGGCAGCTCGTCTTTAAACGAGTGCGTATCTTCAATCAAAGCTCAAGGCTACACTGAAATAATGGTTGCCGAAGAGGGCAGTAAGAGCGAAGCGAGGAACAACGCTGTTTACACAGCAGTCGGCGATATTTTGATATTTTTCGACGACGACGCAACGCTGAGAAGGCATTGCATAGAAGAGCTGCTAGAGCCGTTTAAAGACCCAGGTGTTGCCATAGTAGGCGGAGTAAATATTCCTCGGCACACCGATAACTGGAGAGAGTGTGCGGCCTCTGCTCTACTTTCCTCGCCTTTAACCATGTTTAAGAGCTCGGCTAGATATACTCCAAAAGGCGACGTTAGAGAAACCGACGAGTCCGAGATAGTTCTTTGCAACATGGCTATAAGAAGAGATGTCTTTCTCAAGGCGGGTGGCTTTCCTCTGGACGTTATCCCTTGCGAGGAGAACGTTTTGATAAACAGAGTAGCGGATTTGGGCTATAAGATTGTCTACAATCCTTTCGCGGTGGTGTACCACGAAAGGCCGAAAGCTTTTATGCCTTATTGGAAAAAGATATTCGCTTACGGCAAGGGCAGGGGGATTATGATGAGGAAAAGAGAGGGAAATCCGAAGATGTTGTGGCGCCCGAAATTGAGGTGGGTTGCTTACGCAATTGCTGCAGCAGGCCACTACTTATCTTATATTGGAGGCGTTTTATGGGGTTTGGTGAGAGGAAAATGATGCCAGAGAAAAATAAAGCAATAGAGTGGGACAAATATCCTGAGTTTTCAGAGACATTATATTACATGATGTGCGTTCTTATGGACTATGATATGGATAATGACCCGCCGGAGTAGACGAAATGAAAGTCCTCTGGTTTTTTCCACCCAGCCCATTAGAAGGCAAGGTGCCGCTTGCTTACCAGAACCGTTGGTTCAAATATCTTCCTAACAGGACAAATGCCATTTACCCGACGATTGCGGCTTATGGTGCTACTTTGATTAAGAACTACGGTTGCGATATTGACTTTTTGGACTGCTTGGCAACGCCAAAAGGCCTTGTTGACATCGGCATACAGGACTACGATATCGTGCTTACGGAAAGCAAAACGCCTATCATGCCCTGGCTTTGGCGAATAAGAGAGAAGTTAAAAGAAATCGCGCCGAATACAAAATTCGTGCTTTATGGAGACCACGCAATGTGCAGGCCGCAGGAGAGTCTCGATAAAGGAATTGATTATGTCATTAACTGCGGAGATTACGATTACGGGGCGTTCAAGCTCGTAGAAGCTCTTGACAAAGGAGAAGTAGTAAACAGAGATTTTAGATATCCAAACCTAAACAATCTCGACAATCTTCCATTCGCAGATAGAATTCTTGTTCCATGGCAAAATTATTGGGAAACGTGGAGGCACAGAGAGAAGTTTGGATGGTACCAGTCTTCAAGAGGATGCTGGGCCAAGTGCACGTACTGCTCTTGGACTCCGACTTTCTATAACTATACGCACCGCTCGTTCAGCGTGAAAAGAATTGTTGACGAGATTGAGTTTGCTGCGCAAAAGTACGGTATAGAAGAGTTTTTGGATGATGCCGATACTTTCATACCGAGATGGGGCGTAAAGTTCGCGCAAGAACTTGAAGCGCGAGGCATGGACATTTTATGGGACGTGCAGGAAAGGGCGGATACCGTGTTAACCGCGTCTCTCGAAGATTGGAAGCTTATGAGGCGTAGTGGTCTTCGCATACTCAAAATAGGAGTTGATGGAGGGAGCGATTACACTTTCGATAGGACGCGCAAAGGGTACAATATGAAAACTGTAGAGGCATGCTTTAAGCTGCTGAAGAAAGCTGGCCTGGAAATACATCTCAATATGGTGATGTGCTTCCCGTGGGAAACCGAGCAAGACGTAAATTCGATGATAAAGTGGGTAAAAAAACTCCGGCCAAACCAGGCGCAGTTCAGCATCGTGCAGCCTTTCATAGGCACGCCTATTTATCAAGAGTCTATTGATAATAATTGGTTTCAGTTCGACCCGAGCGATTATGAAAGGTGGGATGCCACGGAGCCGATAATCGCGGAAAAAATGACGGCCGAGCAGATTAAGAAAATGTACAGGAAGGCGTGGAAGTCATTCTATTTCTCACCGGCGTTTATCGCACGACAGCTCGCAAAATCTCTTCAAAACTCTATCAAAGAAAGGAACATTGACAGCTTCAGGCATCTGTGGCGTGGGTACAAAGGAGTTAAAGACGCGCACGCTCGCGTAATGGAAGGATAAAATATGAATAACATTTCTAATTACGACAGGTCATATCTGGCAGGGCTTGTAGATGGAGACGGAAGCATATTTATACGCCGAGCCAGAAGTAGTATACGAGAACAATTTTTGCCAGTTTTATCTATCGCTAGTAAACATCGCCATTTTCTGCAGTGCATCCAAAATCTAATCGGCGGAGGAAATATAATATCAGAACGTTGGGACAAGTCAGGTGAAACAGTAGTTAGGTATATATATTATCTGACATTCACTTGCACCAGTGCCAAAGGGGTCATTAATTTGATTTACAAGTATCTTCTTATTAGTAACGCGCGGGCTAGCGTGGCGCTCGATTTTCCAAAAGTTTCAAGGAGAGGTTTTAGGTGGTATGGTAACAAGATGATTCAATCAAAAGAATTTTATCAAGCTAAAAACAAGCAAAAGCTGCTATATCACGAAATGCGTGACACGCCGCACTTTTTTGCTATGCAAGAAATGAACACCAATGAAATATTTGCATATTCCGCAGGTTTTTTCGATGCAGAAGGTCACGTATCAATATGTCACTTAAATAATAGATTAGAGTCTGTGATTGTTGGGTTTACAAACAAAAATTTGGAGATACTTGAGTTTATTAAAGAAACGTTTGGCATTCGTAATAAGTTGCAAAAAGATGCGAACGATGTCTTCAGATTAATATGCACCGGGAACGCAGCGAAAGACGTATTGCGTAATATCAAACCATTTCTTCGACTTAAAAAAGACCGTGCTGAATTAGCGATACTTTTCCCATTGCAGGAGAACAAAGGCTGCAAGCTCTCAGAAGAGCTCATCAATGAGAGGCATATAATTTCGAACAAAATGGCCCTATTGAACGGTCGCGCAAAGGCGATGGACTGATGAGATGGCAGTTTTTGGTCGGCATAGTTCTTACCGCGATAGCTTGTTCCATAATAGCATTATTCAGCGGCGCACTTTCGTGGGTCTGGTGGAACGTGCCATATATCTATATATTTCACGGCGGCTTGAACATTGTAGGAGCGATTTGGTTTGCATGCATTTTCTTTTATGCCGCGAAAAAATTCATGGCAGGCGGGTCAACCAAGTTTCCGGCGGTAACCGCCTTCTGCCTCGCTGGTTGCATAAGCTTCCTGCTGCTATACTCTCTAGATGAAATGTCAACATTAATTTACTGGCCGATTTGGGGGTTTAATCCCGCGCTGTTTATCAACAAAATTCACATTTACTGCAGTTTTCCTATAGCTTTTTGGACGGTATATCATTTTGCCAGAGATTATTTCAATATCGGGAAAAAAGTGGTGACACTCATGGCAGTCATGGCATTGTCCTACTTCGTGATGTTCGTGGTCATGACTCCGCTATACGGCACTATAAGCTACCGAGTAGTACCAGACCCCTTGGACAGAGCCGTTGTATTTTGGACATTGTATGTTCTACCCAAGGTTTTTTGGGCCCAGATATTCCTATCGTTGTGGAAGCGGGGTGCATAATTTGCGTGGAGGAGTATGCGGCGGAGTTACAAAATCTGACCTTTCGCTGATGGAACATCTCTCAGGCCAAGGCAAATGCGTTTTAGATGCTGGTTGCGGAGACGGGCATCTTATGAAAATGTTAATAAATAGCGGATACGACGTTACTGGCATTGACATAGATATAAAGCAATTGAACTCAGCTTCATATATCGGCAAAGTGGTTTGTGGCGACTGCAATTATCTGCCGTTCAAAAATGGTTCATTTGATATGGTGTTCTTAATCAACGTGCTTCACCACGTTGAGGCACCAAGCACACTCGTAGAAGAAATATCACGTGTATTGAAACGCCGAGGAACCATGTACTTGTCTGAAGTAACGGAAAGCAATCCACTTCTGAGGCTTGCGAGAATTTCTCATCCATATTGGCACTCATCAGAAGTCAAATCGCACATGCGAACAGAAGAAGTAAAGGCAATTATCGGAAAAAAGTTTTTGCAAGTGACAGAGGATGGCGATATTGGAACAATAGCGTGGGTATGGTACGTTATTGGAGAGAGAATAATGTCTCTTGACGTGCTTGAGACCGCATTTTTATCAAAGATTGTGTCTATTGTGGATTCAATACTCGGAAAAGCTTCCAATTACAGGTTCTCGTGCCAGTATAATGCAGTATGCAAAAAGAGGTGAGAAAATGACATTTTTGATGTGGGTAATATGTCTGGTACTTGCTCCAGGAATAGTGATATTCGCACTTTGCTGGGATATATACGACAGAAAGCGCCGTAAGAAAAAGGGTGGCGAAAAGTGAGAGTATTGCTGATATACCCGACAGTTAGGGTGTACCAAGTCCCGCCATTAGGCCTGATGTACATTGCTTCAGCATTAAGGAAAGACGGCCACGAAGTTGAGCTGGTGGACGGTTCCGGGCCGGTACTTGAGCACAGGGTACTTGAAAAACTCCGTTGGAAGCCCGAAATAGTAGGAATAACTGGCACGACTTTGGTGAGCAAGGAAGTTATTGACATATCTCGCTTCATAAAGAGGGTGTGCTCGAACCCTCCAAAAATATTCGTTGGTGGCCCTCACGCAACCGTCATGCCTGAGACATTTTCAGAGAATCCAGATATAGATTGTGTGGTGCGGGGAGAGGGAGAAATAACTTTCACGAAAATACTCAGAGATGGAATCGAGAAGAAGGTTTACGACGGAGAAGTTGTTGAGAATATGGATTCTCTGCCTTTTCCTGCATGGGACATCGTCGACAAGAAATATTTCGCGAGAAAACGCAGCCAGATAATGGGGTCTAGGGGATGTCCTTTCAACTGCGCTTTTTGCCAACCTACGCAGAGGATGATATTCGGCTCTAAAGTCAGAAGGCGAAGCGCAGGCAGCGTCGTGGCCGAAATGAAGGAGTTGAAAGAAAAGTACGGCATTAAAATGTTTGATTTCATAGACGACACTTTCACCGCGAACAAAAATTGGTGCATGGATTTCGCTAACCAAGTCAAATTCCTCAAAGTTAGGTTCACTTGCTCCACGAGGGTTGACGTGGTCGACGAAGAGATTTTAATAGCTTTGAAGGGGTCTGGCCTTTATAGAGCCACTTATGGTATAGAGAGCGGCAGCCAGAAAATTCTAGATTTCTACAACAAGGGCGTGACCGTAGAAGAGAACGCAGAGGCCATAAGGCTGACAAAGAAGGCGGGAATACACGCGCGTGCGCTATTTATGATAGGCAGCCCAAATGAGACTATGGAGGACATAATAGCAACAAAGAAATTTATCAAAAGGACAAAGCCTGACACGATATTCTTTGCAATCACAACTCCAATGCCTCAGACGGCGCTTTGGAGCTATTGTAAAGAGAGAGGTCTTCTGATTACGGAAAACTTCGAAGATATGGATTATTTCAAGAGTCCGTCCATTAAAACCGAATACATTACTCAAGAACAGGTCGTCAAAATCAGGAGTCAGATATTGAGGGCGTTCTACGTAAGAAGAGCGTTAAATCCGATTTTCGTGTATCATGTCTTGAGAGAAAGGTCTCTCTCGCACAACATGGGCATAATTAAGAACATATTCAAGAAGTGAAAAAAGCCGTGATGAGGGATATAGCAAAAGCGTTAATGCCTTTTCACAGGTATGCAAGAAGCATTGAGAGAAGATTGATAGATGATTGCGGCCCGTTTTCAGACAATAGCCTTGATATGGGATGTGGCGACCGTTCAGTAAGGTTCAAAAACACCATCGGGCTTGATATCAATAAAAATTTGAAGCCGGACATAGTCTGCGACATTGCAAAAATGCCTATAAGAGATAGCTGCATAGAACAAATAGTGTCGAATTCGGTATTTGAACATGTCAAAGAACTTCCCGGGATGATGCGCGAGGCCAATAGAGTATCAAAAAATGGTTGCAGAATAATGTGCACGATTGGCTCAGATATAGACGACGATTATCCCGACTTTTTCAAGAAAATATCAGCAATAATATACAAACATATAAATAATTTTGGCATTGAAGATTGGTCGGAATTGTTTAGAAACAGCGGGTTCGAGGTCATACGAAAGATAAAATACGTGCCAAGAACGTGGCACTTTTTGTTTCTTCTGAGCTGCATTTTTCCGCCGGCAGCAATTTATGGCAAATTGGCTGAAAGGATAGACGACAAAGAGGTAGGGATATTTATGGAGTGCAGAAAAATATGAAAAAATTGAAATACGCGGTTATTTCGGCGAGTTTTGTGCTTGCAATTTGCGTGTTGCTAAACCCGCTGTTGTTTTGGTACACCGTGCCTGACCTCAATCTGTTTGGAAGTACGACTAATATTTTGGGAGCTGTGTGGTTCGCTGGAATCTTCATATACGCGGCTAACAAGTTCCGCTCAAGATTTCCTAAAATCACGGCTCTCTGCCTGGCGGCGTGCACCGGCTTTATCACATTGTACTGCTTAGATGAGCTGAACACCGTATTGGTTTGGCTCATGTTCCGTTTTGAGTACGACTTGTTTATTATGAAAATTCAGGTTTATGCCAGCATGTTGATAGCGTTCTGGACTGTGCACCATTTTGCAAAAGATTACTTTCATGTCGGTAAGAAAGCCGCAGTGATGTTGGGCGTTTTGGTCGCGTATTACGTGATTACTGATTTGGTAATGGTGGGGAATTACGGCACTATAATGTACCGTTTCATGCCGTCGCCTGATAAGCAAATATCGTTCTGGACATCGTACACGCTCTGCAAGGTTTATTGGTCGTCGGTATTTCTGTCGCTGTGGAAAAAGAAGGTAGTAGAAAACGTGGAGGGCTAATATATGAACAAGTTGAACGAAACTGAGAAAGCATACATTGCTGGATTTATCGACGGAGAAGGATATATTAGCATTCAAAGAACAGTCCGCAGGCGTAAAGATTTTCAATTGTCTATATATTACCAACTCACACTAAAAATAGGCAACACTGATTTAGAAGTCTTAAAATACATCAACGATGTTACAGGAGTAGGAGAAATACATTTATATGATTATGAATATGCAGATAACATAAGAAGAAAACCAGTTTATGATTTGCAAATTTGTGGGAAGAAAGCGCAAAACCTTTTGAATGAAATACTACCATATTTGCACACCAAAAAGGAATCAGCAAAGATATTCTTAAAATTTAATTTATCAAGTAAATTCGCACAAGCAAATTGTCAAATAACAAGACTATCGGAAAAAGAAAAAATTAGCAGAGCCATACTGTATTCAAAAATTAGAGAAATGCACAGTAAAAAGGGTACAAAAATATGAAAATAGCTATAATTATTCCTACATTAAACGAGGAGAAGAACCTATCGGTGCTGCTGCCGAGGCTCACGTCATATTTTTCACAAGCCTTAATTTTCGTGATAGACGATGGTGATGACGATACCGCGAAGATTGCAAGAGAGCACGGCGCTTTTGTATCACGCTCTCTCAAAAAAAGAGGGCTTTCGAACAGCTACAGAGAAGGCTTGGAGCTAGCATTGGCTTACGACTGCGATGTAATTGCGATTATGGACGCAGACCACCCGGCAAGAGCGCTGAGAGATATGGCTCTCGTTGTGGACTATCTAGGCGCCGATATTGTTATAGGCAAAGAGCTCGGCACTCGTTCTACAGCGAGCAAAGTTGCCGGCTTTCTCGCAAAGAGATATCTCGGGATTAAAGGCGTCGACCAGCCCACGTGCGGCCTAATGATGTTCACGGCCGAGTTGGCAAAAAAGGTCGACTTTGCGAACGTAAAAGCCAAATCTGACGCTTTTCATTTGGAAATGCTATACAGAGCGATAAAATGCGGCGCGAAAGTGCGTCAAGTATACTTCTACGGGCACGCGAAACACGAACAAAATTCAGTAAAGAGAGTTTTCAGGTGGCTGTGGGAGCTGTTTTTGATGCGCTGGAGGCAGAGAAAAGCTTATAAACCTTAAAATATCATATATAGGCTGAGGTATGAAAAGTGAGTGAAGCAGTGTACGGATTTGTGGCGCTCGTCATCCTAATACTCGGAGTTTGGAAGGCTATCGAGGTTATTGTTAAAATAGCTAGATACACTCTTCGAGTGGTCAGAAGAGAGAAAATCTCAGACGAAGACGAGGCGCTGAAAAAGAAAATAGAGGAAAAGCTCAAATTCCTAAAGAAGAAAAAGCGTTCTTAGCAGCTAGTTTTTAATATCGTTTTCCGCAAAGGTAGTAGAAAAGAAGTAGTAAACTTTATATATAACTTCATCACTAGTGTGTCCTAAGCGTGATAAACGCGTGATTTAGGTGAAAAAAATGGCAAAAAGAGCGAAATTGTTGTTGGATAAATTCCATAAGAAGCACAGGGCCAGAGTGCGAAAATGGCGTTCTAAGCATCCCGGCAAAGTCTACAAGAAAGTCGGCCCAATGTGGAAGTGGGTAGCTCCAAAGAGGCGATAGAAGTGCCAAAAACCAAGCACGTCAAACTAGGAGATGGGCTCGACAAACTTTTCAAGGAGAAAGCGGTGTACAGCTCGACAGCGCACAAGGCAAAAGGCTCTACCTGGCTAAAAGAACCCCCAAAATACGGCCCTAAAAAAGCCGGCGGTAAAAGACGCAAGCGGAGGTGATTGCATGTCCTACATTTGGAGAGGTAAAAAGCCACTTCCGATGGGTGGGTTCGTCACAGAGGAAATCATGGGCGGAAAAGCCAAGAAAAAAGGCAAAAAACGCGCAAAGAAAGCGTGGACGGGCCCGATAAAAGGGCCAACCAAATCGTCTTTCCACACATCTATCAAGAAAGGCAAGAGAGCGAAGAAAAATTGGACTGGGCCGATAAAAGACGGAACCACGAGCGCGTTCCACACGGCGTTGAGAAAGAAGAAGCCGAAAAAATGGACAGGTGGATTTTGATGTCAATGAGCTTTAGAAAGAGAGTAAGAGGCACTGCCAGGCAGATAGGAAAAGCTTTTCCTGTTTTTACAAAGAAGAGACTGCCCGCGAAATTTGGAGGCAAAAGAAGATTGAAGCCAAAAGACACGATTGTTTTGCAATTTGAATACCCAGACGAAGCTGAAGCTTTCAGAGACGCTTACTTCGCAGTAGGCGCGGTATCTGACTTCCCAGCACCCGAAGATGAAAAGGTGGTTAAAAACACCGTCATTCTCAGGTTCGGCAAAGACATCACAGAAGACAATCCAGACCTTGCAGACGACACGCTTGAATACCTCAAAAGAGCGAGTTTCTTTACGGTCAAGCCGAAAAAAGTGTGGACGGCCTAGGTGGTTAACATGGCAATAAAAGCAAAAAATAAGAGCTGCATAGCCGGAGCATTGAGAGGCAAAATAGGCTGGCCGCTTGTCAGAAAGCGCAAAAGAGGCGGCAAAAAGCCGAAATATTGGATTCAGAAAGCAATTGGCAAAAAGGGCTCACTCAGAGAAGAAGTAATGCGCAGGTTCGGAAGAGCAGGTTTTGACGAGCGCGGCAGAATAAAATCTACAGTTCTCAACAAGATAATCGCAAAAGACGGTTTTAGACGGCAAGCCGTTCTTGCGAGAACGCTTCGCGGCCTGAAAAAGCGCGGGCGGAGGAAGAAGTAAAATGCCAAACCCCGTTCGCGCATACTTTTGGTACCTCAGAAAGCAGGGATACAGCGACGCAGAAGCCAGAAGAATGGTCGCAAAGAAGTTCAAAATGAGGCGAGGCTGATGAGAAAGAAAAAGTACAGATACATTGCTCCTAGAGCTGTAAGGAGCATTGATAAAAACCTACAGGGCGCAAAAAGAGATTTGAAAAAAGCTCTTAGCAGGCTGTCAAAAGCAAAAGACGATTCGATAAAAGGCGGACACCCAAAAATCATCACCATGGAAATACGAAAGCGTATAACTGCAGTCAAAAGAGCAAGAAAGGTTGTGGGGTAAGAGAAATGCCGAAAGCAAACATCAAGGCAAAATTCATCTTCATCCGCAGCAAAAAGACCGGCACGAGCAAATGGGTGACGAAAGCGCAGTGGAACAAAATCAAAAAGACTCCCCCGAAAAAGAGGCCGTGGAGAAGAGTGAGGGCGTTCTAAATGGCAAAGAAGTACAAATGGAAGAAGGGCCCGCGCGGCGGATTGTACAGGTGGCACGAAGTCCAGTATCTCCCATACAAAAAGAAAGTCAAGGTTTACAAGAGGAAGAAAGGCTTTGAAAAGTATATCCGCTAATGTTCAGGAGATGTGATAAATGCCAAAAACTAGAGCATATCTTGTAGGGGTCGCGGACAAGAGAGTGGTAATAAAATTCAAAACCTATAACGTAGCCTCGAAAGCAAACAGAGAAGCCGCTTTTAGGAGAGCACGAAAGAAATACAAAAGCTACAGACCGACCGCCGCTTTCTTCTCGCCTACGCTCAAGGGATACATTGTTGCGCTGAAAAAGAGGCGTAAGTAAATGGCAAGAACTATGAAAGTGTACGAGATATTCGTTGCCGGGCATGCTGCTGGAGTTTTTATTGGATACAAGAGACCAAAAGTCAGAATCAGCATCAAAAAACCTTCAAAGCCATCAAAACTCAGACGAGTGAGGCGAAAGTAGATGCCATGGACAACGAGGAAAATGAAGCTCAACAAGAGGGGCGACAAGCTGGGCACATTAGAAGGGATATATTCTCTGAGAACCGTGAAATGGAACCCGAAATCTGGGATACTCAAGCTTCGGTATTTCAGGCCAAAGAAAAAGCGAGGGAGAAAATAGATGCCGTACAAAATCAGGTTCTATCCGAAAGGCGCGAATAGAGCACCTCTTTTAAGAAAGTTCGGAAAGCCTGGCGCGATAAGCATATCATCGTCTGTAACATACCCAACAAAAAAGCAAGCCAAAAATTCCAAACTTTTTAAGACAGTGAAAGACATCGGTTACAGCCCGAGAATTGAAAAAGTGAGGCGAAAGAGATGAGCAAAAGAAAATATCCGCGAAAAGACTATCTCAGAGGCATAATAGAGTATCGCGGCCGCGCTTACCAGCTGTATGGCACGCATAAAACAAAAAGGGCGGCAGTTGCACAAGCAAAGAGACTGAAAAAGAGAAAAGAGTTCAAGAGAGCTGTAGTTAAATCTGGAAAATGGATGTACGGAGTGTACGTGAAATGAGCAAACTTAGGAAATATGGTCGCGTTTTCAAATCTGAAGAAGATGTCAAGGCTTATGTGCAAGGGCGCGTTCGCTCGTGGTCGCCGATTATCCGCAAAATGAAAGACAAAAAGTCAAAAGACTTCGCTAGAGGCGCTCAAAAGTTCTGGAAGAAAGAGTTGAAGAGGCTGAAATAGATGAAATTCAAAAAACGTGTGAGAGGGACGCCAAAGCAAATCGGAAAGCCATTCCCGATATCCGAAAGGAAGAAGCTGCCAAAATTGGCGCTGCGGAAAGAGTGGACTCCGCGAGGAATTAAGCAATTGGAAGAAGCTTTTGAAGCAGAGAAGCTAAGAAAGTTGCTAACAAGGATTTCAAAGTTGACATTGCCGCAACTTGAAAAGTGGGCGGATTCACATCCTAAAGAATCATTGAAATTGCACAATCTGGGCTATCTTGAAATGTGGAGGCAATACGGGAAAGATTTCATAGATTTGTCAAAGAAAGCTACCGACTTCCTAGAAGGTATTAAATCTGGCGGCAAGGTCAGGCTCAGAAAGTTCTATGTTAGAGCAATAGTAGATGTTCACGAGTGCTATCGAAAGAAAGGCTCTCCGGTGTACGACCCGCAATATGCGGAAAAGCAAATTGCAGACATGCTAAGATATGATGATGGCACAATAACATCAAAGAAAGACCTAGGAGACAAAGTTGTCTTCGAAATAGCGAGTGATAGATTCACACCGAGAAGGTGGGCGTCATTTAAAATTAAGGCAGAGGGATGTCTTGAAAAGGAAAGGAAGTACAAATAAAGAGGTTGAAAGAATTGAAGTTCAAAAAGCGAATAAGAGGAACGCCAAAACAAATAGGAAAGCCTTTTCCAATAGGTGAAAAGAAGAAGCTGCCTAGAAAGTTGAGGCCAGTATATATCGGCGGTGGTTTGAGAAAGTCCAAGGCACTAGTAGAGTTGGCAAAAGCTGAAAGAGATGGCGACCCAGATAGATTCTACAGCGTTTGGGACAAATTGTCTAAAGACCGCAAAGTGGAGCTTGTTAAAGAAGGATACGTTGAATATGAGACAGAAGGCGATTACGAGCATGGCTATCACACCTATCCGCAAGGGACTGATAAACTTCTGAAAATACTTAGAAAAGGTGCCACTTCTAAAAAGCCGAAAGTAACGCCGGAATCAGAAAGAGCTTCAGAGTGGTACGCCAAAAGATATCCGCTCATGTTCAAGGGCGGCAAGCGAAAATCTTCTGTTTTTCTTCCGAAAAGCGTTGGGATACCTGCTCTGAGGTCAGAGCTTAAGATGATTTACGTGAAACATCCACGCTTAAAGGAAGAGTTTAAGGGAAGACAAGGAGACTTGCTGAGGTTAGCTAATAAGCTTACAAGAGACAAGACTTTAAGAAAAGGCTGCAAAGACATACACGAATTGGTTGGCGGAGCTTTAGAGGTTGCGATGGAAGAGCTGCCAGATAAAACCAAATCCGGTGGCAAGCGCGCCGCGTACTACGGCGGAAAGGTTGGTGCGTAGAAATTAGAGAAAAATGGAAAAAGAAGCGGCAGAGAAGAGAGAAAAAGAAAAGAGAGAAAAGAAAAGAGAGGTACAAGTAATGCCAAAAACAGCAAAATACCCCGTTGAAAAAAGAGGGGCAAGCTACCAGCGCTATTTGGCCAAGCTGCGCAGAAGAAGCAAGTGGAAAAAGCGAGCGCGCAGGCCAAAAAGAGCTGCTGTGTCGAAAGCGCCGGTGATTATCGTGGAAAAGAAGACGAAGAGAATTCTCGTCGAAAAGCCAAAACCGATTTCTGTCGCCAAAAGAGCCACCATGAAAGAAATCGCGACCATGAGAAGGGCGATGGGCATATCTTCGAGCAAGGCGAGAAGACTTCTCAGGATGGCGCAAAGAACGCAGCAGCCGGAGTACAAACCCAAAAAGAAGAAGAAAATCTGGCTGCCGAGAACCGTGATAAGAGGCTTGAGATAGTTGCCAATAGGCAAAAAGCTGCCTCGATATAAAACCATTCGCTGCACGCAGCCTCAAAGACACGTGATTGCAAGATTTGACAGAAAGAAATACAAAGGCGGCCACGTGCCGGTAGGAGACATTTTCGCGGCTATTAGGCGCCACTATAAAAGGCATCACCCGGCCAAATTCAAGCAAATGGTGAGAAAAGCGAAATATGCGAGGAAGAAAAAGCGATAGGAGAGTGCGTTCATGCCGCGGAGAAGACGAAAGCCAAAAGTGTCCATTAAAAATAGATTGGTAAATGGCAGCATAAAGTTCACGTGGACTAGCGATGGTTGGTTAGCTGTTGTCGCAAAGCCTATCCCTCGCTCTACGTTGTGGGCGCTAAGCAAACGCGGCAAAAAGCGAGGCATGAAATTTTATAACCTGTATTCAAAAGACCCGCGCGAGCCAAAATATTTCACCGTTCCGTTCAGCGATGAAGAGCGGAAAAATGTAGCTAGCGGTCTCGACCCACACGGGTTGCCATTTGGCAGGAGAAAAAAGAAATGAGGGTAAAAGAATTCTTAGAAAATAGGGTAGAAGAATTCTTAATTTTCTCCGCGTATCTCCTTTTTGTACCGCTGCTGGCAATCGTTGCTCTTCTCGACCGGATTGTTGAGAAATACGGTGATTAGAGTGAAATGGCTTCGTCGAAAGCACGGCACGGAAAGGCAAATCGGCAAGGCTTTTCCGATTGGAAACAAAAGAAGTAATCTGCCAAAAGTGGTTTATCCCATAAAATACGAAAAGCCTGAGAAAACCGCCGCAGAATTGAAAAGAGATTTTAACCGATTTTTCGGTGTCGTAGTCCGCTCAGCTTTCGAGTCTTTGAAAGACAACGTCGTGCCGAGCAGCGAGGCGCATTTCCTTCTAAAAGACGGCAAAACGGTGCTTGTAGGAGAATTATCAGATTATAAAAGATACTGGCGCAGCGCAGTAAGAAAAGCGGTAAAATCAGAAAAGCCGCTCGCATACGTAATCGTCACGCCGGTTTGGCTCGCGCCACCAACGAAAGGAGTGAGTCCGCGCGCACACCCGTTCAGAAAAAATGCAGTAATGATAACCGCGTACTCGCCTTTTCTCCAAAAGGCTGCAAACATATTTTACGAATTTATCACTCCAAAGCTCATAGAAGTGAAGAAGCCCGAAGTTTGGTACGAGTTTGAAGACACCCTGGTAGGAAATGTTTTCGAGCGTGAGAAAAAATGAAATGGAAGCGCAGAGTAAGAGGCTCTCCAAGGCAGAAAGGACTGCCTTTTCCGGTGATGGAGAAAAAGCGGCTGCCAAAATTCAAAATGCCTGGAAAAAGACGATACACTCTCAGAATAGGCCCTGAAACAAAACTGCATAGGGCAACCAAAACAATTTATTTATCTCAAGACCAAGCCAAGAAATTTGGGGTGTTGCCGCTTCTTGAGCATGAGGTACTTCACGGCGTAGTTGAAGACGTCGCAGGCCCAGAGGCGACCGCAAAGTTGGATAATATTGCGTTAATACTTGCAGCAATGAGAGCTAACATAAAAGAGCTTCCACCGGAAATGCGCCGGCTGCTGAAAGAAATAAGAGACCAAGACATGGTTCTGAAGATTAAACTATCAGATTTGAAGAAAGCAGGCGGCAAGCGCAAGCCAACAAGCGTCACAATCACGTACCGCGACGAGCGTGGAATCGAGCGAAAAAAGAGGGTGAAAGTCGAGGACACGCCAGAATTCTACCAGCAGGCGAGAGCCAAGGGATACGGCATATTGAGCGCATCCGGAAGAAGGGGCGGAAAGTTCCTTGAAAAATTGGCATGGATGTTGAGACATCCAGGAGAACCTATGCCAGAGTGGATTCCTGTTGGCGATTAGGAGATTGAGCGCAGTTGAAGTGGAAAACTCGCAAGCGCGGAAGCGCCAGGCAAATCGGGCAAAAGTTCCCGGTAAGAGAGAAGAAAAAGCTGCCTGCGCGTATCACAAAAAAGCCAAAAATTCGTCAAGATGCGATATCACTACTCAAGTCGCATATAATAAATAAATTTGGCGGTGAAAGATTCCAATTTGACGAGATTATAAAGCGAGATATTGGTCGCGACGGCGCGAGATTTCTATTAAAGCATGGAGTTGAACGCAGTGGCGAGGGCGCAAAACTTCTCAAAATGAGAATATCAGATTGCCACGAAAATGTTTTGGAATTGACTAAAAAGCACCCAGAGAAATATCTTGGATGGTATGGTTTTGCGCTGAGCAGAGATGGAATCTGGCGCGTTCATTCGTGGGTTACGGATGAAAATAATAAAATAATTGAGACTACTGTGCTGCGAATAAAATATTTTGGAGTGCCAGAGAGAAGATGAAGTGGAAAAAGAGAACGCGCGGGACACCAAAGCAGCTAGGCAAGCCGTTCCCGGTTGGCGAAAGAAAAGACCTGCCCAGATTGCAGTTAAAAAAATGGAGACTGAGGAAGTGGCATAGGAAAGTAGATAGAGAAGCTCTCGCAAAGCGGATGGCGAGAAAGCCAGCAGACGTTTACGAGCCGACTTTTAGGCTGCCGGTACCTTACTTAGAGGGTACAATACAAGTTATGTATGATGGAGAAGTATTGACAAACGCAATTGAAGTAATACCGCACGACAAGTGGGTCGGCAGCTGGGATAAAACTCAACGTATCGTCTACATCGACGACGACTTGCCTAAAAAATACTGGAAATCTCTCGCGGTTCATGAGTCAGTCGAGAAATATTTGAGAGAAAAGTACGGGCTCGACGAGAACGCAGAGGGGCACGAGGCTGCGGAAGAAGTTGAAAGAAGGAGATTCTGCAAAGAAAGCAAATGCCCGGCAGATTGGGACGAATACTCGAAAATAGTTGAGAGAGTGCACAGGGCGGAGATGAAGTTCGCAGAGAAAACCGGCGGCAAGAGAAAAGAGTTGCGCAGTTCAACCGCTTTTGCGGTGTGCGCTAAGTGCGGGTACGAATATAATGTCCGCATTCGCTCAAAATGCCCAAGATGCGGCAGCACCATAATATCGGCGGTTAGAGGCGGCAAGCAAAGAGAGAAAGAAAAGCTGTATGCGGATACTGGCGAATTTCCAAAACAACGAATAACAATTCTCGATTCTGTAAATATGCCGATTGGATACGCTCAAGGGAACAAACTTTACACGAACAGGGGTGAATTTGTAGCCAACGTGAAAGAAGCTAACACAATCAAAGAAATAAGGGATATTTTGCTTGCCAGATTGGGTCGTGTTATATAGATGAAAGAAATAATTGACACTTTTCCAAACACACACAGCGGTTTAGTTATGTCGGCCGTTGTGATAAAAACGCTCAGAAAGGAAGATAGAAGCCATAGATACAGCAGGTATTTCCCACGCGGTTTGCGCTCGAGAGAGTTTCACGTTGTAAAAGAGTCGTGGCATAAAAAGAGTAAGAGAAAATTGAGGAAGTAGATGGTAACAAAAAAAAGAAAGAGAAGAGAAAAAAGGAGAAGAGAAAGATTAGGTGAAATAAAATGAGCAAAACACAATTTCTGAAGAGAAAAAGAGGAACGCCAAAACAGATAGGGCAGCCGTTCCCGGTAGTTGCGGCAAAGATGAGCAAGCCGATATTTGAAAGAAGAGCGCTGACACGCGGAAGAATGCCGCTTACGCCGGTCGAGAGGCACGCGTTGAAAGCAGAAGAAGAGTTGATTGCGGGCGGCTTTAAGGGGTGGAACATAACGATAAAGCTAAAAGACGGAAAAGTTATCGACGTGCCGCTGATAGCAAAAACGTGGGATGAAGCTATGCGAATCGCGAAGAGCCAGATGCAAAAGTATAATCCAAAAGACATAGAAGAGCTCGTTATAACAGACCCATCAATTTCGGAAGTTCTGCACAAAATGGGTGCTGGAGCTAGAATAGTTGCCGGCGCAATTGGAAGAGGCGCGTGGCGAGGCGTAAAAGCGCTCGCAAGAGTCGCGAAAAGAGTTCCAGGCGCGGTTGAGCGTGCAGGAATAAGAGCCGCAAGAGAAATCGGCAGGATAGAAGCGATACCCGCAGAGATGCGCGAGGCCTACGAGGAGGCGAAAGCAGAAAGGCCTTGGGAAGAAGAGCCTGGAGAGGTAAAAGAGTACATAGAGCGTGAGCCTGAACCGGAGCCGGTTGTAAGAAGGTTGCCGCCTAGAATAGCAAGAGAAGTGGCGCCAAGGCGGATAAGAACCGAAGCAGAGTGGCTCGCAGAGCCGACGCCTGAAATATACAAACCCGCCGAACCAGCAGTCGACGTCAGCAGGCCGTTCGCAGCGCCTTCGCCATTCGCAAGAAGAAGACCGGCAAGAGAAGAAATTGAGCGAAGCGAAATCCTGCGAGAAACGAAAAGGATTGGAGCCGGAGAAATAAGAAGAGCAGAACTTGCCAGGGCAAGAGAAGAATTAAGAGCGCTCGCAAGGCCAGTCACGCGCAGGCCGAGGAAGACTGCGAAAGTGATTGTAGAGGGCGAGCAGGTAGATGAAGGGTCGGCTGGCGGAAAGCGAAAAGCAGGCAAACCGTTTTGGAAGCAAAATCGAAGAACAGAAAGGGGATATAGAACGTGGTAGAAATTACGCGAGAGCTCAAGCCGATTGAAGTGCTTTCAAGGTCTGGCAGATGGTGCAGGATGCACCCAGAGTATAATCTCGGACATTATCGTGTGCGCCTTGAGAAAATAGGCATTCAAGCAATAAACAGTTATAACAGAAACATGTACAAACAGCGCTATAATGACTCAAACGATAATTACAAAGATAGAATCTTAAGGAATAGAAAAAAATACATAGAGAAGTCAAAGCTGCTCGCTCTTCAAATGATATCCGGAATGGAGAGACCATCATGTTCATGCGGATGCGATTACATGCCAATTCTCCAAGTGCACCATAAAAACGGAGACGGAAAAGAAGAGAGAACAAAACTCTTTCCAGGATATACGCTTTACACAGCGATAATAAACCGCAAAAGAGATACAAAAGACCTTGAAGTTAAGTGTATTATTTGCAACTGGACAGAATGGGTTGAAAGAAAAATAGGAAACTACGGAACGTTTCGCGTAAATTTCGAAAAAGCATAAAAGAACGCAAAAAGGCTACAGAACATGGTAAAAAGTTAGGGAGCACTCGCGAAGAAAAAAGCACGGAAAGAGAAAATGCGTGCGAATAAGAGCGTATGATAGGAGATGATTTCTGATGCCTTACCGCGTTCTCGCGTCCAACCCAAGAAGAGGCCATCATTGGAGATATTTCAAGACTGCTGCCGGCGCAGAGAGATTTTCGAAAACAAACAGACAAGCTATTGGTATACCAAGATTTGTTTCGGCATTAGAATGCCCAAAAAGTGTTAGACACAAACGGAGAGCGAGATGAGAAATGCCGTGGAAGAAGCGCACGCGAGGCACAGCGAAACAGATTGGCAAGCCGTTTCTTGCCGGAAGTGCGCGAGTTCTTCCTAAAATTGTCTTCGGCACAACACCGCTTGCAGCAGCAGAAAAGAAAATACTTCGGAGACATAAGAACGTTCCAACTACAGAGATATATCACCTCGTAGAAAACAAGCAAATTCTTGATATAATAATGAAAGAAGGCATGCTTAAGCCAAGAGCAGATGGATTATTGTCGTTTACCGCGAACAAAGAACTGACTGCAATATTTCCAGAAGAGAAACCTCGCAAATACAGGTTGGTCTTTGACTTCAAAAAGATAAAGCATAGACTTGCTCCCGTGTTTTACTTCACGGATGATGAGTTCTACGAAAAGAGCCCGCCAAAAGATGTTATTGCATATTACAGAAAAAAGTACATTACAGGAGATTTGACTAATTGGAATGGCAGTTTGGTATATGTTTCAACAGGAGAACCGATGCAAATTGAAGATGAGTGGAAGTCTGCAGTTCCAATTAGCTTGAACAGACTAATAAGAGTTGAGGAAGTTCAGTGAAAGGAGGTGATTTCAACGCCAACTAAAGCATTCCAGAAGAAAGTAAGAGCGAAAACACAGCACGAGGCTATAGCGAAAGCGAGGGCGAAGATTCCAAAAGGCTACACTCTGCAGGTAAGAACTGCAAGCCAGGCTCTCAAAAAAGGAACGTGGTGGGTAGACGGCCTGCTGAGAGAGCGCAAAAAGGTGTCAAAGATAGTCAAATAAGCAAGTGATGCCACGCAAGTGTTAAGAGAAAAGCTTAAATAGTTGAATGCTACCTCGTGCTTCAATATAACGTATTGCGAGGGATATGATTGGACGGTTTTGGAGAGATACTTTCTTTACTTGCGCCCTATCTCCTTCCGCTGGCGATAATGATAGTGACGTTCTCTTATCTATTGAGTCAATACATGATGAGGAAGGTATATGTCCGTGTCGAATACCACCGCAAGGGGCCGAACGCGGAGACTTACCCGTGTGTCGAGCTCGGCAACAGGGTGATGTTCGAGACCGGCGGGGGCTTCAGGCTTTTTGGAGGCAAAAAGAAAGACCAAATAGCCGCAGTTCTAAGAGCGAGACCTGAGATAAAAGTGTTCGGGTTCAAAACAATCCGGCTCCACCACGTAATAGAGGGGTTCAACGAAACCGTCGACATCAGAGATATCAAAACGCAGAATCCGATGGGCGGCGGGGCGCTGGCTGTTTCCGAAGCAGTGATGGCAACGGCGTACGAGCAAATGGCAAAGAGCATACCAAGAGGTAAGGGCGACGTGATGATGAATGTCGTTATGGTTCTTGTTGGTTTGGGTTGGGGGCTATTAATTGGGGTGGTTTTTGCTTGATAGAAACTAAACCTTTCGAAGAGCTGTCGCCTTCCGGTAGGTGGAGAAGACTGCATCCCGAAAAATACAACACGGAAGAGTGTCGCAAAAAACGTCGGGATTATATAAAAGAGTGGAACAAAAAAAGAGACACAAAAATAGGAATACCGCATTCGACGGTTTGGTACAGAAAATATCCCGAACGCGGTAGAGAAATGTCGCGAAATTTTAAATTGAAAAATCCTGATTACGACAAGCAGTATAAAATAGAAAATAGAAATACGCTTGGAAGCCAATGGCGAAATAGAACCAAAATAGAAAAGTTAGCCGCGTTTCAAATCGTATCAGGTGAAGCAGTGCCGAGATGTAGAAATTGTGGATGCGCAGATTTGAGAATATTAGAAATGGAGCATAAAAACGGACATGGCTTAAAAGTCGACGGAAATGCAGTTATTCTTAGAAGAAATATAATTGCTGGACGAAGAAAAACTGATGATTTAGAAATCCTCTGCAAAGTTTGCAATGCCAAAGCGTATGTTGAAAGAGTGTTTAAGCTGTCATTTGAAGTTAAATTCAAAGGAGGGGATTAACTATCGCTGTAGTTATACCAGAAAGTGGAGAAAAAATCGAAAAATCTATCGGCGAACTTATAAAGGCAATGTTCACGAACACTGACTTCTTTGCGGTAGTTGGCAATACAGAAATTCCCGCGCGCTCTTTGAACGGGCTCGTGATGCTGATGTCGATTCAGAGAACTATGGAAGTTCTTTCAACGCAAGACCCGGATACTGTAGAGTGGGGAGACACCGAGGAAGCGTCAGTTGCATACGAGAAAGAGATGGACAAGTATCGCATAAGAATGCTCGTAGAGAGTGACCCGAAAGCAATGCAAGCGTTGATTTTATACGGCTACAACTACTATTTCACTCTTTGTATGAGGAGCAGAGATAGGAAAGGCAGAGCTGAGGGAGTAAGAGTTGGCGCCGGGGCGGGCGTGAAAGAAGAGGCGGAAGGAGTTGGGTTGACTACGAAAATGGCCCACGCTCTCGGGCTTGGCAGGCTGACTAAATATCAAAAAGTTTATGTAACAAAAGAAGGATAAAGATAAATGAAAATCAAATTCACGGTCGTTGGCGTATTTACACAGCCAAACGGCACAATTTGCGTGACGCTGAAAAATAGCGGCATACCTGACGAAGATAAGATGCAGAAGAACATAGAAGTTGACATGTTTAACCCAAATAAAATGGTTCAGCAAACTATGCAAATGGCTATTGTGCAGCAGCAGAAAATGCTCGGAATAGAGCCGAATTATTCGAAAATCGTAATGACAAAAGAGCAGTTTGACAAATGCAGAGTAACTGCAGAAGATGAGTTCACGATAGACGTTGAGACTGGTGTAGAGCATTGAAAAAGAAACAGGCGTGGGCCAGGAGAAAGCGCGGCACGCCGTCCCAAATAGGCAAGGCATTCCCGTTTTCGGCGCCGAGAACTCCGATGCAGGTCAAAACTTTCAAAGAAAATTTGAGAAAGCTGAAGCCTGTTAGAAAAGACTCACCTTTTCAAACTCCTAATCCTTTTGCAGCTCAAGAAGAGCAAGTAACTGAAGAGCAGCCTGGAATGGTAGAAGAATTCGTCGAACTTAAAGACGGTACGGAAGCAAGAGTTACAAAGCCTTCATTAACGCCGGCAGAACTCTACGCAAAAGTAAAGACCGCGGCAAGTGGGGTAAGTGAAGCGATAAATGGTTTGCTTGTGCGTGCCGGGCTGAGAAAAAAGCAAAAACCTAAATTCGAGGAGATAGAAATTGAGTCTAACGCTGAGTAGGTTTGCTTATAAGCTTCCGAAGCTCAACCCGGAAAAGACCAAAGATAGGCAGTTATTGGACGATAAAAGAGAAAAATTTATGAAGACAGAGGCGAGAACTGGTGGGCTGTGTATGGGCATTCATGCACCGTGGAGCCGAGGAAAGACTCTCACTCTAGTATTCTTCGCAAAGAGGACAAATGAAGATGACGGCACTCCAGTTTTGGCAAATTTCAGAATTTTGGGCATCAGCCCGTTCAAATTCCTAGATGACGTAGAAATACTCAGAGAGGTTTATGGGTACGGCGTTTTTCTCGACGAGATAAGGCGGTACATGGACAGTTATATGAGCAGAGGAATGAAAGTCAGGTTCACTTCGAACTTGACAGCCGATTTAGGCAAGCAGAGCTGTAATTTGTACTATTCAGACCAGCATTACAACAGGGCGCCGACTGCAATTAAAGCTAATCTCAGCTTAATCGGTGAGCCAGACTACGACGAAGAATCGCAATACGTAACACTATACCTCTATCAGTCAATCGAAGATTATCTGATGAAAAATCTTTGGTTCTACTTCGGCTTTTACGGCCCCGATTATTGGAAGCTCTTCGACACGAGCTTCAAAATAGAAGATTACAAGCTCAAGTTCAAAGTCGAGAGATATGCAGAGTACTTCCTAGAATGGAAGGAGGCGAGCAAAACAGTGGCACAAGTCAAAATCAGCAAGAGCCTAATAGGATTGTGGAATCAGGCTGAAGGGATGGAGATGACAGTCCCGGAAATGAATGCTATTGACACGTACCTCGGCATAATAGAGAAGTTGGAGAAAGAGAAACATGGCAAACGCTCTGGTTGACATACTGCAGGCGGCTACAATAATAATCGCGATATTCGGCATGATTTACATGATAAAAGACGTCTTCATCGGCATAACTCTGATGTTGGTTTGCGGCGTTCTTATTTTCCTCAGAGCGTTCATAGATAAAGCAACCAGGTGAATAAAATTGAGCAAGTTTAACATGCGAAATCCCAGGGAGGCTTAGGGATTGAGCGGAGAAGGAATAAAGAGAAGTATCTGGATTATTTTGATGCCGATTATTTTCCTCCTTGGGCTTCTAATACTCATAGTGGTCGTCCCTCACTTTAGCGGTGTTAGCATATTCAGTGGGTTCAACTTCGAGGGGATAAGCAGCGGAGTCACTCTAATACTACCACTCCTTGGAATAGGCCTTGGCATAGGAATGATTCTTCTCATATTCGCAGTCATAAGGAGACAAACAAGATGAACAGAGCAGTAAAACACGCAATCTGGTTTTTAATATTCGAGTTCCTGATAATCTTCTTCGTGCTCGTGTTAACGGGCGCCGCATCCGTAGACGGACAGCCGCTGCAGCTAATTCAAGATATTGCTGACAGCATCGGCACAAGCGTTTGGGCAATTGGCACAGGATTCTTTATTATAGGCACATTCGGTAACCTGGTGATTATGTTCATTAACATAGCTCGCGGAGGGCTGAATTGAGCTCACGTCTTGCGGCGTTCGCTCTCCACATCAGTGGAGATGGAGCAACAGCTCCGCTCTTCACTACGTTCAGAGGAGGTGGAAAAGAAGATGGAAATAAGCAAGAAGAAGTTTGCATTAGCAATAGTCCTATGCTGCCTAATAGCTTTCACGAGTGGATATGCCATACAAAACGCTTACTTCAATAAACCACATAAACCTATGGGTTCTGGTGCTAATGTTTTCTTGACAGTAGAATCGCCTATGGGAATCTATGACATTCCAATAACGAATTTGATAACCAATATTGGCGAGAACCAGACTGCAACAAGACAACGCGTCGGTGCTACTTACGTAGCAATCAAGTATATCAGTCTAAGCAATGACGCAAGTGCTTTAGCTACATGGACGAAACTTCCTAACGAAGCTACGACTTTAGGAGCAGAAAGAGGAGAAGGAACAGTATCAGCGTTGTTCTTGTATAGTGACGACGCAGCTTACAATGTGACTTTGACGTTCCACTTTACAGGCGATATTACATTACAGTGTGCTGGAGGAAATTGGAGTCCGACAGGTGCTAGCGATAATAATCTGTACTCAGCTGCTAACTTCGCACAGACAGCATTTGCTAACAATTGGAACCTAACGATTACATGGGTGTATGTATTCGACGGCAACTAGAAGGTGAACAAAGATGAAACGCAAACTCCTTTCTTTTTTAGTTATTCTATTTCTAATTGCTAGCCTATCCACTGTTTTTCAGTTTGTTCCAACCGTGAATGCTACGCAATATAATTTTGGGTATGAAACAATAGGTTCAGGCGAATACTCCATTGAAAATTATGTTAGAGGTTCAGAATTTACTATTACCGAGGCTGGCACAGCTGACAACATAACTGTGGCTTTGAAGTCTGCAGTTGGTGGAACATTTACTGGAAAGTTTAAGTGTGCTATTTATAATAGCGATAATAGTTTGGTGCTTAATGGTGTTACAGAAGAACGCACTTTAACCTTAACAGCCACGGTAACGTGGTACACCTTCAACTTTGTAGTCACTAAACCAAGTCTCATAGTAAATCAAGCGTATATTTTGGTGGCTTGGACTCAATATTTAACTGGCTACGCTTATATGGTTAAGGATACTGGCGACACAAACCAAGGACATTATGACTCTGCCGCATACAACTCTTTTCCAGACCCGTTAGTTCCAACCCATAACGATTATAAATATAGTATTTACTGCACTTACACGCCCTCAGGAGCACCAGCAGAAGAACGCAGCTTTACTTTTACTGAAACGATGAAGCCTTCAGCAACCCTATATCAATGGCAAGAACAAACAAGAAGCTTTACGGAGACCGTTACTCTAACGACGGTATTGAACCAATGGCAAGAGCACTGTTACGTTTTCCAGCAAACAATAACTCCCACTGAAAGCATAACTTATTGGCAAGAACACGGATACGTCTTAATCGAAACTATAGCTCCTACCGATGTTCTGAATCTCTGGCAAGAGCAAATACTTACTTTCATAGAGACTGCAAAGCCTGTCAGCGCGTTGTATCATTGGATTGAAGGAGCGTATCTATTCTTCGAATACACGTTCACCGAACCTATCACCCCTTCAGCTATACTAAACTATTCTATTGAGAGAGCAACGGTAGCATGGCTTGCCGTCGCCATTCTCATTTTGATTTGCGGAGGCATCCTCGGGGTTCTATTCATTCGCAGGAGGCTAACGTCGAATTGAGCAAGTATGACGTGCGAAATCCCAGAGCAGCGCAGGGATTGACGGAAGAACCGCGGGTTAGCACCCGCGTCTTCTTGACAGAAGATAAAGAACACGGCTTTTTAATTGAGCTCGTTTTTTTAATTCTTGCGATAATTGCTGCGCTCTGCGGCGCTGTCCTGAGGACTTGCGAGGCGGTAGACGAGCGCGCAAGGCGCGCTTTCGGAAAGCTCAAGTCGCTTAAAAAGAGAGAATAAAGGAGAATGAAAGAATTGTCTGAAAGCGTGCTATTCGGGAGTGATTGAAATGAAACTGAAATATATCGCTGTCTTTTCTCTTTTTCTGCTAAGCTTACTGTCTGTTCTGCCAGTTATTGCACAAACAGAAAAGAAGTTTGAAAGCCAAGAAATGGTTGATAATTGGACATGTGTGCATAATGGTATGTGGGGTGGACAATCTTTTACTCCTCAAGTTACGCATACGCTTACTAAAATTGTTCTTCAATTATTTAGATTTGGTGTGCCTGCTGGTGATTTTGTTGTAAGTGTTAGAGTAACTATGAATGGGGTTCCTGTTGGAGTTGATTTGGTTTCTACGAATATGACTGCGATGGATATTTTAGAAGGGGATAATATGGAAGATGGAAAAGACTATGATTTTGTTTTTCTTGAGCAGATAACTTTGGAGAAAGATATAATGTATGCGATTGTTATGAGATGTCCAGATGGTAATGATACAGACTACATTGGTTATATTTATTGTAATGCTCCTGTGTATGATAGGGGAACGTCTGTGTATGATGGTGATATTACATGGGAATTTGATGTTGAATCTGACCTTTATTTTAGTGAGTGGGGCTATGAAGTTAACCCCAGCATGAGCGACGCATTAGTCCCATTCCTTCCACTATTAGCAATAGCGCTCGCGCTCGCGTTCATAACGCTGTTCCTCACGCTAATGGTCTATTTGTCCAGCGCTAAAAAAATGCCGATTGAAATAATCGTCGTTCCGCTATTCTGCGTAATAACGCTCTGCTCGGCGCTCTTGGTAATAGGAATATTTGGACTATGAAAACGGAACTGATTCCCTTTTAGTTGAGGTTTTTCAGGGAGGCGAGAAAAAGTCAACAGAAACATTTATATAAAGGCGTGTTTACTTGTAACCCGGAGATTTCTTTGTTTGACGTTTACAATAAGAGCAGCGCGGAGATTGAGAGGCTGCGCGAGGCGTTAGAAATGCTCGCAATTAGGGTTGCGGATGCCGAGCTAAGAACGCGAGATACTTTGGATTACGCAAAGTGTGCGCTGAGAACGAGAATGTTGATGGAGCACTGCGCGGGAAAGTGCAGAGCGCCGGAAGATATTGACTGCAGGAATTGCGCGGAGTTCGGGGAGTTTTTGGAGGAGCTGGAGATTAAAGCTTACGAGAGAGACCTCGAGGAGAGAGCGGAGCAGGAGAATTATTACAGGGTGGAAGAATGAACGAAAAGAAAGATAATAAAGAAGCAATAAAAGTGCTGGAGTTCATTGCAAAGAATAAACTGACGATAACATTTCTCATTTACAGCGCGGTCTTCTGGTACATTGCGAAAGAATACATTTTTGACAGAGCATCCGAAATAATTGAAATAATTAAAGACGTTAAAGACCTCTATGCCAACTTTACCAAAAACATGTTTATGATGAGCGTGCAGCTGGAAGTATTCGTGATATTCTTGCTCGGAGCGATTTTGCTGGTACTGTTATATTTGGCGAGAGAAAGGTGATGTTATAATGACGCAGAGAAAGCCGATACCAATTTCCGTAAGAAACAAAATCCTCCTACGAGCGCGAGGCTGCTGCGAGGATTGTGGCAGAATTTTCAAAACGAGGATTAGAATACATCACGTAAATGGAGACCGGTCAGACAATAGGCCAGAAAATTTACTTGTGTTGTGCCCAAACTGTGCGGATAAAAGAGATGCCGTCTTATTACGCAGCAAAACCAAGCCACATTATGAACCCAAAGCTCAAAACCGAAAAGCGAGAGCGGTTAAAAGAAAGCAACATACTAAAAAGAAGGCAGAGAGAGCTTCAGCTTGGGAGAAAAAGAGAATTCACAAACCGTTTACGATTGCTTTGAGAAAATTGAGAAATTAGAAGCTCTCAAATGCGAAATCACCTTTTTATCACTCGAGGGTTCTACGCGAGCGTCACGCGTGTAAGAGAAGAAACGTTTAAATACTTGATTAACTTCTACTTGTCTGAAAATAAATTGGTGAAAAAAATGGAAAAAGCTTATATTAAGGGAGATTTAAGAGATGCAATGAGAAAAATGTTGAATAAGCCCGTCAAGAAAAAGAAGCCAGTAAGGAAGAGGCTCAGCAAGAGAAAAACACCTAAAAAATCTCGCTAAACCCAAAGTTTATGAAAGCGCTTGTCATTTGACTGCCTTTTTCCCTAGTTTCAGCTTTTCTTTCAGCGACATGCTGCCTGTGAGACTAACACCGCGCCAGCAACCGCGGCATACTCGATGAATGTATGACTTGCGCCTGCCACCAAAAGAATGATAAACAATGAATTTGTCCTCGTAATAGTAATCGCCTCTTTTTATAACATTGTAGCACTCATTGCAAGCATGATAATCGACAGCAGCTCTTCTCAGAGTCACTATTTCTCTATCCCACCATCTATCGCCTGGATTTGGGTTGACCCAAACTTTTCCTTTTCTCATGAGACAAACTCCAATTCGTTCATATCAAAATTAAAGTGCTTGAATAGCATCTCAAACTCTTCAAAGTCCTCTTCTGTAACTACGTTCCTTCTATTGTCCAGAGCAATGGCTTTAAGATAACACAGCACCTCTTCTTTTGACCTTATGCCAATTAGCTTTCTTGGGCCAAATATCTTCTTTCGCTGCCATTTTCCGCTAACACGCTCCCACTTCAAATTAGAATAGTCTTCAATATTCAAGGTCATAAGGCTTGAATAGAACCGCACTCTCTTTATTAGCGCCTGCGGAATTGTTACTTTTGATTTGCCAATATCGGTTACATCCATTCTTTCTCTCTTCAAGTGGTCTTCATTCTCGATGAATTCCATAATAGCACTTCTTTGAGCACCTGCAAATTCGTAGCTGAAAGGTATAAGCCTTGAGAGGAAAGACAGTCTTCTAAACAACTTGCTATCTTTCATATCATCTGGAGTTGTGCACATTATTACTCCAAGCTGCATCGGCGGGTCGAGCTTCAAATCTGTCTCATGCGTTCTTATACGCGTCAACCCTTCCTGCATCAGTATTTGAAGCGTAGACACGAGCTCTCTCCTTACTGTCCTACCTCTCGCAGAAAGTCTTTCCATATCAGGTATGACTATATGATGGAAGAGGTTTCTCTCAATATGCCCCAACTTCCCAAGCTCGGCTTCAATGCCCCATGCGGTAACATCGTTAAACACCAAAGCTCCAGCAGAGTTAAGCTTCAACGTCTCCGTAGTCTTCGACCGCTCTGGATGCGCTATTATTAGCGTTGAAAGAGGCCTCTCATTCTCCACATTGCCAGACCTCAGTATTATTCTTACGTGCTCTCTAAGCGTCTCCATTCCAATTGTTTTTCTCTCTTCTAAAGGCATTTTTTTTATTACCTCCATTCATACGTGTTCGTGAGGCTGCATGCTCTCCCTATAGGGAGAGATAGCAGCCTCACATATATAGGTACACACATACCTTCTATATAAACGTTTCCTCAAACGCCTTTGCGGAAAATCACTAATGCCACGCAAGTATCACTACGGTGGTCAGGAGAAAGGTTTAAATAATGCGATGTCTCTTGTAAGAGAATTGTTTTGGTGATGTAAAATGGCGAAAGAAACTGAGCTTGCATACATAGCCGGCTTTCTGGACGGAGATGGCTGTATAACCATCACAAAACATGAATTCGACTTTCTAGATTTTGATGAAGAGAAATGGGCCACCGATGTGTCAGGAGTCCTACCAATGTCGGCATACTTCTCTAAAACAACTGAAAAAGGGCGCGAATTTAAACATCAAATTTCTTTCGTGAACACAGACATTAGACCGTTAGAATTCATTAAAAAACAACTGTCTCGATTTCTAGACGGGCTGCCGCTGGACGAGCAACAAATACAAATACGCGAACTATATGGCAAAAAGTATAAAAACAACAAGCCAATTTATCAACTCAGATATGGAGAAATCGCCGGAAACATTATTTTGAAAAAGTTGAAGCCATTTCTTAAAATTAAGAAAGAGCACGCAAAAGTTGTATTATCGAATTATGACGTAAGAAAAGCTTATAATCAAATACACGTGCTCAACAGATTTGTAAGTCAAATTAAGATAGAAGATGATGGCGTCCTGAAAGAAACAGACAAAGCGTGGCTCGCCGGATTCTTCGATGCCGAGGGATGCGTGCACATCAATAAACTTTGCTATCTTGTCGTATCAATTTCAAACACAAATGGAAGTGCGATTAAATACGTTCAGAAACACTTTGGAGGGAGAATTTACAAACATGCATTCGTCAACAAAAGATGGAACTCAATTCACAAATGGCTTATACAAGGTGTCAAAGCAAAAGAATTCTTGCTTGACATCAGCCGATTTATGGTTTTGAAGAAAGACAGAGCGATAATCGCGGCCACGAAAAGCGGCCTAGAAGCAAGAAAATATTTGAC
>Ga0315296_10000114_pt1 | contig 80254 bp, 83 predicted proteins | sample YL17G14_18_MG_FD_203921 | JGI IMG/M metagenome (GOLD analysis project Ga0315296, IMG submission 203921) | Sediment microbial communities from Yellowstone Lake, YNP, Wyoming, USA - YL17G14_18 | ecosystem: Environmental > Aquatic > Freshwater > Lake > Sediment | place: USA: Wyoming | collected... | reverse complement strand
TCTGGTTATTTCAGCTACGTCAACAGCTGTTGCGATTGCTTGTCCTCGTGCTTTCAAGATTACTTCCTTAGCATTGCTCGCCGATATTCTTGTCATAACTGCCAGAACATACTCCATTGGTGGTTTACTTCCAATGAAAACAATTCCCGGTTTTTCCGCCATTTTCCATCACTCCTTTCATCATTAATTGTAACGTGCACCGTTGCTATGTTCTTCTCGTCCTTCAACAACAAAACACTGTTGCCCTATACTACGCATACTTCCTTATAAAGCGATTAAACAACAGAGCCGCGCGTTCTACTTTAATGCGATGAGGAATGTGCAAACGAAGGCGATAGGCGATTAACGTATGAAGTTTCTATTCGTAGAATATGAGGTTTTGTTCCTCCAAGCTTCCGTGAAGCTTATGCACGGCGTCATAAACGTCCTGTTCTTTCTTCGCTCCGGTGCAAACAAGGTTCCCGCTTGCGAATATCAGTATAACCACCTTAGGCTCGTCCATCCTGTAGATCAATCCTGGAAACTGCTCCGGCTCATACATAGTCTTTCCAAGCGCGCCCACTGCCTGTTCCAAGTCTATCCTTCCGCCTAAGCTTGCGGAGGCAACAATGTTCTGAATCTTCAACTCCGGCTTGCTGATGATGATTATTCCGCCCTTTTTCAACTCTTTAATAACGTTCATAACAGCCCTGCGCGATTCCTTTTCCGATTTCGCTCCAGTGCACACCATTTTGCCAGAATTGAAAATCAACGTGGCCGTCTTCGGCCTCTTAAGCCTAAATACTAGTCCAGGAAACTGTTCTGGACGATACTCAACTCCTGGATTACTCTTCACGACGGCGTTTAAGTCAACCTTCTGGTTCAAGGTGACAGAAGCAACAACGTTTTGAATCTTTATTATGGCTTCAGTCTTCGGCATTAAAAACCACTTCTTACAGTGCGCGCGCATTCGATGACGCATAAGCTTCCGCTTCTCCCCAGTCGCAACTGCCGTTCACCGCTGAACCAGGTTACTTTGCCATTTTTGACGTCAATTACGTCGCCCTTATGCACCGTGTTGATCTGCTGGTTCCATAAACTCATTTTCATTGAACCAGTTTCGTCTTTGATAAGTGCGTTTGATACACAAGCCGTTGTTCCATATCTCGTGTAGACAATTTTAGATTTTGGAATCTCAAGCACCTCTGCTTTGAGGCTGACCTTTTTCATTCCAACTTTCAAATCCCCAATCTTGGAGGTTACACCCTCGAAATTCTTGACTGAGGAAATTCTAGCCAAAATTGCTTTCGTGTAGCTTTCGAGCTGATTCTTTCCTTGCAAGGTAGTAATCGATATCGGAAATTGAGCCACAACCTTTCGCGCGCGCGTTCGACCGTTGGTAAAGAGAAAAATCGCTGAATTTCTCGTCCTCTTACGACATTCTATAACCAACTGCTCACATTCTGACCCGTCGTGATTCCAAGCTTCCACAATGCGATTGAAGAATTCGCTCGAATCAACCTTATGCAGCATCGCGATTCTGGCAAGGTTCTCCAGAATCCTTCCATCTTTGTATGAAGGCGTGCTGTTAAGCGGTCTGCCTCTACCTCTCCAAATTTGTCTAGCCATCTAACTTGTTTCTTCTCCGTTGTTTTTGACTCGCAAATCTATCGCTAAAATAATAGATCTGGAACGCGCATCTCAATATTCTCAACATCACTTATATAGCTTGACTGCTAGGCATACCTGCCGCGCGCGCCAATTTTTAAGCATCTCAAGTGAAGGCAGATAGATGTACACCGTTCTTTCCTTGATAGTCTTCGTCTTTGAAAGACTTTCCCCAGGCACGTCGCATCTATGGCATAATGGATGTAGGCGCGCGCGCGTAAATTAGTGCGGGGGGTGGGATTTGAACCCACGAACCCCTGCGGGATAGGCGCCTCAGGCCTACGCCTTTGGCCATGCTTGGCAACCCCCGCCCCAGCGGACTGATCGTTCTATCTCGTAACCCATAGTCTGAATTAAATCTTGCCCATTCTCCACTGGATGAAAAAGAAAAGGTGGCTGCGAGTTTCGCTCTTCAGACTATGCGAAAGTCTTCCTTGATCGTCGTCAACACAACGTGCGTGTTCGTTCGTTCCACATAAGGCAAGGACAAGAGACGTTTTGTGAACTTGCTCAGTTCTTCACGGGTCTTGAATTTTGCAATTATAGCAGCGTCTGATAGGCCCGTTAGATCGTAAACACAGCACACGTTGGGGATCCGTGCGATCTCGTTTTCCATCTCGAGAAGTCTTCCCTTGGAAACAGTTATTTCCGTCATTACCGTTAACTCGTAGCCGAGTTTTTCTTGGTCCAGCAGCGCTGTGTATCCCTCTATTATGCCTTCTTCTTCCATTTTCTTTATTCTTGACAGTACAGTGCCTATTGAAATGTCGCATTGCTTTGCTATCTGCCTAGAGGAAAGCCTCGCATCAGCAACCAACGCCCTCAGAATTTTGACATCTGTCTCATCTAAATGCATATTTCATCACAACATTATACATTCATCCAATTGTGCGATCGATTATTTAACATTTGCCTTCAGAAATGGGAACAAAGTATTTATACTTACAGCTCAGTATCGTTTTGTTATAAATTTGCACAGGAGATAATGATCCAAATGGTGTACGCGAAAGCCCAAACGATCCCAAACTTCGACACATGCATTAGACTGATGAAAAACGCTGACTACATCCTTCTACACTTCACAGACCTTCTAGGCTACCTTAAGGGTAGAACAATACCTGCTGAACAGGCGAGGAACGCGTTAGCAGAAGGCGTGACGTTCGACGGTTCCTCCATGATCGGTGGTACACGCATAGAAGACAGTGACATGATAATGAAGCCCGACCCCTCAACGTTCACCGTTTGTCCATACTATTTCTACGAGAAAAGCGTTGCGAGTTTCATCTGCACGATAGAAAAACCCGACGGAAAACAGTTCGAAGGCGACCCCCGATATATCCTCAGCAGAAACATGGAGAGAATCTCAACCGAAGGATACGAACCAACAGCAGCAGCAGAACTTGAATTCTACCTCGTTCAACACAGCGAAAAAGGAGAAGTAATACCAGTTGAGAATCATCTCATAGACAAACAACGCTACTTCGACAATACTCCTGGAAGAGACCTAACGGAACCGTACCGAATGGAATTATCCAATGCTTTATCAACGATGGGAATTACAGTGGAACGGCAACACCACGAGGTAGGCTCAGCACAGAACGAAATCACCTTCAAATATTCAAACCCTCTAACCACTGGTGACAGCATAGTTCGCTACAAATTTGGGGCAAAGGCTGTGGCAGACAAGAAGTTCGGGTGGACAGCAACATTTATGCCAAAACCGTGGCACGGCAAAGCAGGCAGTGGAATGCACATTCACTTGGGACTTTTCAACCCTAAAACCCGCAAAAACCCATTCTATGACCCTGAAGGCTACGCCTACATCAGCCAGCAATGCCGATACTTCATTGGCGGCATACTAGAACACGCCAAAGCGCTCTGCGCCATCATTGCACCTACAGTCAACAGTTACAAGAGGCTTGTTCCTGGCTATGAAGCTCCAGTGTACGCCGCATGGAGCAGAAGAAACCGTTCAGCCCTAGTGCGCATTCCAGCTTTCTTGCCCAAGAACGCAAACGAGGCCCGCATAGAGTTCAGATGCCCTGACCCACTTTGCAGCCCCTACCTTACGTATACCGCTGTGTTCGAGGCTGGATTGGAAGGCATCAGAAGAAAAATCGACCCAGGCGACCCAATTGACGTTAACATCTATCACTTGAACGAAGTGGAGCGCAAACAACTGGGCGTCAAAGTCTTGCCTACGTCACTGAAAGAAGCCATAGAAGAATGGAAAACCGACGAAATCTGCATAAGGGCGTTGGGCAAAGAAACCGCTGAACAGTACGTGCAGCTCAAAATGAAAGAATGGCAAGAATATGAACCCTACATGCCTAAAGACAAGAATGAAGTGACTGCATGGGAAATCCAAAAATACCTCTTCGCATGACCCCAAGACAAGTTGGTCACACTTAGAACGAAGGTTTTAAGGTACACGCTTGGCGAACCAAGTGGCATCTATCGATCATAAGAGGTTGCGGGTGAAACCTGGGAAAAAGGGGGTAGGTGCTATTGAACTGAAAAAACGCCAAAATCATGCCGTAAAACGCGGTCCAAAGGCAGTGAACGCTTCTGGTGCTGAAGACCCTGAAAGCAATTCACCAATTGCAAGTGACAACAAGATTGCAATGATAGGCAGAGGCCGCGCAAGTCTCAGACTTTGGGCTTCGGAAGCAGATCTTTCATCTTCGTATCTTTCAGCAACTTGACATGCCTGACAAGCTGCGTGACAACTGCTTCAAAGTCTTTTTTCCCTTTTGTAGCAGAAGCTGTTGATGTCTTACCGAAAGCACCCGAGGCCGTTTCATCAACCGTTCCAAATGGAAGAGTTATCCCGTCAGCCTGCAGTTTATGTTTGCGAGGTTCTTCATCGGTTGCCTTTCTGATATCTACGAGATGGGGGTGTAGAACCAAGTTCATCGAAGTCTCTTCGGCCGCTGCATGTTCTCTCTCTTCCTCTGCGAAAAGCCTCGGCAAGAGTCTGCTAGTTGCTGTCCACCACTGAAAAATCGACACGAAAACCCCTTCTTCTCTCAGTTCTCTGGCCAACTGAACGAGGGCGGCCAAGTTGCCACCGTGACCGTTAACAATCACTATTTTCCGCACTCCATAATAGTTGAGTGCTAAGCACGTTTCTTCGACGTATCTTTTGAAAGCTTTAGGAGATATGAAAATTGTTCCCCAAAACTGTTTGTGATGGGAACTTACACCAAATGGTATGACTTGAAGACACATTACCTTCGTGCGTTTGGATGCCTCTTCAGCTATACCCTTTGCTATCAAATGGTCGGTGCCTAATGGATTCGAAGGTCCATGCTGCTCGTTTGAACCTACTGGAATTATTGCAATATCGTTCTTGGTGAAGTACTCTTTAGCTTCTTGCCAACTCATTTCATGAAGGAAAGTTTTCAAGCGGTTCACCTTTCACGAAATGGTTTTATTACGAGGCAAGCGAATATAAATCTACAATCTAGGATCGGTGGAAAACACTTGAAAGCAGTGGTTCTTGCCGGCGGTTTCGGCACGAGGCTGCGACCCTTAAGTTGCACACGTCCAAAACCTCTTTTTCCAGTAGTGAACAAGCCACTGCTGCAGTGGACCTTTGAAAGACTGGCAAAAAACCAGATCAAAGATGTCATACTTGCAGTTTTCTATCAAACCGAAGTCTACATAAAACATCACAGAGTTCCAAGATGCGGGGTGCACGTTACTTACTCTCACGACCCGTTAAGAAAACCGCTTGGGACTGGCGGCTCAATCAAGAAAGCAGAAAAGCGGATTGGACATGAATCTCCCTTCATAGTTCTTAACGGCGATGTATTTGCTGACGTGAACTACACAGAAATCCTGAAACTTCATGCAAAGAAAAATGCTGTCGCAACAATAACGCTTCACAAAGTGAAAGACCCGAGTAGGTATGGAGTTGCCGAAATGGCAAAAGACAACCGGATAACAAGATTTATTGAAAAGCCTCTAGCAGCAACCGCTCCAAGCAATCTGATCAACGCAGGAGTCTACGCTCTCAGCCCAAGAATCTTTAACTACATTCGAGAGGGGCGAACAGTGTCAATTGAGCGTGAGGTTTTCCCAAGACTTGCTGAAGAAGGAGGGCTGTATGGTTACGTTTTTGACGGTTTGTGGATGGACATAGGCAAGCCACAGGAATATTTAGAGCTGAACAAAATCATGCTCAGCCAAATCGGCAGTGAAGGAAAGTGCAGAAGCGGAGAAAACGTCAAGATTAAGAAAGCTGTGGCGTTCGGCAAAGGCGTCTCGATAGGAGGGCAATCAATTGTCGGTCCCTACGCGGTTCTGGGGCCAGAGGTCACTGTCGGAAAAAATGTTCAAATCAAGAACTCTGTTGTTCTCTCCGCAACAGTGATATCTGATTGTGCCACAGTAGACGGCGCCATAATAGGTGAGGGTGTCTTTATCGGAGAGAGGGTTCACATTCCAAAAGGCTGTGTTGTCGGTGACCATGCCAGGATAAAGGACGACGTTTTCCTTGCGACTGGAACGTTAATTTGTCCAGCTAACGAAGTTGCTCAGAGTATTGATGTCTGATTGAAGTTGATGACAAAATGTGGAGTGGTGGAATGTCAAATGTGAGGCGTTTGTTCGGTACAAACGGCATCCGTGGACTCGTGAACAAGGAACTTACGTCTGAAATCGCGGTTAAAATAGGATGCGCAATAGGGACTTTCTTCAAACGTGGAAGTATAATAGTCGGCTGTGACGCCAGAACAAGCGGACTGATGCTTGGACAAGCCGTGATCGCCGGCTTAACCGCCACAGGATGCGACGTACTTCTTGCAGGAATGGCTCCTACACCTGCGCTACAATATGCTGTGAAACAGCACAAAGCCGACGGCGGCGTAATAATAACTGCGTCACACAACCCTCCAGAGTACAACGGGATGAAAGTGCTATGGAATGACGGCGTGGAAATCTCACGGGAACAAGAGATCGTAATTGAGAACATATACTTCAACGAAAAGGCAGAACTGTCAAAATGGAATGAGATCGGAGGAACGCACAACCTGCCCGGCGTCATTGACGTGTATATAGAAGCCATAGAAAAGCATCTAGACAGCAAAGCAATATCACGGAAGAGTTACCACGTCGTCGTTGATGCAGGAAACAGCGTAGGTGCACTGGCTGCGCCACGCCTTCTCCGTGAATTGGGATGCAAGGTGACAACGATAAACGCAAATATCGACGGAACATTTCCAGGGAGGCTTCCCGAACCCCGTCCCGAAAACCTCAGAGACCTTGCGTTAACCGTAAAAGCTGTAACCGCAGACTTGGGTGTAGCTTACGATGGAGATGCTGACCGGTCCATTTTCGTGGATGAACAAGGACAAATCCACATGGGTGACAAAAGCTTCGGCGTGGTGGAAAAATACTTCTTAAAAGACAACCCGAATGAACAAATCGTAACTCCAGTAAGTTCTTCAACTCTAGTGAAAGATGTAGCTGACGCCTACAAGGGAAAGGTCGTTTGGACCAAAGTGGGAAGCGTCACAGTTGCGCAAACGATGAAGAAGCTGAAAGCCAAACTGGGCGGAGAAGAAAATGGCGGAATCTTCTACGGGCCCCATCAACCAGTCAGAGACGGCCCGATGTCAACGGCTCTAATCCTCCAAATAATGGCTAGAACCAACAAGAAACTTTCAAAACTGATCCAAGAACTTCCAAAATACTTCATTGAGAAAAACAAAGTCGAATGCAAAGAGGAGCTAAAAGAAAAGGTCCTAAAAAAGTTGATTTCAGAGGTAAAAGGGCTAAACATAAACACCATCGACGGCGTCAAAATCTGGTTTGAAGACAAACGATCCATTCTCATCAGGCCCAGCGGGACAGAGCCTGTCTACCGTCTATATGCAGAGGCAAAGACTCAGCAGAAAGCCAAACAGCTTGTGAACGAATACAGTCTAAGGCTCAGAAAAATAGTCTCCAGCTTGAAACGTCAATCGTGAAACGACTTATGGAGAAAAGCCCTGTGTCCACGCCTATACTGAACATTAAACCCGAAGACATAGACAACTTCGAAAAACGCGGAAAGTACACCGTATGCATAGTGGGCTGCGGACATGTTGGCGTTCTTCACGCAGTACTCTTTGCCGAAGCAGGGTTCAGAGTGCTATGCTTCGACACAGATCAAACCGTGGTCAACAATGTTGCCAAAGGAAAAGCTCCGTTTTCAGGAAATGACATAGAGAACAGAATGAGAAGGCATGTAAAAACAGGACACTTAACTGCAACAAACGATATCAAGACGGCGATTTCGCACAGCGATGTCGTTGCGATTACGGTTCCTGTGAGAATCGATTCCAGGAAAAAAGTTGATTATTCAAACATAGAAAGCACGTGCAAGCGAATAGGGCCAAGCCTTCAACTCGGATCACTAGTAATCATCATGAAACCTGTTGGAATAGGCGTTGTCGAAAGCACGGTCAAAGAAACGCTTGAGAATAGCTCCGGGTTCAAGCTTGGCATTGATTTAGGGCTGGCCTACAGTCCATTCTACACTTTGCCTGGGCAGACTAGCGAGACAACAACAGGCCGCTGCCGAGTCATTGCTACGACTGACACAAAAAGTCTGAGAGTTGCTTCAGCCGTCCTCGGGCCTATCACAAAAGGCGGAATGAAGAAGACAGAGAACGTAAAAGCGGCTGAGATTGCCACGCTCTTCGACGTTCAACAACAAGATGTTAACATTGCCCTGGCAAACGAGTTTGCGAATTTCACCGAAAAAGCAGGCGTCGACTATTCCGAGGTCAACGAGATTTTGAAAAGTGGCTCTGAAAGTCTTCTTTCGTCGCCTAAGCTCTCAAATGCTAATGCAAAGGAAGAACCTTATCTTCTACTGGCAGACGCAGAGAATCTTAACGTGAAACTCCGAATTCCTGCAGTTTCTCGGGAGATAAATGAGCAAACAGCTAAGCACGTTGCCAATCTGGTAAAGGATGCCTTAAGAAGCTGTGGAAAAACGCTGAAAAGAGCTAGGGTTTCCTTGCTTGGTATATCGCAGACGCCTAATATCAAGAATCAACCAAAAAGAATAGTGAAACAAGTAGCTCAGGTATTAACAGCCAGAGGAGCCAGAATTAGTCTCTACGATCCGTTTTTTTCCGAGAACGATCTAGCTGACCTGCGTCCTCAATTCAAGAAGAATCTAGCTGAGGCCGTTGAAGGTACAGACTGCCTCGTAATACTCACAGGGCACGAGCAGTTCAAGCGGCTAAACTTCAATAGACTGAAGATTGTCATGAAGAAGCCAAGTGCGATAGTTGATTGCGAAGGAATAATCGAGCCAAGCAAGGTAGAAAAGGAAGGCTTCATATACCGTGGGCTAGGAAGAGGAGTCTGGACAAAATGAAAAAGCTAGGAGTAGCAGTTATCGGAACTGGTTTTTGGGGAAGGAATCATGCTAGGGTCTACAAAGAACTGCCAGAGACAAATCTCATAGCCGTGTGTGACATAGACGCTGAAAGAGCCAGAAACGTAGCCAACCAGTTCGGCGTAAAACCCTACACAACTCCTCAAGAGATGCTTCAGAACCGAGACATTGAAGCTGTAAGTGTGTGCACATGGTCAACAAGCCTCGCAAAGGTCGCTACCGAAGCTGTGAAAACCAGAAAACATGTTTTGGTAGAAAAACCCATGGCTACAAGTGTCAGGCACGCTGAGACATTGCTTGCTGCAGCGAAGAAAGAAGGAGTACACCTTACTGTCGGCTTCTTAATGCGATTCATCCCAGGTCTTCAGTACATGAAAAAAGCGGTTGATGACAAAACCATCGGAGAACTCGTGTGTGCAACAGCAAAGAGAGTTTCTGAATGGCCGGAGAGGATTGGCGACGTAGGAGTAGTCAAGGACACTGCAATCCATGACATTGACGTAATGTTGTACCTCTTCAACATGGACCCGATTGCCGTCTACGCCAAGACAGGAAGTATGAGACACAAGAAGTTTGAGGATTACGCGCAGATCATGCTCACCTTTGAAGGTGGAAAGACTGCTTTTATCGAGTCAAACTGGCTGACACCATACAAGACAAGGATTCTTACAGCTACGGGAAGCGAAGCAATAATGAGTCTTGACTATATTACGCAGGAATTGAGGATTGAAAACGCAAAGGAAACGCTGCAACCAAGATACCCAATGCAGGAACCACTTAAACTTGAGCTTCGCCACTTTGCAAATTGCGTTCTGGGAAAAGAGAAGCCTTTGATCACTGGATTAGACGGCTTGAGAGCTCTTAGGATAGCTGAGGGAGTCCTGAAGTCTTCAACCACAGGCAGAATTATCAAGCTGAAGTGACGTAGCGCCTAACCCTAACTTTTCTTGAGATTGAACGGCTTTCCTTGCGCAAGGATTTTCTGCGGAACTTTTTCTTTCCACTTGTTCAGGAAGGGCAGGTCCTCTTTTTCTTTTCGCATCTCGTCAGGCAGCATTTCAGGAATTTCATCACGGATTGGATACCATCTCAAACATTTTGGGCAAATTATCATGCCTTCGACGATTTCATCCTTCTCCTCAAAAATATGCAGCTCAAGTGGGTGAAACTTGTCAATTGGACAAGCAAGTATTTCCATCAATTTCTTTTTGATAGTGTCACTCCCCAGTCTATCTTTGCTCCAAAACTATAAAGCTTTTTCATGAAAAAGTTGATTCATTGTTTCTGGAAAACGATTCCGCTTTTCATCAGTTCTTTCCATGTTTGAAGAGACTGTTCGGTGTAGACTGCATCTTTTTTATCGTAATGTAGCAGGCATGGAAACTCTTTGCACAGGAAACAGGATTTCAAGTTTCTCTCTTGGGCGCATTCCCAGAAGCAGCATCCTTTATGTGTCTTTCTTATCTGCCTCTTCTTATCGTTAATCCAATCACATCCAAAGCAGCGGTTTTCTTTTAGTGTAAAGATCGGACAGAGTTCGCAGAATATTCCGCATGCTCCTATACTTGCATTCAAAGGATTCACTTGGAGTGTGATGTTAGTAAGTGCCATATCTGCTTTTTCTCAAGGGCACTTTGCGTTTCTAAATCCAGTCTTGCTTTAATGTCTAGTGCTACCTGATACCAGTTTGGACCAGTTTCCCTCACGACACGCCCGAAAGGAATCTCGAAACCTGCCCCTAAGCTTCGAAGTCTATCACACACTCTCAACCTGATTTTCTCAGCCGCATCCTCAGTTTTCTTGGCATGTTCAAAATCATAGTAGTGCACCCATCCTCCATCCTCTTTGAGAGCCCATAAAGCATAGGGAAGGTACTCAAGGGCCTTCTCAGGCAACGGCAAGAGAACTCTGTCGGCAACATGGTGCAGTTTCTCTTTGACAACTTCCTTTGCATCACCAAGTATCGGGACAACCTTTCCATAAGTCCTGTTCACCCTGACGTTTTCCCGCATACATTGAATTGCCACGGGATTAACGTCTATCGAATATATCTTTTCGGCTTCCGCTTGTTTTGCGATCAGTATTGAAAAACATCCTACGCCAGCAAACATGTTCACAACAATCTCACCATCTTTAACCAACCTTGCAATCCGCGTTCTCTCGAAGAAGAGCCTCGGCGAAAAATAGCAGTTTCCAACGTCAACATTGAACAAGCATCCTGACTCTCTGTGAACGGTGCGGGTCTTGTTTTCCCCGGCAACATATTCTAGTCTGCGAAGCCTGAACTCTCCGGAAACGGCGCCTGTTTGGGCTAACACGGTTTTGACGTTCTTATGAACGTCCATAATGGCCCCCGCAATGTCTTTACTGAATTCCCGTGACTTCTCTGTCAGCCGTATGATTGCAATGTCGCCTATAATATCATACGAACTGTAGACACAAGCAGAGTCTTTTGGCGAAAGAATTTCCGAAAGGATCCCTTTCAAATGCTTCTTCAAGACTATCATTCCACTAATAAAACATGAAATCAGCCGGAAAGATTTAAAAGCCAAATGTTTTTCTCCCTTGTAGCAGAGGGAAAACATGGAAAAGGCACCCGCAGGCATTGTTTACGAATGTGTAAGATGTGGAGCAAGGGTCCCTTCCGAAGAGTTGGACATGCGCGGTGGAGAAACGAAATGCATCGTCTGTGGTTACAGGATTTTGAAGAAGGTCAAGCCGCCGGTCGTCAAACGTATTCCTGCTAAGTAGAAATGAAAAAGAGAGAAGGAAGTACTTTCCGGCACTAGTTCGGCTGAGTTGCTTAGGCTTCTCTTGGCTGCACTAGAAGATCTCTTTTTCTCCGATCTTGCGGAGAGTCTTGCCGCGTAGCTTTACCGTGGGTGGTATGACTTCGTCTGGCTGTTTTTCAATCGTTTTTCTTTTTATAGTCTCTCCGCAGATTCCTTTTGGCAGTAGTCGTCTCTTCACACAGATGGCGTATGTGCAGTTTGCCACATCACACATGTCCTCTGTCCATCTGCACCACACGCCGTCTTGGCGGTAGAGAGTCGCGTTTTTTGCACATTTGAAGGCTTCACATGTTTGATAACAAGTTTTGATCTGTGCCATTACATGCACAACCTTTGATCAGTTGTTTAACAAAATCCTGTTGTTGCTGGGCCTATATCTCTCAATAATATTCTGACAGGTTTTTCATATAAACTTTTTCTCTAGGGCTCCTTATCTGAACCTTTGTTTCCATTCTTCTCGGTTTTCGACCGTCTTCTTCTATATATCTCTATCGAGAGACCTAAGACTAGAGCCAACATGATTATGATTATGGTGGCCAGCTGACTTGTTTCAACAAGGAGCCCTGCTAGGACGACATACTTGTCTATTTTGAGCTGAATCGTTGTTGAATTCTCGACCGTGAAACCCTGAGCAACGATTGGTTGAGCTGAGTCGCCCAGATAGAGCGCTATTTGAAGGTCACCTCCGACCACATTATCAAAAGTGGCGGTGCCGTCTGATTGTGTCTTTTCTGTCATTGCCTGTTGTCCTTCCTTTTGCAGGTTTACGTTCATGTCTGCAATCCCTTGGCCGAAATAGTCAACCACCTTCACAGTGATTGTTAAACCGTAGAGGTTACAGGATATGCTCACGTTTTGATTCTGAAACAGTTCAACGGTCGTCCCGTTCAAAATTATGCCGTTATTGTCGAAGACATCTACCGTGTACCTGCCCAAAGGAGAGTTGAATGTGACGACTCCGCTTGCGTCGGTGTATCCCTCATAGCGGGGTGCACCTAACATTTCCTGAGTCCTCACCAAAACATTGCCTAAAGGCTGCCCGTCTGACTTGGTCGTTGTAACGTGCAACACTAAAGTCGGGCAAGCGATTGTCACGTTAAACCATGCTACCGACATCTCATTTACCAGTAATGCTGGGATAGTTGTCAGGTTGAACGATGTGCCATAGCGGGATACGTTCAGGCCATACGTTACATTGGGCAATAGAGAATGAACTATGAGTGTCCCGTTGATGTCTGTTCTCAATGTCGTATTGTCCGGCGTTAGGTATACTCCAGCCTCAGGAACGTTCATTTCTTCACCATCTACAGTTGATACGACTTGAATCTTCAGGTTGGTGAGGTTGCAGACTAGGTCTAATGATGCAGTATCGTTAATCGCAACATCGAGCAAGCCGACCTTTTCGTTCTTCACATATGCCTCACATGTGTAGTTTCCAACTTCAAGCTTCAACTGCGCAATGCCAGTCGAAAGAGTGGTTGTGTTGCTTACAATGGTTCCGTTTTCAATAGTTCCAATCTTCACATTCGGAACAGAATCTCCAGCAAGATTCTTTGCTGTGACATTCACATCGAAACCCGGCACAGTGAAGTTCTGACTGTCAGGTGGGCTCTTCGTCGTCGGTCCTGACACTGAAACGACGTTGACTCTGTAAGTTCCCATTGACGCGTTTGCAGGCACGGTCCAATTGTAGTGGATTACACCTGAAGGATCTGTCAAGTTTACAGAGTCATGGAGGTCTGTTCCTGCTACTGTGAGGGTGACATTTTCGTTAGCTGTATAAACAGCCTTGATATTCACCGTTTGAGTTCTATGATATTCGGTGGCGTTTATCAATCCTACTGAGAAAGTGTTGTTGCTGATTGTGGTGTTGAGAAGCACCACGTAGTCGCCTACAAAGCGGGTGTTGGCGCCCGTTGAAAAATCGGTCGGGTAGTCTGCGGTGACGGTTCCATTTCCAAAAGTTGATGTCACAACATCAAGTATCTTAAGATATGACTCATTGCTTGGAACCTGAACCGTAACGTTTGCGATGTAAGTCGTGTTAGCTTCCCCACCAGTTATGTTGACCGAAATTGGCGCTGAGTCGCCTTCCTGTAGCGGTTTTGCCGTTGGCTGTATGTCAACAGAGTATGACGTTGCAACGTCGAAAGTTCCGGTGACGTTGTCCCCTGTCGTAACATCCGTAAGCCTTATGACGTGTGTGCCTGCGACTGCTTGCGGGACCGTGAAAGAGGCGTTTACAATGTTCATGGCAGCAGTGCCGTTGGCGACAAGTTGTTCATCAAAACGTACTTCATATGTACCTACTTCAATGGTTACGTTTCCAGTTACTACCACAGGTGTACCAACATTTCCGCTGGAAGGAACTACGCTGACTGTCATTACAGCTGCTGCCCTAGGCAATAGTGAAAGAGAAATCAAACTCGCCGTCAGAATTAGGATCAAAAACGCAAATTGCTGAATTCTCTTAAGCCTGTTTTTCATCGGTTGTTTTCCCTCACGCTTTCAATGGACGGTTTGAACAACTCTAATACTGGGTTCATTTTAAACTTTGCTTTTGTCTCTGCTTCTAGGTAGGATCGAGCTTGCAACATAAATCGTCGCTGAGGAAAATACATAGTGCTTCAGTGATGAAGGTTGGCCGAAAGATGAATTAAGTGCGTCAAAAGTTAGTATTGGCTGACCGTCTAGTGATCAGATATGATTGATGAGATTCTCAATTTGGTTCGGAAGCATGAAGAGTGGCGTGGAAAAAAGTGTTTGAACCTCATACCATCCGAAAATGTCATGAGTCCTTCAGCAAGAGCGTTGCTTTCTTCTGAACTTGCGCATCGCTACACGGCGAGAGACCGTTTCTACATGGGCACACGCTTCACTGATGCAATCGAGGAGTACGGCGAGAGGGTGGCAAAAGAACTTTTCAAAGCTGAGATTGCAGATTTGCGTCCTCTTTCAGGCCATGTTGCTGACCTAATAGTACTAGCTAACTTGACAAAGCCGAGTGAAACGCTTATGTGTGTTTCTCCAGATGACGGAGGATATCCTGGAATGTGGAAGGATGCTTTGGGTGATCTCCTCAAGCTTAAGGTCATAGCTTTTCCATTCTCCAAGAGAGACATGAACATAGAAAGTGAAAAAGCCCAACAGCTCATAATGAAAGCCAAACCGAAGGCTGTTGTATTCGGGGCAAGTCTGATTACTTTTCCCCATCCAGTCAAAGATCTGGCCAAAGTTGCACGCGAAAACGGTGCAGCCGTAGGATTCGACGGTTCACACGTCTTGGGACTGATTGCCGGCGGACAGTTTCAAGACCCACTGAGAGAAGGCGCACAGGTCTTGTTCGGGTCGACCCACAAAAGCCTCTTCGGTCCTCAAGGCGGGATAATCTTGGCCAACAAAGAACCGGGAGAATTTCTGAAAGAGAAGATTTACCCGGCCTTCGTCGACAATGCGCATTGGAATAGGATCGCTGCATTAACCTTGTCTCTGGCTGAAATGAAGAAATTCGGCAGGGCCTATGCAACACAGATAGTCCGTAACTCCAAAGCGCTTGCCAAGAGCCTGTACGACGACGGTTTCCCGGTCATTTGTAGCCACCTCGGTTTCACCAATTCACATCAAGTGATTTTGGACTATGAAGACATGAAAAAAGCACGAAGCATTGCTGAGAAACTCCAACGCGCAAACATCATCACCGACTGCGTGATTAGGATCGGTACCTGTGAGGTTACGAGACATGGAATGAAAGAGCCTGAAATGTTGAGGGTGGCTGAGTTGCTTAAGAGAACAATTATAGATGAAGAGAAATTGGAAACGGTCAAGAAAGACGTGGCCAAACTCTGTGCTGAGTTCAGGGGAGTTGAATATTGTTTCAAGACGTAAAACTGCTTTTGCTCCAGGCTTCGTAAGCCCTCTGAAAAACTGTCTAAAGCTTAAGAAGTGATTCATGATGGAAACATCGGCTCATTCCGTACTCATTGAAGCATTGAGGAAGCAGAAGTACCATTTTGTTGGCAGACATTCAGCGGTGAAAAGGTGCAGATGGTTCTATGAAACCTTGATCCACGACAGACCATGCTACAAACAGAAGTTTTATGGCATTAAAACACATCAATGCATACAAATGACTCCTGCAGCTTTCTACTGCACTCAACGGTGCCTATTCTGCTGGCGGGCGCAGAGCGGAGATCTACAAGCCTTATGGGATGAAATGAACATGCCAGCGTGGGACAACCCTGAAGAGATTGTGGAAAGAAGTATCCAAGCGCAGCGTTTGATCTTGACCGGTTACAGGGGGAATCCAAAAACAAACCCGCAAAAATACAAGGAAGCATTGACGCCTCAGCATGTAGCTATAAGTTTGACTGGCGAACCAACGCTCTACGGACATCTAGGAGAGTTGATTCAGGTCTTTCACAAAAGGGGTTTCACTACGTTTCTAGTTTCTAACGGGACTATTCCCTCAGCATTGACAAAACTGGGCGAAGAACCCACACAGCTTTACATTTCTGCCTGCGCCCCTGACAAGGAAACGTATGGGCGGGTCTGTCGTCCTCAAATCTCCCGAGGCTGGGAAAAGCTGAACGAAACCCTAGCCCTTCTGCCTAGCTTCAAGTGTCCAACTGTGATTCGAATAACCTCGGTTCGCGGCCTAAATATGAAGAACACGAAAGGATATGCTGAACTGGTTGAGAAGGCTAACCCAACATATGTTGAGGTCAAAGCCTACATGCACGTGGGATTCTCCAGACTTCGATTGACCTATGAGGGAATGCCAGGCCACGGTGAGACACGCGAATTTTCGGTGCAGTTGGCAAAGGAAACAGGCTACAATTTGCTCGATGAATCAACTGAAAGCCGCGTTGTTCTATTGAGCAGGCTTCAAAATTCAATAAGATTTGGCAATGGTTAGAGTCCATTGCAATCAATTCATGGTTTAGAGGGTAGTAACGTTTTATATCATGTTTCTTTGAATTGAATGAGAATAAACCTTAAATATTCCCTCAACTATGAACCTTGATCTTGAACCACAGATTAAATCAAGGTGTCAACAATGGTTAGTGATGGAAGAGGGCGCTTGTTCAGGAGAAAAGACGGAAAATACCTGATATACCTGCCGAAAGACCTTGCCGAGGACAGCGTGTTTCCGTTCAAAGGGTCTGACTCGATATTTGTGAAGGTTTCTTTCAAGCTCGGTGACAACAAGTTAGTCGTTGAGAAATGGAAGGAGTCAGCGGCAACGGCAGAGCAGAGAACGTCTGTTCTCGAGCATAAAAATGAGTGACTTAATTTTCGAGGATATAACAATATATTAGAAGTTTCCACATTCTTAGCTAGGAATTGGTGCCGGTTCTATGTCTACACTAAAAACAGTCTTAAGCACGATAAGAAAGGAACTGAAGCGGAAAGATAAGATAAGAGAGAAATCTCAAAAAGACATGAGGAAAGCGACAAGTCTTTCCAAACAAACAACACTTCTGATCCATCAAAAACGGTTGGAAGAAGCTCAAAAACTGATTCTAAAAGCAAGAGAAATTCTTTTAGAGCTATGGAAAACTTCCGTTGCTCACCCTGACATCATCTATAGTGGCATGTTCAACGCGGCGCTCCAAGAGTATTCTGAGGCGAACATACTTCTAAAGCTGGTTGAAGAATCTAGGTTCTTGACTCCTAAAGAAATCAATGTGCCTCCGGCTGATTATGTGCTGGGGTTGGCAGATGTAATAGGCGAGTACAGACGTTTGGCGCTTGATGCTCTGCGTGAGGGAGACATAAAGAAGGCTGAAAACTGTCTGCACACAATGGATGAAATCTACATCGAACTTATGGCGATGGACGAGTCTTACATGCTGGTTTCTGGATTGCGAAGAAAATGTGATGTGGCGAGGAAGATCATCGAGATCACGCGTGGGGACATAACGCAGGAAATTCGAAGGAACCTGCTTGAGAAACAGCTGAAGAGATTTGAAAAAACCATAAGAAACCAATAACCTGCCTTGGACAAATCGAGAATATCGGTATGGCCAACGTCAGATTGAAAACTACTTTTTCACTTAAGAAAGCTCATGAAACGCAGGCACGCCTGTCTAGGCAGATTGTCTTTGAGGACAAACTTCCAAAAAGGATTCGTTTGGTAGGAGGGGTTGATGTCGCCTATACAAAAGATATTTCTATCGCTGCTGCTGCAGTCTTGGATTTTGATTCTCTGAAGCTCGAAGAGTCGCAAACGGCTGTCTACAAGACACGTTTTCCCTACATACCGACGTTGCTTTCCTTCAGAGAAACTCCTCCAGCGGTAATGTGCATTCGAAAGCTGGGCGTTCAACCAGACGTTTTCCTTGTCGATGGACATGGCTTTGCACATCCATATCGCTGCGGGTTTGCTAGCCATCTTGGACTCGTAATAAGAGAGCCAACAATAGGAGTTGCGAAAGGAATTTTGGTGGGCGAGGTTGACCAGGCAAAACCCGAAAAAGACACTGCCTTCATATGCCACAAGGGCGAAGTCATCGGTGCTGAGGTCAAAGCAGGGCACGGGTTGAAACCTGTTTATGTTAGTGTCGGACACATGATTTCCTTAGTAACAGCCGTCAAAATCGTTAAGCATTGTATTGTCCACAATCGCATTCCAGAGCCAGTCCTAGCAGCTCATCAGATTGCCACAGCTGGAAAAAGAAAAATCAATATCTCTAGTCCAAGAGTAGAAAGTAACAAGTGAGCGGAATTGCTGAACTCACAACTCAAAGAGTTAGCGAACAAGATACGTGACCGATCTCTGCGAAAGAAAACTATTGCCTTGCTAGAGGATCCGACATTCGAAGCAAACGGCAAAAAGTACCCAGGAATTCCTCTTGATGTCTCGCCTGCTGGCAGATCGCACCACCACTGCTATCCGGGAGGCTACATAGAACATGTTGTTTCGGCATTAAACATAGCGCTAGCGATGTGCGACTCCGTGGAGAAAGTCTATCATGGAAAGGCGAACCCTGACCTCGTCGTAGCAGGCATACTGTTGCACGATATTTTCAAGCCTGCAACATACTCCGTGAACAAAGACGGAACTTATGGGCAAACACCTTTAGCAGAGTCTCTAGATCATCTATCCATCGCAACAGCAGAGCTTGTCCGAAGAGGTTTTCCGTTAAAACTAGTCCATATTGTTAGCGCCCATCACGGCGAGTATGGTCCAATCAGACCTCGGACACTCGAAGCTTTGATCTGCCACTTGGCAGACCTTACGGATTCACGGTTGAACGGAGAAGTTTTGAGTGCCGCCGCGTACCTTACAAGAAGGGTTGCTGGTCAAGAATTCCCTGGCATGACTTCGAAGGAAGCTTTCGAAATAGTTCATTCGAAGTCCGTCGAAGGCTGGGAAGGTGTTTCAAAAACAATAGAAAAGTTAAGACGCAAGAGGAAAACACACAAACCTTAATAGCCCACCTGAAATGAGAATTGGAAAAAGGTGGTTGCGCGAAATGGAAATTTCATTCGAAGAGTTTCAGAAGCTTGATCTTCGTGTCGGGAAAATATTGGAGGCAAACCAGATTTCGGGCTCTCGGAATCTCATTAGGATGGTCGTTGATTTTGGAACTGAAAAGAGGCAAGCTGTTGCCGGGCTCTTGCAGTGGTACAAGCCTGAACAGCTCGCGGGCAAGAAATGCGCTTTCATTTTGAACTTGCAGAGACGAAAACTCATGGGAGTGGAATCACAGTGTATGATTTTTGCCGCTGAAGACGACAAGGATAACGTTGTAGTTCTACAACCAGAAAAAGACATTGCGGAAGGCAGCAAGATACACTGATTGAACAAGAATTTCTAACCCATTAGCTTGATTATTTGTTTGCCTTTTTCTCCGCTGTCTGTAACATATTCGATCATTTCAGAGTCTAAGTTAAGCCATTTGGCAAGTCCAGCTGCCATATCCACATTGTTGTTGAAGATTATTTTCAAGTAGGGAAGAACCTCTTTCGAAGCTCTGACAGCGGAAATATGGCACCTGCGTTTGATCTTAGCTCCTATGGCTAGCTGGATCGCTCGTTCAGCCTTGGACCTTGACAACATCTGTATACGCGTGGGGAACTTGAACGGTATCCACCCGGATGTCTTCGTGTTCTGCCTAGCCATGGCCACGCCTGCTGTCATGTAGTCAATTACATACCGCATGAAGCCCCAGTCCTGAGTGGCGCGGATTCTACCTCGGTAAACATCTGCCATCGCTAATGCATCCATAGCGTTAGCCAAGTCGTGTCGGTCGGTGAAATGGGCCGGAACATTCTCATAGATCCATTCAAAGAGCATGTCGACATCAACATCGGCCATGTCTACTGCGTGCTTTGCGCTGAAGCATGTTTTTCCGTACAAAATCATTCTCAACACATTGAAAATGGTGTCCTGGCGGTCACGGTACGCAAGCCAAGAGACGTCCTCGTAGGCCAGCTTCTTCTTGCCCTGCCCCAGAGCCTGAAGGTCATTTACCGCTGAGCGCACATCCCCTCCCGAACGCTGAGCTATGAACTTTAACGCGTTTTCATCTGCCTGTATTTCTTCTTTTTCGCATATTCCCTTGAGGTGTTTCGCAACTTCGCCTACAGCCGGCTTCTTGAATTCTATGAGAAGACAGTAGTTTCGAAGGTTTCTGAAGCGTGGGTCGTAGGCGTTGTTGGCGATCAAAACGATTGGACATTGTGCTGTTTTGGCGATATCAGTTATGGCTTTGACGCCTCCTCTGTCGGCAGTTCCAGTCAAACCGTCTAACTCATCTAGAAGGATGATTCTTTTGCCGCCGAACAACGATCCATACTGTGAAGCGAGACCAGCAAAACGATTTATCGCGTCTTCTGTCCGGTAATCACTTGCGTTTTTCTCCACAAATTCCATCTTGAAGTCATTTGCTACAACCTCAACAGTAACAGTCTTTCCTATACCTGCCGGTCCATAGATGAAGACGCATCTCTTTTTTGGGATGCCCTTTTCCCATGACTTTATCCAGTTGACAAACTGCTGAATCGCCTCAGCGTTGCCGACAATCTCGGCTAAAGATTTCGGTTTGTGTTTAGCTGTCCAGGCGCCGTACAAGTTTTGCACCTATTTCTAACTCTTTAGCTCATCACCTGCTTCGACAAGCCTGGCCAGCAATGCGCTTAACTGAACCTCTTCGTCAGCGCCTTCAACCAATCTATAATCCACTTCTCCCACTATGTCTGCAAGCCTAATCTTCCACTTCTCGGGGATGTCTGCCCTGAAGATTTCTGTATGGATCTGTCGGATTATGTCGCTTCCAGCCACACCGTAGTTCTGTATCATGTCACGCAGTTGTTTTCTTGCTTCCAGAAAGTCGCCATCTATGGCTACTTTAATCATTTTTTGCACGTCAGCGGGGCTCGCCCTTCCAGTTATTGAATACACAACTTTCGCATCTATGGGCTTGCCCAACGAAGCCGCAGACTGCAGAGTGTTGATCGCTCTTCTCAGGTCGCCACCGCAGACTTCAAAAATAGCGTCCAGCCCCTCGGCTGAAACTTTCACTTTTTCCTTTTCAGCAATCTCTTTCAGATAGCGATCATGCTCTTCTCTAGGTAAATATGTGAAACGGAAAGGTGCGCACCGTGACTGTATGGGTTCTATTATTCTCCCGCTGTAATTTGCGCACAACACAAACCGGCATGTTCCTGTATAACGCTCCATTGTTCGCCTAAGAGCTTGCTGTGCATCTGAGGTCATATTGTCTGCTTCGTCCAATATCATTATCTTAAACGGGATCTCTCCAATTGATTTCACTCTTGCAAAAGTCTTTACAGTCTCTCGAACAACGTCAATTCCTCTTTCGTCACTCGCGTTCAACTCCATGATGTGCTCTCTGTAGGCTTCTCCGTAAAGATCTCTTGTTAGGCAGAGAGCAGCTGTTGTTTTTCCCGTTCCCGGCGGCCCAGCAAAGATGCAGTGAGGCACATTTTTTGACTTAGTCAAGCTCTTTAAGCGTTCTACAATCTCCTTTTGATCGACAATCTCACTCAGCCTCTTGGGCCTGTACTTTTCAGCCCACATTTCGAAACTCAATTCGAGTTTTCCTCCTAGCCTATACGTTGTTTTTATGCGCTAATAAAAGTATATTCACCGTCGTTTTCAGTTTATCTACACCTATTTTCGTTTCCGGAAGATCTTGCCGCCGTCGCTGTATTCGCCGGTGACGTACTCGAAGCCGGTCTCTACGAGTTTACAGGACTCTTGGACATTTGTGGTAATCTTGGCGATGAATTGGTCGTCTGTGATTCCAAATAGGTTTGCGCCGAGGTCGATGTACTTAAGGGTGTTTTCGATCAGTTTGTGGCCTAAGATTTTCTTGACGTATAGAATGTCTTTTGTCCGATGATATTCCATTGTGCCATTCCAGTGTCTGAAGGTTCTGAAGCTGATTTTTAGGAGCCTTGGATTGTTGAGTTTATGGGCGATATGCTTTCTTTGGTCAAAGAATCTGTGTTGGATGCCGGTCATGTTTGGGAATATCTTCTCTGACTTTTTGGGCAATCGTTCAAGGCGGTGAGCGCGCGCGAGAGAAGCTGGTTGAACGTTTCATGGTCACAGGCGTGATGAATTTAGATGAAAAGGAAAGCAAGAGTCAGGGTAAACCAACGCAGGGAGAAGAACTCCGAGAAGCTACTGTGGTATCGACGCCGGAGCAGAAACAAGTAATTCAGCAAGGCCTTTTAGAACCGACTCTGGACCTACGGATAGCTGACCTTGAAAAGCAGCTGACAGCTTTGAAAAGCGAATTCGGCACACTGAAGAAACCAAAAGAGGAGCCTAAGAGAGAGTCGTGTAAATGTGTCTTAACAAAGGAAGGTTTCTGGGCTCGGTTCCATCAACTTCGAAGCGAAGGTCTGAGCAAGAGCGATGCTTTCAGACTGGTCAGTCTAGAAGTCCTTGAAGCTGCGATCAAGCAAAAGCAGCGTACGCTCCACACTTTTTCATATACATCGTTCCTGTCTTGGAATGACTTAAATCTCAATACAAACAATGGAAATGAGGTGAGACTTTGCAAAACCCACAGAGTGGAATAAAGACTGGTGGGGTCAAATTGGTCCAGATCGATGGCAAATATAATGTTTGGACCAAGAAAATAGGTAATAGTGCCACAAGGATGCTTACGCTGCATGGAGGACCAGGTGCCACGCACGAATATATGGAATGTTTCGAAGACTTCTTGCCTCAGGAAGGAATTGAGTTTTACTACTATGACCAGCTTGGATCTGTTTATTCTGATCAGCCGAAAGACAAGAGTCTATGGACTGTTGATCGGTTTCGCGATGAAGTTGAGCAAGTGAGAGTTGCGGTTGGACTGGACAATTTTTATCTGTTCGGACAATCTTGGGGCGGAATGCTAGGTGTCGAGTACGCTTTGAAATATCAACATCACCTTAAGGCTCTGATAATATCGGATATGACTGCCAGCATCAGTTCATATGTCAAGTATGTCAACGAGCTTCGCCAGAAGTTTCCGCTTGAAATAAGACAGACCTTGGAAAAGTATGAGGCTAGAGAAGAATATAACGCGCCTGAATACGAGGAGGTTATGTTCAAACATCTTTACTCAAAGCACGTGTGCCGTCTGGATCCTTGGCCTGAACCCTTCATGCGCGCCTTCAAACACTTAAACACCGAAATATACAATACAATGCAAGGACCGAACGAGTTTGTTGTCACGGGCACATTCAAGGACTGGAACAGATGGGATGACCTTCAACACATCAGGGTTCCCACGCTTCTTATGGTAGGTCGATACGACACCATGAGTGTCGAAGACATTCAGAAGATGGGCAAGCTAATACCGAATTCCCGTGTTGTCGTTTGCGAGAACGGAAGCCATCTCTGCATGTACGATGACCAGGAAACATACTTCCGTGAACTGCTAAAGTTCATAAAAGATGTTGAGACAGATAGATTCAACAAGTGAAATACCGCACGCTTCTCAGTTTTCAGTCTTGGCTCTGCGGTAGGTTAACCCTCCGACTCTTCCCGGTGAGCCCGGAAGCGAAATGTGGGTTGTAAACTGTAAGGAGATTGATGTATGTCACAATTTGATCCGAAAGAGTTACTGAAGACTGTTGACGAGCGCATCGAGGAACGTCTTAAGGGGCTTGACGAAAAAATCTCTAGCACTAGCAAACAGGACCTAGGCCTCTACGGCAACTTTACAATGCGTGAAATCAGTGCAATGCAACAGAAAAAGGCTCTGATCGAGAAACTTGAAGGCTTCTCGGCCAGCGAGTACGGAAAAATGACTGTGAAAGAGCTTTTGACAGGCACGAGCAACGTTGCTTTGCCCACGATGGTGCAAGCACGTGCGCTACTTGAACTGAAAACTTGGATTGACGCGAGAGACTTGTGCATGTGTGCACCTGTTGCGAAAGGCGCAGGAAAGACCGTTGAAACACAAGTCATAACCGAGCCTACTTTCTCTGAATGGACTGAAGGCTCGGCTCTCTCGGCTGCAGATCCAACTTTGGCCAAGCGATCAATTACGATGAAGCCTTTCGGCAAAGTAACACAGATCAGCGACCTTCTGGCCAATACTTCTTCAGTAAACTTTGTTGAGCAAATCGGGAAAGCACACGGATCTTGCGTGCGCCAAGGCATCTTCCAGTATGTTGGTGTTGCACTTTCAGCAGGCGTGGGCGGAAGCCTCAGCGCTGCTTCAGGAAGTACATTAACGTTTGCGGAAGTTGCGTCAGCTATAAAGGCCGCGCGCGCGGATACCTGCGTTTTGCGAGCTAATCGACCAGTCAAAACGCCTACCCCTACCTTTTTTTGTCTGAAAGCTGCTGGATCTTGGAAAAAAGAGAACGCTAGAAGACAGGCTAGTTCTTATGGAAGGCTGACGTATGGTTGCAAGTTCGTAAAGGATGGGGATGTCTTCTGAAGCTTCCTATTTCTTTCTGGGCAGTCTGGGAGTTCATCGACGTTCATTTGACTGTTTCTCGCGCGCGTTAGAAACTCGTTCGCTCTGAAACCTTTATAAAAATAGCAGAAAATAGGATGAATCACTGGCTCGTCAGTGAGGACAATAAGAGTGATTGTCAGATCAAAGAGTAAACTATCAATCTTTCAGAAGCGGTTGAAAGCCTTCAGCTGCTTGCTTCGTCCGTCCTCATTTGTTTTGTTGTTCTACGTGCTGTTTGTAGTGGGAAAGCTTTCGGTGGTTAACTATAATCCCACTGCGTTTATCTTCATAGGCAGATTTTTTATCGAACGAGATCCGTCGAGCCCGATCTCCAGGTTTGTTTTGGGAACGATGGGTCTTCCTTCGAGCGAGTTCGGATATGATGGACAAATATACTATTACATGGCGCTTGATCCACTTAGTGCTTGGAGAAACCTTGACACCAACGGTAGATATGCAAGAATTCTTTTTTCTTTGGCTGTGAAGGTGTTTTCCTTAGGGAATCCGTTTCTGATTCCCGCTGTTATGATCGCTGTCAACATTGTTTCGATTGTTGTTGGAACAGAGCTTGTTTCCAAGATGCTTTGCAGAAGAGGCAAGAACCGCTGGTTTTCGCTTGTTTACGGGCTATATATAGGCCATCTGTTTGTCGTAGCCAGAGACTGCATCGAGTCATTCTCATACATGTTTGTGCTGCTAGGAATCTATGTTATCGAAGACAAGCAAAGACTGCTTCCATCGGCTTCTCTTTTCTCTTTAGCGTTGTTCGCAAAAGAGACTGCTATATTATTCGTCGGGGGTTATTTGCTTGACCTCATTCTAAGAAGAAGTCTTTCCTTCAAGAACAAGCTCCTATTCTTCGTCATAAGCGTGGTTCCTTATGCACTTTATCAGTTCTATTTATACGCTTTATTTGGGTTCATTCCAATCCTGACCGTTGGAAACCCGTTAACAAGCAAATTGATCCCTTATAGTGGAGTATTCGCATCTTCACGTTCGCTTCCTGAATTACTTAACATAGCTTTTATGATTTTTCTTCCTTCAATTGTTGGTCTCTTATACTTCGGAAAAGATCTTCTACACAGGATTCATACAGGATTGGCCTTTGGCCTCTTCTTCAACATTTTGTTTATGATGTTTCTGCCAACGCCTTCATACTGGAGCATTCAGGACTACAGTAGAATCTCAATAGGGCTTGCCACTGCTTTTCTGGTTTATTCGATTCACAGTCAGGACCAGCATATCTTGAAATACTCTTTGACACTTATTCTCCCTATGACTACGTACTTTACTTATGGTTGAAGAGAAGATGGCTAAGGAAACCATATCCTACGTCTCTCGTCTGCCTAGGTACAGGCAACTAGATGAAACGCGGCTCCGAAACGGAACTGAAAGTATGGCAATTGAATTTCCTGATACGTCAGTCATAATACCGACTTTGAATGAGGAAGAGACTATTTCTCACGTTGTGAAGGAGTTCATAAGACCTCGCGGAACGGTCTCTTGCGACGTTACCATAGTTGACGGGCACTCAAAAGATCAAACAGTGAAATGGGCAAAAAGAGCTGGAGCGAGGGTTCTGCTCCAGAAATCAAGAGGTAAGGGGATGGCGATGGTTGAAGGCGTGATGAACACCTCTGATTCTAAGTTATGCATTTTTGTCGATGGAGACGGCACTTACTCGGCTTCGGACCTCAATTCCATTGTCAAGCCGATCGTGAATGGCAGTGCGGACATGGTGATTGGTTCTCGGCTGAAAGGAATCCGTGAAAAAGGTTCAATGCCGCCTATTAATGTCGTTGGAAACAAGCTTTGCACATTGCTCGTCAAGCTATTCTTCAAAACTGATATAAGCGATCTACTTTCAGGCTACAGGGCTGTCAAAGCCAGCACATTTAAGAAGCTGGGTCTAAAAGGTGGACACTTCGAGATAGAAGTAGAAATGACGGTGAAGGCTTTGGTCCAAGGTCTCCGTGTTCATGATGTGCCAATAACCTATTTGAGACGTCGCGGCAAGCCTGCGAAGCTACGCCCTTTCAAAGACGGCATCCTCATACTCAAAGTGCTCTTATGGGAAATCCTGAACAGCAGAAGAAAGCGCGCGCGCTAAATTGCAGAACGACCATATAGAATGTGGAAGTCACCCCTTAGACAGGGCTACTTCGGGAGATATCTCCAGATCGCAGTGAATAAAAGTATATTTGGGCAAAAAACTGACTTTTCGTCCTTTTTCCCATCGTTTTGCCGCGTGAAAACTGTAGTCTACTAAGGACATTTCCTTTCTGGCTCAAAGCAATGCTTAAATGTGGACTTATTTTATTGAGTTTACTCTAAAAAACTGGAATTTAACGGGAGAGAGAAAAATGTCAGAACGAGTACACAAAAACAGTGCCTATCTGAATGGCAAGTCAACATGTGGAACGCAGACACGTGTCAAAGACACAAGTCCAACAAGCGGAATGTGTCCCATTTGCATTCGCGACTGTCCATTCTTATGCGAAATAAGCATGTCAGCCTTCAGAGGAAGAGAAGCCCTGTATCCTGATCCAGTGCAGTTCGGTAGTAGCACCGCGGGCGCGTTGAAAGACTTCGGCCTTGACTGGTCACACTTCAACATCCAAGCAAGCTTATTCGATGCACATGGTATTGAACCCAACCCAGACCTAACAATCTTCCCGAACGTCAACATAGAAACCAAAGTCGGGGGTATACCGCTAAAGATCCCCGTGTTGAACGGTGCATTCGGTTCAACAGACGTTGCAAGGATCAATTGGGAAGGTTTGGCTATCGGTGCGGCGCTTTCAGGTGCGTCAATAATCGTCGGAGAAAATGTCTGCGGCATGGATCCCAAGTCTCAGATCACAGGCGGAAAAGTCACGCACTCAGAGGAGCTTAAGCGAAGAGTAGACTTGTACCGAAAGTTTTGGGACAAGAAGCACGGCGAAGTAGTTGTTCAAACAAACGTGGAAGACCAGAGACTAGGCGTCGACGTCTATGCCATTTCAAAGCTGGAAGTGAACGTCATCGAAAGAAAATGGGGACAAGGAGCAAAAGCCATCGGCGGCGAAGTCCGTGTCAGAGACTTGGAAAGAGCAATAATGCTGAAGAAGAGAGGCTATGTAGTAATCCCCGACCCAGAAGACCCCACAGTTCAACAGGCTTTCAAAGACGGAGTTTTCAAGTCATTCGAAAGACACAGCAGAGTGGGCATACCAAAAGAAAAAAACATGGTTGAAGATATTGAATGGCTGAGAAAGCAAGGCGCAAAATACGTAACACTGAAGACAGGAGCCTACAGGCCTTCAGCTGTCGCCTACACAATGAAGATAGCGTCCGAAGCAAAGATTAGCTATGTGTCCTTCGACGGCGCAGGAGGGGGAACAGGAATGAGTCCTGTGCCAATGATGGATGAGATGAGCATACCCACAGTGTACCTGGAAGCATTGGTTCTAAAATGTGCGCAGATGCTGAAGAAGAAGGGACGCTACGTGCCAGACTTGGTCATAGCAGGCGGCTTCATAGAAGAAACATCCATATTCAAAGCAATCGCCATGAGCAACTTTGGAGATGGCCCGCTCGTCAAGGCAGTACTACTTGGGCGGTCACCGATAACTGCAGCGTTCAAGGGAAGCTACTTCAAGCAGCTGGCTGAAGAGGGCAAGCTGCCAAAGACGTTCGCAGACAGGTTTGGAGCTACACCCGACAAGTTTTTCATTGCTGCACCAGACTTGAAAGCACAGTATGGAACTCGCTTCAAGGAGGTACCGTGGGAAGCTGTCGCGGTCTACACATACTTGACTGACAGAATCGGCGTCGGTCTGAAGCAGTTGATGGCTGGAAACAGAAAGTGGAAGCTAGATCTGGTTAGTAGAAACGATTTGATGAGCTTGTCCGAAAGAGCCGCAAAGGTCACTGGCATACCGATGCCTGATGAAGCAGAGAAAGACGCGATCGAAAGAATTCTAGGCTAGCATTACCCTCTTTTTTGTTTTTGAAATAGTGCTTAGTTTTAATAAACCTCAAGTAGATAGAGAATCGTGGGAGTAATTGTTTATGCCCGAAACTCAGACGCCGCTAAGTGTAGCACTGGAACAGTTGAGAATAGCTGCGGAAAAACTTGACCTTGATCCTGGGCTGCATTGCATGCTGGCACATCCAAAGCGCGCCCTCATTGTTTCCATTACAGTAAAAATGGATGATGGCAACACTCGCGTTTTCAAAGGTTGTCGGGTGCAACATTGGGATGCAAGGGGGCCGTTTAAAGGTGGAATAAGATATCATCCAAGCGTGACGTTAGACGAAGTCACGGCCTTGGCAATGTGGATGACCTGGAAATGCGCGGTCATAGACATTCCTTACGGCGGCGCAAAAGGTGGGGTCTGTTGCAACGCGAAAGAAATGTCAAAGGGCGAACTAGAGAGACTCACAAGGCGGTACACAACTCTGCTCTATGACTTCATCGGACCCTACCGCGACGTGCCCGCACCAGACATGTATACGGACGCCCAAACTATGGCGTGGATTATGGATACCTACAGCCAGATCAAAGGCTACAGTGTCCCAGAATGCGTCACAGGTAAACCCCTGAGCGTAGGCGGTTCGGAAGGAAGAGAGGAAGCCACTTCCTTGGGCGTGGTAATCTCCGCGAGGGAAGCGGCCAAGCGATCGGGTCTGAAGCTCAAAGGGGCCGCAGTGGCCGTTCAAGGCTTCGGCAGTGTCGGGTGGCACGCTGCAAAGATAGCCTATGATCTAGGCAGTAAGGTTGTGGCAGTGAGTGATTCAGCAGGCGGAATCTATTCCGCCAAAGGTTTAAACCCTTACGATGTCTACAAACATAAATCCAAGGCAGGTTCGGTGATCAATTACAAAGGTAGCCAAAACATAACAAATGAAGAGGTCCTTGAAGCAGAATGTGATATACTCATCCCTGCAGCCTTGGAGAACCAGATAACGAAAGCTAATGCAGATAAAATTGAAGCCAAAATTGTCGTTGAAGGGGCAAACGGACCGACAACGCCTGAAGCAGACAAGGTTCTTCACCAGAAAGGAACGATCCTCGTTCCAGACATTTTAGCCAACTCAGGAGGGGTGGCAACGAGCTATTTTGAATGGGTTCAGAATCTGACACGCGAACACTGGACATTGGAAGATGTGAACCGAAAACTGGAAAACAAGATGGTTGAGGCTTTCAACAGTGTTCACAAAATAGCTAAGAAAGAAAAAAGTGACCTGCGGACAGCCGCGTTGATGCTCGGAGTCGGAAGGGTCGCTGAGGCAATTAAGACATTGGGTCTTTGGCCCTAGTGACCCATATGGCCCTTAGGCCTACTTTTTGTCCTAAATGCGAGTGATTCAGTGCGGTTTCCAACTATGTTATGTTCTTTGATCTAAACTTTTAAACTGCTTTTCTTATATCTGGTCTGAGACAGTAACTCCACACTCAAGGTCAAGGACGGATGGGAGATGGCAAAGACAGCTAGAATGAGAATCGACAGTCTAGACTTCGTTTTTGAAAACTCACCTGTCAGAATCGTGGCAAACAGGAATTGTCCAGAGACGAAGCTTGCAGGATTAAGCATAGGGCCCTTCGAAGAAGGAAATGAGTATGAACTCTGTTATTGGATAGCAACAGAACTGGCAAAATCTGGGATTGTCCACTTGCACGCGGAAGACCAACTGGAGACTGGCAAGCTGAGCAAAATTCAATGGACAGAACGCGTTCAGACAGCTGGACAAATGTCCAAGCTGCCAGAAGGCTTCTATCCGAAACTTCGCAGGTTCCTTGCAGAACTACGAGAAGGAATAGCCAGCAATCCTGAGAAAGTGCGAGAATATGAAAGAGCTGATCAACTGGCAACAGACATCGTGAATTCAAGGTTAAAGAAAATTGTTTCAATGGCCTCGGCACCAGCCCAGACCGAAAGCAGGATGAGAGATTTTACAGGAGAAGAGAGGCTTCTGTACGGACAACTTTTCAATACGATCAATCATTGGAAATCACGAATATTGGACCACAAAGGAGGAGAATAAATCGTGGAAGAACTGGAAGTAACAGATCCACAAGAACGCTTCCAAAATTTCTTGAAAACAGAACAATACCGCCAAAGAATCTCTCAAATGGCCATGACTGGAAAAACATCACTGACAGTTGATTTTGATGACCTCTTGGCTTTTGACCAAAGGTTCGCTGAAGAGCTTCTTGCCAAGCCTGATGAGTATCTGAAGCATGCCGACAATGCAGCTTATTCCCAGCTTCAAATTGAAGATCCTGAATATGCCGAAAAAATAACGTCCGTAAATGTCAGAATTGTAAGGCTCTTGGAGGCTGCACCTTTGCGCAAGCTCGGTTCAGAACAAATCGGCCGGCTTGTCATGGTCGAAGGTATCGTTGTTCGCTCGTCACCAGTTCGTCCGATGGTGATGCAAGCCGTGTTTAAGTGCAAGAGATGTGGAACAGTGAATCCTGTAAACCAGACAGGCTCTTTTCTGAGGGGGCCTTTCGCTTGTAGCAGCCCAGACTGTATGTCTAAGGGCCCGTTCGAGTTCGTTCAGGAGGACTCCACCTTCATAGACTCGCAAGATCTGAGGGCCCAAGAAAGACCGGAAGACCTTCCACCAGGACAGTTGCCCAGAACGTTGAGCATCAAGCTTGTTGGAAAAGAAATCGTTGACGTTGCAAGACCTGGTGATGATGTCTCTGTTGTGGGTTTGGTTCGCGCTATGGCCTCTACCCTTCCAGGAGTTGGGAAGCTTCGTACCTTCATTCTTCATTTGGACGCGAACTCGATTGAAGTCTTGGGGAAGGAACCTGAAACTGCTATGCCTTCTTCTGAAGAAGAGGACAAAATAATTGGACTTGCAAGGGATCCTTGGGTGCATCGCAAGATCATAAATTCTATTGCTCCATCGATCTATGGGTATGATCACATCAAAGAAGCAATAATGTACATTCTTTTCGGCGGAGTGCCCAAGACTCTTCCAGACATCAATATACGAGGCGAAATGAACGCTCTATTGGTAGGAGATCCGGGAACAGCCAAGTCTCAACTGCTGCAGTACGTTGCACGAATCGCTCCGCGTGGATTGTATACCTCTGGACGTGGAACTACTGCTGCGGGCCTTACTGCTGCTGTCTTACGTGAGAAAGGTGGTGGGATGAGCCTTGAAGCTGGGGCTTTAGTGTTGGCTGACAAGGGAATTGCCTGCATTGACGAGATGGACAAAATGCGTCCAGAAGATAGAGTTGCCATACATGAGGCTATGGAACAGCACACCGTTTCAGTGGCCAAAGGCGGCATTGTTGCAACCCTCAACGCCAGAGCAGCCATACTTGCAGCGGCAAACCCTGCTCTAGGAAGATACGAGCCTCACCGTACAGTCGCCGAAAACATCTCTTTACCTGTCACAATACTTTCAAGGTTTGACTTGATCTTTGTTCTGAGAGATGTTCCTAATAAAGAATCAGACAGTAAGATGTCAGCGCACATCCTTGAGCTTCACAGAAAAGGTTCAGGTCCTGTTGAACCGCCAATCCCTGGAGAGCTTCTGCGGAAATACATCAGTTATGCTAAGGGAATCAAACCAGTCTTGACCCAGGAAGCTTTGAAGCGTCTCAACGATTTCTACTTGGCAATGCGTTCAGCAAGCGAGGCGGAGGGCTCACCCGTCGCTATCACTGCGCGTCAGTTGGAGTCTCTTGTTCGAACAGCAGAAGCAAGAGCCCGTGCAGCTTTGAGGAAAGAAGTTACAGCCGAGGATGCTGAGGCTGCGATCGCGATCATGAAGAGGTCGTTGGAAGAGGTTGGGATAGACGTGTCTTCATACAAGATAGACATAGACATCATAATGACTGGGAAATCCAAGAGCATGAGGGATCGGCTGCAGACAATTCTGACTGCGCTAATCGAAATGGAAAAAGAAACAGGAATGGTTGAAAGGGCCGCCCTAGAAAGCGAGCTTGAACAGAAAAACAAGATTCCAAGAGGAGAGGCGGACCGCCTCATCGGACAATTGTTGCGAGAAGGCACAATCTACGAGCCTAGAGAAGGTTATCTAAAGAAGACTTAGGTACGATGTCGAGTTGAGAAAGGCCTCTGTTCTGCCTGCTTCTCAGCCAATGTCACTTACATTCGATCTCATTGATAGAACCAAGGCTTTCTAGAGATTGGAGACCTTTCATTCACGCTACTAGTCTCATCCTCGGCGTGGGTTCTACGAAATGTAGGTGACTTTCTTTCCTTCTTCTTTCCGTGTCTCCTCAGCCTGCAAAGCTCTCTTCTCCTCGATCTTCTGCAGGCGTGTGACCATTTTTTCGCCTTTTGCAATTTCCTCGTCTAGACCCGCAAGATTTGCATCAAAGCCAAACATTGACTGCAGTACTTCTAGGACGCTTTTGGCAGAACTTGGATCAGGTAAGTATCCTCTAGTCTCGCCTAGAAGACATAGAGCATTTATTCCTCTGAAGTGAGACAGCCCTAAGATCAAGCCAGCTGTGCCTACTATAGGGCTTCCTGCTGGGCTTGTTTCAGCTCCAGCCTTTAAAGCCCTTTTCAAGAGCTCTTGATCTGTGGCTGCAGCAACGACTTTTGGCTTGTCCTTGGCTTCCATTCGGTAGCCGCCTATTGTTATAATCAATTTCACGTCGTGTCGCTTGGCGAAGTCAAGTATTCGATCAGAAATCTCGTATTGTCCTTCAATTGTCTGAGCTTGACTGTCTCCTGTGAAAAAGATGAGGTCGTTCTTCTCGTTTTTGCTCTTCCAGAAGTAAAACGTTCCGCGCAGAAGTCTGACGTTTCCTTTCTTACTCACGATTACAAAGTATGGAAAGTGTGGGGAGTAGAGGTAGGCGAGCTTTTCAGCCTTCAGATGCTTGATTAAGTGACGTATGGCGATTTTTCCAACAAGCCCCAAGCCAGGAAGTCCCTCAATCAAAATAGGGTTCTTCAATTCAGCTTTTGCGAATTCCTTGATGAAAGTCTCTTTCACTCTGGCGGACTCTCCCTCTTCAGAGCCATGCGATACTTGAGGTACTTATCGTCTGGTGAGAACTTGGGCGGATGTGGTACCCGAACTTTTCCTCCGCAGTAAGGGCAGGCGTCAGTTCTAAGAGTGTAACTTCGACATTTCTCACATTTTCTGAGAAGCCAGACCATCATTTCTCCCTTCTAAAGGTGCCGTGTCCTCCGTCTTTCTTGACGTTTGCAACAACATTCTGAGCGACTTTTTGTAAGATGTCCTCCGCATGTTTATAATCTTCGGCCAAAACTTCAATGTTATACTTTGGTGCCGCAATGACATAGAAACGGAGTTTTGCGGTGCCCAGTCTTTCACCTTTCTTGGCGTTTGCAAAGGCTTCTCTTATGATTTTCACCCCGTCCGGTTTACCACAGCGAAGCTCAGCAGTACCTTTGACTTTAACCATGGAAACCCGTATTCTTTCCTGCGCCACTTCAACTATTGCCTTGGCCACTTCTTCAGGTACGCCGGCCTTTGTCAGGATTTCTGGGCCCTCTCTTACAGCTTTCTCAAAGCCTTCGTACAACCCGTATTGATCTTCTAGAGGTTTCCCTGCTTTTAGGTAAACTTCATCATCCGACATACCTGTTTTCTCGGCAACGCTTCTGAGCAGAGCCTCTGCTTTCCTCTCTTTTTTCCAAACCATTATTTTCTCTATTTTTTCCCTCTTCGTGACGCGCCTGAGGGACAGGTCTATGTGTCCCTTCTCTGCATCAACACGCAAAACTTTCAAAACTACTTTTTGTCCTTCACGCACAAAATCTCGTATGTTCCGAATCCAAGAAGAAGATATCTCGGAAATGTGCAGCAATCCTTTTTTGTTATATTCATCTAGCTTTACATAAGCGCCGTAGTCTGTTACGGTTTCGACTGTGGCTATGATTAAGTCACTAGGCTCAGGCCATTCCTGCTTCCTGAAGGCCATTGCGTTCTTCATCCCTATTCGAAAGCTGCGGTTATTTCACCTTTGATTTTTGCCTTTCCGCCAGAAGGCTCTGCAAGTTCGGTTCCACAAACATTGCAGCTGACCTTGTTTACAGCATTGCTAAACACCATCTGTTCGTTGCCGCACTTGAGACACTTTACTCGAAGGAAGTTGCTTCTTGGTCTTGGAATGAGCTTTTCCCATTCTGTCATGTCTTTCACTCCTGCTTAGGCGATGACTAGCTTTCTTAAGCGTATGCCGTCCTTATGCCTAGTGTAACCGCAGACTTTGCATTTCAACTTTAACGTCTGCTTCTTAGTTGTCTTCGCGAATTCTCTTTGCAATGGATATTTCTGTCCTCCATAGCCTCTCTTTTTTAGTTCATGGTGGCGTTCACCCTTTGCTAAGGGTCTTCGTTTGCCAGCCTTATACAGTGCGACTGAGTGGGGTTGGTGCTGTTTGCACCTTGGGCAGTATGTTCTGACTTCTTTCGGAACATTCACTTGATTCACGACCAGCTTTGCATAAAGGAAGCCGAACACGTTCTTATACCTTTTCACCATCTTTCACGATGCATAGACAGCTTGACGAGGTTGGCTCTACATCTCATCACTTGAAAGGCACATTCAAGATTGCAGACGTAAACATCATTCTTAAATCATTGTTTGGCAATTGTATTGAAACGTCAGAAGCGGAAGAGTTGGGAAAAGGCTACATGCCGAATCTTAAACCCACAAAGGAGCAAACCATTAGTTTTGTAAGAAGATTGCTCCCCGTTTTAGCACTTGCAATACCCTTTCTAACATTGTACTTTCTCTATCCAAGTTCCTTCGAGGCAACTTGGAAAGGCAGGACATTTTACCTTTTCTTCTTGTGGCTAGTCGCTTTAGAGACTATATTGAATTGGGACAAGATTTCAGAAACCAAAGTTAAGAGGCTCAAATCATTGAGAACCATCGCCTTCATCGCTGCTATCACAGCTCCAATATTCTACATTGTTGCAGCCAATTATTGGGGACTAAACGCGGCGATTTTGGATCTAGCCCAGAAATACAACGTTTCTTCCAATGTGATCGAATACGTGCCGCTTTCAACAGAATATCTAGTCTTCACTGTACTTTTCGCTTTGACAGTCTCTTCTTACTACGGGCCTCGTCAGCTGGGGAATTTTTCGATTTCAACACTGTTCTTAGGCATTATTGGTACGGTCTACATGATAGACAATCTGTACCCGTGGGGGCGGTTCACTCCATTCCAGATTTTTGTCCCGACAACGACTATGCTTGCGGCAAGTGTTCTGAATGTGATGGGATTTAAGACGAATATAAGCTTCGTTGAGAATGATCCCACATACGGCTCATTGACCCGCTTAGATGTTGCAGACTTAAATGGCAAAACTGCAGCATTCAACATAGCTTGGCCCTGTTCAGGGGTCGAGAGTCTTATAATCTATTCGGTGACGATTCTTTTGTTTTTGAAGAACAGTGCTATCCCTTGGAAGCAGAAGATAGCCTATTTTGTCGTTGGCGCTGTTGTTACATATTTCATCAATGCTTTGCGGATTGCAACCATTTTCATAATTGCAATCAACGGCGGCGATGTTGGGGCCTTTCACAACTATTACGGTGAGCTTTATTCTATCACATGGATCATGTTTTACCCACTGATAATACTTGGTAGCCGAGCTCTGTGGGGAAAGATCACGACATGGAGAACCAGTGTGAACAAAGGCTCAAGTCTTTCGCGTTCAGCTGAGCTTTCCAAATAAGCATCTGACTTGCAGCTCACTCAGCTTCCACTTTTTCAACTAGGCCTTGTTTGATCATGATCTTGGTGTTTTCCGCAGGTAATGAGGCGACATCTTCGATTTTGAATGGACCGTAAGTCTTCATGTCGGCTCCAATTATTGCAGGAACATCCTTCAGAAAACGCACAGCAGTCCTCTGGTGCTCCATTTCAATTTTGACCTTTGGTGTATGTCCTCGAATAATCTCTTTGGCTAGAGCTTGAACTGCTTCCGCAAAGGGGGAGACCTGCGAGTAGATAGTTTTTTCTTCAGGTGCTAAAAGGTCTTGAGATATCTGCTCGCTTCTGGCTGCTTTTCGAGTTATTTTCCTGTAGCGTGTTTGAATCAGTTCGATAACCATCCGTCTTGCGTTCTGCATCTCTTTATTGAGGAGGTTTGTTTTCAGTGCTCTCTTATCAAGCATGCGGGCTTCTTCTTTCAGTTTTCTCATGTACTCAACAATTCTGGAATAGAAGTCTGAAGGAAGTTTCTCTAGCTCAATGCTCTCAATTTCAAGTTTCCACGCCTTGTACAATTCATCATACATTCTGGATCAACACCTCTGCCCTTTTCTTGCAAACCAGCAGCAAGGCTGCAGCTGTTGGCAACTCCGCTTTTTCATTCTTGTAGGGGCCGAATTTTTCATCGCCCAAGCGAAATTCAGGTGCCCTAGAAACAAGAACGCTTGCCTTGCCTTCCTTGAAGGCTATGGCACTCTTGAAAGGATCAAAATTGTCTATGGTAGAAATTGGAAGCTCCACTTTCTTCAACCCTGTCTTACCATGCAGCGTGCCTGGCATTCTGATTAATCGATGGATATCCGTTGTGACAACAGTGTCCACCTTAGCAGACTGTGATTTTCTTGAGTGTTCAACAAGTCTCATGAACGTTTGAGGACCCACTCCTTTTGGCGCTCCCCAAGGTTTTGAGTCATTCATTTTTTTCAAAATCGCATCCTTGTTTTTCATTAGTGTTTCGGCTGTGCCTCTATTTAATCCGATGTTCTGGTAATCTTCCATCTCGGCATTGAGAACAATATTGCATAATCCTCGGGCAATTCGCCCTCGCCAGCCAGCATCTTTGATACTTAAAGTCATTGGACTCTTACCATCCAGTCGGTGCAAGCCCTGGTCAAAACCTAGGCCGCAGACATAGTCGACGATCTCTTTCCGAGCCATTGCATCGAGACTCTCAACTTCTTCACCTTCAACATGAACATGATAGCCACGGTGGCCTGAGAAGAATAGCCGCACATCTCCTTCTGAAAAGCCAAAGTCCTTTAGGAGAATGTCCAAAAGCTTAATTGTCTCGCTCTTCGCAGAGGCCAAACACACTTCACATGGCCAGGTGCTGCCCTCGAACTTCTCTCCGCCGCAAGCAGGACAGTTCTGTGGCAGTTCTCCTCTTCCCTTAAACCCACACTTGCCACAAACCCATTCGTCATGAACCTTGTCACAAGCCGTCGGAATGTGGTCAGCATCAATATCAAAAATCAAGTCAGCGCCGATCCAACCCTTTGCATTCATCTCCGCAGCGTCGGGCTGTTCATATCGGGCGCTGGAATAGTACACGTCTGACGGAACCGTAGAACAGAGAAAGCTTTGCAGTTCAGTTGCGCTTCTGAACCGTTTATGTCTGATCATAATCTTGTCTTTCATGAGCAACGCAGCAAACTCCCGTTCTTCAAACCCATGCATAAGGCAAGCTTCATCAAAGCCCCTGTAGTAATATTGGAGGAAAAGTGTCTGAACAAAATCTCTGGTGAAGTCGGGCATTTCTCTCATTAAAGCGTTTTTTGTCCCCGGGTATTTTAGTCTCTCTATACCTCTTGAGAGCAAGAAAACCTTTAGCGATTGTGCTGACCCTTGAGATGTTCAAGGAACGACTACGTTTCGTGTATTTTCCTATGATTCTTTCTTGAACTTTCTTTCAAGGTCTTTGTGATTCTGATGTTAGAGGCGAAGAACAATACGTTCTCAAGAACATACATGTAATGTTTGTTGAAAGCCAGAAATCCCATTTTTTTCATGCGTCTTGCTGACATGTATATGCTTGTGTCCATGCAAAATGCAACTTCACCCATAGTCAGTAATTCTCTGCCCATAAGTCCGTCGGCGTTAATGTCATCGGTTAAGAATCCACCGGTTTTGTCAAAGTAGTCTTTTCTAACAACCAAGAAGTTTGTACTAGTCGAAAATCTCTTGAGGGGTTTCGGAAGTTTGGCGAGAATGTACCTCAAGAGATCGTAGACTGCGTATTCTAGTCTGCCCAAAAGTGGCGCGTCGAAAGGATGTCCTGGTCCAGAGAGTGCGATGAGTTTGGGGTTCTTGTCAAACTTCTGAATTATTCTGTGGAAGATGTTCTGGGGGAAAATTGTGTCTGCGCATGTGAAAAGCAGGTAGCTGCCTTTGGCCAGTTTTGCGCCCACATTTCTTGATACGAACTCGCTATAGCCAGGCAATACGACAACTTTTGCGTTGTGTTGCTGGGCAATTCCAGATGTCTTGTCTTTGCTTCCTCCATCAACTATCAACGTCTCAAAGTTTACAGAAGGCTGATCTTTGATGGAGTACAAAAATATCCGTATGTTTTCTTCCTCGTTGAGCGTCGGCACAATAATAGAGATGTGGGGATCTTTCTCAGCCTGCAATTTGTTCGACCACTTCAACTATTCTCTTCATAAATACTGCTTTATCAAATCTCCTTGCTCTATACGAAGCTCTTAGTGCGATCTTACTTCTTAAATCTTCATCAGTCACAAGCCTGTCTATGTACATTGCGGCTTCAGAGGCAGTCGAATAAGAGAACCCGTACATGCCTTGCTGTCCATCAAGTATGTCCGTCCACGGTCCGCCTGATCGATGCACTATTGGAACACATCCTGATGCCATAGCTTCGACGACAGAGATTCCAAAGTGGTCATGAGGCATAATGTGAAGGTACACTTTTGCTTTTGCAAGCACCTCTAGGAGTTCTTTGAAAGGAACATTCTGCGATAATGTCACACGGTCTTCGACGTGCAACCTGTTCATGTAGTCTCTTAGCTTCTTCAGAGTGGGTCGAGAGTATTCGTCAACCTTTCCCATGATTATGAATTTAGCGAACTTGGAATGTCTCGCTATTGATGGGACCTGTTCCAGATGCCTTTTGGGAGTGTAGCTGGCGATCACTGCAACCGTGTCTCCCTCTTTTCTATCTCTGGAGCAGTTAGACGAAAAAGTCATTGTGTCGACTGGAGGATAGACGACGAGGGAATTTCTGTGGAGGGCTTTCCTTACTATTTCCTGTGTGAACTTGGAGTTTGTTAACAAGTCTCCTGGGGTAATTCTGTCCAGCAGTGTCATGGTTGAATTGTAGATCGGCGCTATTGTCTGCCACATTGACTTGTTTGTGAAGCCTGGAACTTGAGAGAACTCTAGTGCTGCTCTGAGCGGGAAATGCATGTAGGTTATGTCGGCGATGGAATTAATGATGTCCCCGAAAGTGTTTATCGTCACATGATACTCATTTTTCGACTTGGCTAGTAGAAGTTGCAGGGTGTACGTCAAGAAATACATTGATGCAACTGGAATGCTCGCGAGGTTCTTGGAAAAACGACATTCTGTAGCATAGACTTCTTTGGTTGGCATGACTTTTGTTCCAAACCTGCTTTGAACGAGATCCCAATCAGTTTTTTCAACAGTCACCAGCGAGACTTCATGGCCTCTTCTCAGCAATGCTTCCGTCACGGCCAAGCATAGTCTCTCAGCGCCACCAGAAATGTTCAGACTGTGGTGAACGACGGCCACTTTCATCGTTCTTCCCTTTTGACGGTCTCTAGTATCTATCCATTCACATAATAACCATTGCGTTAATACCAAACAGACTGTGCCGCAATCTGTTCAAGATCAATGTAGTCTAAGTAGATATCCGCGTTATGTGAAATATATGTAGCTCTGACTTCAAAATCTGCTAGAGGCTGGTTGGCCAAAAAAAGAAATGTCTGATTCGTCCATTCTGATCTATTCGCGAAATCTGCAACAAAATACATCTTTGAGAACAGAACGCTCTGCCCACTATTGGTACAGATGTCCACTTTGAACAATTCATCAGTTCCGTTGACTTTCAGTCTCATAGTTATGTCGTACGCCCCTGGAGGCAAGGGATCGCGGGGACCATACCAAAACATGGGAGAATCTCCAAATGAGCCGTTGAAGTGCATGACTAGTTTGCTCGTAGAATTTGGAGCCTCGATCAACTCCCCAGCGTAGAGACTGAGACGAGTGTAGTCGTACCTATCATCATAAGGCAAAAGCGTCGTTGCACTGCCTTTGTAGTTCCTCTTAAAAAGCACCACGCCATCGGCAGATGCTAGAGCACCAAAGTCATGATTCTCCTGCATCAAGGAAAAAACAACACTGCTTGCTAGATGATCTGTTTTTGTGTCTACAACAACATAGTCTACTTCTCTCAGGATTGTTTTTGTGTAGTTCTTGCACTGAGAAACATGATCATTCCATATTGGTGCTATCGTTGGTATGACGAATGCGTTGTCTCTGCTTGAGATGTGTGGAAAAAGCGCGTTGTCTGCCATCACAGAAGCTTCTGGGGGAATGTAGGTCAGTAGTTTATGTATGAGATCATCTCGATTGGATATCGGTCTTATGCCCGAATCTGGATGCAAGATAGCCACAACAGGACCCAGCGGAGACAAGACCAAGAACGATATGAAACCAAAAGTGAGTAATGTTGCCAAACGTTTCTTCATGGATCTCAGATCAACTCTACCGTGCCCGATTGCGTACACAGCTGCGATGAAAATAAAAGCTATTACGTAAGCGGGGTACTGGAAGAAGATCAGGTAATAAGGCTGATAGTTCGAGAAGAGAGCATAAACAAACCAAGGAATGGCAGGCAACATATACTGCATCTTGAAAAAAGACAGAAAGGCGAGAGGCCCAAACAATGCAAGCAGATAACTGACCTTTAACGGGATGTCATAGCTGAGCGCGGTGACAGCTCTAACAGGAAAACGCAAAACATACAGAGGAATCATCACGGGATCTTCAACGCCGAGAATTCTCCAGTTGCCCGTTGCTTTGAATGTGGAAACAAAATCCGGGTTCACTGGAAAAAAGATATTACGGACCGCCACGGTCATGAGATACCACAAAATGCCCAAAACTATAGTAAGAAGCGAAACTAGAAAAATCGCGTCTTTGAGATTCTTTCCCTTGATTTCTGACAACAGGTGCTTTCTATGCTGCAGAAACACAAAAAGCCCAATAAAAACAACGATGATAGCTGAATGCTCTTCGCACATCAATGAAAGAACAACAAACAGGAAATATGGTTTCCAGCTCTGCCCCTCCAGAAAGTAGAAAGCCGAGAAGAAAAATAGCGGTAGAAAGCTCTGGACATGAAAGTCGAACCAATTGATGCCTTGAAGCGGAGGGTAGAGCAGATAGACAAGCACAAATGAGAAAGCAACGACTCTGTACTTTGTGACGCGTGCCGCAAGCTTGTACAATGGCACAGCTCCTAGAGACAAGACAAGTGACTGGAACACAAGCAGAGACTGCGGAGCGGAATAGGCTGCGTAAATCGGTAAGAGAGTGAAGAGAATCGGACTGAAATGTGTCCCGAAGAAACTTCCGGAAGGATTGATAAGCAGTTCAGCGGTGGAATAGAAAAGTTTTCCGTTATGTATAGTTGTCCAAAACGACTGATTGAAAATTCCAAGATCCCAGGCGTGAGTTCCAAATTCATAATGTCTCAATATGGTGAAAAAGGAAAAAGAGATCGTGTAGACCAGAATGGCAAGCCCTACAAGGAGCAAGTCTAGATTGATTTTGAATACTCTACGCCCCATCCCCTTTTCAATAGATTCGAGATTGAACTTCTCGAAGAAGCTGGATTTCTTCATGTCCCCCAATCTCATTCTAGCTATATGACCTTTGAGACTTGAGCGGTCAGAACCTTCTTGCTTCTTCTATTTCTACCCTTACTCAACTTGGTCCAAGTCGACGATAATTCAATATTTGCGGCTTATTGACAGGATGTAAGAAAGGAAATCCCTTATTTCATTGATTGTCAGCTTTGACTTGCCCCTCTTTCGGTTGACAAACATGATGGGCACATCTTTTATCCTGTAGCCACGCACATTGGCTTGTCTTATCGTCTCGATCTGTATTTCATAGGTGTGGCTGTGCAGATCGTTTATTATGCCTTTGACCAGCTTTGTAGAGTAGCATCGCATTCCACTCGTGTAATCAGATATCTTAGCGTCCACTCTGAATTTTGTGATGAGGTTTGCAACTTTGCTTATTGCATGTCGTGCTAGACTCCAATCCTGTGTACCGCCTCCCTGACAGTATCTGCTTCCGACGACGAGGTCGTGTCCTTTGCGGCCAGAAGCTAACAGTGAGGGAATTTGTTGGGGGTTGTGGGAGTAGTCGGCGTCCATTGTGATTATGTATTTCGGTGGGTTCTTACCTGATAGAAACATCCTGAATCCATCAGTAATTGCGGTTCCAAGACCTAGTTTCCTGCTTCTCACAAGAAGTACGATGTTACTGTACTTCTTCTGGAGTTTTCTGACGAGATCTGCTGTCCCGTCAGGACTAGAATCATCGATAACCAGTATTGAGGCGTTCAGGTTTGAATCTTCCAGCTCTAGAATCAGCTTTTCAATATTGGCTGCTTCGCAATATGTTGGGAGCATTATCCCGATTTCAGAATCAATGAAGTTTCCTTCTATATGCGAAGAGTCCATTAGCGTCTATTCACCTAAGATAGCGTTCAGTTTATCCTACTTGATATATAAGGTCTCCTACTTGTTGAACTGCTTTCAGAGGTCTCTTTTTCCACTCTTCAGTCTAATCCTATAGTAGGATAATGGATGACGTACTCTCCTGCATAGTTCGTCTGGATCTAAGCATATTCCGTGGGTTCTCAACGTGTCACATTTTGGTGGAATGTACCGTGTCCTAGAGCCTGTTTCGCCAGCGATATGTTCTACCTGATAACGTGTCATTTTTTCATTGAAGTCGGAAATGTTTTTGAAAAGTTCAATGACGTTTTCTGGGGGCATTCCGATGTTTATGAGGAATGAGGTCAGCGCGAATCTTCCTATGTGCGAAAGGTGCCGTCCGGATGAGAACGCAAGGTATAATGCTGCTATGCAGGGCGGGAATGCTGTTTGCACCATGACTTTTGGAATTTCTTCTATCTCAGTCTTGCCTATTTTTTCTACAGAAAGTTTCTTTATCTTCTCAGCTGTTTCCAATACTTTCTTAGGAAAGTCAGGCAGTTCTTTCACTTCGAGTCTTTCTTCGATATGTCTGCGAACTTCTTCACTCAGTAGCCTCGAAGTTTCGTTTCTTGTTGAGAAAACAACTCCATTCGATAACACGCGGTTAACCAGCTTCCATTTCTTGTCGCGCAAGTGCGTTGCGTTTTTCAGGTAATCTGCAAAGTTGACTGCAAACTCAAAGGGGGACATGGCTGGTTGGTTGACGGTCAGTTTCCACTCCAAGTTTCTGGCAATTTCGAGAATTCTTTCTCTGTTTTCTTCTTTGAGTTCTTCATATATTCGTTTTGCCTCGGCGAGGGCGTACCTTTTTTTTATGAAGGAGCTTCCCGTTGCTATTGTTAGCATTATCGCGACTGGAAAAGAGAGGATTTCAATTTCGTTGTTGTGTGTTTTTCTGTCTACGATAGTGTATAGGATGGCTTCTTCGACTCTTTCTTCAGCACGATCGAGAATAGCTTCGAGTTCTGGGCTCGCCAAATCTTCAACTTTTAGGTTGAGTTTCTTTATGTATTCTGTGTTTTCTTTGAGAAAGGGATATTTTGCCAGATCGCTTTTGGTGAATCTTCCAGCGGTCATTTGTTCTTCTTTTTTTGATCTCATTCTGTCTCTATTCTTGGTGCTAGAAAGAATGTCAGTTTTCCCTCTTTTGCCAGCTGGAAGTCAAGCTTTATGGGCATGTCTGACGAGAATTCAAGTGTCGCAATGTCGGATGTTGCGGATGCCGCCTTTATTATTTCAGCTAAATAGCTTAGGCTGAAGGTTGCTTTTTGGTATTCTTTTGCTTCCAGATCCAGCAGGGTGTCGCTTCCTTTTTGGAGGGTTATTGTGGCGCCCATGAGGTCGCCTGATGCGTTGAGAACCAATTTCTCAGGGTCTGCCTCTATTCTTACATGGTCGCTCACGAGCTGGGCATCTTCGATTGCCTGACTCAAGCCTTCAGTTGTGGCTTTTGCTTTCACGTTGAAAGTGATTTTGGGTGTTGGCACTTCTTCTTCTGAGGCTTCAAGCGTAGGCATTGTGAAGTTGCGCGCATATTTTCCGGCCATTGCCACTTGTAACTTTCCAGTTTTTTCGTCGAGAGAAACCTCTACTGTCTCGTCCTTTCCGGCTCTCTTGACTAATTTCAGCAGTTCTGTTATGTTGATGCACATTTTTGTGGGTTCGGTGCATGTGTATTCTTCGAAGACGGTTTTGGGCCATTCGAAGTCGATCATGGCTACACGTGACGGATCCATTGCTCGGAGCTTCAGGCCGTCTGGGTCGACCTTGAATGTGGCTTCATCCACGAGAATTGAGATTGACGTGACCATGTCTCTTAGGAGTTTGGCGTCAGTCATTTTGAGCTTGAACATGGAAGTCACCTTTCTAATGGATATGGCTAGTGCGGAATAAAAGACTTTACACACCTAAACATCTCGTGCAGATTCAACCTAATACATGAGACAATACACTGCCTACAGGTAACTACGAGTTTTAATCCCGCTGAAGAAGGACTTGGGCTTGATAGAAATATCGTATGGGCTAGAAGAAAAATGATAAGTCTATAAACCATGTTCCTCAGCGTGCGCAGATCGAGTGCATTGGTTTGTGTCTAGAAACCGAATCGTGGTGTCTAGCTGTATTCTCTGAACGTGTAGTTGCATTTTGTACAACGTAAGAACTGAGTTGAAGACTCATCTGCGCCTCTCGTCTGCACCTGCCAGACATAGGCTAGGTTGTTCCCACACTTGGGGCATTCAATCCTTACAGTTGGCAGTGTCCTCAGTTTCTGTTCCTTTTTGCCTATAACGGCCACAAGCTGTTGCGGTTTGTGTTGGATCACCTTCGCAACTTTGGGTTCTATCTTCTTGCTTGAAGCGTGTTTTGTGTAGCCACATTTGGAGCAAGCCAACATTACCGTTGATTTTTTTCCTTTCTTCCCTTTCCTAGGCGCGAGTCGAGAGCCACATTTTGGACAAAATTCCATAATAGGGGTCACCGTTGTCCGTTTCTTTAGCCTTAGCATGGTCTCTTTTAAATGTTTTCTCGTTGCGATAAGTACTGAAACTAAAGCTTGTTTATGCCAGACGCGACGAGATGAGCCACCCGTAAAGCTTCAGGGATGCTGCTTCGTGTGGAAGTGAGTTTCAAGATTTTCCGTGCATCGTCTTCCAAGATTCCGCAGATTTCCATGAAGGCTCTTTCTCTCTTGCTCCTAGTGTCAACTTCGAAAATTTCTCCTGCATTCAGAACAGCCCTCCAGCGTTTCTGGGATGCTGACAGATTCTGTAGTGCTCTGCGGATATCATCAAAATCCGGTCTATCGCGTGTGACGGCGATAACTGGAAGGTTTGTTTCGGCATTTAGTTCCCTGATGTCAACAACATTGAAACCCGCAAAAGTCACTCCATCAAGCATCACGACTCTCAACTGTTTGTAGTGCGGAGAATTCGTTATCATTGAGGCTATTCTGTTTGTGGCATCGAACCCGTCAACTTCAACTTTCGTGCTCATGACCCCATCAAGCCAGTATCCTCCGCGAAAAACAACACCAACGACCAGAGCAAAGCCTTTTGAGTGAGGAACAAAGACGCCGTCGTCGACGCCTAGAACACGGATCTCAGGCTTAATTACACGTAGTTTCCTTACTGACAAAACAACTCCTCAAGGACGCTAGTAGAATATCACAAAACGTAACGTTATAAGTTTAGTGAAGAATACACTTGACGGGAGGCTGAAATTTGAGCAAACATGGCAAGGTGGTACGTTTTGCATGGGGTCGCAGAAGCCTCAGTGAAGTCTTGATTGATCATAGCTTGGCTTCCCTTGGAGACTCTTACATAAATTTTGTCTATTCACTGGTCGTGTCTAATAGACGAACTAAACCCTCAGGCACGAAAGTTAAAGGCAGTATGCTCGCTGAAGCTCTGAGAAAGGCTGGGCTGAGAGGGTATTTGCCGTCCAGAACATCTAGACACTCGCTGGCTGACGCGGCTGAAGCATTGATACTTTATGCTTGGCTCAGCAACTGCGTCAGTTTGGATGAAGGTGTAGCCATAATCGCGAAGGAAGAAGACCCTGTTAAAGGCCTGAGCCAACTGCTCACGGTCATAAAAAATAGAATTACTTTTCCTTGAGGGCCTTAGCTAGTTCTTTGCCGAATTCTTTGTTCATGTCTCGCATTTTTTCGATAGCGTTCCGCAAAACTTGTTCAGGTTTCACTTTGCCTTTTGTGCGCACATAGACGATTGGGTTTGAGGCTAGAGGATGCGGGATATCGTAACCGGCTAAGTCCACATTCTCCTCTTCCGAGAGATTTTTCTGTAGCAGGTTGCAGAGTGTGTGGCCCGCCCCTTCCAATTCAACCTTGAGCTCATTGGAGGTTTTCTTGAGTACATTAGCCTTCATTCGTCTCTTCACCTCTCCTGCGTTCTATCAAGCCTCTTCCATAGTCCGCCGCCGTCTTGCGCCTTTCAACTCGTCCACACCTTGGACAGTGCATACCTTGTCTTCTTGGTTCGAGCAAGGTCCCGCAGCTTGAGCAGAAGGCATAGACTACTCCTAAGTTCTTGTCTTTAGTCGACAAGTGGTAGGTTCTGTTCTTTTCACTTATCACCTTCGCTCTTAAAACGTCGCCGGGCTTGCATATGTCAAACATTGAGTCTACATACCTCAGCTGCACATCTGAAACATGTAGTATGCCTGCAAAAACTCCAGAAATCTGATCGTTGCCTATTTCAAAAATGCGGACTCCTGCAGTGTCAGATTGGGCGTTTGAAACCTGACCCATGACTGTGCTTCCAGTAAGGGGCACTTTTGCACCATGAGCCAGCTGATGGACTGTGACACGTTTGTGCGCAAGGTCGATCAGAACGCGGCCGATGACTTTAGAGTAGATTACTCCGTCTTTTACGTATGTCCCAGCATCTGGAGTGAACTCTTCGATCACACCGAGGCGTTCGCCTGGCACAACAAGTTGACCGGTTTTTTGTTCGCTAAGCTTCAAATTCATTTGGAATCTCCTTTTGTTATCAGGCTGGCTCGCACGTCACACCTCTATGCTTTGCTGGGCGTGGGCGTCTACTAAATTGTTATGACTGTACTTTCGATGCCTATCAATAAACCTTTTGATTCGTTTAAATGTAAGTTGCACGAGATTCGACGACCTCTGCGGTCAACGAGCAACATTTCCACATGCGTCACCTTTGTCTAAGCGACGGTCGTCTTCGCATGATGTACAACTCAACCACAAACTCGTGTTTCTTTTCCGTGTGAAAGCTGAACATGTGTGGAATGCTCATCAATAAGGCATAAACAGCTTCAATTTTTCCTCCACTTTCTTCAACAAACTTCTTCATGAAAGGTGAAGGAGGAGCCGCCACAGTGCCTTCGCCGCTTGCCTTCAGTCTTTTGATGAGGTTCAAATCCGTATAGGGTCTTTTGTGAAGAGAATAGACCACTTTGCCCAATTCTAAGGCTTTGATTATGAACTTTCTGTCAGCTCCTCTTCTCTGTACTCCAAATGGCGGATTCTGCAAGACTGTGTCAAACCTTCCACGAAGAGAATCAACATCCGCTAGGAACCACTGTGTCTTCTTTTTCAGACCTGTCTTTGTTGAGTTTTCAAGAGCTAGTTTCACAGCGGTCTTGTCTATGTCTACACCTACGACTTCTTTTGCGCCTAGAAAAGCAGCTCCTATGGCCAGTCTCCCCGTGCCGCAGCCCAAGTCTATAACTGTCTTGTCAACGATGTCTCCATTCGAGTACGCGGCAATGTAGAGCATCGTGGCAGCCGCGTCAGCCGAAATAGTATATTGCTCGAGGTCTGGTGTGGGCGCTGGGTGTGGCAGGGTTTTTGAAAGCATTACTTCTAGGTCTAGCTTTCGAGCAAGCCTTTTCTGCATAGTTCTTCCCAAGGCAGCTTGCCAATGACGACCAGGGTTTCATTAGTCGTCAAGACTGGTTTCTTAAACTTGGCAGCGTCGTCTAGAGAAATTCTTGGGCAAGCTGTGTTCACGAATGCTTCTACTGTTGGAAATTCCATGAGAACTTCTGGAGTGATCTCTCTAGCAGCTAGAAGGCATGTTGTTCTTCCGCTTGCTTCAAGCTTATCTTTCATCTCAAGAGCCTCCTTTAGCCTTTTCTGTCCGGGCTTTGTCCCTACTAGGATTGCAAAGTTCTTCGCTTTTTTTGCCTCTTCTATGCTTGCCCACCGCTGTTTGAAGACTTTCTCGGCTTCCTTGTGTACACAGAATGCGGTGTCCTCGTAAGGGTCTGCAACGACTGTTGGCTTTGAGGTCGAAAGTGCCACGCCAAGTGCGTGAAACCGTCCTCCGCCAACGAAGACAAAAGCTTGAACATCTTTCGTTATCGAGATCGCATTGCTGTAGTCGCATCCGATAACTTGGCCCGGATAGCCTAGACGTGTCGTGTCGCCTATTATGACGGTCTTCCCTGCTCGAGTCAAGACCTCTCTGACTTCGTCGAGAGTTTGAACATGTTGAACGGTTGTGGTCAACCCTATCTTGTTCCATTTTTCCAGCAATGGCAACGCTTTTTCTACAGCTGAGCTGACGTTGAGGGTGGCGCGGGCTTCAACATAAAGTGTCGGGACTCGTTCATGTTTGACAAGCTTAGCATGTCCGTAGTGGATTATCAAGTCGACTCCAAGACTTTCAGCTTCCGGTATAACCAAATCGCACGCGCCGTAACAAGGGTCTGCAGAGACTATTGGCAGTACTCCGAACTTTTCAAGAATCTTTGCGATGTACATGGCTTCAGGCTTTAGGCCTTCTGGAAGCTGGATCAGGACACGTTTTGCCCCGAGTTTGAGGATTTCTTGTTTGACTCTTTCCTCTTCCAAGTCAAAATGTTTCATGCAAATACACCTTAAATCATCGCAGATGTGAGTATAAGTTGAGAAAAGAATGAGCTGAAGTAGCTTTTATGGCGTCCATTCCCAAGGTTGAACTGGCTTTCTGACTGCGTGCCCGAGGGCTCTCTCATTCGATTCCGCAAGTCTTTCCAGAATTATTTTTTGCTCTATGCTGGCAACAAGTTTCTTGGTGGCGATCACCGCGTCATTGTTTACAGAGATGCTATCGATTCCCACTCTTACTAGGAATTCTGCGAAGTCTGGCAGATTTGATGGGCCTTCTCCGCATATTGATACGGTTGCTCCGTTCTCGTGGGCTACTTTGATCAGGTGTGCGACTATTCTTTCGACAGCTGGGTCTCTTTCATCAAAGTAACCCATTTGTCCCAAGCGCTCTGAGTCTCTGTCGATCATGAGTATGCCTTGAGTCATGTCATTCGAGCCTATGGAGAATCCGTCAGCAAGTTTTGAGAACTCGTCGGCAAGTATAGCTATTGAGGGGGTTTCAGCCATGAACCAGACTTTGAAGTCTTTTGATCTTTCCAAGCCTTCCTGACGCATGATTTCAAGCACCGCGTTGGCTTCCCACAGAGTGCGAACGACTGGAAGCATTACCCATACGTTTTTGAGACCCCACTCTTTTCGACACTTGACTATGGCTTGACATTCGAGCCTGAAGGCTTTTTCGTACCAATGGCTAATGTAACGGCTGCAGCCTCTCCAGCCAAGCATAGGGTTGGCCTCGACGATTTCGTATTTTTCACCGCCCTTCAGTTCCCTGTATTCGTTGGTCTTGAAGTCACTGAAGCGAACCACGACTGGACGGGGCTGTATGGCTCTGGCGACTGTTGCCACTCCCTCTGCAAGCTTGTCGACGAATTCTTGCCCTCTTCCTGCTTCCACGAACTGGAGCGGATGTTCACCGATGGAGCTTGCCAAGATAAACTCTATGCGCATAAGCCCGATTCCTTCGAAAGGCAGGTCTTTGTACTCTTCAACTTTCTCTGGCACTCCTAAGTTCATGTAGATTTTCGTTGCCGTCGTTGGCACGGCTTGAAATGTGCCTCCAGCAAGCGCAGCTTGACCTGCAGCGGCGGTCGTAGCTGATGAAAGTTGGGCAGTCAATGTTTGAAGTGCGCCTTCGTAAACTACACCGCTTCTCGAGTCCACTGTGTATTCTTTTCCGGTGATCATTAGTTCTGTGGCCTTCTCGGTTCCTACAACGCAGGGTATGCCCAGTTCACGGCTCACGATTGCTGCGTGGCAGGTTACTCCCCCTTTGTTGGTGACAATGGCTCCTGCGAGCTTCATGAAGGGTACATAGTCGGGGTTTGTCATGTCTGTTACAAGTATGTTGCCTTTCTGCATGACCTTGGCAGCTTGCTGCGGATCTGCCACGATTTTTGCGATGCCAATGCCGTAGCCACGCTTACCAGCGGCGATTCCTTTGACAATGACCTTCAACGCCTCAGCTGGTTTCGCTTCTCCCACTTCAGCTTTGGCGGGGGCCTCTGCGAGTTTCATGCTCCAAACAGTTTCAGGTCTTGATTGGGTTATGATCACATTGCTCGGAAACGGAATGTCTTTGTCTATTGCCCACTCAATGTCCTGTGGTTTTGCATAATGTTTTTCGATCCGTTTGGCCAATTCCGCAAGCTTGATTATCTCCTCATCACTTATGCATGGCAGTTGCTGTTTTTGTGCAGGCACTTCTTCATGAATCGTGTGTCCAGTTTTGGGATCTCTGACGTACTGAACTGTTTTCTTGGCTAGACGTCTCTCAATTATCTTCATTGACTCTTTGTCAACGACGAAGTCGTCAGGCGTGACTGATCCTGAAACGACTGCTTCGCCTAAACCGTAGTTGCCTTCAATAACTATGCGGCTTGTGTCACCAGTTACGGGATCAAGCGTGAAAATAACGCCTGCAGCCTTGGAATTCACCATTTTCTGCACTCCGACGCTTATGAAGACTTTCTCGTGTGCGAAACCTTTCTCGTTACGATAGAAAATTGCGCGTGGAGTAAAGAGGCTGGACCAACATTTCACAGTGTTTAGGAGAACGTTTTTTACTCCTCTAATGTTCAAGAAGGTCTCTTGTTGTCCGGCGAAAGACGCGTCCGCCAAGTCTTCAGCAGTTGCGCTCGACCTCACAGCTACGAACGCTTCTTTAAGATTGAGTTTCTTGCAAAGTTCTTCGTAGGCAGCTTTGACGGCGTTTTCTATCTCCTTAGGCATGGATGTTGCTTCGATTAATTCACGGATTTTCTTTGAGGCCACTTCGTACCGTCCTGGGTCGTTTGGGTCAGTTACTGTTTCGTTTATGATCTCATAGATCTTCGCAGCTATCTTTGTTTCTTCGATGAATTTCTTGTAAGCGTAAGCTGTTATAGCGAATCCTGGTGGGACTGGTATACCTGCGCTTGTCATTTCGCCTAGGTTAGCATTTTTTCCTCCTACGGACGGAATATCTGTCTTTCTTAGCTCTTCAAACCATATCACTAGATCTTTTCTCATCTCAGTCAACTGTTTTCGCCTCTTCGATTTTCAATTTTTCAATTACAATCCTACAAGGCATCGGAAGTTTGGCACTTCCGCGCTTCAGAGATTCTTTGGCAAGTTCAACAGCGTCACTGTTGACAAGAACGCTGATGATTGTTTGGTTGGGTTTGACGCGTGCAGCAGTTCCGATTGGTTTTCCGAAGGACCTGCGCATGCCATCTTGAAGACGGTCTGCATGTGCACCGAAAATCATCTTATTCTCACGAAGTATATTGTGCGGATAAGGATGAACCTGTAACTGGTATTTGTCGACAAGTTTTTCCATCAACATGCGGTTTGTAGCCACACGCGCAGCTTCTAACGCGTTGTGGCGAATCTGAGCCGATTCGAGAGATATGAGTTTTCCCTCATATTCGAACTTGGATTTCGTGTCGCCCATGGTGAACTTCGTTATTTTTGGCTGTGGAAAACCCCTAATGAACTCTCTTCTTGTGTAAGCTTGGCCTTTGACGGCTCTATAGTTTTTTGCACGCACGTTAATTCCCCTTAGCTTACCTTTAGGCGCTGTATTTAAACATTTAACAGCCAAGATCAAAGATACTTCCAAGAATAATTGATCTGTTTTCTGGTTCACTAATACGTATTCTGCGTCCACATTTCGTGTGGCTCTGCGTCTATATGTTTAGAAACAAGTTGTTTTCAGATTCTACGGTAACAGTCTTTTCTTCTTCAGCCATATTTTGGCGAGTTCGTCGTAGTCGGGAAAGACTTTTCTCAGAATTGGTGTGTACATATGCATTTCTTCTTCGCTCATGTATTGAAACTGGTATTCTCCCATGTATGGCGAGGGCTCGCCTTCCCGTGTGACGAATTCCATATGCATGAATGGGTCTCCTCGTTTGATTGTGATGGGATGGTGGTCGTTGCTGAGGTTTACAAGTTCTAGGGCTAGTCTTCCGATGAATCCGCTGTGCACTTTTGCTGCGTTTAGAAATGATAAACCAAGTCTTCCGTATTTGCTTTTGGCCGTGAGATAGCAAACGTAGTTTGGTGGAGTGAAGACTACTTCGTGAGATATCAGGTTCTTGTGCTCTAAGTAGTGGAGGGTTGTTTCCTCTCTGACGGTTAAGATATACCCATCACCGTCAAGTAAATTGTAATCGTAAGGATATATGACCTTGTAATTGTCGATGAGTTCTTTCAGCTTGTCTTTGCCCAATACACACATTTGTTGAAGCCTCCAATGCTTTCCTAGCAATACTGACGCTCTATTGTTATATACTTTTTTAGCAGAAATTCCCCCATGTAACCTGATCTCGGAAGCTACTTGTGTTTTTGAAAAGCTTGTTGACAATGACTCTCGGACACATATTCCAACCAGTCTCTGTAAGCTTTTTGGGCTTCGTCTGCATTATTCGCCAGGGCTGAGTAGAATCCATCAAATATCATTTACGGGTAGATCTTCTGTGGCATTCTGTTGTAGTTAGGTATCAAGGTATTGTTAGTCTATAATTCTTGTCTTCAAGCGAATATCGAAAGTTGATGTTTTATTCACTCAAATGGTGTATTCGAAGAGAAATGATTTTTATCGAGGACTTAACATCTCTAGGAATGCACACAGTGGCTTGAAAGAGTAGGTAGACAAGATGCCTGATAGGATGTTCGACGCCAGGAGCGTTGTTTCTCTTGTACTTGTGATTATAAACACGTATGTACTTGTGTTCTCAAGTCTCCCGTTCTTGTATAGAATATTCATCGTTGTCTTCTCTTTCATTTTGCTTCTCTTGGTTTCGTTGGCTTTGCAGGGTCTGGAGAGACTGGAAAAACCTGAACTCGAATAGTTGACCATCGAAATTCCAGACAAGCCTACCTCGCAGAGGAGTCGTCGGAAAGTTATTATACGCAGAACAGCTACGCATGTAACGGCGTTTACTATGGTTGAAGCTCTAGTCCTTGTCCGTGTAGGTTCAAGCGAAACTCTGAGTTTTATAAAGACGGTTAAGGAAGAACTGTGCAAAATCAAGGGTGTCAAGGAAGTCAATGGCGTGTTTGGTCGCTGGGACTTCGCTGTTAGACTGGAAACCAAAACGCTTGCAGATTTAGGCAATATGGTCACAGATTGCATTAGAAGCATCAAAGGAGTGCAGACCACGGAAACACTTGTCATAGGCTTCTAGAAGAGTCACAACAGAAGAGATACCGTGTTGCTCGATTTCCTCATTTTTGTTTTCCTTGCTTACAATTAGAGCTTCGATACATTCTTTTGACAGGCTGCAGCAAGTTTTCGACACGATTTAGTCTATGCACGACTGAAGACGTGCGGTTTTAGGCATGTTCACTGAGTATCCAATCTTTGTACTAGTCTTTTTCATAGTTTGTCCGATGGTTCTTATAAGGGTAGCACGGGACAGCCTATCTTGGTTAAGGTTCAGAGGGGTTGAAGATAGACATTGTCGTTCTCCAGTCTCCTTTCTCCTTTGTCCCTTCAGCTGCTCTGAACCCAGACTAGTAACTAGCGTGCGCACATACATTTTATTGTTCATGCCTATCACGCAACGCGTCTCTATAGGTGAATCCTTCCCAAACCAACAACCATGGAGAGACACCGTTGAAAGGAGAGAAAGAAAAGTTGGGCTTGCTTGTGTATACGGCTTGTAGGCTAAGGATGTCGCCTAAGCCCGAGACCCTCTTGTGGATTTCTCAGCCAATAGTCTGCATCACTGTACAAGCGCACCAGCAGCGGAATTCATGCATCACAATGTTCTGCAAGTTTTTGACAAAGGCCGTGTCTGCCACACGAATGCCTTTTATGTCATATCGGTTAATGGATGAATTCAATGTCTGGAGCTGAGCTCAAGCGAGAACACGCTTTTCGATGTAACGAATCTAGCTCGCCCGCGCAAGCGGTTGCATAGAGGAGTTGCCGGCAAGAATTAGCTCGTTTGAACCTTGTCATAGATGTATGTTGCTATTGTTTTTGTCCGCATTGAGGGCAGAAACGAACTTGGATAGGGATTCTGTTTCCGCAATTGGGGCAGATCTTCAACACGAGTTCAGGGTGTAGTAAGGTCCCGCAGAAACTGCAGTATTTAGAGACTGAAGAGACTGGCCTCCCACACCTTTGGCAAACTAGGTATTGCATGGGCAAAGGAAGGGGAATTACGAACCAGGCTCCAACCATCAATTCATCATCCTGCCCTGAGTCTTTAAACAGACTCTCGGCGAGGTATTTTGGGCTTATGGTTTTCGTCTTGTCTGCAGTCAAAGTCTTTTTCTTCTTGCGCTCGTTTGGACCATTGTAACTATCCCAAGAAACATCTAAAGGCGACTATAATGTTGACATCTACGATGCTCTCCTACTGGTAGGTGCTTACAACTCCAGACCCGTCACTTCAAACTGGAATCCAAATGCGGACATCAATGGCGACAATGTGGTGAACACTTACGATGCTATTGCACTAGCTAATAACTATGGAAGAAAAGCACAAGCGTGTACGCGTCTTCCACCTGCGAGTCAGGTATATCGCAAGCGCTGATACTTTCTCATGTATTCTTTCAGGTAGGCGCGTGCTGACACAATTAGGTAGATGCCTGTTGCTGCGAAGATAGACCACGCTATCGCATTGAGAACTAACGTTATAGGATGCCAATCCGTGGACCACACTATCGCGCCATCAAGGTGCATGTTTAGTTCGATGGACACTTCTTCAATGTTGTTTACAGCTCTCTGGTAACCGTAGGAACCCATGCTTTCAGTTGCGGAGATGTTCATTGCCGCCTGTATGTTCTCGTCTATGTCGTGCTTTATCAGGTCAAAATCAGTGTCGGGAAGGTGAAAAAGCCAGTTTGGGTTTCCTGTTCTGTTGACTATTGCAGTCTTTGCCTTGCTCATATAATCTGCCATTCCATCAAGGTTTATCGAGGCACGTGCTCTCCACAAGTATTCTTTGGCTTGCAGAACGTCCAAGACCATAGAGTTTCTTCCATAAGCAAAGTAGTACGCGTAAACGACGATTCCTAGAACTCCAACTATCATCAAGATGGACAATGCTATTCTGTTCTTTCTCTGCAAATTAACGGCCCTCTTGCTGTGTACTGTGTTAGCGCATACTCATAACATTTCTCTTCAATCACGCGCGGACCTCCTTGAAATCTGCCGAAGCACCCAGCAATCGATTTTTCTCTAGCGCTCACATATTGCAAAAAGAAAAAGAGGAGCTGTTTGCACATGAATTTGTTTTAAGGACTTAAGGCGATAGAAATGGATGTCAGGATCTTGAATGTTTATGATAATAACGCCTTGCCTGCAAAAGAACAATACAAAAGGAAGAGAGGCCCATGAAATGTCACTACTGCCGGAAAGAAGCTATCTCCAAGTGTAGCGTGTGTGGACAGCTTCTCTGCGGAGAACATGTGCAACTTAGAACTATTTGTCCCGAATGCGTAAAGAAAACCAAGCTTGAATACACAATTGAGCAGATTAGTTCCGAGGAGAAGAAGAAAGAGATTTGCGAATTTGTCAGAAGGTTTTGGGGTGAAGAGGAGCAACTAACGTTTGACAGAAGATTCAAGGTTACAGAGCTTCCAGGGCATGTTGCAAAATTGGAGGACAAAGTGGTTGGGTTTGTCTCTACTGCAGAAGTAGGTGAGGCCATCATAATTGTAGCCTTGGGCGTCCTGCCTGATTACCAAGACTTAGGTATTGGAAAAAGGCTGGTTGAACAAGTCGAAGAAGAGGCTGTTCGAAGAAAGAAGAAAAAGCTGCTTGTTTCAACCTCGAACGACGACTTGCCGGCTCTGGCGTTCTATCAGACTCTCGGCTTCCAGATTTACGAAGTGAAGCCAAACGTGATAGCTGAAAAACATGGAAAAATTCTTGTAGGCATAGGCAAGTTGCCGATAAGAGATGAATTGAGGCTTCAGAAAAAGCTCTAGGCATGCACTGAGTTTTTCGCGTTTCTCAGAGCCAATATAGCCTACCCCTATCCCCTAGGTCGTTACAATAGGTTTCTGGGGCGTAAACCTTCAATTGAGCTGACAAATGCGTGGTGGGAGATCTCGCTTTTTTAAATTTTTCCACCAAGAGCTTGAAGAAGGGCTTTCGAAATCCTCTGTGCAGAAGTCTCAACCTCTAGCGATAGCACTTCTCCGAAGTCTGTCTGCTTGGGCTCTATCAGAAGCAGCGCGATTCTTGCTTTTGTTGTCGTTGAAAGGTATTCGCAGAATATCCGAAGAGGAAGCATGTGGGTTGAGAAGGCGGGCGTGGTTGTCAATTTTTCCGGCTCAACAAGCCTAGAGTTACCTGGTTTCAGGTTTAGAAGCGCGGCATCTATAAGGAGAATGTGCGTTGGGTCGAAGTCAACTATCTGCTGGATGAAGCTTTCTGGAACCGTTTCACATTCGATCAAGAAGACTCTATCAGGGACTTTGCCCTCCAGACTCTGGACAATCTTGACGCCGATGAAGTCGTCCATGCGTATCGGGCTTCCGATTCCAGCCAGAACTATTCTCTGGGCGGCTGAAAGCCACTTTCTAAGTTCTTCTTGAACATTGTACTTTCTGGTTTTGCTTGGCAACTTGATATCGCCGTAAGAACTGACAAAATGGAAAGCAGAGGAAAGGTTTACCTTTTGACGGTTTTGATCAGTTTCTTCTCGTGGTTGTAGATTTCAATCGTCAGAGGCATTTGGCCGACTGCGTAGTGTGTGGCGCATCCGAAGCATGGGTCGTAGGCTCTGAAAGCCATTTCGACCATGTTGAGTAGGCCCTGATTTACTTTGCCACCGTGGATCACGCCTTTAGCAGCATCTCGGATTGACATGCAGATTGCGGGGTAGTTGTTGGTTGTTGCGACAATCATGTTGACGTCTTTGATCAGTGCATCCTCGTCTAACACGTAGTGGTGGTAAAGTGTGCCCCTTGCCGCTTCAACAACACCCACTCCCTCACTTGGTTCACCTAGCTTAGCGCGGATGTTTGTGTTTGTAATCTCGGGATCCCTTATCAACTCTGAGGCTCGTTCAGTGGCGTAAAGCAACTCAATCAAGCGTGCCCAGTGGAAGGCCAAGGTGCCGTGTACTGGTTTGCCGCCGAGAGTCTTGTACATCTCTTCGTACTCTTTCTGTGCTAGTGGTGTAGCCATGCCATTTGATGCGTTAAGTCTTCCGAGCGGGCCGACCCGGTAGACTCCGCTGTCAGGTCCGTAGACTAGGCCTTTCCATCCGACTTTCTTCAAGTATGGGAACTTTGCGTAAGTCCATTCTTCCACGTGTTCAGCGATGTGAGTAAGATAGTCTTTAGGTTCAAACTTCAAGAATTCTTTCCCGTTGGGGTAGACAACCCTGATTTTGCCATCGTAGAAGTTGACCTTGTTGTTCTCGTCTACTAGACCCATGTAGTAGGTTTTCATTGTGTAAGCGTCACTCTTGATCATGTCAACATATTTGCTGTTGCCCAGCACGATGTCATGGAATATCTTGAGTGTCAGTTTTGCGAATTCCTGAGATGACGCGGCCATCTTCTCGATTTCCTGTCTGTTCTCTTCACTCAGGGCTTTGGATATTCCGCCGGGCAATCCGCACACGGGGTGTGTTGCTTTTCCTCCGAGGATCTCTGTTATCTTCTGGCCGTAAGCTCTGTGTTTGATGACTTCTTTGGCTACGTCCATGCCTGCTTTTTCGATGACGCCCAGAATGTTTCTCTTCTCAGGCGGTGCATCAGGACCGACTATGAAGTCTGGGCCACCGAGATAGTAGAAGTGTAGAGTGTGGTCGTAGATTATGTATCCGGCGTACATGAGTTCTCGTAACTTCTTGGCTGGGGATGGCGGTTCAACGTTGAAAGCAGCGTCTAAGGCTTTGACTGATGCGAAGTGATGAGCTACAGGGCAGACTCCGCAGATTCTTGTTGTCAGAATTGGCATGAGTTCAGCTCTTCTTCCTACGCAGAACTGCTCGAAACCCCTAAGCTCAGGAATTTTCAGATAGGCGTTTTCCACTTCGCCTTCATCGTTGAGAAATATCGAAACATTCCCATGCCCCTCAAGTCTTGTAATCGGGTCTATGACAACTTCCTTCATTGTTTCATCACCTTCCTTCTAAGAATGGATGATGGTAACGAGTACATGTAGAACGTTCCAACTGGGTCTTTGATTTGATCCATCAATTTCTGAACATCATCTTCTGTGGCATAGTGTTCCTGTTCGCCTTCTAGACCAAGTATTGAAGCCAAGGCGCCTAGCATAGCTGAGCCTTGTTCTGGCGCGTTGGGACAGGGTCCGCCGCATCCTGTGCAGGGCATGTCAACCGTTAGACATTGTGCTCCACATCCGCTGCGTGTCCCAGGGCCCATGCAAATTATCCCTTGCTCCAGCAAGCATTTCTCGGGCTCAGGCACTTTTTCATGAACCCGGTATATCTTGGATATCTTCTTGTTCTCTTTTTTCCGTGGACACTCGTCGCAAACAGATTTCAACGGTGCAAGCACAGACCCTTTCGGAGGCAGTTCATTCTTCGCTATGGCTTCGACAGTGTTCACTATCAGCTTAACTGGAGGTGGGCATCCCGGCAAGTAGTAATCAACGTCAACAGTCTGATCCAAAGTTCTGACTGTGTCATAGAACTCTGGCAGCTTCAGCACGCCCTCTTTAACTTCGGTTTTGAGTTGAGGGGTTATTCCCTTTGGGTTTGAAATTGACTTGCTTTGAAGGTAGACTTTGCTGAAAATCTCTTTTCGGTCGTGCAGGTTCGCCAGACCAGGTATGCATCCTTCTTGGGCGCATGAGCCGAAAGCTACGAGTATCTTGGACTTTTGCCTTAGAAGTTTGGCCATGTGTTCTTGCTCTTCGCTTCTCACTGAACCGTTGAAGAAGCAGATGTCGATGTACTTGTCAAGCATGGCTTCAACGTCTTTGTATTTGCTGTCCATGGCCACTGGCCAGAAGACTATGTCTGCGATCTTTACAACGTCCAATATCTTCTCGTTTATATCTAAAACTGCGATTTCACATCCACCGCAGCTTGCAGCCCAGTAGAAAGCCAGTTTCAGCTTCTCTTTAGGCATGTGCTTTTACCTCGCAGACTTCGCCTAATATCTTTGAGCAGTCCACACGAAGTTCGTTGAAGGCCAATTCTTCTGGCGGTATGCCTAAGGCCAAACCTAGCAACTGTGGATAATGCAGCACTGGGATGCCGTAGACTTCGTTGAACATTTTCTCGATGCGAAGCTCGTTTGTGTCGTACATAATGTGGCAGAATGGGCAGATGGTTATCAGAGCTTGTGCCTCAACTTTTTTGACGTGGTTAAGCTTGTCTCTGGCGAGCTGCAGGGCGATCTTGTCGTTCATCCCCACGCTTGGGGCGCCGCAGCATTCTGTTTCGTCTAAGTAGTCTAAGCATGTTGCACCTGTTGCTTCGATGAGGGTTTTGAGTGTTTGGGGGTCTTCTGGGTCGTCGAAGCCTATGTACTCTTTAGGTCTCAGGATGTGGCAACCGTTGTGCTCGGCAACTTTGATCATGTGAAGTGGTTTAACAACAGCCTTCTTTATCTTATCCACGCCAACATCTTCCATCAGCACTTGCATTATGTGTTTGGCGCTTACATTTCCCTTAAACTCCAACCCAGCCTCTTTCAAGTGTCTGTTAACTTCTTCTCGAAGAGCCTTGTCTGCCTTCAACATTTTGCTGACTTTCTTGAGTGTTCCGGCACAGCCAGGACACAAGGTTATGATATCGAATCCTTTTTGCTCGGCAAGGGCTAGGTTTCTGGCAGCTAGGATAAGCATTGTCTCGTGGCTCACGGGATCCAGTGGGAGACCACAGCAGTTGAACTCGGGCATTTCCACAAGTTCTACACCGAGCTTTTTGAGTACTTTCCGCGATGAGATCTCGAAGGCTGAAACGCGGTAGGGAATTGCGCATCCGAGAAACATGAGATACTTGAGTTCAGTCATGTTATTCGCCTTTCTTTTCAACGCACTTCAGCAGGTTCACGCCCTGAAGCGATTTGCGTATGCTCTCAGGGTTGCCTTTCGGAAGCGGTGGCAATCCCAGAGTTTCTCTCTTCTTCAGCCTCAGCTCTGGAATTCTGTAAGCGTAGCCTGACTCAAGTATGCTTGCGGCTTCCTCTTTGAAAACTTGCGGCATCATGCCCTGTTCAGCTGCCATGTTTCTTAGAACACGGATGACACTGGCAACTTCAACATCCTGTGGGCATCGGTCTGTACACGTGAAGCATGCAGCGCACAACCATATCGCATCGCTCTTCAACACTCTGTCCTCGAGTCCCAGCTGTGCCATGCGGATGATCTGTCTCGGGCGGTAAGTTTCACTGAACCTTGCGACTGGGCAGTCTGACGTGCATGTTCCACACTGGTAACAGCGCATCAGCTTTTCTCCGCCGTGCATTTTTGCAACTTTATACTTGAATTTGGGGTTGATTTCGGAGGCTTCAATTGGTTTCTGCCGCTGCTTTTGTTCTTGTTCTGTCACTTCGCTTCTACCTCCACGTTTTTCAGCGGATTTGGTCCAAGCTTCTTTAAGTCTTCAACCATCTCGCGTACCACGCTAGCAAACTTGTCTCCCTCGCTGGCTGAAACCCACTCTAAGCGCAGGCGTTGAGGTTCGATTCCGAATTCCTTCAGAGTCCTCTTCAACAGAGTTATTCTTCTTAAAGCCTTAAAGTTGCCACTGATGTAGTGGCAGTCAGATGGTAAGTGGCACCCAGCAACAAGTACTCCGTCTGCTCCGTCCTTGAAAGCTTCAAAGACGAATGCGGGATCAATTCTGCCTGTGCACATGACACGTATGATTCTTATGTTTGTTGGATACTGGATCCTGCTTACTCCTGCCAGATCAGCACCAGCATAGGAACACCAGTTACACAAGAACCCGATTATTCTTGGTTCAAACCCGTTCTTGTCACTCATCGGCACACCTCCACTAGGGTAGCTTTGACTTGGGCAAGTATCTCTTCGGTAGTGAAGTGTCCCAGTATAATTGCTTTTGTCGGGCACGCCGTACCACATGCGCCACAGCCCTTGCACATGGCTTCGATCACGTGTGCAACTGGTTTCCCATTTTTGTCCTGCATTTCAATGGCGCCGTATGGGCACAGATGTTCACAGACTTTGCACCCGCTGCACAGGTCTTCGTTGACACGTGCAATTATTCCTTCCGTTTCAAGTGTTTTCTTGGACAGTATGGTTGTGGCTCTTGCCGCGGCCGCGCATGCTTGAGCAATGCTCTCATCAATGTATTTAGGCGAATGAGCCATTCCGCAGAGGAAGACGCCTTCCGTGGCGAAGTCTACTGGTCTGAGTTTCATGTGGGCTTCTAAGAAGAACCCGTCTTTTGTAAGTGGAACCTTCAACATTTCGGCTACATGCTTGTTGTCAGGGTTCGGAATCGTCGCTACGCTCAACACAACAAGGTCCGGTTCGGCTGTCACTTCTTCTCTTAGCACTGGCTCCCAGAAGGTCACCTTAAGCTTACTGTGCTCGTTAGCTACTCGCGGTTTTCGTTCGTCGTCATAATTGGTGAATAGAACTCCCTTAGTTGAGGCTTCACGATAATAGTCTTCTTTAAACCCGTATGCACGGATGTCCTTGTATAGTACGTGAACTTCTGTATCTGGGTTTACTTCTTTGATTTTCAAGGCATTCTTTATTGCTTGTCCACAGCATATTCTTGCGCAGTTTGGCCGATCCTTAGTTCGCGCTCCGACGCATTGAATCATGACAACGCTACTGGCGTTGAATGTGCCTTCTGCAAGCTTTTCCTCTAGTTCGTGCTGTGTCAGGATTCTCGGATCTCGACCGTAAAGATACTCTGTTGGCAGATACTCCGTTGCGCCTGTGGCTATTACTGCTACGCCGAATTCGAGTTCTTTGTCTTTGCCTCTGTGCGGCTTTATCTTTGCCTTGTAGTTCCCAACGAACCCAGTGATATCAGCCACTTCGGCCTCGGTGTAAACGTGTATCTTATCGTTCTGTTTGACTGCTTTGACCAGGCTATCCAGCTTTTCTCCGGGCTTTTCATCAGCACCAAGCAGATAGTGAATTGTGCGTAAGTGTCCGCCCAGCTCTTTTTCCCGTTCGACAAGATGCACTTCAAACCCTTGGTTTGCAAGGTCCAAGGCTGTGGTCATACCGGAGACGCCGCCGCCTATGACCAAGCCGACTTGTGTAACATTTATCTGGGGTCTCTCAAGTGGCTTCAGAAGAGCTGCCTTGGCAACTATCGACCTGACCAAGTCTTTGGCTTTCTCTGTTGCCTTCTCTGGCTCGTGCATGTGCACCCAGCTGCACTGGTCTCGAATGTTGGTCATCTCGAAAAGGTATGGGTTCAATCCTGCTTCTTGGACTGTTTCTTTGAACAATGGCTCGTGTGTTCGTGGTGTGCAAGACGCCACGACAACACGGTTGAGCTTATGCTCCTGGATTTTCTCTCTCATCAACTTCTGCGTGTCTTGAGAGCACGTGTAAACGTTTGCTTCTGCATAAACCACGTGGGGTAGGGTCTTAGCGTAGTCCACGACCTTGGGAACGTTGACGACACCCCCGATGTTAATGCCGCAGTGGCAGATGAAGACGCCTATTCTCGGTTCTTCTTTGCTTACATCCCTTTCAACAGGGTATTCTTTTGCTGTGATCATTTTTCCCCTTTCGCTTGCGATTATGCTCATGGCTTTTGACGCGGCGCCACTTGATTGTGCAACGCTTTCAGGGATGTCTTTTGGAGCTGAGAAGGCTCCGCAGACGAACACGCCTGGCCTTGTCGTTTCCATAGGTTCGAAGGTTGTCGTTTCACAGAAGCCGTATTTGTTAAGTTTTATTCCCAAGATTTCAGCGAGTCTTTGAGCGCTTTTCGGCGGACGCATTCCAACCGAAAGAACCACCATGTCGAACTCTTCTTCCTTGGGTTCTTCATTCTCAACGTAGTGTAGAAACAGGTTTCCAGTTAATGGGTTCTCTGAGATACTTGCTACTCTTGACCTGATGAAGGCTATGCCCCATTCTCCTTGGGCTCGATTATAATAAGCATCAAATTCCTTTCCATAACAGCGCATGTCCATGTAGAAGATTGTACAGTCCACGGGAGAAGCACTGTGCTCTTTAGCGATGACGGCTTCTTTGATGCCGTACATGCAACATGCAGCAGAGCAGTAGTTGTTTCCAAGCTGAGCATCGCGAGAGCCCACGCATTGGATAAACGCTATCTTCCTAGGTATTATGCCATCAAGTGGGCGTACAACTTTTCCGCCAAATGGACCGGAAGCGCTTAGGATGCGCTCAAACTCTATGCTTGAGACAACGTTCAAAAAGCGGCCGTAACCATACTCTTTCTTCAAACTTGGGTCGAATTCTTCAAACCCAGGCGCCAGTATTATGGATCCAACTTTGATTGTGAGGGTTTCGGGTTTCTGGTCAAAATCCACGGCCTTGGCGGGACACACTCTTTCACAGAGCCGACACTTGATGCAGTGGTCTTGATCGATGCAGTATTTCAGCGGCACTGCTTGAGGGAACGGAACGTAGATTGCTTTTCTTATGCCCATGTTGACATCGAATTCGTTTGGCACTTCAGTTGGGCAATTTTGGGCACAGACTCCGCAGCCCGTGCACTTTTCGACATCCACGAGCCGTGGTTGCTTCAATATTGTGACTTCGAAATTTCCAGCTTCACCCTTAACCTCTTTCAGTTCAGAATAGGTGATGAGTTGAATGTTCGGGTGTCTACCCGCGGTAACGAGTTTCGGCGCCAAAATACACATGGAACAATCATTGGTTGGGAACGTCTTGTCCAGCTGTGCCATTGTTCCACCAATGCTTGTTGATTCGTCTAGAAGATAGACCTTGAAACCAGAGTCCGCCAAATCCAAGGATGCTTGTATGCCGGCTACTCCGCCGCCGACGACTAAAACGGCGCCGACTTTCTCGATCATCGTTTTCCATCCTTGAATGGATTCAAAATCTTTCCATATGTAAACCCCCTTATTAATCTGATGTCCTTTTCCATGCGAAATGCACATTGTTTCAACAGTCTTTTGATTCATCAAAACGGAGCGTGAAGACCTGTTTTTTCAGCCCACATCAGAGAGCACATGAAAAACTATACTCTTATTAGCATCAATTTCAAATTAAAACGTAACAATCGGTGATTTCATTGAGTCACTTGGACGCCAACTTCATGCACGAAGTCGCTAACACACCTAGAGGACGAGGAGTTCTGGCTTGCATACAGTGCGGAAGATGTACAAGCAGCTGCCCTGTATCCAAGGTTGTGCGAGAGCATAACCCACGGAAACTGATGGAAATGATCATACTAGGCTTACGGTCAGACGTGCTCGACGGGCCATTGCCATGGTATTGCCTCTCATGTTTCACATGCCTTGATCGATGCCCACAGGGCGGCGATGTGGGTGAAGCCATGTTTGCTATCAGAAATATTACTGCAAAGCAGGGTAACATTCCTGAAGGCATACTTGTTCAAGCTCAAAGTTTGTATGACAACGGACGCGTGGTTACTGCAAGCAGAATGGCTGTGATTCAAAGAGAGAAGTACGGCTTGGGCAAAGAACCGACAGTTGACGTTAAAGCCGTCCAAAAGATTCTGAAGAGGACGCACTTTGACAAATTGCTCAAAAAAGGTTCGTGAGACTTATGAAATATGCTTTCTTCTTGGGCTGTCTGATACCAGCGAGACAACCACACTACGAAAATTCTGTTCGAAAGATCCTTCCTGAACTTGGGATAGAGCTCGTTGACATGGATGGTGCAAACTGTTGTGCCCCTTTCAGCATTCAGTCGTTAGACTACACGAGCTGGCTTGCTTTAGCCGCGAGAAACCTCTGTGTGGCTGAACAAATGGGGCATAACATCATGGCTTTGTGCAACGACTGTTATGAGTCTCTTTTGGCTGTGAACACGCTTCTGAAAGAGAATGAAGAGTTGAGAGGGAAGGTAAACAAGATCCTCTCTGACGTGGACTTGGAGTTCAAGGGTAAGATTGACGTGAAGATTTTCAGCGATGTTCTGTATGAGGATGTAGGCTTGGAAAAGGTAAAAGATGCAGTCAAGAAGCCGTTCAACGGACTTCGAGTCGCGGTGCAGCCAGGGTGCCATCTGACAAAGCCCAAGCGAATACATTTTGAGCAGTTGATGGGTCAACTTGCACTGGACAAGCTTGTGGAGGCGACTGGTGCGGCGTCGATACCTTATGAGAGGAAAGAGGCTTGTTGCGGTGGTCCGCTTCGGGGTATCAACGATGAGGTTGCATTGCAGGTGGCGAAGCAGAAACTTGACAGGATGAAGGCTGCGAATGCCGATTGCATAGCCACTGTTTGTCCATTCTGTTATCTTGAGTTGGACATGGGTCAGATAGAGATCAAAAGACATCTAAATGAGGACTACAACTTCCCTGTCCTGCATTTTGCAGAGCTGCTTAGGATAGCGATGGGCATACCGCTGGAAGATTGGGAGGTAAAAGCCCACAGGATCCCTATAACGAAAGTATTGGACATGGCGGAGGCGAAATGAGATGCCAAAAGCAATCCTGGTAGTTGGTGGCGGCATAGCCGGCATACAAGCTTCACTCGACTTGGCGAACAGAGGTCTCACAGTCTACTTGGTTGAGAAGAGGCCGAGCATAGGCGGAAGGATGGCGCAACTAGACAAGACATTCCCCACAATGGACTGTTCTATGTGCATATTAGCGCCGAAAATGATAGAATGCTCTCACCACCCGAACGTCCAACTATTAACCTATTCAGAAGTGAAGGCAGTAAAGGGATCAACCGGCAACTTCAAGGTTACAGTTCTCAAGAAACCAAGATACGTCGACGAGAAAAAATGTAGCGGATGTCTAATTTGTGCGCAGAACTGTCCTACTGAAGCTCTGAATGAGTTTGATGAATACATAGGAGTGAGAAAAGCAATCTACATGCCTTTCATGCAGGCGGTACCGAGAGTAGCAGTCATAGACAAAGAGAGCTGTGTTGAATGTGGCCTGTGCGACAAAGTCTGTCCAAACAAAGCGGTGAACAGGGCGCAGCAACCAGAAGAGGTCGAGCTTGATGTTGGCGCAATAGTTCTTGCAACTGGCTTCGATGTTTTCGACCCCTCAGTGATAGCACAGTATGGATACAAACGCTTCAGGAATGTTGTGACGGCTATGGAGCTTGAACGTCTTCTGTGTGCGTCCGGTCCGACTGGAGGGCATCTGATAAGGCCGTCGGATGGGAAGATACCGAGAAGCGTAGCTTTCATTCAGTGCGTGGGTTCTCGTGATAGAAGAGGCTGGGTTGGCCACTCTTACTGTTCAAGCATCTGCTGCAAGTACGCTGTTAAGGACGCTGTTCTCATAAAAGAACATGAACAGAGCTCTCTGGTCACGATTTTCTACATAGACATGCGGGCTTTCGGCAAAGGTTTCCAAGAGTTCGTGAACAGGGCAAAATCTGAGTTTGGAGTAGAGTTCATCCGAAGCAGCCCTGGAGAGCTTTCAGAAGATCCAAAGACAAACAACTTGCTTGTTTCGTTCGAGGATCCAATAACCAGAACTGTCCAGGACATTCCATTCGATCTTGTGGTGCTAAGTCCTGCCCTAGTCCCAAGTGCGGGAGTAACGGAGCTGGCAAAAACCTTGGGGGTAGAACTCGACAACTATGGATTCTTCAAATTGGAGGATTCGGTTAGAGCGCCTTTGGACACGAGTGTGCCAGGCATTTTTGCTTGCGGTTACTGCGTAGGCCCCAAAACAGGAGACATTCCGGACTCAATAACGCAGGGAAGCGCCACAGCGGCTCGAGTGGCTGAAGTTTTGAAGATTAAGGAGGCGTCTTAGATGACGGAAGAACCACGTGTAGGTGTCTTTATCTGCAGTTGCGGAGTCAACATCGGTGGCGTCGTCAACGTTCCAGAAGTCACAGATTACGCCAAGAAGCTTTCCCATGTGGCTCACGCTGAGAATAATCTTTACACGTGTTCAGAAGCTGGACTGGACGCGATAAAAGAAGCCATTAAAGAACACAAACTGAACCGTGTTGTTGTCGCCTCGTGCACACCGCGCACACATGAACCTTTGTTCCGCGCCTGTTGCAAGGAGGCAGACTTGAACCCGTACCTTTTCGAAATGGCCAACCTCCGTGAACATGTCAGCTGGGTGCATGGACACGAGCACAAAAAAGCGACAGAGAAGGCGAAGGACATCGTCCGGATGGCTGTGGCAAAGGCCGCATTGCTTGAGCCTCAGACAGAACCGGAGGTTGAGGTCAAGGATGTTTCGTTGGTGATCGGAGCTGGAGTGGCTGGGTTGACAGCTGCCCTTTCTATGGCAACTCAAGGTTTCAAAGTGTATCTGGCTGAGAAAGAGAAAGAGCCTGGCGGAATGACTCATTGGCTCTACAAGTTGTACCCGACTTTGGCAGATTCCTCTGAAGTTGTGGAACCTCTGGTAAAAGCTGTCAAGTCCAACAAGAACGTAGAGCTCATGACATCAACAACCCTCAAAGACGTCACCGGATACGTTGGAAACTTCAACGCTGTCCTGACAGGTCCGAACGGAGACAAGGAAGTGAAGGTTGGCACCATAATAGTCGCCTCAGGCTCATCAAACTATACGCCCCCCATCGGCGTTTACCAATACGGCGTCAACGATCACGTGATAACGCAAAGAGAACTCGACGGAATGCTGAAGAAGGACGAACTTGGAACGCCCGAAAGGGTCGTGATGATACAATGCGTGGGCGCAAGGAAAGGTGAGATCAGACCGTCCGAACTTGAGGCCTTTCCAAAATCAGACACTGCTGAGCTTTTGAGAAAGATTCTCAAGGCACGAAAAGAGGAAGGATGGCCCTACTGCTCAAGAATATGTTGCATGAACGCCATAAAGAACGCTGTACTGGTAAAAGAAAAATCACCGAAAACAGACGTTGTAGTACTCTTTGGTGACCTGAGGGTCTACAAAGAATATGAAGACTTCTATCGGAAAGCAAGGGATCTTGAAGTTAGGTTTGTGAGACACATTGAAGAAATCAAGCCGGAAGTAGCGCAGGAACCAGACGGCAGGCTTGCTGTGGTGGCTTATGACGCCTTGTCTGGGCTTGAAGTCAGATTCCCTGCCGAGTGGGTTGTCCTTTCGACTCCGCTGATTCCTAACAAGGATGAGATAATGCTTGGAAGAATGCTTAAAGTTCCGATAGGAACAGATGGCTTCATGATGGAAGCCCACCTGAAACTTAGGCCAGTGGACACAAACGTAGACGGTGTTTTCGTTGCGGGCACCGTTTCTGGGCCGAAGGATGTTTCTGAGAGCATCATTGCAGGCGAGGCAGCGTCGGCGAGAGCGTCAATCTTGATGGGCAACAGGAAGGTAAAGACAGAGGCGATAACGGCTGTTGTTGATGAAGACCTGTGTATTGGATGTGGCCTATGTGAGGAGATATGTCCCTACGGGGCACCTAAAGTTCAAGATGGGAAGTCAAAAGTCCTAGAGGTGCTGTGCAGAGGGTGTGGTTCGTGCGCTGCAGAGTGTCCGAAACGGGCGATAACGATGCGTCACTTTGGCGAACATCAGATACTCGCGCAAGTGAAGGCGCTTCTCATGCCTGAAGCCCAAGAGGAGGTGGCATCCTAGATGGCCAAAGATGTGTTCGGAGAAAAGGGACAGCAAGAATTTGAACCGGTAATTGTGGCTTACTGCTGCAACTGGTGTTCTTACGCAGGCGCAGACCTTGCTGGAACAAGTCGATTCGAGTATCCAACAAACATAAGAATCATACGTGTAATGTGCACAGGCAGAATGGATCCGACCTTGGTGTTGGAAGCCCTAAATATGGGCGCCGACGGCGTGATCATAGCTGGTTGCCACCCAGGGGACTGCCACTACCAAAAAGGCAACTATATTATGGAGAAGAGGTTTGAGTACATTAAGAAAGCTGTTCAGAGTATAGGCATCGAGCCCGAGCGCGTGAGACTGGAGTGGGTTTCAGCGAGTGAAGGAGGGAAGTGGGCTGCTCTCGTCAGGGAAATGACTGAGCAGGTGAAAGCGTTGGGTCCCAGTCCTTTTAGAGTTACGGGCAACTCGAAGTAGGTGAGAGTCGTGAGTGAAAAGAGGGAAAAGATGAAGAGGAAAACTGATGCCACAATAGACGCATTCAAATCTCAAAGGCTGCGATGGGTCATGGGAAGATCTCAGATAAAGATGGAAGTTGAGGAAGAAAAGTACAAGAAAGCGGTTGATGCGATAATGCATGATGAGGTTGAAAGAAGCCTAATCACAGGTGCCTTGAAAGAGAAGAGCGCGCTTACGGTGGAAGAACTTTCGAAGATGACAGACCTTCAGCCGAGTGTCATAGTGCAGCACATCATAGCTCTAAGAAGAAACGGTGTGATCGCGGAAGCAGGGGAGAAGAACAGACAGTTTCTGTACAAGCTAGTTTAGATTCGCATCCAGCCTACAGTTTTTCTATGCATTCTGGGTGTATGTCTCCAGGAAAGTCGTGGTCATAGAAGTAGATTCTGCCACTTTCTAAATCAACCTCGGCACGGTCATGAACCGTCGCTCGACTCAAAAGGTTCTGATAGTCTTCATTGTTCAGTATGGGAAATTTTCTGATTGGTCTTTCTTTTGTGCTCAAGGGTTTTTGGCAGACTTCGCAGAGCATTTCGACTACGCGAATTAGCTCAAAGCTCTTGCCCTTTAGCTCTTCAAACTTGACATCTGTCAGATTTTTCCTCAAGAAAGTCTCCGGTCTGAATGTTCACGATTCAAAGATATAATCATATGCGTTTGGACTTGCTTGATTTGACATTGGATTTTGATCAGTTCTAGAATCATTTTTATATACGTCTTTTTCGGATTGAGTATCTTCTCGACGGAAGTGGAAAGGTTGTCAGAAAAGCTCAAGACAAGCCCTGAAAAGGCGAAAGAGATGCAGGAGCGTAACAAAGAGAGGAACTTGATAATCCAACAGATGAAGAATCACGGGTCATCAACTGTTGATGAACTTTCAAGGGCTACGGGTATTGAGAAGTCAAGAATTCTTAGGCACTTGATTGCGATGAGAGCGTTCGGAAAGGTGCAGATTGTGGGAGATCGGGATAACCAGCTCTTGTACAGTCTGCCAAAGGAAGATTAAGCCGGAGAGGCTTTCTTGGTCATGTCTTGATTGCTTCTGTTTCGTTCTGTCCTGATGCTGTCTCTGGCTGAGGTTGTGCTTTTTCAGTAGCCTGAATTTCCTTGCATTGAGTTTCCTCTTCCTCCTTGAGGTTGAGTGTTGCTCTGACAGTGGCCTCATCTAAGTGTTCGATCGTGAACCCCATCTTCTTCATAAGACTGATGGCTCTGTAATTGTCTGGAAGTATTATGGCATAAACCGTCTCAACTTTCATGTCTTTGCAGATTTCAAGCGCGTAATCCACCATTTTTGTGCCCAAGCCGAGACCCTGCCATTGGTCGGCGACTATGAACGCTATTTCGCCCTTTTTCCCGTCTGGTTCGATGCTGACCCTGGTCACTCCTAGGATTTTCCGACGCCCATCTTCCGTCAGTTCTGGCACGATGGCTATTTCTCTGTCATAGTCGATGTTGCAATAGCGGACCCTAGTTTCATGCGGCGTGTCTTTAATTATCTGGAAGAAGCGGTAACGTATTGATTCTTCTGAGAAGTTTTGGAACATTTCCAACCATAGAGGTTCGTCTTCGGGTTTTATGGGTCTCAGGATTATGGTTCGGCCGTCTCGAAGGGTCCACATTGTTTCATATTTCTTCGGGTACGGGGTGATAATTAAGTGTTCGTGAGGCTCAAACTTTTTGAAAACTCGCTCTTTGTCGATCACGATGCGCGCGTCAAGAGCAACAGCTTCTTTTTCATCAATGAACAGTGGGTTGATGTCAACTTCCTTCAGTTGTGGAAAGTCGACGAGCATCTGACTGAAGCGCACCAATATCTCTTCAAGGAGCTTGATGTTCGCTGGAGGCACGTTTCTATAACCTTTCAAGAGCTGGTAAACCTTGGTCTCCTCCATCATTCTTCTGACCAAGGTTTGATTAAGCGGTGGAATTCCAATGGCGAAATCTTTGAAAAGCTCGACGCCAACACCGCCCATTCCGAACAGTATCACGGGACCGAATAGTGGGTCGGCTTTTGCACCGATGATGACTTCGTAGCCTTGTTTCTTCACCATGGGCTGCACTGTTACACCAAGGATTTCTGCAGTTGGATCATGTTCTTTGGCTGCTTTTATGATATGATTGAAGGCGTTTCGAACTTCGGACTCTGTGTGGATGTCCAGTATGACGCCGCCCGTATCGGTTTTATGCACTATCTGTGGAGACAGAATCTTGAGCACAACCGGATAGCCGAGTTGTGAAGCCAGAGAAGCAGCTTCATCTTCGGTTTGAGCGACTCTAGTTTTGACGACGGGGAGATTGTAGTAGTCCAAGAATGTTTTGGCTTCAGCTTCATTCATCACTTCACGGTTCTCAGCGGCGACGTTCCTCATTATCACTATGAGTGGACGCTTTGGCGGAACAACATCGACAGGCAGTTCCTCTGGCGTCTCATAAAGCAGTTCCAGGTTGCGCTTGTATTGGTACATGTAGTGATAAGTCTTGATAGCTTGTTCCGGAGTCGAGTATGTTGGGATGTTGTTTTCGTTGAATATGCGGTTAGCTTCTTCTACTGCTCCGTAGCCCATGAAGGAAGTCAACATTGTTTTGTTGTGGTAACCTCTGCTCTTGCATAGTTCCACGATGCTCTTGGCAACTTGAACCGGTTCGGCCACGGCTTGAGCAGTGTATATTATGATTATGCCTTCCACGTTTTCATCATTCAGGCAGGCTTCGACTACAGCCGTGTACCTTTCCGCCTTAGCATCTCCCAGAATGTCGATGGGGTTCCCTCTGCTCCAATAGTGGGGCAGGATGGTGTTGAGTTTCTCCATTGTTTTCTCGCTGAGTTGGGCTAGTTTTCCTCCCCGAGTTATGAGGGCGTCTGTTGCCATTACTCCTGGGCCGCCTGCGTTTGTGATTATGGCGAGGTTTGGACCCTGCGGCAGAGGTTGCATGCCTAAGACTTCGGCGCAGTTGAAAAGATCAGCGATTTCATCTACCCGCACAATTCCAGCACGTTTGAATGCCTTGTCATATATCATGTCTTCGCCTGTCAGCGAGCCTGTGTGCGAAGCAGCGGCTTTTGCACTTTCACTGAATTTTCCAGCTTTGACCACGATTATTGGTTTAGTTCTTGCGAAGTGTCTAGCAGCGCTCATGAATCCTCGAGCGTCGGTTATCCCCTCTATGTACATGAGAATGCTTCTTGTCTTCTGGTCAGTGCCGAAATAATCTATCAGGTCGCCGAAATCAACGTCAATCATCGAACCTAGTGATACGAAGTTGCTGAAGCCTATGTTTTCGTGTAATGCTACATCAAGGATGGCTGAGCCTAAAGCACCGCTTTGCGATATGAAGGCTATATTGCCTGGTTTTGGGGTCTTGTTTATGAAAGTAGCGTTGAGGCGGACGCTCGGCCGGATGACGCCTAGACAGTTGGGCCCTACAATCCGCATTCCATATTTTTTCCTGATCTCGATGATCTTGTCTTCTAACGCCTTGCCTTCGGGTTCGATTTCCTTGAAGCCTGCTGAGATTATTACTATGCCGCTTATTCCAGCTCTTCCGCACTGTTCTAATACGTCTGGGACCGTTCTGCTGGGCGTAGCGATTACGACAAGGTCAACTGGTTCAGGGATCTGCTCCACACTTGCAAAGGCTTTGATGCCTAGAATCTCGGTCTTGCGAAGGTTAACTGGATAGATTTGTCCTTCAAACTTCAAATCTATAAAATTCTTCATCAGTGCGTATCCGACAGAGCCTTCTTCATCACTGGCTCCGATCACGGCGATGCTCTTTGGATTGAAAATCTTGTCCAGGTTCAACGTAACCAACGGTGCAACCTTCTGAGTCTAGGTGTTGATGATTCAGGGAAAATTAATACTTTATGTCGTGAAACTCCAGCTTTGGCTTGAGAAATGTTCCTCTGAAACTGTTTGGCTTAGGTAGTTCGATGGAAGGGAGCTATCTGATGGTGTTCACTATTTTCTGGGCTATTTCTTGTGCTTTCATGGCGTCGTCTAAGGTTACTTGAGGTTTCTTGTTGTGGAGTATGCAGTCTATGAAATGTTCGTCGATTTGACGGTGACCCCAGACTCTTGTACCTTTGACTTCTAGGTTCCATTCTTGCGGTTTTTGTTCGGGCCCATAAAGAACGATCTTGTCGTACCATATCGCGTGAAGTACATTTGTGTTGTCGCCGTAAACTTCCAGTCTGCTGGTGCTCGCTGAAGGGGTCACTGAAGCGCTGTAATGCAGTGAACCGACTATACCATTTGAGAGTTTTATCGTGCCCATCGTGTTGTAGCCTAGTATCCCACCGTATTTTTCAAGTTTGGGATAGTTAGTCATCCATTGAACGTGTTCTATTTCGCTTTCAAACATCCATCTGAACATGTCGATAGACCAAACCGACAGCGTGAAATCTGGGTAACCGCCGCTCTTCTCAATGTTCCAAGCCCAAGAATCTGGAGGCCACTGCTCAGCGATGCTTGCTGCAGGTATAAACTCTCGAAAGTGGAAGGCTATTGGTTTGCCAACCACTCCAGACTTTATCATTTCTTTTGTTTTGACGTATATTGGTGCAAACCTGAACTGGAGAGTCGGCATCAAAATTACTCCCGCCTTTTCCGCGGCCTCCTTGAGTTCCTTCACCTGATCTATTTTTGCTGCTATAGGCATTTCACATAGAACATGTTTACCCTTTCTGATTGCCTTCATGGCAAGCTCAAAGTGTAATGGGGTAGGGACTGCCAAACACACTGCTTGAACCTTTGGATCTTCTAGGAGCTTATCGTAGTCCAGATAGTACTTTACACCATACTGTTCAGCCAAAGGTTTCACTCGTTTCTCCGTGGCAGCGCCTAATGCAACGAGTTCAGACCCTTCAATCTTCTTGAAACTTGGAACGTGTGCTGCTCCACCCACAAATCCTACGCCAACAACGGCGACTCCGACCTTGTCAGTCAAGAAATTCACCATGTTCAGTTTTCTTTAAGTGTCATGAAGGCTATTTACGTCTTTTCAGAAGCCATTATTGCCACATTATCGTTCGTCATGACACACGCAAGATAAGACTCTACCGTATAGCGGACGCCTTGAGATTCAACAGGGCTAGATTCTTTGTTTGTTTTGTTGTTTGCATGTACTAAGTAAAAGAAGTAAAGAGAGATCGCGCGATTACTGTGTTTCCTTTGGGCTATGGCTGGTGCCCCTGAGGGGACAAGCGCGCGGATTTCTCTGCTAGTGAAGGGCATTATTGTAGCAATGATAATGGTGCTTACATACGATAAGCCATTTTTCGGAGGCTGGGTTAAAATCTCTTGTTGATGACCAAGAAAACGTCTAGGACATTGGATTTGCCTTGTGTCAAGCGTGGAGCTTGCTTCAACAACTGCAAGAGGTTGCCTGAGACGCCTTCAAATTTCAGCAGCCATAGGTGTGGCCGAAGTTTTGGGCTAGTATGTTCGCGTCAATGATGTCTACTGAATCGTCATAGTTCAGGTCGGCACGTTGATCCCAGCTCGGCTCTCCTCTATGGGAGCCATAAGCTGCTGAGAGAATGATGGAGTCGTAGATATCAACAGTTCCATCTCCATTCACATCACCGGCACCACGGTAGTCTATGCTGTTTTGGAATATCGCCATGAGTGTCAGTTGTTTCTTGTAGCCGCTGGTGCACCATGCTTGCCAGAATTCATGGAAGGTGTTGTCTGTCTGACTGGACAAAATGCTCCTTATGTGAGCAAAACCATCTGATAGTGTATCCCAGCTGTCGTTTGCAGAGTCATATATATCCCACAGAGCGCCCGCAACATGACCTTCGACTTCATCGCCATTATCCCATCCAAAGGTGTACCAAGTCGGAGTCTCAAGGTTGATGTTCGCGTAGTGGGTTCCATTTGACCACGTAAAGACAGGATCGTTGAATACGACCAGTGGATAGAAGTTGGCCCAGCCTTCAGCCCAAGCTGTTGTCGCATTGCTACGCAGATTCAGTGAATGTTGTGACATAGACGGTGGTATAAACCCATAGACGCGATACATGACATAGTGCGCATATTCGTGGATCATTACATCAGGCCACCAACAGCTCCAGTCAGGAAGATGTATCTCTCCTCCGGTGTGATAATGCGGCAAAGACGCATTCTCATACGGCCATCGAGCAGTTACCTGCGAAACATTATAGTTGACTGTATCAAACAAGTACTTCCAGCCGTGAGTTAGTCCAAAATGATAACAGAAAATCCACCATGCCCCTCTTTGGTTATATGGTGTTATCAGATTCCCAACGTTGAGAGTGCCATCAGAACAATTCCAATATGTCGGAGTTTGAGCCGCATATATGTTTCCACTAGAATTGATGATTTTTGCTGCTGAAGATGTAGCAGCCACGACGACGATTATGTCAAGTCCATCTTCTCCTGGGCCATCATTGTTCGATATTGGGCCGAAGATGAAATAGCCGGTGTAGTTCGTGTAGGTCGATCCAAGATAAGTCAAAAATGTCGTTTCATTATCATATACGTCTATCCTTGCATTCGTAATAGGCAGAACGTGAGTGGTGTTGTACCAATAGTAACAGCAACCAGTCACTGCTATTGTGCCAGTTTGGGTGCAACGCTGTGATGGTGTGCCAGTGCAAACAGTAGATGAAGTAGCAGTTTCTGCTTTTGAGAAGAGTAGGCAGCTACTTATCAATATGATGATTATGACGCTTTTCACGAGTGATGATTATCTGTGTATGGAAATTTTAACTTTTCGAAACCTCAAGGAGTACATTTTCAGCCTCACCTAGCAATCACGGAAACAGAACAATCTGAGTTCCATCGTAGATATCAACGTTGTTCTCCAACACGCGGATCTGCAAAGCGCATTCATTCTTACGGATTGTCGAAGGCCCTTCTAGCCAAGTTGCAGTTGCAATTATTACTGCATACCCCACCTTGGTTGCTCTCACTCTTAAAGTGATGCTCGCTGACCTATTTGCAGAAAGATCCACTACTTGACTTGGATTTCCATCAACAAGCTCGATTCCTCGGGGACCAATCGGGACCCAAGTCACGTTAGGCCATTCGCCCTGACCTACATATATCGGTGAGATCTCAATATGCAATGTGACATTTGGAATCGACTTCCCTGAGATTACGCCAAATGTCACGTTGGCCTCGCTCTCAACTCCAGGAGGCTCTGTGAAGTTAGATACGGTCAAACTCATGGCAACGGTTGCGTTCTCTCCTATCGGAAACGTTGGGATTTCTGGGGACACGTTAGTGGAAAACAACCTTGCAAGGTTCGAGCTTGATGCAACTACGGTTGTGAAAATCAAGCAAGCCGCAACTATGCCTGCTAATCCATAAATTGATGTCTTCATGGATGGACGCCAAAAACTTATAGTGGCGATCGGGTAGATAAGCCAACGCTTTTGTACAATTTGTACAAAATCTTGAACACTAGGTCTTTTGTCGCCAAGCCCTTATAGTCTCATACCATGACACAAGAACACCTAAAGCACCAAAAACTGCCGCAAAAACGCTGGAGGAGTTCGCTATTTCAGCGAATGACAGATATATGCCATACAAGATAATGAGAGTCGTGAACATCATTGCATAGAATAGATGCCTTGGAAGCAAGAATGATCCGACCCTGACAAACTGCTTTAGAATACCAACTTTTACTTCTTTAATAAGTCGGTATTCACCGAGTCTTTTTTCAAGCAAGCCTAGTTCCACGAGTTTATCCAAGTGATAAGTTGCCAAGGCTGGGCTAGAAAAGCCTAGAGCGCGCTGAACCTCGCGCACGCCAACATTGGAAGTCGACTTCAATGCGTGTATGTACACACGTAATGTGTTGCCCTTCAGTTCTGCGGCAAGCTTCTCTTCGTCTTCTCCTTCAGCTGAACCGACCACGGTATTCATACTCCTTTGACTAAGTCAACAAGGGAGTGCCTGAGCAGCAACATCTAGCGAATCTGGATATCTCTCCAGATGATATTTCTTGCTTTTTCTCACCTTCGGAGTAATGGAATTATGAATGTAACTAGATAAATTCCTTGTGTTCCGTGACATGACGCGCCAGTAAGATTGATGTACATTACACATTATTATCGCTTACCGCGACGAAGAACATACTACGGCTTATTTCACTTTGCAAGATATGAACATCATGACGCAATAAGGTTCAAGACCACAGACCACTGAAAAATAATTCGGCAGGAGGCATTTTGACGACACATTTCAACGTATTCCTTTCCAAGAAGGAATTAGCGGAGTCAAGATCTTTTATAGACATCTGTTATACTGAAGGGCTTCCAAGAAGCGGAAATCGTGTATGTGAATTGAGCAAAGCAAGAGCTGGTCTTCGCTGTCGTCTTGGCATATCAGTGGTTTTGTACTCTACAAATGAGTATGATTACATAGAGGAACTTGACCCACAAGAGATCCCGACCAGAAATGCCTCAGGGCAACCTCACAGAAAAGTCATCGACGAAAGCCCAGTTGAACTAGCTCAACTGAGCCTACTGGCAACATCATCGAGGCAACAGATCTTTGGAGAAATCCACGAAAATAATCCTGAAACGCTCTGAACTCCCGCCTAGACGGTGGTAGGCCGGGATAGCTTCAAACTCTCGGTTCAAACTTTTCCTGAGCACTATGAATTCGCGAGTAAAAAGTAGACAAGTCACTGTCAAAGGAGTTACATTTTGCTGGCATTTCCACTACGAAGGCGAGAGTTCGAGGTTTTTTCAGGTCTTCATTTCAGCTTTGACTTCGTAGTGTTGCGAACGTGCATCAAATCGTGAGAGAAGTGCTCTTGGCCTTCGGTGGGACAACAGCAACTTCACAGTCCCCCCCGCAAAAGCTCGAACTGCTTCTGTTGAGTCGAACCACATGACCGTAACGAACTCTACCTCATTGCCAAGATTCCGACGAAGGAGATGATTCCCTCTGTAACCTGTAACTTGACGGTTTCTTATGCCGGTGAAGATTTCGCTCTTGAGGAGCGCCTCATAAGCGTCAGCATTTGCAGGCGTCGTCCAACCATGCCAAACTCGGCTAATCATGTTCAGTTTTCTTTAAGTGTCATGAAGGCTATTTACATCTTTTCAGAAGCATGTCGCGCGGTCTGAACCGCTTCATGAAGCTGTAACGTGTCCTAATGTTGCTGCATGGTAGGGGGTCTAATACTCAGTCTCTTCAAAAGCGCGTCATATGAGTTTTTGAAGCCATCTTGGGGTAAAGTTTTATCTTCCTTCCTTCCCTAAACCCAACGACGACGAGGGCGACGACGACGCTACTTAGAAGTCTGTCTATTAATCCCAAAACCCAAAACCCAATTACTGCTCGTTGCGACTGTTTGGATTTCTCTGGATTTTCGGAGCTTTCAGTTCCTACTCATTCGTCACTTTTCTGCCGTTCTCTTACACGCTGGTTGGAATTCTCTCGACTATAGTCTTCCTCGAATACTCACTTTTCCCAACTAAAACCGTGAAAAACTAGGCAGATGGTTACGCACACTAATAATGGCAACATAAGCCAATTCATTTTTTCATTTGCATGATCCGCGAATTACGTTTCTTGTTGTGGAGCAAAGTTTTATCCAACCAACCAACCACCAACCATGGTACGTGCTACGAAGAAAATGCTTTATACGTAGCCAAAAGATAGGTGTTTTTGAGTGAGCAGTTGATAGAAGCTGGGGCGAATTTGTAATTGATGCAGAGTGATTTCACAAAATGCCCTATATGTGAATCGAGCAGTGGATATGAACAATCTGGAATACTGGGCAAATATGCCAAGTGCCCAAAGTGTTTGACGAAGTGGAAACTGTACATGGAGAATCAGAGAATAGCTAACCTCAGCTTGCATGAACTCCCGAAAAATGGAAGCGGATTGCTCAAAGTAAATGGTATAAATGCTCCATTGTTTACTATTATTGGAAAGCCTCTTCCAGTAAGCTTCTGGAAGAACCTGAAACTTGACGAGAAA